>WNGA01002678.1_pt1 | contig 26974 bp, 16 predicted proteins | sample 5400061 | NCBI WGS metagenome assembly WNGA01 (sample SAMN13153366, study PRJNA577476) | soil metagenome | isolation source: 100 cm soil or saprolite under grassland replicate 2 | place: USA:California | collected 2016-06-15 | reverse complement strand
CCGAAACCTCATACCCGGAACGGCTATATTTGGGCGCCATGAATGAGTCCTATCGAGTCCTGATCGACACTTTCGGGAAGGGCTGGGAGCGGGGTGACGTCGAGGCCATCTGCTCCGTGTTCACCGAGGACGCGGTCTTTCTCGAGACGCCGTTCAGCACTCCCGACCGCGCCATGGCGGCGATCCGGGCGTACTGGAAGGATATCCCGTTGTATCAGGCCGAAACGGATTTTTCGTCGGGCGAGATTTACGCGGCAGGGCCGTGGTTCGCGACGGAGTTTCGTTGCACGTTCCGGCGACGCAGGACGGGAGAACAGGTCGATGCGCGGGGGGCAATCTTCTGTGAGACCAAAGATGGCAAGATCAGCGAAATGCGAATGTACTGGCACCGGTATGCCGGGGGGAGAGAAGAGCCTAAGGCTTAGGACATGCAAAGGCTAGGCCACAGACGCACCGCGGTTCACAGTCCACCGTCAGCCGGACAACCCGCTCGCATACGTCACGGCGATTTCCATCAGCTCCGCGCTTCGTAAGCCAATGCTCATCGCCAAATCCACCGCATCCTCCTGCTCCATCTTCTTGTCGATCATCAGATAGGGAATCAAAGCTGCTGATGTTCTGTTGCCGCTCGAGCAGTGAAGTAACGCTTGCTTTCCCTCCAATCGCTTCAACGCCTGATGCATCTGCTTCATCGTGTCGGTCGTGACGGCCCCATGGATGATCGGAAGGCTGATGTACTCGAGCCCCGCCGCGCGTACGCTCGCGGGCTCGTCGAAGGGGCGCGGCTCCATCGGATCGCGGTTGTCGAGGACGACTTGCCCGCCTGCGGCCTTGAAGGCTTTGAGCTGCTGCTCGGTTGGCTGACCGCCCGTAATCCAGCCCACGACGGGCTCGGCGGCATTGGGGAGACCAGCTACTGATGCGAGAAGGTTTGACATGCGGTCTAAGGGAGCCATCCACCGGTGAACCCAGCTCTCTTGAGTCCCCGAACGATGTGGGCGTTCCCTCGCATCACGCGCCACACGAGATCGGTGCGGTAGTTCTCGATCATCGCCAGAATCGGCCCCTGGTCGATGCCGAGGTAGTCGACGTCGAACCAGCCGAGCGTCGGATCGACGGAGCCGGTCTCCTGCTGGCCGGCGGCCGTGAACGTGGGATTGAAGGCGTCGAGGAAGCCGTAGGTCGAGAACAGCTTGGGGCCGTACGTCGTGCGCATCGCGAGCAGTGCCGGAATGGTGAACTCGGGCGCGAATGGCAGGGCGCCGCCGACAGCGGTGGGGCAGAGGGTGCCGTCGTCGCGCTCGTCGCCGAGCGCCGCACCGCGGGCGTTGTAGGTATGGAACTGGCGGCTGCGCCCTCCAATCGTGAGCGTCTTGTTCGCCGGGCCGTCGCAGGCGGTCAGTCCCCAGACGTTGCCGGTGTAACCGCTCCAGCCGCCAGGGTTCGCGATTGCGTAAGCTCGCTGTGACAGCGTCGCGCGGCGCGAATTCTCGAAGTAATCGATGCCACGGCTGCGCATGTAGTCATCAGCGATGTCCCGGAAATCGATCCAGACGTGCGAGTACTCGTGGCCGAACAGCGGGGCGAACTGGACGAAGCTCTGGCCGTAGTAGGTGCCCCATTGATAGCCGCTCACCCACGCGGCCCAGGCGCCCGAGTCGGCGGGATGCGTCGGTGAGGCAAGCGCGAGGATGTTGAGGATCATGCCCTCGTTGTAGCCGATCCAGTCCGCGTTGATGAATCCGGTCTCCGGGTGCCATCCCATGCTCACCGCGGGCGGCCGAGCCTCGGCCCATTTCCAATCGACGCGGAAGTAGATCGAGTCGGCGAGGGCGCGGATCTGCTGCTCGGTCGTGTCGATGCGATCGTAGTAGCTCTGTGCGAACAGGATGCCGGCGAGGAGGAGCGACGTGTCGATCGTGGACAGCTCGACCGTCTGGAAGCGGCGTCCCGTTTGCATGTCGAGGAAGTGATAGAAGAAACCGCGATATCCGCTGGTCGCGGTCCCGGCGGAGTCCTGCGGTGCGGTCCAGAAGAAGCGCAGCGTCGCCAGCGTACGATCCGCGGCCTGGGCGCGAGTGATCCAGCCGTGCTCGACGCCGATGGGGTAGGCGGTGAGGGCGAAACCGACGGCGGCGATGCTCGAGAACGACGGGGTGGGCCAGCGGTCGGGGGTGAGGCCGTTGGACGCCGGCGTCAGATCCCAGAAGAAGTTGAAGGTGCGGTGCTGCAGCGTGTCGAGGAAAGCGACCGTGTCGGGCGGGATGCCCGGGCCCCCGGAGTTATGGGAACAGGCTCCGAGGGCCAGGGCAAGACAAACCGCGGTGAAGCGGCTACCTCCGATCAGAACGTGTACTCAGCGCCGAGCTGCAGGCGACGCGGGTCGCTCGCAAGACAGCTCGCCTTCCCGCGGTTGGTCGGGTCGTAGTCGGTGTTGAAGCACCCGTAGTTGTTGTAATTGAACACGTTGAATACATCCAACGTCACGCCAAGCTTCGTCCCGGAGATTTGCGGGAAATCCTTGAGGAGCTTGAAATCGATCCGGCGATACGCCCATGCGTTAGGAATAATGAAGCTGTAACGCTTCGAAGAAAAACCGCCGTTGATGTATGTCGACGGGCCGCAGAAGCGCGCTGGACATCCGATATCAAGCCTCGCACCACTGCCGAGGGTAATCAGGCCGGCAAACTGGATTCCAAAGAGATACGGCATGTCCATAACCCAGTTGCCGACTACGTGACTCCGCTCGTCGTTGCCGCCGTTGTCGGAGTGCTTGGGGATGCCGAGGGTGTTGGGGAAGGCACCCGGGAATGACGACGTGATGTCGTTGAGATTGTCGACACCGGCAAGGGAGCGTTTGGCATAGGTGTACGTCAGGCCGGCGCCCCACCCGAAATTTGCGCTCGTGCGGTGGTATGGACGATCGAGCTGCAGCGAGACCGCATCGTACCACGTTTTCCCTTGCTCGGTCGAGTAGATGATGTTGCGGAAGCCGTGCGCGCCGATGTTAAAGCTCGCGCAGCAGCTCCCATTGTGATTCAACCCAAAGTTGGCCCAGTTGTAGGTGAAGAGGTCCGTGCCGCGTTGCCCCTGGTAGGTGAGTGCCGTGACCAGGGAGCCGAAGGCATGGCGAACGCCCAAACTCCATTGCGTAGACTTGGGTGGCTTCATCTTGTTGTCGAGCAGGAAGGCTTCCGGCTCGCCCACCGAGTGCACGAGGGCATTCAGGACGGTGGTGTCCGATGTCAGGTAACTCGGGTTGAACGCGACCTGACCAGCCTTCGGCGCGGAGTCGGGGTGCGCGAACAGGATGATGTAGGTGGGGTGGGCGATCTTCTGGATCTCGTCCACCGAGAAGTCGAAGATCGAGCGATCGTAATAGATGCCCCATCCGCCGAACACCGTCGTTTTATTGTCTTGGTCCAGTGAATATGAGAATCCCAGTCGAGGCTGGATCGCACCGTAGAACGGTTTCCGATTGTTCCCAGTGCTGATATAGCGGCTGAGGTCAAGCGGAGTGGGTAGCGAGGAGTTGTACCTCGTCAGCGTATCGACAACCATTTGAGGCGTCACGTAATCGGTGTTCAGCATGCGCGACTCGAAATCCCAACGCACGCCGAGATTGACCGTGAGCCGTTGTGACGGGCTCCAGTCGTCCTGCAGATATGCACCGAATTGCGTGTTCGTCGTTGTCAGACCCGGAACGCCGGTTCCATAGGTGAGCTGATAGGGAGCCCGGAAATTGAAGTGCAGCGACGCCGCCGAGGAGTCCTGCGTCCAACCATAGTTGCCTGGATCCACGAACCGGGCGTACTCGAATTTCGGCGTCTCGTCGTTGCGTTTCAGAATATCGTAATGAACGAAATCGAGACTCACGCCCGTTTTCAGCACGTGGTCGCCGGCGCCGTGCAGCCCGCTGTACGTCAGATCATTGCGCAGCCCGATTCGCCGCTGCGTGAAATCCTGCGTGCTTAAACTGCTTCCGATCAGCGCATCCTGGCCCGGATAGTGGAACAGTCGTGCAGCTATGCCGGGCGTTTCGGGCCTGGGGTGGCGACGATACCGGTCCCAGGTAATCGCGGCCTCGTTGAGCCACGGGCCGCTAAAATGCTTGTACTTGAAGGAGCCGATGCCCACCGAATTGGCGTAATTCAGCGCCGCCTGGAACGACGTGTTGAGATTGAAGTCACGCAGGTCAGTCTCGAGGCGGTCGCTGAAACTGAGCTCGGCGGATGAGTTGTTGCTCGCTGCGTAAGTCAACTTGCCAAATACCAGGGTTTCCCGGAACGGTGATTGAAACACGCCGTTGTACGTGGTGAGGTTGACGGAGTCGAGCGCGGGCACCACGCCGACCGCGGGAGTTGGCTTAAACTGGACCAGCTGTCCCCGGTTCTGATAATTGCCTTCGTACGAGCCAAAAAAGAACAGACGATCCCGCTGGATCGGTCCGCCGATGTTGAAACCCGTCAGCGAGCGGGTGTAGTCGGGCTTGGACAAGCTCGCCGCGCGGTCGAAGGTGTCCGACGCGACGAAGCTCTTGTTCTGGTATGTAAAGAGGGCACTACCCGTCCACGTATTCCCGCCGGTTCTGGTGGTGGCCGTGATGATCGCGCTCGACGATTTCTGGTATTCCGCTTTGAAGTTTTGTGAAATGACGCGGTATTCCTGAACAGCGTTGCGCGGGAAGGGGTTGCCCCGGCTCGCGTCCTGACCGGCGATGCCACCCGCGGTGAGATCGTTCTTCAAGCTTGCACCATCGACGAACACGTTGACCTGGTTCGGGCTGGCGCCGCCTGCTGAGATGGCCTTCGCGGTCACACCCCTGGTCAAACTAGCGTTGACACGATCCTCAGAAACGCTGACGCCGGGTGCCAGGGAGGCCAGATCGAGAAAGTTGCGGCCCGGGCTCGGCAGTGCTTCGATTTGTTGTTGGCTGACATTGGTCGCGACTTCGGGCGTCCGCATTTCAATTGCCGGAGGCGCGGCGGCGGCCTGTACGGTCACCGCTTGCAACTCGACGGCCCCGGCTTGGAGCGAAACGTCGATCTGCTGCGTGGCGCCGATTTGGACGATAATCTGCCGCCGCTGGGGCGCGAATCCGATCTTGCGAACCGCAAGATCATAGGTCGCCGGCACAAGACCGGGCAGCACATAAGATCCATCCGCTCGACTCGATGTCGACCGGGCTACGCCGGTCGCCGTGTTCGTGACCTGGATCTCGGCATCTGGTACGACCGCGCCATTCTGATCCTTGACGTAGCCGCGAACGGTGCCGGTGGTGGTTTGTGCGCTGAGTGACAGAGGGAAGGAAAGCAGAGTGATGCAAACGAGCCACAGAAAACGATGACGAGGCATAATCATCTCCCGTGCAATCGAGTGAGTGACAGAAACTTGCCCGGGCGGCCCAGGAAAACGCTAGGCCTTCGCGCCGTCTCGTTTTGAGCCCTAACTTCAAGGCTCATTCGCGCCCGGAGATTGAGATGTTGCGTATCCTGCTGCTGGCACTCTTTCTGGCGACGCCCGTCGCCGCGCAGAATCTCGATTCTCTCCTCGCCCGCATGACCCTCGAAGAAAAACTCGGCCAATTGAATCTCCTATCGGCCAACGGACGCGCCTCGCCGCAGCAGATGGATCTCGTGCGCGCCGGCAAGCTCGGCGGGCTCTTCAACGTCATCGGCGCCGAGAATACGACGCCGGTCCAACGCATCGCGGTGACCGAGTCGCGCCTCAAGATTCCGCTGCTGTTTGGCCTCGACGTGATTCACGGCTATCGCACGATTTTCCCGATCCCGCTCGGCGAGGCCGGCACGTTCGACCCCGACGCCGCCGAGGCGACGGCGCGCGCCGCGGGCCAGGAAGCCGCCGCGTTCGGGATCAATTGGACCTACGCGCCGATGGTGGACATCGCGCGCGATCCCCGCTGGGGCCGCATCGCCGAGGGCTCGGGCGAGGATCCCTATCTGGGATCGCTGATGGCGGCGGCACGCGTGCGCGGCTTCCAGCAATCGATTTTCGCGACGGTCAAGCATTTCGCGGGCTACGGCGCGGCGGAAGCCGGTCGCGAGTACAACGAGACCGAAATCTCCGAGCGCACAATGCGCGAGATCTACCTCCCGCCGTTCAAGGCCGCAGTAGACGCGGGCGTTGCGAGCGTGATGTCCGCCTTTAACGACATCGCGGGCGTTCCGGCCTCCGGCAACGCCTGGCTCACGGACGCGGTGCTGCGGCGCGAATGGGGATTCACCGGCTTCGTCGTGAGCGACTGGACGTCCGTCGCCGAGTTGATGAACCACGGCGTCGCGGGCTCGCAGGCTGAGGCGGGGCGGCGCGCGCTGACGGCCGGCGTGGACATGGACATGCAGAGCAGCATCTACGTGGACTCGCTGGGCGCGCTCGTGCGCAGCAATCGCATTCCGCCGGCGGTGGTCGATTCCGCCGTCATGCGGATCCTGCGCGCCAAACTGCGGCTCGGCCTGTTCCGCGATCCCTACCGTGCGCGCACAGTGCCCGCTAACGCCGAGCTGCGTGCTCTCGCCCGGCGCGTCGCGGGCGAATCGATCGTCCTGTTGAAGAATGAAGGGGCGGGTAGGGGCGCAGCATGCTGCGCCCCTACGTTACCCCTCTCCAAATCGGGCACCATCGCGGTCATCGGACCGCTCGCCGACAACAAGGAAGAGCCGCTCGGCCCGTGGCATACCCAGGGTCGCGCCGAGGATGTCGTCTCGGTGTTGCAGGGGATCAAGACAAAGGTGCAGACAGTCTTGTACGCGCAGGGGTCGGGCATCGACGACACGTCAAAGGCTGGCTTCGCGGCGGCCGTCGCTGCCGCCCGGCAAGCCAAAGTGGCGATCCTTGTCCTCGGCGAGCGAGGGGACATGAGCGGCGAAGCCGCCAGTCGTTCGTCATTGGGGTTGCCCGGTGTCCAACAACAACTCCTGGAGGCTGTGGCGGCGACGGGGACGCCGGTCGTGCTCGTACTGATGAACGGCCGGCCGCTGATCCTCGAATGGGCCTTCGACCATGTGCCGGCGATCGTCGAGACGTGGTTCCTGGGCGTCGAGGCGGGCAACGCGGCGGCGGATGTGCTGTTCGGCGACGTAAACCCGAGCGGGCGGCTGCCGGTGACGTTCCCGCGCGTGCTGGGGCAGGTTCCGCTCTACTACAACCACCGCAACACCGGTCGCCCACCTGACGCGAACAACAAATACACGTCGAAATACATCGACGTGCCGGTCACGCCGCGCTATCCGTTCGGATATGGGCTGTCGTACACGACGTTCGCGTACAGCAATCTCAGGCTCAGCGCTGCGCGCGCGCGTGCGAGCGACACGATCACCGCGACCGTGACGGTCACGAACAGCGGCAGCCGGGAAGGTACGGAAGTCGTGCAGCTCTATGTGCGCGATGAGGTCGCCAGCGTGTCGCGCCCCGTCCGCGAGCTGAAGGCTTTTCGTCGCGTCGCGCTACGACCTGCTGAATCTCGAACAGTGGAGTTACGGATAGCGGTCCGGGATCTGTGGTTCTACGGTCTCGACACGAAGCCCGTGGTGGAGCCCGGGACGTTCCGGGTGTTTGTCGGTCCCAACTCTGCGGAAGGCCTCGAGGCGACGTTCGAATGCACGCCCTGATTCTGCTGCTGCAGGCCGCTACGATGGGGGCGCAGCATACTGCGCCCCCACCACAACACCCTGCTACTTGTTACGAGGTTTTCGTGCGGTCGTTCAACGACAGCAACGGCGACGGGATCGGGGACCTGCGTGGGCTCACACAAAAACTCGACTACATCGCGGGACTCGGCGCCGATTGCGTCTGGCTCATGCCGGTCGCGGAATCGCCGAGCTACCATGGCTACGACGTCACCGATTACGACAAGATCGAGCCGGACTACGGTACGAACGATGACTTCAAGGCGTTCGTCGCCGCGGCGCACGCACACCACGTCCGCGTGCTGGTCGATCTGGTCCTCAACCACACCTCGAGCGAGCACCCCTGGTTTCAGGAAGCCCTGAGAGACACGGCGTCCCTACATCGCAGCTGGTACCGCTGGTCGACGACCCCGGGAGGGGGCAACAACTGGCACAAGTCGCCGGTCCGGGACGAGTACTACTTCGGGCTCTTCTGGAGCGGGATGCCGGACCTGAATTACGAGAATCCCGCGGTGCTCGAGGAAATGAAGCACGTCGCCCGTTTCTGGCTGGATTCGATGCATGTCGACGGCTTCCGGCTCGATGCCGTGCGACACCTGGTCGAGGTCGGGAGCGAGGTGTCCAACACTCCGGGCACGCATCGGGTCCTGCGTGACTTCGGCCAATACGTGCGCAGCATCGCGCCACAGTCGTACACGATCGGGGAGGTGTGGGACAACGCGGATGTGATTCTCACCTATTATCCCGATCAGCTCGACGGCTATTTCGCGTTCCCGATTTCGGAAGCGCTCATGGAAGCCGTGCGGACCGGGAAAGCGGGAGGGTTGATCCCCACCGTGTTGCAATTTCAGCGCGCCGAACCGGCGTGGCGCTGGGCCCCGTTCCAGCGCAATCACGATCAGACGCGCACCATGACGGCGCTGGGCAACGACACGGCGGGCGCCAAGCTCGCAGCGACGATTCTGCTCACGTTGCCCGGGTTGCCGTTCGTGTATTACGGCGAAGAGATCGGGATGACGGGCGACAAACCGGACGAGCGGTTGCGCACGCCGATGCAGTGGAACGGATCGTCGGCGGGATTCACGCGCGGGAAACCCTGGGAGGCTCTCCAGCCCGACACGCTTACCGCGAATGTGGCGGCAGAGGACCGCGCTCCAAACTCGCTGCTGAAGCTGTACCGCTGGCTGATTCGCCTGCGCGCTAGCGATACGGCGCTCCGCCAGGGTCAATTGGAACCGGTCGACACTGGCAATGAGTCATTGCTCGCGTACCTGCGAAACGACGGCTCCAGCCGAGTCCTGGTCGTCGTGAATCTCGGGAAGGTGCCGGCCAGCTTCTCGCTGCCCGGACGGTTTACGTTACGCAGCCTACTCACTCCCGGGAGAAATCGCACGGCGTTGCCCAGGCTTGAGCCGCGCACTGCCTACATCTACGAGATGACGCAACGTCCGTAGCCGGGGCATACGTATCGGTCGCGCACTGTAAGCACATGCGGCATATTTGGGCTAACAAAGGGGGTCCCAATGAACTGGTACCCAACGCGCGTTCTGCCATCCCTTACCATCGTCGCCGGATTGGTCGTGGCGTGTCACCGCACGCCGAGCCAGGGAGTGGTTCCGACGCCACCTCCGCAGCTTCCCGCGGGAGCCATGAGAGCCGATGAAACAGCTCGGCAAGGGTCCATGACCCTAGACCAGCTGCTGGCGGGCCGGCTCTCCGGAGTGACCGTCAGTCCTGCGCCTGGCGGCGGGATCATCGTCCGCATGGGAGGCGGAACATCCTTCTATTCCGGCCAGGAGCCGCTCTTTGTCGTCGACGGGATGCCGGTCGACGTGAGAAGCGGCACGCTGAGTTGGCTCGATCCACACGACATTGAATTCATTCAGGCCCTCAAGGATCCGAGCCAGACGGCTATATACGGTGTGCGCGGTTCGAACGGGGTGATCCTTATCCGGACGAAGGGGTCGCACTAACTGCAACAGATCAGGCTCGGCGGGATCGACTACGCGATCCTGATCATCTATTTCGTCTTTGTGCTCGGCATCGGCTGGGCGCTGAGACGCGTAATCCGTAGCAGCGAAGACTTCTTCCTCTCAGGCCGGTCGATCCCCGCATGGATCGCCGGCCTCGCTTTCATCTCCGCCAATCTGGGCGCGCAGGAAGTCATCGGGATGGCCGCGTCGGGCGCCAAGTACGGCATCATGACGAGCCATTTCTACTGGGTCGGCGCGATGCCCGCGATGGTGTTCGTCGGGTTGTTCATGATGCCGTTCTATTACGGCTCGCGCGCCCGCTCGGTCCCCGAGTACCTGAAGCTCCGCTTCGACGAGAAGACGCGGGCGTTGAACGCGATCACCTTCGCGGTCATGACCATTTTCTCCTCCGGCATCTCGATGTATGCGCTCGCGAAGCTGTTCGAGCTGGTGCTGGGCTGGAGTTTTCACGGCAGCATCGTGTTGTCGGCCGTCATCGTGTTGATCTACATCTTCCTCGGCGGGCTCACGTCTGCGATCTACAATGAAGTGCTGCAGTTCTTTCTCATCGTCCTGGGATTCCTGCCGCTGGTGTTGCTGGGACTCAAAGATGTCGGCGGGTGGAGCGGGCTGACCGCGAAACTCGCCACCGTCGCCACGAACGCGGGCTTCGAGCCGGGGGCCTGGACGCACTCCTGGAAATACATGGATTCGCCGAGCCACAACCCGATGGGGATGGAGTGGTTCGGCCTGGTGATGGGACTCGGGTTCGCCCTCTCGTTCGGCTATTGGTGCACGGACTTCCTCGTCGTGCAGCGCGCGATGGCCGCCGGCTCGATGACGGCCGCGCGTCGCACGCCGCTGATTGCGGCGGTTCCCAAGATGCTGATGCCGATGCTCGTGATTCTGCCGGGGATGCTGGCGATCGGGCTGCACGCTTCACGCGGCGGATTTCTCCCGATCGGCGATGACGGCCAGCCGAACTACAACCTCGCCATCCCGATGATGCTGGGGCATTACCTGCCGTCCGGACTGCTCGGGCTTGGTCTCACCGCGTTGATGGCGTCGTTCATGTCGGGCATGGCGGGCAACGTCACGGCCTTCAATAGTGTATGGACGTACGACATCTATCAGACGCATATCCGCCCCGGCCAAACCGACGCGCATTATCTGCGGGTTGGCCATGCAGCCACGGTCTTCGGCATTCTCGCCAGCGTGCTCGCCGCCTACTCCGCCACCCGGTTCAACAACATTCTCGACATGCTGCAGCTGGTGTTCTCGTTCGTGAACGGGCCGCTATTCGCGACGTTCCTGCTGGGGATGTTCTGGCGCCGCACGACGAGCCACGGGGCATTCTATGGATTGTTGACCGGGACGATCACGGCGGCGCTGCATTACGGGCTCACCCTGCCGCGCGGCGCCGTGCCCGGCATCAAGGGCGGATTCCTCGGTGCGGTGCTGCACACCTATCCGAGCGAAATGGCGCTGAACTTCTGGACTGCGCTGTTCGCGTGGACCGGCTGCTTCGTGGCGACGCTGCTCATCTCGCTGTTCACCAAGCGCACCAAGACGGACGACGAGCTGCGCGGGCTGGTCTACGCGCTGACACCGCGCGTGCAGGAGGGATCCATGCCGTGGTATAAGCGGCCGGTCACACTCGCCGTGGGCATCCTCGTCGTCTCGACCTTACTGAACGTGATCTTCTGGTAATGGCACTATGAGACTGGACGTCCGATTTCCGATTGGCGGGATGTTCACGATCGTCGGCACGATCCTGGCCGTTTACGGGCTCGTGTCGAACCGCGCGATGTACGAGAAGTCGCTCGGGATCAACGTGAATCTGTGGTGGGGGCTCGTGCTCCTCGCGTTCGGACTCTCGATGCTGGGATTCGCCTACCGCGCTTACCGCGAGTCGAAGCCCAAGGTGACGGATTCCACCTCGACCCCGTAAGTGCCTGGCTTCGCGGTAACGCCGTTCTCACGACGTAGCGACAGCTGTAACCGCTCCAGGTGCTCGAGCCGCGGCCGATCTGTCGTCCCGCCGCGCCCGTCGGCCGGTCCCACCCAATAGTTCCACTCGCCGGGGAATCCTTCCGGCAAGAGGACTCCGCGGCCGGCCGTGAACTTGTCGAGCGGGATCACGTGCTCGCTCCAACTGCTGTCCACACGGAGCGCCGCCGTCCAGCTCGTGCCGTCGTCCTCCATCAGCGTGACGTGGAGTGTCTGGTGAGGCCCGAGGCCGCGCAGCCGCAGTCGCAGCTCGTTCGCGTCCGTTACCGTTTCCTGCCTCGCCAGAACTCGCGTCTTGATCACGAGTGACGCCGTATAGTCGGCGGGACTCCAGCCGCTCGTGTCCACCGGCAGCTCGAGGTGGAAAATCGGTTGGCCGGTCGCGGGAGACATCGCGACGCGGAATAACCCGCGACGTCCCGCGTCGCCGATCCGCGTGAACGCCAACCGCGCCGCGTCGGTGCCAGGATCGAATAGCCGCAGCGCGGTCTCCGCATTGACCACGTCGAATCGCCAAGACGCCGCGCGATTGTAGTTCCAGTCTGTGGGTTTTCCGGCGGTGCCCGCTGGAAACGTGAGTGCCGAGCTCCCGCGGAACGTCGTGATCACGAAATCATAGAGGCCGTTGCGGAGGATGGTGGAGGGTATGAAGGTTCTGTAGGTGTAACCATCGAGGGGACGCATCGCGAAACTACGATAGAACCCACCGGGAGTCGCGCGCATAAACAGCGTCACCGAGTCCGGATCCGTCGTATCGACAACGCGCGCTCTCAGCTCGGCATCCCGCCCGGTGAGATACTGTGGGGCGGCCAATGAGTGAACCGAAAGAGGGACCGTGTCGAGCGGCGGCGCGTGAAACTCATCGAAGCCCAAATGGCCGATGGAGTCGGGGACCCGGGAGTCGCGAGCGGTCGAGGCACGGAGGACGTACACTCCGGGAACAACGAGGAAGCGCCCGCCGCTCGCGCGAGACGGCGCCGTGTGACCAGGTGTGACCGGCTGCACGTCGAACGAGTCGCCGAGGTCGGGCAATGTGACGGTCATGGGCCAGACCCGGCCAATTGCGCGCGTCACGATCTTGTCGACCTGCGGCGGCTCGAACGGATCGTGAATCGGCACGGCGTCGGGATACACCTCGAGCCGCCAAACACCCGGCCGCACTTTGTCCAGGAAGTAGATGCCCTCGCCTTCGTACGCCACGATCGGCGAGGAGCCATGACCGGCGATACGCCGGAGCGCTCCAGGCTCGGGCGGTCTCGACGGCGTCGAGCCGGCATAGAGAAATGCATCGCGCGCGACCAGCTCACTCATGTTGCTGTCAGCGGAGATGTGGAAGTCGCCGAATCGCGTGTTCTGCGGGTACGGACCATACGCCTGCATCCGGGGCAGCCGGCGCATTGCCTCGGCCGCGATGATCGCGCTCATCGCCTTGCGCGGCGTGTAGACGAGGCTCAGATAGTGCGTCTGCCAGCCGAGGTTGCGCGAGGCGGTCGCCTGCATGTCGTAGGCGAACATCGCGGCGAACTGCGTCCCCACCGTGCGAAACGTCCGTGCCATCGCCGGATACATGGTGCCGGTGCGCAGGTCGGGACTGTCGAACTCATACACGATGCGGGGCAGGCGAGCGAACTCAGGACGCAGCATATCGGGATAAGCATCGGTGCCGCGGAGATAATTGCCTTCCAGCTCGTGCCCCGCATTCAGGCCGGTGGGATACCAGCCGAAGGTGATGCCCTGCGCCTTCGACCGGCGGATCGCATCGCTGATCCTGAAGTCCTGACTCACGTTGTAGAAAACGAGCTTCTGGCATCCCGTACTCCGGATGGCGTCGGTGAGCGCGTTGATATAGCGGATCGAGCCCTGGAGATCCTCCGGGTGATGCCACGGCTCATTCACGAGCTCGATGAAGATGATCGACGGCTCGTCCTTCAGCGGGATGTGCGTATACGGGTTCACATGACGCAGGATCTGGCGCAGGTAATTCACCTGCGCCGCCAGCGCTGCGGGGTCGGTGCCCATGCGGCCCTTGCCGAAGCGCCGGCCGAATCCCGGCGCTGTCGTGTCGTCGAGCGCATCCGGCCAGTTGGATCCGTACAGCTGGATGGGGCTGAACAGCATAAAAATACCGCGCTCTTTGGCGCGGGCGATGAGGTAGTCCAGGAGATCGAGGTGATCGTTGGTGATGAGATTGCCCGCGCTGTCTGACGCTTCCCAATCGCCCCAGAAGGTGAGTCGCAAACCGTCCCACCCCATGCGGGCGAACTGCGCCATGTCCTCATCGATCATGCGTTTGCGGTCGGCGCGGACGTATCCCGCCGCGCGGTAGTCGGACGCCGTCGTGAGCACGTAGTTCGCGCCGAAAAGGCTGACCTCCTTCTGGTTGTCCCGCCACCGTACCACGCCCTGGTTGTCGAGGTAGACGCCCTGCGAGAGCGCAAGGATCGCGAGCAAGATCACGGGTGGTACGTGCGCTCGGTGTGTCCGACGAGCTGGGAGCGGTAGAAGTAGACGTCGCGCAGCCGGCCGGAGGCGTAGCGCTCCGCTTGGTTGTTGAAATGCGACGATTGCGGCGAGCCGCTCTCACCGCCGGCGGTGATCGCCTGCGCGCGCACGCTGTCGCCGAACTCGACGACGGCCACGAAGCTGTTGCCGCTCGTGCCGTACCACTTTTTGGTGTTGGGGTAAGCTCTCGCCCCGAACGCCGCGAGCGAGCCCCAGATGCTGGCGGTGAAGGGCACCGGGATGCTCGGTTGCGCGTCGTCGAAATGCGGCGCGACGTCGTCGTTGATTCGCTGGAAGCGATTGATCTGCCCCCAGGGCGTTTTCCACGTCCCAAAATCGGCGTTCAGTGCGTCTACGGCGTCCGCGAGTGATCCGAGTAATTCGGCCGGCGCGGCGCGCGACGTCGCGATGTACTGCATGACCGAGGTCCCGGCCGCGCGTGCGTCGCGCGCGACGCGCCGGCCGACGCGCTCGCCCCAAAAGACGGCGAGGGACGTCGGCACCGATTCCGCACCCCAACGGTAGTCCCACGCCCGCAGCGCCGCGATCGGTTCGGCGAGCTGTGCTTTGACCGTATCGGAACCGCCAGCCCGATCGTACGCCGCGATGAGGGGTGGAATCATGCGCTCGAAGGCGGGGAGGTAGCTGTCGAAGGCGGTGGCCGTGAGGGAGCTCATGGTCCAGTCAGTCTTGCCCTCGAGCACGCGGAGCGCGTGGTAACCGCGTGCCGTCTCTTCGCCACCGGTCTCGACGTAGCGGGGGAAGCGCTCGCGCTGCGGACTCGGCGGACTGGATGCGCCGGCCGCCGACCACGGCCAATTGTTCGAGTTGTAGACCCAGCCGCTCGAGGGATTCACGACGTTGGGCGTTTCGTCGAAGGACAGCACGCCGCGGTAGGCGGTCCGAGGATTGCTGCCGTCCACCGGACGGGTCCAGTCGAAGGAAGTATCGCGGCGGGGAATGTAGTTCGAGTGAAAGTACGCGATGTTCCCCGAGGCGTCCGCGAACACGGTGTTGTTCGACGAATTCGTGTGCAGGTCCATGATCCGGCGGAACGCCGCCAAGTCTGGGGCCTTGGTGCGCGTGTACGATTGGATCAGCGCATTCACGTGGCTGCTCATCAGGCTCACACTCACGAACCGATCGCCTTCCTTGCGGACGATGGGCCCGTGCTGTGTGTAGAAGACGGTGAAGCTCTTTCGCGCCATCCCAGTATCCGTTTTGAACGGCACCGAGATTGTACGGGACCGGAGCGGGCGAGTCTCGAGAAACTCGTCGATGTTGTCCACGCCGCTCGAGGTGTGCATCCAGCCGGCCGTCGCGTTGAACCCCTGATAGATGAAGAACTGTCCCCACGTCACGGCGCCGTACGCGTTGAGGCCCTCGTCGCTGACCATCTGGAGCTCCGAGCGGAAGTAGAACGACGTATGCGGATTGATCCACAGGAGCGCGTGGTGATCGGCCGCCAGGCGCGGTGCGATGGCGATGCCGTTCGATCCCGCTGGATCGAAGTCCAGCTCGTCCTCGTCTCCGGTCCGGGGGCTGCCTCGTCCTGAGTCGCCATACAACGCCGCCAGATCTCGGGGGCTGATCCGCTCGATATCGCCGCCGATACTCCCTTCCGTGAACGACAACGCCATCCACGGCTCGAAATGCGTGATCACCCGCGGCTTCACCTCAGGGTGCTTATAGAGGAAGTAATTCAAGCCGTCGGCAAACGCATCCATCAGGCGCCGCAGCCACAGCGGACTCGACCGGTACTGCCCGCGCAGCGAGTCAGGATCGATGAACAACTTCATCCGCAGATCCTGATACATGGCGGACTGACCTTCTGCTTCGCCGAGCCGGCCCAACGCACTCAGGTAATTCGTCTCGATGCGATTGAAGTCGTCTTCGGCCTGGGCGTACTCCATGCCAAAGACGGCGTCAGCATCGGTCTTGCCGTAGACGTGGGCGATGCCCCAGTCGTCGCGGATGATCGTGACTGCTTGTGCGCGACGCTGCCAGCGCGCCAGATCGCCCCGCTGCTGGGCAGGCGCGGAAGAGGCAAGGCACAGGGCACTACTGACGAGTAGCAGTATCGATCGCAATGGCTGACCTGGGTGAGAGGGTGAGGTGAATTGCACCGACCGAGTCGACAACCACGGAACTACTAGTCAGCAAATCGAGATACGTTCCCGTGGCCATGCCTGTGGTCACCGTCGTATCGAGACTCGTCGTGCCGTTGTTGATCGCGACGAACCCCTTGTTGCCGCGCGAGAAGGCAATCGCGTTGGCGCCGTTGTCCCACCAATGGTTGACGTCGGTACCTGCTACGACGTGTCGGAAGCTCACCATGGTTAAGATCGAGGGATCACGATGCTCGCAGACCCAGTGGCCGATGGTGGCGGTTTCCAGGCTCGAGGCGCAGGAAACGGCGGTCGTCCAGCCGTTCGCATCGGACGGCGGGCCCATCGCGTTGCCTGAGGGGCAGTCGAACGCGTAGCTCGACAGGATCGACGGATAGCCATAGGGCTGCGCCAACATCCACACGTTGGCCATGCGAAAGACATTGCCGTCGCGGTAACTGAGGCCGCATTGATGCTGGGTGTCGTGGTTCTGCAGGAAGACCACGGCCTTGTCGGCGGGCATGATGCCCCATGCCGCTTCCGAGAACTGATTACCCGGAGAGCCGTTGGGGTTCAGCTGCGAGATGTGCTCGCCATTGATGCCGCGGAACTTGTTGCCGACGCCGACGAACGTGAACTCGGTGATGTCAGCGGCGCCGCCCGAGCTATGGCCCTCGCCGTAGTAGTCCCGCGGTGCGAGGGCCTCGCCGCTGCCGCCGATGACCTCCAGAAAGACGCATGGCTGCGGCCTGCCCTCGGCCGTCAGCGTCGAATTGACGCGGCTGAGGATGTCGTCCAGCTCCACCTGCTGAATGTGCTTCGCCGCATCGATGCGGAATCCGGCCACGCCGAGGCGCGCGAGCATGAGCAGGTAGTCGGCGATCTTCTGACGCACGGGGGCGAGCCCGGTGTTCAGATCGGGCAGTGAGAGCAGCTCGCAGTCCTGCACATTCGCGGCGCTCTGGTAGTTGGTCACCGCGCACGGCGTATGGAAATCGCTTGGCGCATACAAGCCCGGGTAGTCGTATTTCGAGTAGCTCGTGCCGTTGCTGCCGACGCCGGGGCTCGGGTAGTTGGTCATGTGGTTGATCACGGCGTCCACGATGATGCCGACACCCACGACGTTGCAGCGCGTCACCATATCGGTGAACTCGGCACCTGTCCCCGAGCGGCTCCGTGCGATGCTGTAACTGACCGGTTGATACCGCTCGCTCCAGTCGTGGCTCGGGACGATGCTGTGCTCTTCGGGCGGCGAGATCTGTACGGCTTTGAAGCCGGCTGGACCGAGGACGTTTTCGCATTCGGCGGCGATGTCGGTCCATCTCCATTCGAAGAGGTGCACGAAGACGTCACCAGCGGCCATGTGGCCGCTGGGGCGATAGGTGGTGGGAAGATCGGGCCGTGGCGCTGGAGGGGGTCCCGGTGATGGTGTCGGGATTCCGCTGTCATTGCACGCCAGCGCCAAAAACACGACCCCCACCCCCACCCCCGCCGTGACGATCGGTCTCAACACGGGGGGGGAGCCTCAATAACCTTGGTTCTGTCGCAGGTTCGGGTTCGCGATCAACTCGTTCGCTGGTAGCGGATAGAGGTCGCGGAAGGCGCCGAGTGCGATTCCACCCGCAGTGCCACCCTTCCACGCCCAGAGATACGTCCCGCCGGTGAACACACCGAAGCGCACGAGATCGGTGCGGCGCTGCGCCTCGAACATCAGCTCCCGACCGCGCTCGGCGAGGATGGTATCCACGGGAGGAAGCGCCGCAAAGTCGGCGGTCGTGTTCCCGTAGGCACGCTCCCGGAGGGTGTTCAGGTACCCGAGGGCCGTCGTTCCGCTGCCGCCGCCACCGCGGATGTTGGCCTCCACGTAGATCAGGTATGCGTCCGCAAGACGGAAGATCGGGAAGTCGGTATCGACCATGCCTTGCTGCGCGCCGTTCACGCCGCCCGACGTCTTGTTCGTGAACTTCGGCGCGGCGATGCCCTTGGTGAAGTCGCCGCGGTCCGAGACGGAGTCCGTCTGGCCCGTCGTGTAGAAGAACGCGGCGCGCCGGTCGCCGGGGCCGTAGAGCCGGTAGATCTGCTGCTTCATGCGGTAGCCGCCCCAGCAGTAGTCGATGCCGTAGTTGGCCGCCGACATGCTGCCGCCGCAGCCCGCATGGATGAGGAACGTCATGCCACCCCACGTCTGGGTGCGGTTCCCGTCCTGCGGCGCGACGAACACCAGCTCGGGCGACGTGTTGTTGTCGGCCTGGAAATTGTGCACGAAACTGGCATCGAGCGTGTAGCCGCCCGCGATCACTGCCGCTGCCTCGGTGACCGCACCCGTATAGTTCGGCGTGCCGGTGTAGACGCCCGCGTTCAAATACAGCTTGGCCAGCAGCATGTGCGCCGCTTCGGGTGTCGCGCGTCCGTACGTCGACGCGCCCTTCGGGGGCAGCTGGCTGATGATGTCATTCAGCTCGCTCACGACGTACGCGTAGATGTCCGCGCGAGTGGCTTGTTTCGGCGGAGTTGAGCCGAGGGGATCGTTCTCGGTCACCAAGGGGATGTTTCCGAAGAGATCGATCCCGTGCCAATAGCTCAAGGCCCGCAGGAACCGAGCCTCGGCCCGGTAGAAGTGGACGTTGGTGCGGAGCGTCGCATCGAGCTGGCCGCGCGAGTCGAGCTTCGCGTCGGTACTCTGGCGCAGGAACTCGTTTACCAGCATGGCCTGGTAGAAGACGCGATAGTACATCGCGTTGACCATGCTGTTGCTTGCGCCCCACGTCCCCGTGTTGAGATCGGGGAGCCCGGGATCGTTCCAACCGATCACCGCTTCGTCCGTTGGCATCTCCTGTAGATACCAATAGAGGCGCAGGTATTCCCCGAACCCCTCGTCGATGCCGCTGATGTCGGGGTTCCCGTCGGGTCCGCGCTGTCCTGTGACGATCAGGCCGCCGTAGATCTTCGCCAGGAAGGCCCGGTAGGAGTTCGGATCGTTGAAAATGTTGGCACTCGTCACGGTGCTCTTCGGAGCAACCGTCGGATCGGTGCAGCCGATTCCGGCCACGCTCAGGAGGAGGGTGGCGACGCTGGCAATGCTGATGGTGCGGTTCATGTCTCCATCCCCCCTAAAACCGGACGCTCAGGCCGGTGGTGACGGTGCGCGAGCGCGGATAGATGTTGTTGTCTATCCCGTTGAGGCCCGAGGTCGGATCGACGCCGCTGTAGCCGGTGAGTGTGAAGGCGTTCTGTACGGTTCCAAACAGACGGAGCGGCTGTCCGCGGTAGGTGAAACCATAGCCCAGCGTGATGTTATCCATCCGGAGGAACGAGGCGTCCTCCACGAAATAGTCCGAGTAGTACTGCGGAACGATAAACCCGGTCGTCAGCACCGACGCGTGCAGGTTACTCGGCATCGCCGAGCCCGTCAGGTTCTGATAGGCCCCTTGCGCCGAGGCGACGTTGTTGTAGACCCAGTTCCCGAGGTATGCCCGCAGCGTGAAGCTCGCGTCGAGATGTCCATACGTGAAATAGGACGAATGGCCGAGGATCCACTTCGGCGCCGGGTCATGGAACGGCCGGCGGTCGGAGTCGTTGATGACGCCATCCCCGTTCTGATCGACGTACATCTTCAGCAGCGTGTCGCTGTAGATCGGTTTGCCGTTCGCTCCGTACTTCTGTTGATAGACCCAGAACGAGTTGACCGGCACTCCGGGCTCCAGCTCCTGGATGAGGTTCCCGACGCCGCCCGAGATGCCGCCGGTAAGCACGCGCGTCACGCTCTTGTTCGGGTTGATCGAGAGGAGCCGGTTGGTGTTGTGGGCGGCCGTGACCGTTGCCGTCCAGGTGAGACCCGTACGGCTGCGCGGCAAGACGTCGGCATTGAGGCTGAGCTCATAGCCTGTGTTCCGCATGCTGCCGATGTTGGTCGTGATGAAGTTGCCGAGGTTCGTGCCGGCGGCGATCGGAATGAAAAAGATCAGGTCACTGGTGTTCTTCGTATACCAGTCGATCGTGCCGCTGTAGCGCTGATTGCTGAAACCAAAGTCCAGGCCGACGTTGTATGCGCTGGTCGTTTCCCAATGAATGGCCTCGTCGACCGGGCTCGGACGGATCGTCGGGGTGAACGTGTTGCCGAACTGCACCTGCGTCTGCGCGTCGCTGTAGGTGTACGTCGAGTAGGCGAGGTAGTCGCCGAACGATTGGTTGCCGGTCCGCGCCCATGAAGCCCGGAGCTTCAGGTCCGACAGTCCCCAACGTCCCTGCATGAAGGGTTCCTGCGTGAGCCGCCAGGCGAGCGCGACCGATGGGAACGTGCCCCACTGATTGCCCGGCCCGAAGCGTGACGATCCGTCCCGACGCACGCTGAACCCGGCGAGATACTTGTCGTTGATGTTGTAGTTCAGCCGGCCAAAGAATGAGATCAACTTGTAATCGTTGATGAACAGGGTGCTCCGCACGTTCACGGCCGTGGGAATGCCGTTTGGACCGAGCAAATTGCTGCTGAGGCCAGTCTCATCGAGTCGCGGGAATTCCCCGTGTGACTGCGTATAGGAGTACCCGGCTACAGCATTGACTCTCCCAGGCCCCGCTTGCTCCGCAGGCGCGTATCCCAGATAGGTCTCGACGACCGAGGTTCCCTGGCTGTTGTTCTGCATCGAGAAGCTTCCCTGACCTTGCCGCACCTGGGAAGCGATGGTACTCGAGTAGAACGTCGTTCGATCGGCCTTCGTGAGGTCGTAGCCGACGTTGAGGTTGCCGGTCAGGCCCTCGAGGAACGGCAGTTTGTATTCGGCCTGCGCATTGCCCACGCTCCTCCAGGTGGTCCCGCGATCGCTGGCGAGCGCGAGAATCGACAACGGATTGGTCGGGGCTGCGTTGGTCGTCCGCCAGTCCCAGTACCCGGTCTGGCTGGTCGCATCCAGCACCGGCTGGGTCGGTGCCATCGCGGCCGCGTTACCGAGCACGTCACCGGGCGTAAAGCGGTCGACGGCGCGCGACCCGCGGATATTGGTCCTCAAGTTCAGGCGGTCGGACAGGTTTTGCCGATAGTTGAGGCCGAGGGAGATTCGGTCCACCGCGCTGGCGCGAAGGATCCCCTGCTGGTTCAAGTACCCGACGGAGAGGCGGTAACTCATGTCGCTGCCGCCGTTGGTGAACGAGAAGTTGTGTTCCTGCCCGTAGGCGGTGCGATCGATGAGGTTGAACCAGTCGGTATTGGCGCCACGCAACGAGTCGACCCTCGCGGGCGCATACTGGGCGACGGCAGCGGCGAACTGCGACGCGTTGAGCATGTCCGGGACCCTGGTGACCGACGAAGCGGACGCGCTGCTGTTGTACTCGAACCGGGTGCCCTGCGTCCCTCTCCCCGTTTTCGTCGTGATCAGCACGACGCCATTGGCCGCGTTGGTTCCGTAAATCGCGGCGGCCGACGCGTCACGGAGTACCGTGATGTCCTGGATGTCGTTCGGATTGATGAAATTCAGCGGATCGCGACCGGCGGACAGTCCGCCACCCGAGCCGGTGCCGAGTGGAACGCCGTCGACGACGTACAGCGGCTCGCTGCTGGCCGTCGCCGACGTGGGGCCGCGAATCCGCAGCGAGAGGCCACCGCCCGGGTCGTTGTTATCGACGACCTGCACGCCGGCCACCTTGCTCTGAATCAGCATCTGGGGGCTGACGACGCGGCCGGTGTTGAATTGCGAATCACTCACGGCGGTCACCGAGCCGGTGATGTCGCCGGCACGCTGCACTCCGTACCCTGTGACGACGACCGCCGATAGACCGACCGCCGATGGCGCCAACGCGACGTCGACGACCACCGTGTCGCCACTCGCCACCATGACCGGTTGGTTCGCCGGCAGGTACCCGATGAGTCTCGCGCGCAGCAGGTCGCTGCCGCTGGGTACGCCCGTAATGGTGAAGCGGCCGTCGTTCTGTGTGACGGCGGTGCGGGCGCCGACCGTGACAATGACTCCGATGATGGGTTGTCGTGTGCCGTTGTCAGTGATGCGTCCGCGAATGGTCCCGGTGGGCTGCTGCGCGACGAGCGGTGCGGTCCAGAACAGTGCCAGGAGCGCGCACGTGCAATAATGGATACGGCGCATACGACCTCTCAGGGCTGTGACGGAAACGATTTCTTTTGGTCGGGTTCAAAAGGCGGCGCGGGACGGCGAGTGTCAAGACTATATTTATCTCATGCGTTATAGAGCGTTTCACGAGCGTCTTAAAAAAGCCGTCGTGAATACACCTGGGGAAACCCCTGAATCCCTACGGCGCGCCGTCCTGGAACGGGCCCAGGAAATATCTGGCGCCAGGGATCACCTTCCCGCATCGCTGACCAACTATGTGGACACCGTCGCGCGCCACGCGTACCAGGTCACGGATGCGGATCTGACCGCGTTGCAACACGCCGGTCAATCCGACGACAGCCTCTTCGAGATCACCGTTGCCGCCGCGGTTGGGGCGGCGCTCCACCGTCTCGAGCGGGGGATGGCCGCGCTGCGCGGCGAGGAGCCGGACTGATGCGCCTTCGCGCGGTCGAGCACGGCCATCGCTTCAAGCAAAAGCTGATCCTGACGCTCATCCGGATCGTGAGCCGGCGCCGGGTTCCTGACGTCGTCAAGACCCTCATGTACCGGTCCGAGTTCTTCGGTGCGCCGCAATGCGAGTGGACGCAGGCGGTGATGCGCGGTCCCTCCGACTGGAGCGTCGGCGAACGCGAGCTGTTCGCGGCGTTCACCTCGAAGCTCAATCAATGCGTCTTCTGAACGGAGTCCCACGCCGCGGTCGCGGCGCTGGCTCTGCAGGATGAACGGTTCGTAAAAGCGGTCGTCGACGATTGGCGCACCGCGCCGCTCGACGCGAAGCTGCGCTCGACGCTCGGGTTCCTCGAGAAGCTGACGCTGCGGCCGAACGACGTACGTCCCGCCGATGTCGTGCCACTACGCGCCGCTGGTCTGTCGGATGAAGCCATCGAAGACGCGATCAACGTGTGCGCGCTCTTCAACATCTACGACCGGCTTGCCGATGCGCTGGGGTGGTACCTTCCGGATGCGGTGGGTTATGCGGCCTCGGCGCAAAACCTAATGAAGCGGGGATATCTGCTCTAGTTGCAGGCGAGCGTCGTTCTTCGCCACCACGATCAGCCTGCTGCCGTTCGGACGCTTGAGCAGTGCCATGTGTCGGACCTGGCCGTCAATCGCGAGCCCGCTCCGCTCCATGTCTACCGCGGCAAATCCACCCCGGCCATCGCCGTGCAATACGAGACCGTAGCTCGCGTCGTAGCGGCCCTCCATCGGTGTCACACCATAGAAGTTGCCGCCAATGACGAGATCGATCTTTCCGTCACCATCGAGATCGCCAGCCAGCGAGGCGTAGATGGGAGCGAATTGCGCCTCCATGGGAAGCGCGTGCAGCTCAAAGGTTCCGTCTCCACGGTTTAGCGCGATGGTGCTGGCGAACGTGTCGGCCTCGAGCACGCGCGCCTTCCGCAGCGCTTTGCCCGGGATGATGTTTTGAATCCGGCTCGCGCCAAACGACGCGTACGTCGGATACCGGCTGCGCAGCGACGGCATCACCTGCAATAGCTCGTCACGGCCCGCGAGTGGATAGCTGACACCGTGCCGGTATGACGTGAGGATCTGCACGAGCCTGCCGCTATCGAAGAAATCGCTCACATAGAGCCGAGCCGGCTCCGCGCGGGACGCGCGGATGAAGGAGTTCAAACCCAGATTGCCGAGCACGAGGTCGGGCCGACCATCCCCATTCAGGTCGACCGCCTGAATGCTGGTCCACCAGCCATTCGTGTTTGCGAATCCCGCCTGGTCGGTGCGATCGACGAGCTGTCCGTTTTCCTGGTGGAACACGCGCACCGGCATCCATTCGCCCACGACAATGAGGTCGAGCTTGCCGTCGCCGTCGTAATCGACCCAGGTCGCGCGCGTGACCATGCCGACGGAATCGAGTCCCGCGGCCTTGGCTCGCGTGACGTCGCGGAAATGGCCGCGCCCATCATTCTCCAACAGGTAGCTGCGTGGCGTGATGCCGTACCGGCGCGCCACGACCCGGCTCCCGACGAAGAGGTCCATATCCCCATCGCCGTCGAAATCGCCGGGCGCGACGCTCGAGCCGTTGTGCTCGAACTCGGGAAGTGACGCGCGCGTAAAACTCCCCCGGCCGTCGTTCAGGTAGAGGCGGTCGCGCAGCGGCTCACCTTCCCAGAACTCATTGCCGCCGCTCACGACGTAGAGATCGAGATCGCCGTCGCCGTCCGCATCGAAGAACGCGGCGTCCACGTCCTCGTCGAGGCTGTCGGCACGAAGTGCCGGCTCGGGCGCGACGCGGAACCCCCCGTCGGGCTGCCCCAGCCACAGCTCCCCGGGCTGCCACTTCGCGCCGCCGGCGTAGAGATCGTCGCGACCGTCGCCGTTGACGTCGCCGACGGCAAGCGCTGGGCCCTCGGTGGAGAGCAGGTGCGTCATGAGCGGCTCGCGCCCGAAGTCGAAGAAGGTGTTTTCGCGATGCTTGTAGTCGATCGGCAGCTGATCGGTGACGTCCGAGAACAGCGGCGGTTGGGCGGTTGGGCGGATCGGCGGTTGGTTGCGGGCATCCGTCTGAACGAGCGCCAGCATCCGGTCCGCAGTGACGTTCGTCATCACCTGGTAGCGCCGGTCGGGCCAGACGACGGTGAGTGAGTCCACCTGCGGGGCCGTGCCGAGCCCGAAATGCAGCCGTGGATCCACCGCCGACTGGAAGCCACGGGTCGGCATCGCTTCGAGCATTTGCGTGCGGCCGCTGCCGGAAATCATCACTGTGGTCCCGATGCCGCCGGTGTTCGCTCCGCCGCCGCGGAGCTGAACTGTGAGATAATGATTTCCGTTGGCTTCTCGCGCGCGATTGCGGTAGATCGCGGCGGGCGCATTGAGATTGTTCACCACTAAATCGAGCGCGCCGTCATTATCGAGATCGACATAGGCGGCGCCGTTCGAGAATCCCGCCGCGCCCAGTCCCCAGGCAGCCGCCACGTTCGTGAACGTCAGATCCCCGTTATTCCGAAACAGGTAGTTGGGTTCCGAGACGTGCGGCATCTTCGCGATGAGGCGTGCAACCGGAGGCTGCGTGCCGGCGGGGATGCTGTCCAAAGACGCGATGTAGTCGCGATCGTTCGGCCGGCGGTTGATGCCGGTGGTGACGAACAGATCCTTGTGGCCGTCGTTGTCGAAATCGGCCAGCAACGGCGCCCAGCTCCAGTCGGTCGCGGCAACGCCGGCCAGGAATCCGATGTCGCTGAACCGGAGCTTCCCTTGGGTCACGCCGCGGTTGAGCTGCAGCGTGTTGCGCGCGTACTGGTAGTGATATCCCGCCGCGAGCTTCAGGTTGAACAGGGTGTAGCCCTCGGCGGTGGCCGCGGTCTTGAGGATGCGCTCGCTGTCGGGCAGCATGTCGAGGACGGCGATATCAGGCCGCCCGTCGTTGTTGATGTCGGCTGCATCCACGCCCATCGAAAACCGGCTGGTGTGCCCAGTCGCCTGCGCGATCGATTCGGTGAACGTCCCGTTGCAATTGTTGAGGTAGAGAAAATCGTTCTCGGGAAAATCGTTGGCGATGTAAATGTCGGGACAGCCGTCGAGATTGACGTCGCTCACCGCCACGCCCAGGCCAAACCCTTCCACGCCCCCGTAGATATGGGCCGCCGCGCTGACGTCCACGAAGTGCCCGCGGTCGTTGCGATACAGCCGGTCACCGGCCTTGGCGCTGCGAACGGTGCGGCTCGTGCTTGGGCTGGCGGCGCGCTCTTGGAAGGTGGAGCCGTTCAGGAGGTACATGTCGAGGTCGCCGTCGCCGTCATAGTCGAAGAAGGCGGCCTGTGTGGAGTAGCCGGCGAAACCGAGTCCGTACTGGTCGGCGCGGTCGGTGAACGTGCCGTCGCCGTTGTTGATGTACAGGACGTTCCGGCCCGCCATTCCGAGATAGTTCACGCCAGAAACGTAGATATCGAGACGTCCGTCGCCGTTGACATCGGCCATCGTGACGCCGCTCTTCCATCCGACGGAATCGGCGACGCCCGCTCGGGTCGTAATGTCCTCGAAACGGAAGTGGCCCAAGTTGCGGTACAACCGGTTGGAGCCCAGGTTCGACGTGAAGTACAAGTCCGGCAATCCATCACCGTCGATGTCGCCTGCCGCCACGCCGCCGCCGTTGTAGTAGTACAGGTAATTGACGATGTTGACCGCGGAGTCCTCGAGGAGTGTGTTGGCGAATGTGATCCCGGTCGTCTCCGGCGCGAGAAGTTCGAAAATCGGTGGCGCTGGCGGCGTCGCACGACAGCTCGGGATGAGAGCCGTCGCGAGCAGAAACGGCAGATATCTTCGCAAGGGGCGCCAGTATAGCGTGAAAACTTTCGTTTCGCTCGCTGCCGCGCTGCTCGTCGGTGCTGTGGGTTGCCGAGAGAAGCCCATCGATCAAGGGGCGCTGGTCACGGCTCGTGAGGTCGGGCTCGAGCATCTGCAACGCGGACGGTTGCCCGAGGCCGAGCAGGAGTTTCGGACGGTCATCGCACTCGCGCCGCGCGACCCGCTGGGTTATGCCAACCTGGGGCTGACCTATCTGCGCGGCGGACGCTACGCCGCTGCGGAGTCACCGCTCAAGCAGGCGCGCCGCCTCGATCCCAAGAATCCCGACATCGCGCTCATTACCGCGAAGCTGTATTCCCTGACGGACCGTGCGGCCGAAGCACACCGAGTCCTCGCCG
>WNGA01002676.1_pt1 | contig 26981 bp, 33 predicted proteins | sample 5400061 | NCBI WGS metagenome assembly WNGA01 (sample SAMN13153366, study PRJNA577476) | soil metagenome | isolation source: 100 cm soil or saprolite under grassland replicate 2 | place: USA:California | collected 2016-06-15 | reverse complement strand
CGCCTCGCCGCGACCCGTGCGCTGCTGCACCTCGCGGACCAGCGCGAGCTGCTCCGCGAACACCCGCTCGTGCAGCGCGTGGTGCAGCGCGGTCTCGAGGGCCTCGCGGGAGCTGCCGGGCGCGCGGCTGCCGTGGTCCAGCGTGACCAGTCGTTCCCTGGCGAGCTCCGCGACCGCGGCATGGATCTCGCTGCAGGCCCGGACGTCGCCGGCCACCGCGACCAGGTCGACACCGGCCCGGACCTGCCGGTCGACCTGTTCGGCGACAAGGCGGGCGTTGCGCCGCCAGATCTCGTCGGAACGCCGCTGGAACTCCTTGTGCGCCCAGTCACCGGCGGCCACATGCGTCAGGTGCGGCTCCTCGCCGTCGACCGACCAGGTGCGCGCCGGCGGGCCCGGCCACACGTCGTGCAGCTCGAGGTCGGCACCGACGCGATCGGCCAGCACGAGCAGCACCGACCGGCACGGTGCGGCGTCCGTGATCCAGCTGGTCAGGTCCGGCAGCGGCGCCCAGGAGAGCACCTCGGCGGACGGTGTCGCGGCGATCGTCTCCTCGAGGAGTACGTGGTCACCGGCGGCGGCGACCAGCCGGCCGACGGGCCCGTGCTGCCGGGTCGGTTCGACGACACGTTCGCCGACCCGGTCGACCAGGTCGTGCGGCGCGCCCTGGGACAGCAGTTCCACGCCCGCGGCCTGCCAGCGCACCTCGAGCTCGTGGGCGGCGAGCGCGGTGCCGCGGCCGACGTCGAGGTAGGCGGTCAGGTACGGACCGTCGGACTTGATCAGGTCGCTGACTTGACCGAGCTTCATAGCAGCCTCCTAGGAGTCGGGTCAGGCGCTGTCGCGAACGCCCTCGGCACCGGCCATGCGGGCGCAGTTCGCGCAGCAGAACACCGTGCCGTCGACCTCCACGCCGTGCCCGAGGACCCGGCAGTCGCAGTGCGCGCAGACCGGAGCGATGCGGTGTGCCGCGCACTCCAGGCTGTCGAAGGTGTACTCGTCTCCGCCCGCGGTCCTGATCTGGAACGACCGCTCGTACTCGTTGCCACACACGTCGCAGAGCGCCATGACCGTCCTCCCTCGCATCGCTTGCAGAGTGACCCGTAACCACGCAAGCACGGGCGAAACAGCCGATCCACCGGCAGCGCGTCGTCCGACGTTTGACCCGCGTACGGGCGGTCACGGGGCAGGAACAGACCAGGGTGAAGGGAGGATCCAGATGCGGTTCGGCTACTTCCTCTCGGCCGAGGAACACGGTCCCGCCGCGCTCGTCGAACAGGCGCGGCTCGCGGAGCGGGCCGGGTTCGACGCGCTGTGGATCAGCGACCACTTCCACCCGTGGAACGACGCGCAGGGCCAGAGCCCGTTCGTGTGGTCGGTGATCGGCGCGATCTCGCAGGTGTGTGACCTGCCGGTAACGACCGCGGTGACCTGCCCGACGGTGCGCACGCACCCGGTGGTGATCGCCCAGGCCGCGGCGACCAGCGCGGTCATGCTGGACGGCCGGTTCACGCTCGGCGTGGGTTCCGGCGAGGCGCTGAACGAGCACATCACCGGCCAGGTCTGGCCGACGACCCGGGTACGGCTGGAGATGCTCGAGGAGGCCGTCGGGCTGATCCGCCGGCTGTGGACGGAGGACTTCGTCACGCACCGCGGCCGCTACTACACCGTGGACTCCGCACGGATCTACACCCGACCGGAGACACCGCCGCAGATCCACATGTCCGGGCTCGGCCCGCGGGCGACCGACCTGGCGGCGCGGATCGGCGACGGGTACATCACCACGCAGGCCGATCCCGCTCTGCTACGGCGTTTCCGGAAAGGGGCCAAGGGCAACAAACCCGCGTCGGTGGGGTTCAAGGTGTGCTACGCGCCGACCGAGCGCGAGGGTGTCGAGACCGCGCACCGGCTGTGGTCCACCAGCGGCCTGCCGGGTGAGCTGGCCCAGGTGCTGCCGTCTCCGCGGCACTTCGAGCAGGCCGCGGCGCTGGTGACCCCCGAGGCCACCCGGGAGTCGGTCACCTGCGGCCCGGACGCCGGCGCGCACCTGAAGGCGTTCACGCCGTACGTCGAGGCCGGGTTCGACGAGATCTACGTGTCCGACATCGGCCCGCACTACGAGGAGATGCTGACGGTGTACGGCAAGGAAGTGTTACCGGAACTACGACGATGACCAGTCATCCCGGAGCAGCTGAGTGGGTGCCACCGGCGGCGGACCTGAGTGCGCTGGAGCGCGCGATCCAGGACTGCCGCGGCTGCGATCTGTACCGGGACACCATCCAGGCGGTGTTCGGAGAGGGGCCCGTCACCGCCCGGGTGGTGCTGGTCGGCGAGCAGCCCGGTGATCAGGAGGACAAGGCCGGCAGGCCGTTCGTCGGTCCCGCCGGCCGGCTCCTGGACCGGGCGCTCGCCGACGCAGGCATCGATCGCGACGACGCCTACGTGACCAACGCGGTCAAGCACTTCCGGTTCAGCACCCGCGGCGAGGGCAAGCGCCGGCTGCACAAGACTCCCGACGTCGGCCACATCACCGCGTGCCGGCCCTGGTTGACCGCGGAGCTCGCGGTCCTGGACCCGGAGGTCGTGGTGGCACTCGGCGCGGTCGCCGGACGTGCCCTGCTCGGAGCGTCGTACCGGGTGACGAAGCAACGCGGGCAGGTGCTGGAGCTGCCGGACGGCGGTGCCGCCGTCGGCACCGTGCACCCGTCATCGGTGCTGCGGTCCGACGACCGGACGGCGGCGTACGAAGAGTTCGTCGCGGATCTGCAGAAGGTCGCCGCGCTGCTGTGATCCCGCGGCCGTCGTCAGGCCCGTACTGGAGTGTCCCCGGACCGGTGGGCAGGCAGGAAACAACACAGGGAGGTAGCGATGGGCAGCACCGACAAGGCGAAGAATGCCGCCGACGAGGCCAAGGGCAAGGTCAAGGAGATGGCCGGCGACGCGACCGACAACCCCGACCTGGAGGCCGAGGGCGACCTGGAGCAGCGCGAGGCCCAGCTGCGCCAGGCCGGCGAGAACGTCAAGGACGCCGGCGAGAAGGCGAAGGAGGCCTTCGACCGGTGATTCTCCGCTGCGCCTCCCCGGCCGCTGCGCTGGGGAGGCGCACCGCATGTCTCGCGGGCTTTCGGGTACGGCGTGGGGGGAGGACGCTGAAAGGAGACTGCGATGCCGCGGAACCAGTGGAGCGACAAGCGCGAACGCCAGTACAAGCACATCAAGAGCGGGCTCGAGAAGCGTGGCCGGAGCGAGGACACGGCCGAGGAGATCGCGGCACGCACCGTGAACAAGGAACGTGCCCGGCGCGGGGAGTCCAAGGAGAAGAGCCGTACGTCGACCGACGACATCTCGTCCGGACGGCGTGGCGGCCTGCGGTCCCACAAGGGCGCGGGTGGCCGCACGAAGGAGCAGTTGTATGCCGACGCCAAGCGCAAGGGCATCAAGGGCCGCTCGAAGATGAACAAGGCCGAGCTCGCCAAGGCTGTCGGCCGCTGAACCTCCACCCGGGCCGGGCACACCCCCTCCGCCTGGCCCGGGCGGATCAGTCATCCGGCCTGGTGCTCACCAGTAGTGGTTGCGGCCGCCGACGGCGTGGCCGGTCGTGCCGAGGAGCCACAGGGCGGCCCCCACGAGCGCCAGGATCACCCCGATGGTCCACAGGATCCCGACGTTCAGCACGAGGCCGAGGACGATCAGGATCACTCCGAGGATGAGCATGGTTCCTCCTTCATTCACGGGCCGCTAATAGCCGTATACCTTGTGCCCATTGGCCGGACCTTCATTCACCGTGACCGGCGGTCAACGCTCAGGTAGCGCTGCGTCGGGCGCGACCCGGGCCCGGACGAGGCCGTCGGCGACCTCCTCGACGTCCGTCCACGGCAGGTAGCCGACCCGCCCGAGCCGGCGGTGCACCAGCCACCGCAGGGCAGCCGGGCCCACCTGACGTTCGTACCCGAACAGCCGGGTGGTGCGGCCGCTCACGATGATCAGGCCGTCGACCCGGAACGCCGCCTGCATCGACGTCAGCAGCGGGCCGTCCTGAACCAGGCGGACGTCGGCGACCTCGCCGATCTCCGCACCCGAGGCATCGACCAGCCGGCTTCCGATCAGCTCACTCAGGCGCATCGCCGGCTCCGGGGATCCTGTCGATGATCTGTTCCGTGACCCAGGTCGCGAACCCGTCCAACCCGAGGTCGTGGTAGCGGTCGGAGACCCGGACGGCCGAGTCGACCTGCACGATCCGGGCGGCGGGGATGCCGTTCGGCTCCGGATCGGGACTGGGATGGAGTCGCGCGTGGACCGCGCGGACGAGCCGCCCGATCCGGCCGGACAGCCGGGGCCCGAGAGCCTGCGGACCGCTGAGCAGGGCGACCACCACCGGCACCTCGGCATCGAGGTCGAGCTCGACGTCGTCGACCTTGCAGAGGAGCCTGCCGCTGTGGTCCTCGACCACCTGGCGGTCCAGCAGATGCAGCTGCGCGTGCAGCACCCGGCCCGTCATCTCATCGTCCCGCCCGCGTCCAGATCATCAGCGGGATCGCCGCCAGCGACGCCATCAGCAAGAGCCCGAGGTAGCCCAGCGCGACCACGTTCAGCAGCCGTCCGTTCGTCTTGTTCCCCATGTAGTCGGGGTCGTTGGCGACGATCAGGATCGGCAGATACGTCAGCGGTAGCGCCATCGCCGCGAACACCACCGAGAACTCGGTCACCTTCACCGGATCGACCGTGGTCAACAGGGTCACGGTTCCGAGCACCAGCGCGACGATCATCACCAGGTGGAAGCGGCCGGACTCCTTCGGCCGGACGAACTTGCCCCACTGCCAGCCGAAGTACTGCGCGATCGTGTAACCGCACGACAGCGCGGTCTCCAGCGCCGCGCCGAACGTCGCCGCGAAGATTCCGACCAGCACGACCGCGAACCCGATCTTGCCGAGGGCGACGGCCACCGGCAGCGCCACCTGCCCGAGGGTGTCGACCTGGATCCCGGCCGGTTCGAACACCACCGCGGCGGTCCCGGCGATGGCGAGCGACAGCAGTCCGCCGAGCGGGAACCCGATGAAGACGTTCGCCCGGGCGATCACCAGGTCGCGCCGGCCCCAGTGCTCCTCCACCCCGCCGGAGGAGAAGAAGAACACCTCGTACGGCGTCATCGCGGCGCCGAACAGCGCGATCCCGTAGTAGCAGTAGGTCGCCCAGGTCTCGTGCCCCACCGGGTGCGGGCTCGTCGCCTGGGAGAACAGCGCGCCCCAGTCGGGACCGAGCCGCCACAGCGCCACCGCGAACACCACCAGCAGCAGGCCGAGCAGCCCGAACACCTGCTCCAGGTGCGAGAACCGGACCCGCCAGATCACCAGCCAGACGGCCAGCGCCGCGAGCGGAGCCCAGAGCAGGTAGAACACGTCCGAGGCCAGCTCGAGGGCCAGGGCGATGCCGCCGATCTCGGCGGTGAGCGTCATGAGCGTGACCAGGAACGACGCCACCAGCGTGAACAGGCCGGTCCGCGGCCCGAGGCGTTCGCGGATCAGGTCGAACACCGGCCGGCCGGACATCGCGACGACCCGGCCGGACATCTCGGCGAACACGCAGATCCCGATCACCCCGACCACGACGACCCACGCCATCCGCAGCCCGAACCGGGCGCCGACCAGCGCGTTGGTCACCAGGTCGCCGATGTCGACGAACCCGCCGATCGCCGTCAGGATCCCGAGTGTGACCGCGAGCCAGCGCGTCACCGGGCCAGCTCCCCGAGGGATCGCAGGCGTTCCGCGGTCCGGTCGAGTTCAGCCAGCCACTTCGGCAGTGCGGCCCGGTCGTCGTTGCGGACCGCGATCCGTGCCGAGACGACGGCCTGCTCCGCGTCGTCCAGCGCCTCGGTGATCTCGTCGTACGTCTGCCGGGACCGCACCGTCGACGGCTGCTGCTGGCCGAACGCGGTCGCCACGGCACCGAGCGCGGTCTCGGCGTCGCTCACCACCCGGTCCGCCGCGCGGGACCACAGGTTGCCCTCGGCAACGGCCTGGACGGCGACCCTGGCGGTGCCCACCTCGGAGGCGGCGTCCCGGGCGGCTCTGGCACCGGCCTCGGTCATCGCCTGGTCCGGCCCGGCACAGCCGCCGAGCAGCACGGCCGCGGCGGCGACGCACACCAGAAACGACCGCATCCAGGTCTCCTCCGCTTTGCTCCAGGCAACCACCGGGTACCCACGGTCAGTCCAGCCCACACCGTCGCGGAGCAAGGTCAGCCCGAGAGCAGGCGGACCACCGCGCGTTCGGCGCGGGAGCGGTCCGCCTCGTCGGCGAGGTCGATGCCGTCCACGCGCGGCAGCGTGCCCTGCTCGAAGAGCTCCAGGAGGCGCGGGTCGACGTACGAGCCGCGGGCGACGGCGGGGGTGTTGCCGAGCTCCGCGGCCACCTCGGCCAAGGCGCTGCGCACGATGCGCTGCCGCTCTGTCGCGGTACCCGGCACCGGCAGACCCAGCGTCACGGCGGCGAGCACGGTGGCGTGCCAGGTGCGCAGGTCCTTCACCGTGTAGTCGTCCCCCGCGAGTTGCTTGAACCGCGCGTTGACGTCCGCAGCGTGAACCTCGTGCCAGCCGTCCTCGGCGCGATACGTCAGCAGCCGCTCGATCCCGGGCGGCCGGCTGCGCCGCAACGCGGCCACCACCGTCGCGAGCAGCGGGTCGGCCAGGGTGATCTCGCGATCCTGCCCGCCCTTGGCGGTGAACCGGAACGTCAGCACACCGGCGCGGATCCGTACGTCGTCACGGTTCAGCGTGGCGACGCCCTGGCTGCCGTTCTGGGCGGCGTACTCCTCCCCGCCGGTGCGGAAGACGCCGTGGTCCAGCATCCGCAGCGCGGCCGCGACCACGCGCCGCCTGGTCAGCCCGGAGCCGCGCAGATCCTCGGCCACCGCCGCGCGCACGGCGGGCAGGCGGCGGGCGAGTTCGCGCACGCGCTCATGCTTCGAGGCGTCCTGCTTGCGGCGGTACTCGGGGTGGTACAGGTACTGCCGGCGGCCGGCGTCGTCGGTGCCGACGGCCTGCAGGTGACCGTTCGGGTCCGGGCTGATCCAGACGTCGGTCCAGGCCGGCGGGATCACCAGATCCTTGATCCGGGCAACGACCTCGGCGTCCACCGGCGCGCCGGCCACGTCCAGGTAGCGGAACCCGCGACCGTGGCGGACCCGCCTGATCCCGGGGCGGTTCGGGTCCGCCCTCCGCAGTCGCACCCGTCAGTCCTCCCGCTCGCCCTGGTCGTGCTCGTCAGTCGCGTACCCACCACGCCCGGCGTCACACGGGCGCCGGTTTCGCCGGGACGACGGCCGGGTACCGCAGGGCACCGCGATCCCGAGGAGCAAGCGCGATGAGAGCACCGTCGTCGTACTGGATGGAATCCACCCCCTGGCCCGAGTACCCGCCGCTCGGGGCGGACGTGCGCGTCGACGTGGTCGTCATCGGGGCCGGCGTGGCCGGTCTCAGCACGGCCTGGGAACTGGTACGACGCGGCCGGCGGGTCGCGCTGCTCGAAGCGGACCGGGTCGCTGGTGGCGTCACCGGTCACACCACGGCGAAGGTGTCCGCGCTGCACGGCGATGTGTACGGCTTCCTGACCCGGAGGTTCGGGCCCGAGACCGCGGCGACGTACGCGGGCACCCAGCAACGCGCCATGCGGCACGTCGCGGAGGTGGTCGCCGAGCTCGGCGTGGACTGCGACCTGGAGAGCCGGCCGGCGTACCTGTACTCGGAGACCGACGAGGAGGCGATGCGGCTGGAGGCGGAGGCGGTCGCGAACGCCGGGCTGCCGGCCGCGTTCACCACCGAGCCGGGACTGCCGTTCGGGGTGGCCGGCGCGGTCCGGGTCGAGGACCAGCTGATGTTCCACCCGCGCAAGTACCTGCTGGCGCTGGCGACCGACCTGGTGGCGCGCGGCGGCCTGGTGCACGAGCGGACCCGGGTGACCGGGCTGACCGAGGGCGAGCCGTGCACCGTCACCACCGCGGCCGGCCACCGGGTGACCGCGGACGACGTGGTGGTCGCCACGCACTACCCGGTCTTCGACCGGGCCCTGCTGTTCGCCCGCCTGGTCCCGCACCGCGAGTTCGCCGTCGCCGGCGTGATCGACGCCGGGGCCGACCCGCGGGGGATGTACATCACCACCGCCGGCGACACCCGCTCGGTGCGCAGCACGCCGTACCGGGGCCGGCGGCTGCTGATCGTCACCGGCGAGCAGTTCGCACCCGGCTCCAGCGACACCGCCGAACACCTCGACCGGCTGACCGGGTGGATGCGGGACCGGTTCGGAATCGCGGAACCGGACTTCGTCTGGGCCGCGCAGGACAACCACAGCAGCGACCGGCTGCCGTTCATCGGCCTGATGCACCCGCTGGCCCGGCGTACCTGGGTGGCCACCGGGTTCGGCGGCTGGGGGATGACCAACGGCGTGCTGTCCGGGATGCTGCTCGCCGAGCTGATCGGCGGGGAGAAGCTGGAGGGGGCCGAGATCTACGACCCGCGCCGGCTGCACCTCGTGACCGAGGCGGTGCCGGTCGTCAAGGCGGCCGTGCGGACTACGTCGAACTGGGCGGGCTCCAGGATCCGCGCCCGGCTGCGCAGCTCGGCGTCGGCCGAGGACATCGCGCCCGGCGAGGCCGGGGTGGTGACGGTGGGCGGCGACCAGTTGGCGGTGCACCGGGCCGACGACGGCACGCTGCACACGGTGTCGGCGATCTGCACGCACCTCGGTTGCCTGATCGGCTTCAACGCCGTGGAACGCGAGTGGGAGTGCCCGTGCCACGGGTCCCGGTTCGGACTGGACGGCGAGGTCCGGCAGGGCCCCGCGACGGCGCCGCTGCGCCGCGGCCCGGGTGCTCCCTGATGCTCCCGGGCCGCGGCGCGGTCCTGGACTTACGCCGCGGTCGGCAGTTCGGCCGCGTCGCCGGACTCGGCCAGCGCGGTCCGCAGCTTGCCGAGGATCTCCCGCAGCAACCGCGACACCTGCATCTGGCTGACGCCGAGCTCGGCGCCGATCCGCTCCTGGCTCCAATCGTGCTGGAACCGCAGCTCGAGGATCCGGCGCTCCCGGTCCCGCAGCCCCGCGACCAGCGGCTGCAGCAGGAGCTTGCGCTCCACCCGGTCGTAGTCGGCCTCGGGCCCGCCGACCAGGTCGTTCACCGCCCCCGGCGAGCCCAGCGTCGCCGGCGCGTCCAGCGACAACGGTGCGAAGCAGCCGGCGTCGGCCGCTGACAGCGCCGCCGTCACCTCGTCCCGCTCCGCCCCGAGCTCGGCGCCCAGCTCGTCGGTGGTCGGGGGCCGGTGCAGCCGCTGCATCAGCTCCGGTTCCGCGATCGCGATCGCCGCGTGCAGCTCCTGGGTACGGCGTGGCGGTCGCACCGTCCACGCGGCATCCCGGAAGTGCCTTTTCACCTCACCGCGGATCGTCGGTACGGCGTACGCGACGAACTCGGTGCTCTTCTCCGGGCTGAACCCGTGCACGGCCTTCACCAGGCCCAGGTACGCGACCTGGCTCAGGTCGTCCGGGTCGACACCGCGGCCCCGGTAGCGGGACGCCACCGAGTCGGCCAGTGCGGTGTTCAGCAGGATCACGTCGTCCAGCAGGTGCTGGCGCTCGGGATCTTCGGTCTTGTCCGCGAGAGCGAGGAGCCGGTGGGTCTCCTCAGCGCGTCGCTGCCGGTCTCTCCGGTCAGCGATGGAGGGGTTCCGCTTGCTCACGAATGCCACCTCTTGCCTTACGGGTAGGGCGTGGCTTCGTGTCTGAACCACATCTCGACCAAACCCGGCCAGCGGCGTACGGGCAAACGCACCGGCGTGTCCGCGCGGCGTCCGGCCTGCGGAGCAGCCGGTCCGGATACCGGGCGCGGACCGTTTGAGCGCTCAGCCGGAGGTGCACCGGTAGATCACCGGACGCCGCCGGTCAGCCGGGCTGCACACGCCCCGGCCCGCTCAGGAAGGAAAGACATCATGCCAACCCTGCTGTGGATTCTCGCCGCCATCCTGGTGATCTCGGGCATCGTCTCGCTGGTCCGCGGGCAGATCGTGATGGGCGCGGCCCTGATCGTGGTCGGCCTGCTGGTCGGCCCCGGTGGTGTCAGCATCTTCACCTAGACGACATGAGCACGGCGCCCGTCGTACCCCCGCGAGGTATGACGGGCGCCGACCTGTCCGGGGACGGAATCTTCGGCGGACTGTAACGTCGGCGGCACCTAGAGCGATGTAATGGGGGAGGGGTCGACGTCGGTGGCGTGCGACGTCCCGGCCGGATTTCCGTCCTGGCCGGCGCGTGCGACGCGAGGTGACCGCGTCAGTACGGACGGTACGGATCGTTCGGGCGGTACGGGTCCGGAGGACGGTGCTGACGACGGGCGGCGACCTTCGTGACCAGGCTCGTGACGACGGCCAGCGTCGGCCAGTCCCAGCGCGCGATGACGCCCTTCTCGTACTCGCCCAGCTCGATGCCCGCCGACGCCAGTGCCTCGCGCAGGATGGCGATCTTGTCGTCCTGGGCCCTGAAGCCGTTCCGTATGTCGTCGAATTCCTCGGACATTCACACCTCCCCGCGCCAATACTGCCTGACGCGCCCCAACGTGTCGCGGGTGGCGGCTGTCATGGAGGTCACGGGCAGAGTGTGCATGCTCAACCCCCTTGCAGAGAAGGGATTCCGCGTAACAGATCCCCGGTTCGCCCCTTCTTGTGCTATCTGCGGACGGAGCCGTAGTACACCGCTCACGCGGCGTGATCGCTGACCCAGAGGCCGATCAGGCCGCGGAAGTGCGCGAGGAAGCGCTCGTGCTCGTGCGCCGGGTACATGCCGGTGACGGTCTCGACCAGAAGCTTGTCGAAGTCCGGGCCGGAGACCCAGTCGTGGACCTGCTCGTCCAGGTGCGGCACGTTCTCGGTGCACCAGTCGCGGTAGCGGTCGATGTCGAAGTGTTCGTCGGCGAGCGCCAGGTAGGCCTCGAGCTTGGTGTCGTAGTCCAGCGTCTCGTCGTCCGCGATCTCGAAGTACCGGTCGGTGCGCAGGTCGACCGTGGTCCGCCGCCCGGTCACCGCGGCGTACGACGACCAGCGGACCAGCGCGGTGATCGCCCACGGGAAGTAGTAGTGCAGCGACGTCACCGCAACGTCCGGGCAGGCGTTCGCGTAGTCGATCGGGTACACCTCGTCACCCTTGACCAGCATCTCGGCGGAGTTGAAGTCCCAGCCGAAGAACGCGTTCACGATCCGGCTGATCGCGGCGCACTGGTGGCCGGCCGACTCGCTCAGGAACCCGTGCGACACCGCGTACCGGTTGTGCATCGGCTCGTCCGGCCGGAAGTTCATCACCATCGTCTCCGGCCCGATCGACAGCGCCCGCGCGAACACGTCGTACTCGATCGTGGCCTGCAGATGCATCAGCATCTCGCCGGAATCGTCGTACGCGCGGTGCAGGTCTTCTCTCGAGTCGATGCGCGACACGCCCCGCCAGCCGCCGCCGTCGAACGGCTTCATGTACAGCGGGTAGCCGAGGTCGTCGGCGATCGCGTCCAGGTCGAACGGCATGTTGTACTTCGCCGAGGTGTAGGCCCAGCGGACGTTGTCGACCGGGTTCTTGTACGGCACCAGCACCGTCCGCGGGATCTTCAGCCCCAGCCGCAGCATCGCGCAGTACGCGCTGTGCTTCTCCATCGACTGGAACGTGAACGGCTAGTTCAGCAGGTACGTCCCGTTCATCAGCGCGGCCTTCTTCAGCCACTCGCGCGGGTGGTAGTACCAGTGCGCCAGCCGGTCGATCACCAGGTCCGTGCGCACCGGGTCGTTCAGATCGAACGGCTCGATCGTCAGCCGCTCGCTGGCCAGCTCGTGCAGCCGCCCGTCCGGCCCCCGCACCGGCCCGACCCGCCGCAGCACCTCCTCGAACGCCCGCGGCCAGTCCTCCTCGGCACCCAGCAGCAACCCGATCAGGTGTCTCGCTCGATTCGCCACGATCCCTCCAGGCTCGCCCCGAGTCCCCCGAGCCTATGCCGCCCGCGATCCGCCGCGCAGCCGCGCCGCGGGTCGTGTCGCCTGGGGACAAGCCCAGCGCCGCGCTCTCCTCCGTGCCTACCGTTCTGCGCTGGACGGCTGAGCGCGGTCAGCTGAAGCGGGGTAGGTGGTGGGCTAGCTGGCGTTGCCACCAGGGCCAGTCGTGGGCGACGTCGTGGCCCCAGAGGTCGAGCTCGTGCGGGATGCCCTTGGCGGCCAGTAGCTCGGACGTGTGCCTTGCCGAGGGCAACGAGCCGGTCGGGTGCGTCTCCCAGTCGCCTTGGCCCACCACAAGCACGACGAAGACGCGCGACCGCAGCCAGTCCAGGTCGTCGCCGTCGAGGTGGCGCAGGTAGTCGGCGGGGTTGTTGAAGTACGCCGCGTCGCCGCGCTCGCCCCACGCGCGCCAGGTGGACGGGTCGTAGTTGCCGGACAGGCAGATCGCCTGCGGGAACAGATCCGCGCGCCTCAGCGTGAGGTTCAGCGCGTGGTAGGCGCCGAGACTGCACCCCGTGGTCAGGATGTCCCCAGAGCCGGCCGAGTCTGACCTGATCGCCGGTACGACGTGCTCGGTGATCCAGGACTCGTAGAAACCGTGCCTCCGGGCGCGTTCCTCCAGCGGCACGGACGTGTCGGACCAGGTGACGTGGTCGAACGAGTCGACGCAGTACAGCTTGACCCGGCCGCCGTCGATCAGGTCCGCGACCGCCTCGACCATGCCGTTGTTCTCGAAGTCCCAGGCGCGGCCCTGCTCGCTCGGGAACACCAGCACCGGCCGGCCCCAGTGGCCGTACCGGATCAGCGTGCCGGGACGGTCCAGTCCCGGCGCGTCGACCTCGACCTGCTCACGGTCCATCGGCCGGCCTCCAGAGTCGCTGCAGCAGCCCCGTCAGACCAGGGTCCAGCACATCGCGCCACCCGGTGAAGGTGTGCATGTCGCGGCCTTCGTCGTACCGGGTCTCGAGCCCGAGCGTGCGCAGGCGGGCGGCGAGGACGCGGTTGTTGTGCGCGTTCTCCTCGCAGGTGCCGCAGGTCATCGCGATCGCCGCCCGCGTCGGCGACCCGGTCGCGGTCAGCACCGTCTCGACGAACGACGTGACCTCGGCGAAGCGGGAGAAACCCGACTCCTGCGGGTCGGTCGCCGGCGTGAAGAACGACCCGGACTGCAGGAAGAGCCCGGCGAACGTGCCCGGGTACGACCACTCGGCGTGCAGCGCCGCCAGCGCCCCGAGGCTGGCCCCGATCAGCACCGGCCCGGGCGCGCACGCGTACGCCGCGGTGACCGCCGGCAGCACCTGCCCGGTGACCGCCTTCGCGTAGTCCGCGTTCGCGCCGTACCGCAGATCGCGCTCCCCAGGAGCCACCAGAACCAGCCGGAACGGCCGTAGCTTGCCGCAGGCAACCATCGCGCCGGCCCAGTGCGTCAGCCCGGCACGCGTCGCGAACTCCGGCCCGTCATGCGCCACCAGCAACGGCAGCTCTTCGCCATCTGTGCCTTCCGGCGCCCACACCCCGGCGTCGACCGCGCCCACGGCGGTGTCCGGCAGCTCGAGCGGTACGACGGCCGACGGCACCGGCTCGATGTCGACCCAGCCGGGCGCGGTATATCCCGGCATCGCCAGCCAAGACTTCTCCCCGAACGGCCCACCGACGACGAGCGGGTTCGGCGGGTCCGTGATGGACGTGGTCGTGCCGTCCGCATGGCTGAGCTCGAACTTGTACTCCATCCGGTGCACCGGCGGCCGCGGGATCCGCAGCTCCCACCCGCGCTCGACCGCGGCGAACTCGACCTCCCCGCCCAACCCGCGATCCTTGTCGAGCCGCACCCCCGCGAGGTCGTGCCCCGGATCCGCCAGCCGGAACACCACCTCCAGCCCCTCGACCCCACTCACCCACGCATCCACCACCCGCACAGGCTAGTTCCCCCGCAACCGGCCCTCGTCATGAACCACCCCGCCGAGTCGTGGATTTCGGCGGCGGGTAAACGGTTTCCGACGACATCGAACCACGACTCGGCGGGGTCTTGGGGCGGATCAGAGGAGGGGGTTGAGGGCGGTGGCGAGGGTGGTGATGGCGGTGTCGAGGGTGGTGGGTGGGGTGGCGGCGTAGCCGAGGACGAGGCCCGGCGGGCCGGGGCGCTGGCGGTGCCAGGACAGCGGGTGCAGCTTGACGCCGCTGGCCAGCGCGGCGGTCGCGAGCTCGGTGTCCGGGGCGTCGGTATCGAGGGTGATCATCAGGTGCAGGCCGGCTGCCGCGCCGTGGACGACGGCGTCCGGCAACTCGCGGCGGATCGCGGCGATCATCGCGTCGCGGCGGCGGACATGGCGGCGGCGCAGCAGGCGCAGGTGGCGTTCGAGTGCGCCGGACTCCATCAGCGCGGCCAGGACCAGCTGCGGCAGCGCGGCGTTGCCGAGATCGGCGAGCCGCTTCGCGTCGACGAACGCGTCGCGGTAGCGGGCCGGCGCCAGCATCCAGCCGATGCGCAGCGCGGGTGCGAGCAGCTTGGACACGCTGCCGGCGTACAGCACCTGCTCGGGCAGCACCGACCGCAGCGCGGGCACCGGCGGCCGGTCGTACCGGTGCTCCGCGTCGTAGTCGTCCTCGATCACCAGCCCGCCGCCCTCGGCCCAGCGCATCAGCCGGCGCCGCCGGTCCCCGTCGAGGACGACGCCGGTCGGGAACTGGTGCGCCGGGGTGACCATCACCGCCGGTGCGCCGGTCGCTTCCAGCTCGTCGACCCGCAGCCCGCCCGCGTCGACCGCGACCGGCGGGGTGCCGAGCTGCCAGCTCCGCAGCACCTGGCGTACGCCGAGTGAGCCCGGGTCCTCCACCGCGACCTCGGTGACACCGTCGTCGCGAAGCACCTGCGCCAGCAGCGTCAGCGCCTGCGCCACCCCGGAGACGACGATCACGTCCGCCGGGTCCGCGCGGATACCCCGGTTGCGCGCCAGCCAACCCGCGACGGCGCTGCGCAGCGCGGGTGTGCCGCGCGGATCGCCGTACCCGAAGTCCGCGGGCTCCAGCCGGTCCAGTACGACGCGCTCGGCGCGCAGCCACGCCGCCCGCGGGAACGCGGCCAGGTCGGGTAGCCCAGGTGACAGGTCGACCTGCGCGGGCGTCGTCCGGATCGCGTCGAAGATCGCCTCGTCGGGCGCCGCGCCGAAGAGGGATTCCGCCGTACGACGTGATGCCGGGGCTGGATCCGGGTGGTGCGCGGTGACGGGGGCGGCGACGACGATCGTCCCGCTGCGGCCGTGGCCCGCGACCTGGCCGGTCTCGGCGAGTCGCCGGTAGGCCTCGGTGACGACACCGCGCGAGACGTGGAGCTCGGCGGCGAGCACCCGCGTCGCCGGCAGTGTGGTGCCGACCGGGAGCCGCCCGTCGGCGATCGCGTCCCGCAGCCGCTCGGCGAGCCAGCCGGCCCGGCCGCCGCGCGGCGCGTCGGCGACGTCGAGCTGCAGAAAGTCGGAGCCCGTCGTTATGGACCTGTCGTACGAGCCTTCTTTGGCACTGGCCACCGAGCCATTGTGACAAGGATCGTGGAGCCGATCGCTGAGGTGAGGAGAGGGCTCGTGAGCATAGCGTTCCTGCTGACCACGCTGGTCGTGGTGGCGACCCCGGGGACGGGTGTCGTCTACACGTTGTCCGCGGGCCTGTCCCGTGGTCGCCGGGCGGCCGTCGTCGCGGCGTTCGGCTGCACGCTCGGGATCGTGCCGCACATGGTCGCGACGATCACCGGCCTGGCCGCGCTGATGAACGCCAGCGCCATGGCCTTCCAGGTGGTGAAGTATCTGGGCGTGGCCTACCTGCTGGTGATGGCCTGGACGACGGTCCGCGACAAGAACGCGATCCTGGTCGAGCCCTCCGCCGACCGGCGTTCGGCCGCGCGAGTGATCGTGTCCGCGGTGCTGGTGAACCTGCTCAACCCGAAGCTGACGGTGTTCTTCCTGGCGTTCCTGCCGCAGTTCGCCGACCCGGCGCGGCCGCTGTCGATGCTGGAGTTGAGCGCGGTGTTCATGCTGCTGACCTTCGTGGTCTTCGCCCTGTACGGCGTCTGCGCGGCCTCGGTCCGCGACCATGTGACCTCGCGGCCCCGGGTGATGACCTGGCTGCGCCGTACGTTCGCCGGCTCCTTCGTCGCCCTCAGCGCCAAGCTCGCCCTCACGGAGCGGTAGGCCGGCCGTCAACGGTGAACGACTCGGTCCCTTTCGGCGCAACAACTTCGCCGAAGCGCGCGTCGTGATTCATAGTGGGGGTTGCTCGGGCCGCCACCGTGAGGACATCGACGCGGCGACGGGCGACGCGGCTACCAAGGCGCAGAAGGTGCTGGCCGGCACGTCCGGGAGCTGAGTCGGGTCGGACTGCGATCCTGGGTCCATGGCCGACTTCGACGAGATCGCCGACGAGCTGTACGCCGTACCGCAGGAGGGCTTCACGGCGCGGCGCAACGCCGTCGCCAAGCAGGCGAAGGCCGAGGGCGACGCTGAGCTGAGCGAGCAGGTCAAGTCGCTGGCCAAGCCGACCGCCGCGGCCGCGCTCGCCAACCTGCTGGCGCGCGAGCGCGCGGACGACCTGGAGGAGTTGGCGCTGCTCGGCGAGCGGATGCGGGAGGCGACCGCGGCGCTCGACGGCGCGCTGCTGCGCGAGCTCACGCCGCAGCGGCACCGGCAGGTGGACGGGCTGGTCAAGGACGCGACAACGCTGGCCGGGCGCAAGGTCAGCACCGATGTGGCGCAGAAGCTCCGGGAGACGCTCGACGCCGCACTGGTGGACCCGGCCGCCGCCCAGGCGGTGCGCTCGGGCCGGCTGACGAGCGCCTTGCGGCACGTCGGGTTCGGCGTGGTGGACGAGTCCGGCGAGCCGTCGAACGTGGTCGCGCTCGCCCCCCGGCGCTCGGTGCGGCGCGGCGCCGCCAAGACCGCGAAACGGGACGAGGCCGCCGAGCGCGAGGCCGCCCGGCGGCGCGAGGAGGCGGAGCGCGCCGCGGCCGAGGCGGAGGCCGCGCTGGACGCCGCAGAGGCCCGCGTCGACGACCTGCGTACGGCGCTCGACGGGATCGCCGAGCGGATCGAGACAGCACAGGGCGAGGTGGAACGACTGACCGCCGAGCTCGAGCAGTCCCGCGCCGAGCTGGCCGAGGCGAAGAAGGACCGGCAGCGGGTCGAGGGCGACCTCAAGGACGCCGAGCGCGAGGCCCGGATGGCTGACCGGCGGAGTCAAGCCGCGGCAGCGAAGCTGGATAGCTGACACCCCTTGTCACAGATCGCTCGTAGCCTCGTCGGCATGGCAGACATGACCGTCGTCGACCTGCGGCAGTACACGCTGCACCCCGGCCGGCGTGACGACCTGATCCGGGTGTTCGAGGACCACCTCGTCGAGGGGCAGGAGGCGGGCGGGATGCACATCAGCGGCCACTTCCGCGACCTCGACGACCCGGACCGGTTCGTCTGGCTGCGCGGCTTCGCGGACCTGGACGCGCGCGGGCGGGCGCTGCGCGACTTCTATTACGGACCGGTTTGGCGGGCCTACGGCGGCGCGGCGAACGAGACCATGCTCGACTCCGACAACGCCCTGCTGCTCCGCCCGCTGACCGTCCGCGCCGGCTACCCCACGCTGGACGCGCCCCGGCCGCCCGTCGGCGCGACCGAGATCCCGGTGTCGGTCGTGATCGGGTCGGTCTACCACCGCAGGGCGGCCGGCGACGGGCTGCCGGAGCTGTTCGCGACCCAGATCGAGCCGGTGCTCCGCGACACAGGCGCCGAGCCGGTCGTCGTACTCGAGTCACTGGTTGCCGAGAACAACTTCCCGCCGCTGCCGCTGCGCGACGAGATCGTGCTCGCCTGGTTCGCCGTACTCCCCGACGACGGTGCGTACGACGACCACCAGCGTCAGCTGGAGCGCTCGGAGGTGTGGCGGCGGAAGGTCCTCCCCGAGCTCGAACGCCGCTCGTCAGCCGCACCGCAGCACCTCAGGCTCCGCCCCGCGGCGCGGTCCCACCTGCGCTGACCGTCGTGGTCCGGGCGGCGGGCTAATCTGGCGGGCATGCGGTACATGCTGATGCTGTGCGGTGACGAGACGGCCGGGGAGAAGGCCGACATCATGGCCGGCTGTGCCGAGTGGGCCGCCGAGATGGTGGATCGCGGTGTGCTGCTCGGCGCGCAGGGGCTGCACCCGCCGGCGACGGCGAACTCGGTCCGGGTGCGGGACGGCGAGGTGCTGCGGACCGACGGACCGTTCGCGGAGGCGAAGGAGCAGATCGGCGGGTACGCGCTGGTCCAGTGCGCCGATCTCGACGAGGCGCTCGCTGTGGCCGCGAGCCACCCGTGGGCCGCGCTCGGCACGATCGAGGTCCGGCAGATCCTGGATGTCGCACCCTGACGACGCGGTCGCGGAGGCGTTCCGCACCGAGTGGGGCCAGGTCGTCGCCACGCTGATCCGCGTCACCGGCGACTGGGACCTCGCGGAGGAGTGCGCACAGGACGCGTTCGCCACCGCCCTGCAGCGCTGGCGGACGGAGGGCGTGCCGCGCAACCCGGGCGCCTGGCTCACCACCACCGCCCGGAACCGCGCCACCGACAGGCTGCGCCGAGCCGCCGTGGGCGCTGCCAAGTTGCGCGAGCTCGGCGTCTTCCAGGACGAACCACCGGACCCCGACGTGCTGACCAGCGGCGTGTACGACGACCGGCTGCGGCTGATCTTCACCTGCTGCCACCCGGCGCTGGCGCTGGAGGCCCGGGTCGCGCTGACCCTGCGGACCCTGGCGGGCCTGTCGACGGCGGAGATCGGTCGCGCGTTCCTGGTCGGCGAGCAGACCATGTCGCAGCGGCTGGTCCGGGCGAAACGCAAGATCCGTGTCGCAGGCATCCCCTACCGGGTGCCACCCAAAGACCTGCTGCCCGAGCGGGTGGGTGGTGTGCTCGCGGTGGTGTACCTGCTGTTCAACGAGGGCTATTCCGCGTCCCAGGGACAGCTGGTCCGGGAGAGCCTGTGCGACGAGGCGATCCGGCTGGCCCGGCTGCTCGCGGAGCTGATGCCCGAGGAGCCCGAGGTGCTCGGGCTGCTCGCGCTGATGCTGCTGCACGACGCCCGCCGGGCGACCCGGGTGGACGCGGACGGCGTGCTCGTCACGCTCGACCGCCAGGACCGTTCCCGGTGGAGCCGAGCCGAGATCGCCGAGGGCGACGCGATCCTCGAGCGGGCGCTGCGGATGCGCCGGCCCGGGCCGTACCAGGTGCAGGCCGCGATCGCCGCCTGCCACGCGACGGCCACATCCCCGGACGAGACCGACTGGCTGCAGATCGCCGCGCTGTACGGCGAGCTGGCGCGGCTGGCTCCGTCCCCGGTGGTCGAGCTGAACCGGGCCGTCGCGGTAGGCATGGCCGACGGCCCGCAGTCCGGGCTCGCGCTCGTGGACGCGCTGCTGGAGTCGGGCGAGCTCGCGGACTACCACCTGCTGCCCGCCGTACGCGCCGATCTGCTGCAGCGGCTGGGCCGGACGGCCGAGGCGGCCGCGTCGTACCGCGAGGCCTTGGCGCTGGCGCCGACCGCGAGCGAACGCACCCACCTCGAGCGCCGCCTCGCCGAGGTCGTCTGAAGAAATCTCGCCACGGGTGTCTGTCCGGCGCCCCTCTCTTCGTCGGTGGGTTGAGACAGGCACTCGACTGGAGGAGAGATCATGCACACCACCACATCGGCGGACGGGACGAGCATCGCCTACGAGCGCGCGGGCAGCGGCGAGCCGATCGTCTTCGTGGCCGGGGCGTTCAACGACCGTACGACGCTCGCGCCGTTGGCGAAGGAGCTCGAGGACCGGTTCACCGTGATCACGTACGACCGGCGCGGCCGCGGCGACAGCGGGGACACCGCGCCCTACGCCGTCGAGCGGGAGATCGAGGACCTGGACGCGGTGATCGCCGCGGCGGGCGGATCGGCGTACGTGTTCGGGTTCTCGTCGGGCGCGGTGATCGCGCTGAAGGCGGCCGCGCGGGGCTCGGCGATCACCGGGCTGGCGCTGTACGAGCCGCCGCTGGAGCCGGGGGCGGGCCCGGTCGGGGCCGACTTCCCGGACCGGATCGCCGCGCTGGTCCGCGACGGCCGCCGGGGCGACGCGGTGGAACTGTTCCAGCGCGAGGCGGTCGGGCTGCCGCCGGAGATGATCGCGGGGATCCGGCAGATGCCGTTCTGGCCGGCCCTGGAGGCGGCGGCGCACACCTTGGTGTACGACACGACGATCACCGGACCCGCGGCGCCGACGCCGCAGGACCTGGCCCGCGTCACCGTGCCGGTGGTGGTGATGAACGGCGCGAGCACGATCGGCGACGCGGAGAAATGGGCGATCGCCACCGCCGCGGCGCTGCCGAACGGGCGGCACCAGCGGATGTCCGCAGGCGAGAACCACACCATTGACCCCGCCGCGGCAGCTCCTGTCGTGGCCGAGGCGTTCGCCGCCGCGTAGAAAACCAGTTGCGGCACGCGGGTCCGGGGCCGGATCCTGGTTAGCGTTGCCGCAGTCACCGGTCCGAGGTGCTGCCCGAGTGTGAGGGAGGCGTCGACATGTTTACCGCCGTTGTGCGGGCGCTGTGCGCTGTCCGCTCTCCTCACTCACACTTCAGGAGCACTTCCGAATGTCTTATGACATCGAGCAGGACCCGTTCACCTTCGACTTCGTAGAACTCGACGGTCCAGGCGAAGGACAACGCTGGACCACCTGGCTGGACGTCGAGCGCGGTTCTCGCGGCCCCCATTCGCCGACACAGCCACGACCCGACTGGGTCGTGACGGAACAGGCCGCGATCGACACCGAGCTCGGCGTCCTCAAAACCGGTAAGGAAGCCGACGTCTTCCTGCTGGAACGCGCCGTCCCCGGCGGGCGCGGCGTGCTAATGGCGGCCAAGCGGTACCGCTCCGAGGAGCACCGCACGTTTCACCGCAGCGCGTCGTACACCGAGGGGCGCCGGACCCGCAACACCCGTGACACCCGCGCGTTGGCGAAGAAGACCGCGCACGGCCGGGCGGTCGCAGCCGGGCAGTGGGCGTACGCCGAGTGGGACGCGATGTGCCGCCTCTGGTCGGCCGGCGTGCCGGTGCCGTACCCGGTGCAGATCGACGGCACCGAGATCCTGATGGAGTTCATCGACGACCCCGACAGTGACGGGGCGGCGCCCCGGCTGGCCCAGGTGCGACCCGGCCGCGAGCTGCTGGCGTCGTACTTCGACCAGATCCGCGACGCGATGGCGGAGCTGGCCCGGGCCGGCCTGGCGCACGGTGACCTGTCGCCGTACAACATCCTTGCCCAGGGCAACAGGATCGTGCTCATCGACCTGCCGCAGGTGGTCGACCTGGTCGGCAACCCGCAGGGCATCGACATCCTGATGCGCGACTGCCACAACGTGTGCGCCTGGTTCAACGCCCGCGGCCTCGACATCGACGAGCACGAACTGTTCGGCGAACTGCTTGCGCAGGTGTTCTAGCTCTGCCTGGGCCGCCGGCACGGAAACTGTCGGCGGTACTCAATAGCATCATCGGTATGAGCTGGGGTACCGTGGAGCTCGAGCCGGAAGTGCGCGACTGGCTCGAAGCCTTGCCGACTGGACTGTTCGCACGCGCAGGGTTCTACGTCGACCTGCTGGCCGATCGGGGACCGCTGCTCGGGGAGCCGTACACGAGGCACTGGACGGCAAGCTCCGAGAACTCCGGTTCTACCTGGACGAGGATGCGGTGCGCGTCACGTATTGGATCGCAACGGAGAGGCGAATAGTACTTCTGACGGTGTTCCGGAAGCGTCGCATGCACGAGACCAGGGAGATCGACCGAGCCCGGCGAGCACTCCGACGATGCATGGCGGAACGGCACATCGTTGATGAGGGGAGCGATGGAGATGACTGAGGATCGGGACTGGCGTCAGGTTCGGGGGCGCCGGATGCGTGAGCCGGGAGCGCAGGATGCGTACGACGCGGCCAGGCTGGCGTTCGAGCTCGGGGCCGCCGTGCGTGCGATGCGCGAGGAGCGCGGCTGGACTCAGGCGCGGCTCGCGAATGAAGCCGGCATGACTCAGCCGGCCGTGGCGCGGTTCGAGGCCGGCGGCACGGTTCCCACGATTCCGGTTCTCGAGCGCCTGGCCCGAGCGCTCGACGCGAGGCTGGTTGTCCAGCTGACTCCTGGTAGCTCGGCGGCCTGACGCCAACGACCTCGACGCGCACGAGCTGTTCGGAGAGCCGCTGGCGCAGGTGTTCTGAGCCGTACCGTTGGAGCATGCCCGGTGACACGGAACGGCAAGTGGTGCGGACCGGCGACCGGCCGGTCTGGCGGTTGCTGGTCGAACCGGCGATCCCGGTGATCGCCATGGCCGAGGTCGTGCACGTGATTCGGCGGGACGTGGTGGACATCGCGCTATTCGCCGGTACGGCGGTCGTGATCGTCGCCGACCGCCTGCGGCCCGCACGACGTCCGGCCTCGCCGGCTCAGCTGGCCCGGTGGGCGCTGGTGGTCGCGGGGTGCGTCGCCTACACGGTGCTGGTCGCGCCGATGAGCCGGACCGGCTGGCCGTTGCGGGTCGTCCTGGTCGTCCCGGGTCTTCTCGCGGCCGTGACGGTCCTGCGGCGCGCGGTGTCGCCGCTCGAACAGGCGTCGCCCGGACCGCCACGCGGCTGGTGGGTCTGGCCCGCGCTGTTCGTGGTGGGCTGCCTGTGGGAGCTCGCCGCGTTCGCGCAGCAGCCGGACGCGCAGACCCCGAGCTACGAACACCCGACGTTGAGCACGTTCGCCGAGCCGTGGCTGGCGATGCCGGCGTCCCGCGCGGTCACGGCGGCGCTCTGGTTGGCCGCCGGCTGGTGGCTGGTCCGCCGGATCGTCGCCGGCCGGGTGCGCCGGTGAGCAGCCACGCGGTCACGGAGGCCGGCTTCGCGGTCGTGGCCGCGGGCCTGCTGGCGTTGGAGGTGGTCGCGCGGCGCGCGCCGGGCGTCGTACCGACGCTGTCGGAGGTGCTGTGCTGGGCGATGCGGCGCCGCTCGACCCAGCTGGGCCTGCTGCTCGCGTGGTGGTGGCTCGGCTGGCACTTCATCCTCGGCCTGTGACCGCCCGTGCGGCGATCCTTGCCGTGAGCAACGGTTGTAGCACGCATCGCACCCACTGACGCGCTTGGTGAGCGGGCCGACCGTCGTCAGGCAGGAAAGGCGGTCGGCTGGCTCATGAACGGGCCGCGTGCGCCTGGTCACAGCGGACTCTTCTTGCAACTCAGTCGCATTTAACAAATACTGGGCGGCATGCACGTACCCGACGGATTCCTGGATGCGCCGACGTCGATCGCCACCGGCGCGATCGCGGCTGGGGCGCTCGGGATCAGTCTGCGGCGTGCCGAGCGCGAGCTGCGCGACAGCGGTCCGGCACTGGCGGGCCTGACCGCGGCGTTCGTGTTCGCGGTGCAGATGGTGAACTTCCCGGTCGGCGCGGGGACCAGCGGTCACCTGCTGGGCGGGGCGCTCGCCGCCGCGCTGGTCGGGCCCTGGACGGGTGTGCTGGTGATGGCGGTGGTGCTCGGTGTGCAGGGCCTGCTGTTCGCCGACGGCGGGCTCACCGCGCTCGGCACGAACATCACGCTGATGGGCCTGGTCACCGTGCTCACCGGGTACCTCACGACCAGGCTGGTGCTGCGGGTGCTGCCGCGCCGGACCAGCAGCGTCGTACCGGCGGTGGCGACGGGGGCGCTGCTGTCGGTGCCGGTCGCGGCGCTCGCGTTCACCGGGCTGTACGCGGCCGGCGGGACGGTCGACATCGGACTCGGCCGCCTCGCCGCGGCGATGCTCGGCTGGCACCTGCTGATCGGCATCGGCGAGGCCGTGATTACCGCAGCGGTGCTCAGCGCCGTCGTCGCGACCCGGCCCGACCTCGTCTACGTCGCCCGTGACCTGCGCCCGGAGCTGGTGCTGATCGACCACCGCGGCCGCGCCACCACGGTGTCCGCCGACCGGCCGGTCGGCGCGGTGGCGCCGGGCCGGAGCGCCGGTGCGGCGGTCGCCGTCACGCTGCTGGTCGCCGGCGTGGTGAGCCTGTACGCCAGCGCCAGCCCGGACGGGTTGCAGGACGTCGCCGGCCGCCTCGGCTTCGACGGCGCGGCGAAAGGGTCGAGCGGCCCGCTCGCGGGATATGCCGTCCGCGGCATCGGTGACGGGCACCTGTCCGGCGCGGTCGCCGGCATCGTCGGCGTGCTGGTCACGATTGCCGCCGGCCTCCTGATCGCCAAGCTGTCCAGCCTGCGCAGCCGGTCTCGCGCGGCGGACCCGGGCACATGAGCGGCGACGGGCTGTATGTCCCGGCCGGCTCGCCCGTGCACCGGCTGCCGGCAGAGGTGAAGCTGGTCGCGCTGGTCGCCTTCGTGGTGTGTGTCGTCTCCACCCCGTCGCACGTGTTCTGGGCCTTCGGGCTGTACGGCGTGCTGGCGGCGGCGTGCGTCGTACAGGCGAGGTTGCCGTGGGCAACGGTGTTGCGGCGGCTCGCGGTGGAGACGCCGTTCATCGTTTTCGCGCTGGCGCTGCCGTTCGTGGCGTCCGGTCCGCGTACCGAGGTGCTCGGGGTGTCGCTGTCGGAGCCGGGTGTGCTCGGGGCGTGGAACATTCTCGTGAAGGGCACGCTCGGGGTGGTGGCCGCCGTGGTCCTGTCCGCGAGCACCACGCCGCGGGACCTGCTGACCGGGCTGGAGCGGCTGCGGCTGCCGCGCACGCTGGTGGCGATCCTGTCGTTCATGGTCCGCTACATCAGCGTGGTGTCGGGGGACCTGCAGCGGATGCGGGTGGCACGCGAGTCGCGCGGGTACGCGGGCGGCGGGCTCGGGCACCTGCGGGCCGTCGCGGGTGGTGCGGGGGCGCTGTTCGTGCGCAGCTACGAACGGGGTGAGCGGGTGCACCTGGCGATGGTTGCCCGCGGCTACAACGGCACAATGCCGGCGTTGTCCCGGCGGTCCGCGACCGGCGCCGAGTGGGTCCGCGGGCTGGCGCTGCCCGCGCTGGCGTTGACGGTGGCGGTCGCGGCGAGGGTGGTGGGTGGATGAACAGGTCCGCGATCGAGGTGGAGCGGCTCGCGTTCGCGTACCCGGACGGCCGGCAGGCCTTGTACGGCGTGGATTTCCGCGTCGCGCGCGGTGAGCGGGTGGCGCTGCTCGGGCCGAACGGCGCCGGCAAGACCACCCTGGTGCTGCACCTCAACGGCATCCTCGGCGCGGTCGCCGGCGGCGCCGGCACCGGCCGGGTCCGGATCGGTGGCACCGACCTGCATCGCGAGCACCTCGCCGAGGTACGACGCAAGGTCGGGCTGGTCTTCCAGGACCCGGACGACCAGCTGTTCATGCCGACGGTGCGCGACGACGTCGCCTTCGGCCCGGCGAACCTGGGGTTGCGCGGCGCCGAGCTGGACGAGCGCGTCCGGGAGGCACTCGTCGCCGTCGGCATGCAGGACCATGCGGACGTGCCGCCGCACCACCTGTCGTTCGGCCAGCGCCGCCGGGTCGCGGTGGCGACGGTGCTGGCGATGCGCCCGGACGTGCTGGTGCTGGACGAGCCGTCGAGCAACCTGGACCCTGCCAGCCGGCGCGAGCTCGCCGACATCCTGACCGGACTGGACGTGACGCTGCTGATGATCACCCACGACCTGCCGTACGCCCTGCAGCTCTGCGAACGCAGCCTGCTGATGGACGCCGGCAGGATCGTTGCCGACGGCAACACTCGGGACCTGCTCGGCGACGCGGAGCTGATGGCGGCGCACCGCCTCGAGCTCCCCTATGGCTTCGACCCGCTGTCCGTCGCCGGCCCGGAGACCCGCGCCTGACCTTGTCAGGAAGGGAAGTACGGGGCCAGGACGGAGTGGAGGGCCTCGAGGCCGGTGCGCAGGACGTCGGCCTGGGCAGCCCCGTCGAGGCGGTCGGCCAAGTGCGCGACGGCCTCGCCCATGGTGATCACCAGCAGTACCGCTCGGCGGAACTCGGCGGAGTCGGCCGCGTCGAACCGGTCGGAGAGCAGCTCCGCGAACTCGATCGCATGCGCGTCGTCGAACTCACCCGGGTGGGACTCGAGCTGCGGATCGCCGAGTCCGCTCATCACCACCGCCCGGAAGCCGGGGTCGGTGCGGTGCATCTCGCGGAACGTGTCCATCGTCATGTCGACGGCCTGCTGCCACGTCTGGACGGAGGCCAGCCGACCCCGGACGGCCTCGCCGTACCGGAGCTGGTTGCGGCGCTCGACGGCCTGCATCAGCGCCCTCTTGTCGGGGAAGTACCGGTACACCGATCCGACCGCGATGCCGGCGCGGCGGGCGATGGTGCTGGTGGACGCGGCGTCGTACCCGCGTTCGGTGACCTCGAGGCAGGCTGCGTCGAGGATGCGCTCGACCTGGACACTGGCGCGGTCCTGGGTGGGGACCCGGCGGAGTGGGTACGAGTGGCCGTTGTCCGACGGATGTGACGGCGGATTCACAATTTACATTCTGCGCGCTCCCGTCCGGAAATGGATCGTTCAACTGCCGCGCAATCTCGGTCTGCACGTGCCGCACGTACGATGCAGGCAGCAGAGAGGGAGGTCCCAACCGTGTCGGAGCACGTCGTCGACCTGAGCTGGAGCCGTGGCGAGCACGAGTTCACGTACAAGTCCTACAGCCGGGACCACACGTGGACGTTCGACGGCGGTGAGACCGTGAAGGCGTCCGCGAACCCGGTCTACCTGGGCAGTGAGGCCGCGGTCGACCCGGAGGAGGCGTTCGTCGCGTCGCTGGCGTCGTGCCACATGCTCACGTTCCTCGCCATCGCGGCGAAGAAGCGCCTGGTGGTCGACTCGTACGACGACCACGCGGTCGGGGTGATGGCGAAGAACGAGCAGGGCCGGATCGCGATCACGCACGTCACGCTGTCACCGCGGATCGTGTTCGCCGGCGAGACCCCGGACGCGCGGACGCTCGAGCGGATGCATCACCTGTCGCACGAGCAGTG
>WNGA01004065.1_pt1 | contig 26989 bp, 32 predicted proteins | sample 5400061 | NCBI WGS metagenome assembly WNGA01 (sample SAMN13153366, study PRJNA577476) | soil metagenome | isolation source: 100 cm soil or saprolite under grassland replicate 2 | place: USA:California | collected 2016-06-15 | reverse complement strand
TGCGCCTGATCGAGGAGAATCTTGGGAACCCGGATGCCCCGCGAGTTACCGATCCGGACGATACGGGTCTTGGTCGTCATGTGCCTACATTGTAGCTACGGTGGGTTCGATGCGCAAGCCGTCGCTCAGCAAGCGAACGTGAATTATGGGCCGGTCGCTTCACCATGAGGCCCAGGCCATAGCACCGACACCGCCTTGCGTCATCAGGCACGGGGATGCAAACGTTCACTTGACCGCGGCATCAGTCGCGGCGCTTAACACACTCTCGAGCCGTGTTATAGCCTCCGGGTTCGTCGGAGCGCCGTGTCGGCCGTAGATTGTGACCAAGACGTACTGCGCGGAGTTATAGCTTAACGAAGCCTTGCCGCTCGCATCTTCCCACACGAGGGCCTTGAGCGGCAGATCGATGGCGAGAGTGGGATGTTTGATGAAGACTGGTGTGCCGAGGTGCGGGTTGCCGAACACCAAGACGGTCGACTTGGGCATCTTTAACCCGACCGACTCGGCGGCGGCCGCGTGATCGAGTCGGGTGAAGATGATAAATCCCCGCTCCTTCAAGGCGGCCTCGAGCCGGTCCAGCGTCTCGGTGGCTGGGTAGGCGCTCGGCTTAGTGATCAGCCCGTCGACGGCCGAAGCAGACACTGTGGACGCAAGGAACAACGTGACGGCAAGCGCAAGCGTTCTCAGGTGGAGCATGGCTGTGGACCCCTTACGGTGAGTGTTGATTGTCAGTTTTGGCAGTTCCGTCCCTTCGTGCGCATAACGCCAGTTTCACCGGCCGCTGCAAGCTGAAGTTAGGGTTCGAGCCGCCACCGCGCTTGCTCATTTCTCGACGACATGGTCTGCCCGCGCGAGCAGCGACGGCGGGATCGTCAGGCCGAGGACCTTGGCGGTCTTGAGGTTGATGACCAGCTCGAACTTCGTCGGCTGCTCGACGGGCAGGTCGGCGGGCTTCGTGCCCTTGAGAATCCTGTCCACGTAGGTCGCGACACGCCGATACACATCAGCAGCGTTTGCTCCATAGGCCATAAGGCCCCCGGCATCCACCCCCTCCCTCCATGGAAACACCGTCGGCAGCCGGGTCTTGGCCGCCAAGTCCGCGAGGCGTCTTCGCTCACTGAAGAGCATGGGGCTCGTCAGCACAGTCAGAGCACCCGCGCGCGCCCTAGTCATGTCCGAGAAGGCCCTGTCGAAATCGTCTGGCCCTCGCGCCTCAATGAATTGAAGGCGCACTCCCAGCGCCCGCGCTGCAGCTTCTGCTCCCTTCAGCATGTCCTTTTCCGTGCGTTCGCCCATGGCACCTGGCTGCCAGAGGACAGCAACCCGACTGACCCCCGGAATGGCCTGCTTGAGCTGGTCCAAACACTTGCCGACGAGCTCCGGGGATAGGGCGGACAACCCCGTGACATTGCCGCCCGGCCGCGCCAGGCTGGTGACGAGCCCATCCGTGACCGGATCGCCACCACTAGCGAACACAATGGGGATGGTCCTGGTCGCTTGCTTGGCGGCCAGGGCGGCGGGTGTGGGTCCAGCCACGATGACATCAACCTTGAGCGCAACCAGTTCGGCCGCAAGAGCGGGGAGCCGCTCGAACTTTCCCTCGGCATATCGGTAGTTGATCACGAAGTTGCGGCCCTCGACGTAGCCGAGGTCACGCATTCCTTGTAGGAAGGCCTCTCGCAGGTGGGGGTTAGCGGCGGCCGGGTTGGGCCCCAGGTAGCCGATTCGAGCGACCTCGGTCGCCGGCTGGCCCACGGCGGCAGCCGGGTTGAAGAGCCCGCCGAGGAGAAGGGTGATGGTGAAGGCGAGCCTCAGCCCTCTCATCTCGACTCCGGGCCTTCGAACTCATTCCGACGACGCGTTCGGATTGGACCCGCCTCCCTCTGGTCTCGTCCTCGAAGCCTAACGCTCACGATGACCTGCGGCGGCTGAGCAACGCGAAGCCGACGTCAGGTCGATCGTGGTGTTAGCCCAGATCATTCGTGAAGACGTGTGCCACGTCCCGAGCCCTCCCCCCTTTCCGGGGACGAGGGGATCAAAAAGTTGCGCCCTCTTGCTATCCTTTCCCCCGCCGACCAACGGTGGTCGGGTGACTAATCAAGAGGCGGCACACGCCGGCTCGCCCATGCGTTGAACGTTGAACCAGCTTCCTCGACCCGGCGGTGAAGTTGACAAAGGCCACGCGGCGGCCCGACGCCGCATGGCTACGATTGATTGGTCTATTTGACCGGGATCGCGAGCGGCTGGCCCTTCTCGGTGATGAGCGTCGTGACGAGCTTCAACGGCTTGGTCTTGCTGAGATTAATGCCCTCGTGCACGTAGGTCGGCTTGGCCGGATCTGACTGGAAATAGACACCGACGCCAGGCTTCAAATCGACGGGCGGCTTGCCCTCCTCCTCGATTCTTCCCTCGCCCTCCAGCACATAAATGAACTCCTGTCCCGGGTGGTAGTGCTTGCCGGTCCTCGCTCCGGGCTTGAACTCGGCGACGAATATCGTCACCTCTTTCGTCGCATCCGCCTCCAGAGGCTTCTTGAGAATCACCGTGCGCGTAACGCCCTCCTGCGCGAGCGCCTGGCCGGCGATCGAGACGGCAATGATAGCGCCGAACGTGAAGGCCACGATCCAACTTCTGTTCGTCTTCATGTTTTCCTCCCTTCTCCCGCTCTTACGCATCCTCGTATGGCTAACGCTCACGTTGACCGGCCGCGGCGAGCGAATGCGAGCCAGCGGTCCGGTCGAACGTGGTGTTCGACAGCACTGACCGCACTCTCACGATCGCGGCGGACGCCGGAGCAGTCAATCGACGATCTGATCCGCCCGTACTTGTAGCGACGGCGGGATCGTGATGCCGAGCGCCTTGGCGGTTCTCATATTTATGACGAACTCGAACTTGGAGGCCTGCTCGACGGGAATGTCCCCCGGCCGGGCGCCTTTCAGAACCTTGTCCACGTAGGTCGCCATGTACCGCCACGACTCGCGCAGGTTCGGCCCGTAGGTCATCAGGTTGCCGGCCGCCGCAAACTCCGCCCAGCCCGAGATCGTCGGGATACGGCTTTTCGCCGCGAACGCGGCGATGTTCTTCGCCTGGCTCATGATGAGGACATCCGGGAACGCCACGACCGCCTGCGCGCGCTCGTTGACGATCGCCTCGAACGCTGCGGGAAAATCGTCGACCGCCCGGACCGGGACGTATTGGAGGGTGATGCCGAGCCGGCGCGCGGCGGCCTGAGACTCTCGGAGTTCCGTTTGCTCACCAGGGTGCATCACGTTCGCCAGGACCGCGACCCGGGTGAGCCCCGGCAGGGCTTCCTTGAGCAGCTCCAGACGCTTGTGCACCAGCTCGTACGACAGGAAGGTGATGCCGGTGAGGTTCGCGCCCGGGCGCGCGAGGCTGGTAACGAGCTTGGCCTCGACCGGGTCGCCGCTGAAGCCGAACACGACAGCAGTCGTCCCTGCCGCCGCCTTGGCGCCGAAGACCATCGGCCCGACCGCGACAATGACATCCACCTTCAGGCGGTTCAGCTCGGCCACGAGGTCGCGCGCCTGATCGCGGGCGCCCCATCGGGCTTCGATGGCGAGGTTTCGCCCCTCGACCCAGCCCCTCTCACGCATACCCTGACGGAACGCCTCAAGGAACGCCAACGTCGATGGCGACTCCGGGCCCATGGCGACCCAGCCGACGCGAGGGACCTTCCCTGCCGACTGGGCCTGGGCGGCACAAGGTAGAGCGAGCAGGCCGAGGGCAAGAGCCACCACCATGAGAGCCGGCGAGATCGCGGGACGTGGTCCCGACCGTCTCATCGGGGGAAGGCAAAGATCGTCCATGCTCCACCCCCGACGTCTGTCGAACGGTTGAGCTAAGCCGCCCCGGAGGCCGAAGGCCGGAGGGGGGATCTTCCCTCGGTTTCGTAGACACCGGTTCACCATCGGACTTCTACGCGTGTCGGGCTTCATAGTCAATCGGGGAGCGGTAACCAAGCCCTGAGTGCAGGCGCACCGCGTTGTAGTACGGAAGGTAGCTACGGAGGACTCGCCCAAGGTCATCCTCGCTCACGAAGGTGACGCCGTGGACGACATCGGTCTTCATCGAGTGGAAGAACGACTCCATGTGCGCGTTGTCCGCGATCTCGCCGGGCCGGTTCATGCTCTGCACGAACCCCAGGGTGGCCAGGCGACCGCGGAAAGCATAGGCTGCGTACTCGATACCGCGGTCGGAGTGGAAGATGAGCCCCGGCCGCGGGCGCCGATTGAAGACGGCGTGGTTGAGCGCTGCCAGCGTCAGGCGCGCATCCTTGTGGCGCCCCAGGCTCCAGCCAACAATCCGCCGCGAGTAGCGATCCATCACCACCGCGAGATAGCGCCATGCCCCGCCGACCTTCAGATAGGTGATGTCCCCCACCCAGACTTGATCCGGACCCGTGGCCAAGCAATCGAGCTGGCAGTTGGGGATGCTCGTGAAGAAGGCGTGCAACCCCGGAATGGCCCGATACAGCTTCGCGGCTCGGGCGCGCAGGCCCGCCTCGCGCATAAGCCGCGCGACCCGCCGCCGGCTGACCCGCGTGCCGGCGGCGCGGAGAGCCTGGTGGATCCGGGGGCTGCCATACGTCCCCCGGCTCTGCACAAAGATGGCCTGGATCGGACCCAGCAGCGCCTGGTCTTGCCGGCGGCGCGCGCTGGCGCCTCGGCGCCGCCAGGCGTAGTAGCCAGCCCGCGTGACACCGTAGAGTCGGCACATCCGGTTCACGCGAAAGCCGGCGCGTTGGGAATCGATAAACGTGAAGACCTCCGTCTTCGTTCGGAACAGAACCGGATGGCTTTTTTTAAAAGCTCATGCTCGGTCTTGAGCATGGCGTGCTCGCGCTCGAGGGCTTGGAGCCGGCGAATCTCACGGCGGGCCCGCGACGCAACCTCCACGCGCTTGGCTCTGCCCCTGAGGACGCCGTCGCGCACCTCTTTCCTCCAGCGCGACAGCATGAACGGATGGATGTCCAGCGCCTCGGCCACGGTCTGCACCTCCACCCCAGGCATTCTGCTGAGCTTCACGGCCGTCACCCTGAACTCGACGCTATAGCGATGCACCTTCTTCGGCCCTATCGGTCTGCCCATCAGACACCTCCCAGCGTTAGCTAGAAGTGTCTACTTTTTCGAGGGAGGTTCACCTTCAGCTTCATCGGCGAGTTAGGCCGGACTTCTGCTGAGCACGGTACCGGGGCAACTCCTCTCGCAACACACGGCGCAGCGTCTCTTCGAGATCCTGTTCGGCCGATTCCACAAAGCGCCGCAGAGCATCATTGGCCTTGTGCACCTGGCTCCTGAACCACCGAAGGATGTCGTCATCGATCCGAATCGTGATTCGTGTCTTACCCGACGGCGCCCGAAGAACGGGGCCGCGCCGGCCATACCTAAAGTCATACTGCTTTTTCATCTTGCACTCTCGTACTGGCGCCGTTCGCGCGGGGTCGCCTTTCTCGCCGAGATAAGCCGTGGACGATCCTCGTGCCAGGTGTAGGCAACCACGAGAACCCGGCCAAGCGCGTCCATTCCGAGGGTGACGAACCGGTCCTCCTCGTCCGCGCCCTCATCTGGGATGGTGATCGCCTGTTCGTCGTAAAGCACCATTCCGGCGTCCGCGAATTCGACGCCATGCTTGCGGAGATTCGCAGCAGCCTTGCGAGGGTCCCATTCAATCTCCACGCTCTAGAGTATGCACAGCCGTACATACTGTCAACTCTATTTGATCGGCCCTGCTCGGCATGACGCTCAAGCGTGGGGTTATGCGGCCCTTCTATGAGCCCATCATCGGGAGGTCGTCCGGAAACTGACTCCACCGCTGAAAGTCTTCCTCGGTCTCGTTCGTGACCTGATCTGGTGAAGCGTCGCGGGAGTTCCACGCCGTGTTCAAGTGATGATACAGGTGCTGCATGGCTACCAAGAATTCGCCGTACTCGTAGCCGGAGTTCTCCTTGATCTCCTGAATCGTTTTAGAAAGCTCCTCGAGAGCCTCATCAAGACACCGGCGGCTGACGCCGAAGTTAGACGGGCTCAATCGTGCCTCGTGATGGCATAGATGCTCCACCGCCGACGATCGTCGAGCACGTTGTAGGTGGTCTCGAACTGCATTCAGTGGCATCAAGCGTCTTCGCCTTGAAGAGGGTGCGCATCACTTGCCGTCCCGCAGCGACATCCAGACGCCGACGAGCTGCTCGGAGGACAGCGCCTGGAAGCTCACCCGCTTGTTCACGCCGTACAGATCCATCTGCTGGTAGAGCGGCAACACCGCCCCCTCCTCGAGCATGAGCCGTTGGGCGCGCGCGTAGATCTCGAGCCGCCGCTTGGGATCCACTGCGGTCTGGGCCTCGTCGATCATCCCGTCGAAGTCGGGGTTGTAATTGTTGGCCAGCGGGTTGCCCGAGCGCCAGAGCGGGCCCAGCGTCCCGTCGGCATCCCACGTCGTGTTCCCCCAGCCGATCAGGTACATCGGGTTGGCCTTGTGGATGTAGACCATCTGGTTGAGGTAGGTGGTCCATTCGAAGGTGCGCACCCGCGTGCGGATGCCGGCCTTGGTGAGCTGGCCGGCCACGGCTTCGGAGACTTCCTTGTCCTTGAGATAGCGACCGTCGGGCGAGTTCAGCGTGAGGTCGATGCCGCCGGGGAAGCTCGCCTCGGTCAGGAGCTTCTTGACCCGGTCAGGATCGGCCTTGACTGGCTGGAGCTTCGGCTCGAAGCCGAAATGCTTGTTCGTCAGCGGCGTCGCGGTGCGGATCGCCTGCCCCTCCAGCACCGTCTTGATGATCTCGGTGGGGTCCACCGCCGCGATGATGGCCTGGCGCACCCGCTTATCTTTCGTCGGCCCGTCGATCGGCGCTGCGGGCTTGTTGGCGGCGTCGAATTGGTACGTGTAGATCGGGATGAAGATCGTGCGGACACTGGGCGCCTTGGACACGTACAGCCGCGGGTGCTTGTCGATCACCGACACCAGATGGGGCGGGATGTTCACCGCGATGTCCACCTCGCCGGCCTGCAGCGCCGCCACCCGCACCGCGTGCTCGGGGATGGGGCGGAAGATCAGAGTCTTCACCTTGGGCGCGCCGCCCCACCAGTTCGAGTTGGCTTCGAGCTCGATCTGCTCGTCCTTGGCCCATTTGACGAACTTGTAGGGGCCGGTGCCGACGGGATTCCGGTCGGCGAAGGTCTTGTCCTTGCCCCGGAAGTGCTTGGGGGCCATGATCGCGCCGCGCAGCGCCACCTGGTTCGGCAGAGTCGGGAAGGGCTTGCTGGTCACGATGCGGACTGTCCATTTGTCCACCACGTCCACGCTGCTGACGAGCTTGAAGTTGCCCGCCTGCCGGTTCTTGAGCTCGGGGTCACGCAGCCGGTCCAGGCTGAACTTGACCGCGTCGGCGTCGAACTCCTCGCCGTTGTGGAACTTCACGCCCTGGCGCAGCTTGAACTCCCAGGTGGTGGGGTTGACCAACTTCCAGCTGGTGGCGAGCCAGGGGATGATCTTGAGGTCCTTGTCGCGGAAGAGGAGCGTGTCGTAGATGTTCAGCAGGACATTGTAGGCGGGCGTCTCCTCGTGCCACTGCGGGTCGAGGGTGGTCGGGTCGACGCCCTGGGCGATGATGATCTTGCCTTCGGGGGCGGCCGTCGCCAGCGTCGGGAGGAGCAGCAGGCCGAACAGCACGAGCGCGGCTCGGAAGCGCGTCATCGGGGTCTCCTTTCGCGGGCGGTGGTGTCCGCGGGTGGCACCTCTCGGCTCGGCTACTCGCTGAGCCAAACCGTGTCGAGCTGGTTGTCCAAGTAATGGCTCGGGGTGGTCGTCCAGCCGTCTGGCGCCCAGGCTCATGCTCGACCTCCCGCACGAGAGACGTGCCCGGTACGATATCATGTCGTCCGGCCGAGTCCAGCCCTGCCGGCCGCAGCACTCACGATGCCGCGTCCCGTCGATCCGTCTGCCCACCGGTTTTGAGCGTCAGGTCTTCGGAGGGCGCCGAGTACAGGGCGTATCCGACTCGGGACGTTGACCCTGCCCGCGGGCCCGTGATACCCGAGGCTCATGGGCGCGGGCGTTCCGGGTGGCGGGATCCGGGAATGGCCACTCGAGGACCGGCCGCGCGAGCGGCTGTATCATAAAGGCGCCGAGTCGCTGGCTGACGCGGAGCTGCTGGCCATCCAGCTCGGCACCGGGCTGGCGGGGCTGAGCGCCATGGACATGGCGCGCGAGCTGCTGGCCCGCTATGGCTCGCTCTCCGGGCTGGCAGGGCGCAGCGTGGCCGAGCTGGCGTCGGTGCGCGGGGTGGGTCGGGTCAAGGCCGTGCGGCTGGCCGCGACGTTCGAGATCACGCGCCGGCTGCGCTCGCGCAATGGCGGGACGCGCGTGGTGCTGTCGAGCCCGGAGCAGGTCTTTGAGCGCTATGGGCCGCTGATGGAGGATCTCCAGAAGGAGGTGTTTCGGGTGGCGCTGCTCGACGCCCAGAACGGGCTGCTTCGGGACGTGGTGATCTCCGAGGGCACGCTCTCGGCGAGCCTCGTTCACCCGCGCGAGGTCTTCAAGCCAGCCATCCTGGAATCCGCGGCCTCCGTCATCCTGCTGCACAACCATCCGAGTGGCGATCCGACACCGAGCCGCGAAGACCTCCGACTCACGCGCCAGCTGGTCGAGTGCTCGCGGCTGCTGGATCTGCGGATTCACGACCATGTCATCATCGGCAGGGAACGGTTCATCAGCCTTGCCCAACGAGGAGCGCTATGAAGGTACAAAGCGTCGGCCACGTCGTGCTGAAGGTGAGGGATCTGGACCGCTCGGCCCGGTTCTACACCGAGGTTCTGGGACTCAAGGAGGTGGCGCGCTTCCCCGGCCGGATGGTCTTCTTCTCGGCGGGCGCGAACCACCACGACCTGGCCGTCATGGCCGTTGCTGCGGACGCGCCAAACCCGCCCGCCGAGGCGGTGGGACTGGCGCACGTGGCGCTGAAGATCGGAGACAGCCTCGAGGCGCTGCAGGAGGCGAAGCGGAGCCTGGATGCGCACAAGGTGGCGATCCGCGGCATCCGCGACCATCGGGTGAGCCAATCGATCTATCTGGAGGACCCCGATGGCAATACGATCGAGGTCTTCGTGGATGCCGACCCGGCGATCTGGACCGAGGATCCCTCGGCCGTGGCCACCGTCAAGCCGCTATCCCTTGGCTAGCTTCTCCACTTCCTTCTTGGACATGCCCTGGATGCGGCCGAGCAGGTTCTTCACCTTCCGCTCCGAGGCGTGGTCGGCCAGGATCGTCTTCTTGGACTTGGTGCCGTTGACGATATAGGCCACCCAGTCATCCAGGCTGGGGGTGCCGCGCCAGGCGACAGTCAGGCCGCTGAGTCGCATGCGCTTTCTGCCTTCGATCTTCGCGAGTGGCTTTCGGGCGGCGTCCATACCTAATTTCCCCTCGTAAAATTGACCACTGCGCGGCGTGAGCGTCGGAAAAAAATCATGGATGAGTGCGTTGCACGGTCCACCTTATGAATCGGTGCGGAGCATGTCAAGACCTCGTTTCGCCGCGCCAGATGCGCTCTTCTGCGCGCTCGTCGCGGCGGACCTGCGTGAATGCTGGACAACTTGAGCGGTCTCGCGGCGGTGGACGGCGGAAACGTCGCTTTTTCGGGTCCTGCCCGCGAAACCGCGTCGGAGCGTGCAATTTCGGCCGCTGTGGACAGATGTGGATAAGTGGATAAGTTGTGGGTTATTTTCGGGTGGCCAAGAGCGCATCCAGGATCAAGCGCGCCAGAATCGGGCCCCGAGTGATGAATCCGGTGAAGTAGCCGCAGGCCGTAGCACCGGCCCCGAGCGCCCGGAGGGCCCGGTCGGGAGAGTCGATGCCTCCCGTGGCGATGATGTCGACGCGCGAGCCGAAGCGCTCGCGCAGTCGACGGACGTTCTCGAGGGTCGTGGCGAAGAGCGCGGGGCCCGAGAGCCCGCCCGAGCGCTGAGAGAGGCGCGGCTCCTCCACCCGGCGCGTATTGCCGCAGTTGACCACGCCGATGCCGGCATCGAGCGCGGCCGGAATGACGGTGTCCTCATTCGCCTGCCGATAGTCCGGCGAGATCTTGACGATGAGCGGCTTGCCCGTGGCCTTTCTCACCGCCTGGAGGACCCCTTTGAGCTCGCCCGGGCGCGTGGACCACTCATAGACGAGCCGCGTGTTCGGCGAGGAGACGTTGATCTCTACCAGATCGCCGAAGTCCTGCAGTCCCTCCACCACCCGCACGTACTCCTCGGCCGACTCGCCGGCAGCCGAGACAATCAGCGGCGCGCGATGGGGAAGCGCGGCCAGGGCGCGGCGATAGGCTTCGAGCCCCGGATTGCGAAACCCATTGCAGTTGACGAGTCCGGGCCCCTCGGCGGTGATGATGCGGACGAGATTGGGCTGTGGATGGCCGGGGCGAGGGACGGGCGTGATGCTCTTGGTGGTCACGGCGCCGAAACCCAGCCCCATCGCGCGGCGGAGGACGGTGGTGTCGTAGTACATGGAGGAGAGGATGAGAGGATTCGCGAGCCTGACGCCGCCCAGGGTCGTCTCCAGTCGTGGATCGGCCCGACGGAAGATTGGCACGAGATCGAAGGGCAAGAGCCGCAGCCCCCATTGCCCCAGAGGCACCGCGGCGCGTTCGGGCAGACGCGAGAGCAGCCCATGGTAGAGGGCGCGATACAGGAGATCGGCGGCGCGGACCATGGGCTCGCCGCCATGTTATCCTAGCCTTGAATGCACTGCCACGAGGTCTCTGGCTTGGGGGCGCGCCATGGCTGAGGACAGCACACGCCACTTGCTCAAGGCGTTTGGTATCGCGATGACCAACTTCGAGGACGCTGTCGCCGCGGGCGAGCTCGAGGCCGCGCGGAAGGCTGAAGCCGAGCTGCGCGAGCATTTGAAAGGCCTCATCGTTCTCATCGAAGATTTGTCGGAGAAGGCTCAGAAGCTTTAAGCCGGGCCGATTGACTTCGCCAGATCTACTCAGCGCTCGCCTCGCGGCAGGGCCGCTCAGCTCGAACGGCCACGTTCTCGGTCGTCGCCGGTCCTCAACGTACAGACGCGTACGCCTCCGGCCGGCTCCTCCCTCGGGCCTCGTCTGGCTCGCCACTCGGCCCGGCTAGACGTGGTGGGTCTTATCATCGACGCCTCAGGCGCCCGCCTGATACTGAAAGCGCCGCCGCGGCGAATCGTCTCTCTCATCCCCAGCGTCACCGAGACGCTCTTCGCTCTCGGGCTGGGCGAGGTCGTGGCCGGCTGCACCATTTTCTGCACCCAGCCTCCGGAGGGCGTGGCGACCAAGGTCCGGGTGGGAGGGGAGAAGAACCCCAAGCTCGAGCTGATCCGCGAGCTCGGGGCCGATCTGGTCATCGCCAATATCGAAGAGAATATTCGCGAGCACATCGAGACACTACGGGCCTGGAGCATTCCAGTCTATGTGATTTATCCAAGAACTGTCGCCGACGGCATCCGCTGCATCCGCGATCTCGGCGCCGTCGCGGGAGCGGGGGAGCGGGCCGCCGCGCTGGCCGATCCGCTCGAGCGCCGCTACGCTGAGCTGCGGGCCCGGCTGGCGGGCCGGCCTCGGCCGCGCGTCTTCTGTCCTATCTGGCGCAACCCCTACATGACCATCAATCGCGACACGTATGTGCACGATATGCTCGCGACTTGCGGCGGTGAGAATGTCTTCGGCGTCATGCCCGCGCGGTACCCGGCCGTGACGCTTGAGGAAGTGGCGGCGGCTCGGCCCGAGGTGATCCTGCTCCCGGACGAGCCCTACCGATTCCGGGAAGCCCACGTGGCTGATTTCACGGCCTACACGGAAGTCCCAGCAGTGCGAGCCGGGCGGCTCCACCTCATGGACGGCAAGCTGCTCTCCTGGTATGGACCGCGGATCGGCGAGGCGCTGGAGATCCTCCCCGGATTGCTGGCTACCGCCTAGGCTTCCGACTGGGGCGCTTGCGGGCGGCCGTCTTACGGCTCGCCGGCTTGGTGCCAGACTCGACCTCCAGGATCATCTCGATCTCGACGGGAATGCCCATGGGCAGGGAGCCCATGCCGACGGCCGAGCGGGCGTGGCGGCCGTTCTCTCCGAAGACCTCGACCATCAGGTCCGAGAAGCCATTGATGACCTTGGGCTGTTCTCCGAAACCCTCGACGGCATTGACCATGCCCAAGACCTTCACCACGCGCTTGACCTTGTCGAGGCTGCCGAGGACATGGCGCGCCGAGCCCAACAGGTTGAGACCCACGTCGCGCGCCACCTTGTAGGCGTCTTCCGTGGAGAGATCGCGGCCGACCTTGCCTCGCGCGGTGGGAGTGCCGTCGATCCTGACAGGCCCGTGGCCGGAGAGGAAAAGCAGATTGCCGACCCGCACCCCCGGGATGTAGTTGCCGACGGGCTTCGACGGTGTCGGCAGAGTGATTCCCAACTCTTTCAATCTGGCTTCGGCGCCCATGTGGGTCTCCCGGAAGGGGTTTAGGAATTATCGGGCGGCTGCGTGGCGCTGGGAAACGAGAAGTCCTCCGCGCGCACTCCGATGAAGAAGAATGCCGCGCCATCAACATCGGCCCGCCAGACGATGGCTTGCACGTCGAGGGGGCGCCCTCCGGGCGGAGCGAAATGCAGCTGTGCCTGGCTGCCGACTTCGAGGGGCTCCTTGCTGGTGACCTTCGCCCCGAAGGGGCTCAGATTGATCGTCTGGAGATGGTAGAGGCGCGCGCCGGCTTCGACGGTGACGGGCCAGCTCACCTTGGCGCGGGGATGCCGTCGGAGCTCAGGCTTGCCTTCTCGAAGAAAAGGGTTTGCCTTCGGCACGGCCCAAGTGTGCCATCGCCAGACGCGGCCAACAAGAGGTTTCTGCGCCCTCGGCGCGTGGAACGTCCGGTTGAGGGCCGCTGGAAAGGGCCCCCGGGTACATGCCACAATGTCCGCGGAGGATACACGCGCCACCCTACTATGACCAAACCAGTCAAGGCGTCCGCCGCCGCCACACTCGTCCTGCTGCGCGACCGCGTCCCCTCCGGCGTGGAGACTCTCTTGATCCAGCGGCATGCCAAGAGCAAGTTCGCCGGCGGCGACTATGTCTTCCCGGGCGGGAAGGTCGAGGCCGACGACATCCCGGACGACGTGGAGCGCTTCTGCGTGAGCCTGACGGCGCCCGAGGCGGCCGCGCGTCTCGGCGGAGACCTGACGACGCGCGAGGCCCTGGGTTATTGGGTGGGGGCGATTCGGGAGGCCTTCGAGGAAGTGGGCGTGCTGCTCGCGTACGACCCCGACGGCGGCTTCCTCCAGATCACGCCGGAGAACCGCGCCCGCTTCGAGGTCTACCGCGCGCAATGCCATGCCTCCAATGTGGCCTTCTTTCCCATGCTCCGGGCCGAGCGACTCGCCCTCGCCACGGATCGGCTCACCTACTTCGCCCACTGGATCACGCCCGAGGAGAACCCGATCCGCTTCGACACGCGCTTTTTCGTCGCGGCCGCGCCTCCGGGCCAGGACGCGGTCGCCGACGGCCACGAGATCACTGGCGTGCGCTGGCTCACCCCGGCCGAGGCGCTCGAGGCGCTGGGCCGCAAGGAGATCTCGCTGCGCTTCCCGACCATCAAGAACCTCGAGCTCGTCGGCGTCGCGCCAACCACCGCCGAGGTGCTGGCCGGACTGTGCGGGCGACCGGTGCCGACCATCCGCCCGCGTGTGCTGACGGTGGAGGGCAAGCCCGTCGCCGTCCTGCCCGGCGACCCCAGGTGGTACTGACGGCGGTTCCCTCTCCCTCCTGTGGAGGGAGAGGGAAGGGTGAGGGAGGAGACTCCATGTTCAACCGGGTCGTGACGTCACGAGACGAGTTGCGGGAAATCTTCAAGATGCCCAGCGAGCGGGCCGTGCTCAAGGAGCGTCGGGCGCTGGACGAGCATGACCGCGCCTTCATCGCGCAGTCGCCCTTCCTGCTCTTGGCCCGGCCAATGCGGCGGGGCGGTGCGACGTCTCGCCCAAGGGCGACGCGCCCGGCTTCGTGCTCGTGCTCGACGACTGCCACCTCGTCATCCCCGACCGCCCGGGCAATAACCGCCTGGACGGCATGAGCAATATCGTCGAGAACCCGCATGTGGGCATGATCTTCCTGGTGCCCGGCCGCGAGGAGACCCTGCGCGTCAACGGCCGGCCTGGATCGTGCGGGATGAGGCCATCCTCGAGCGCTGCACGGTGATGGGCAAGCAGCCACCCGTCGGCATCGGCGTGGAGGTCGAGGAGTGCTACCTACATTGCCCCAAGGCCTTCCGTCGCTCGAAGCTCTGGGAGCCCGAGCAGTGGCCCGACCGCAAGGCGCTGCCGTCCATGGCCCGGGTGCTCTGGGATCAGCTCCCGGTCAAGCCCGCGGCAACGCCAGAGGAGTACGAGCGCGCGTCGGAGGAAGGCCTCAAGCGCACTCTTTACTAGGGGTCAGGTCTTGAATTACGACATTTGATGACAGCGCGCGCATTGTCAGTAAATGTCGTAATTCAAGACCTGACCCCTAGGACGATCTTGCCGAACTGCTTGCCTTCGGCGAGCCGGCGCTGGGCCTCAATGCCGTCGGAGAGCGGCATCACCGTGTCCACGATGGCCTTGAGCCGCCCGCGGAAGAGCTGGACCATCACGTCGTTGAACTCGGCATTGGTCGACATGGTCGAGCCGATGATCGAGACCTGCTTCCAGAAGACTTGACGCACGTCGGTCTCGCCGATCGGACCTGACGTCGCGCCGCAGGTGACCAGGCGGCCGCCCTTGGCGAGCGCGCGGATCGAGCCCTTCCAGGTCGCGGCACCCACGTTCTCGAGCACCACATCCACGCCGCGCTTGCCCGTTTTCTCCCACACGACCTTCGACCAGTCCTCCCGGGCGTAGTTGATGCACTCGTCGGCGCCCAGAGCCTGGGCCCGCGCGAGCTTCTCGTCGCTAGAGGACGTCACCCACACGCGCGCGCCGCAGAGCTTGCCGATCTGCACAGCCGTGGAGGAGACACCTCCGCCCACCCCGATGATCAGGAGATCTTCTCCTGCTCGCAGCCGCGCCTGGGTGACCAGCATTCGCCAGGCCGTCATATTGACCAGGATGAAGGCCGCGGCGTCCTCGTACTTCACGTGCTCGGGGAGCCGGAGAACCTTGTCGGCAGCTACCCGGACGTACTCGGCGAGCCCGCCATGGATGTGCTCGCCGAGGATGCCGTAGGACACGCAGAGGCTGTGCTCGCCCTTGACGCAGAACTCGCAGCGGCCGCAGTGGAGATTGGGGTTGATCGCCACGCGGTCGCCCATCGCCACGCCCTGAACCGCCGCGCCCATCTGGGCCACGTCGCCCGCGATGTCGCAGCCCGACCAGAAGGGCAAGGGCAGCTTGAAGCCGGGCAGGCCTTCACGCACGAAGAGGTCGAGGTGATTCAGCGCGCAGGCGCGCACCTTCACCAGCACGTCGGTGTCGCCGATCTTGGGCTCGGGCACGTCCTGGTACTTGAGCTTGTCGAGCCCTCCGTGCTCGTGGAAGGCGAGCGCCTTCATGCCCGCCTCAGGAGGCGCCGAGTCCAGGCTTGCCGGCGTTCACCAGCGCGGCCATATTGCCGTAGGGGTGCTTGTTGTCCAGCATGAGCTGGTGGCATTCGGGGATGTCGTCGAAGCCATAGGTCTGCGAGAGGCATGGATCCATCTTGCCCTCGGCCACCAGACGGGTTACGGCCGCGGCCTGCTCGTCGTTGGAGAGATGGCTGCCCTGAAAGCGCTTCTGGCGCATCCAGTGATAGCGCAGGTCCATGGTGATGTTATAGCCGGTCGTGCCGGCGCAGATTACGATCATGCCGCCAGTGGCGCAGACGAATTCTGACGTGGGCAGCGTCGCCTCGCCGGGGTGCTCGAAGATGATGCGCGGGCTTGTCTTCTCACCAAGCGCGTCCCAGATCGCCTTGCCGAAGGCACGGGCGCCCTTGGCCCAGCTGCCATAGGCCTTGGCGTCCTTGGTATCGGGCATGAGGCCCCAGTGATCGAACTGGGTGCGGTTGATGACGCCGACGGCGCCGTGCTCGGCGCAGAACTTGCGCTTGGCCTCGTCGGACACAACGGCGACAGCCCGGCCGCCCCGGGCGCGCGTGATCTCCAGCGCCATGCTGCCGAGCCCTCCCGTGGCTCCCCAGACGAGCACGACGTCGCCCGCTTCCACCGTATGAGGCGGCCAGCCCATGAGCATGCGATACGCCGTGGACGCGCAGAGGAGGAAACCGCCGGCGGCTTCCCAGGTCAGGCGCTTGGGCTTCGGCACGCATTGATGGGCCTGAGCGCGGGCGAACTGGCAATAGCTGCCGTAGTTGGTCTGGTAGCCCCAGATGCGCGTGCTCTCGGCCAGCATGGGATCCTTGCCCGAGAGCACCCAGGGATCGTCCGACCGCCACCAGCCGCTGTGGATGATGACCTCGTCGCCGATCTTGGCGGTCTTCACGTCCTTACCGACGGCCCAGATGATGCCGGAGCAGTCGCTGCCGCCCGCGTGGAAGTCTTCGGGCTCGCCCAGCTTCTGCCGCTCTGCGATCACGTCCACCGGCTGCCCGAGGGCGGCCCAGACATTGTTGTAGTTGATGCCCGAAGCCATCACGTAGATCAGCACCTCGTCGGCGCCGATCGTGGGCGTGGGAATCACCTCGCGCTTCCAGGCCTCCCGGGGCTGGCCGAAGCGGTTCTGCCTCACGAGATAGGCGTGCATGCGCTTGGGTACTTCACCGAGAGGCGGACGGTCACCCAGGTCGTAGAGATCAGCCATGAAAGTTCTCCCCTTTGGGGCTTAGCTGCCGCTGAAATTGGCGCGCTTGCGCTCCGCTGCGGCGCGCATCCCTTCGTTGCGGTCGTCCGAGAGCAGTGGGCCCGCGGCCTGCGCCGCCTCCCAGGCGAGCCAGGCCTCGCGGTCGCGCCAGTAGGTGCCGTTGATGGACTGCTTGGCCGCCTGTACGGCCAGGGGCGCGTTCGCCGCGATCTCCGCCGCCAGCTCGGCCACCCGCGCCGGCAGATCGCCGGCGGGATAGACGTGGTTGACCAGGCCGATTCGGAGCGCCTCGGCCGCATCGACACGGCGCGCCGAGTAGATCAGCTCCTTCGCCAGGCCGATCCCGATGGTGCGCGGCAGCCGCTGAGTGCCGCCCATGTCCGGCACGATGCCGAGCTGGACCTCGGGGATGGAGAAGAGCGTGCCCTCGGCGGCCACGCGGATGTCGCAGCAGAGCGCGAGCTCCATGCCCGCGCCCATGCAGGCCCGCTGGATCGCGGCGATCACCGGCACACGCAGGCGCTCGACCGCCGTGAAGCACTCCTGGAGGTGCCCGATGTGCTCGCCGATGGCCGGCAGGGCGGCAGCCGGAGAGTTGTCGAGGCCGAGTGTGCTGAGCGTGGAGCCGGCCTTGACATCGAGCCCCGCGCAGAAGCAGCCGCCGGCGCCCATCAAGACGGCGACGCGCACGTCGCGAGCGGCGTCCACGGCGCGGCACGCTTCGCCGATGCGCTCCCACATCTCGAAGTCCAGGGCGTTGAGCCGCTCGGGCTTATTGAGCGTGATCGTGGCCACCGGCGCCTTGATCTCGACCTGCACCTTGTCGGTCATCTCTGAAGCCTCTCCTTTCCCCTCACCCTGCCCTCTCCCCCTTCGGGGGCGAGGGGATCAGACTCCCTCTCCCCCTTCGGGGGCGAGGGTTTCAGGTCCCTGAGGGTGAGGGTCTCAGACTTCCTCTCCCCTCTGGGACCAGGGTCTCAGACTCCCTCTCCCCTCTGGGGAGAGGGTTGGGGTGAGGGAGTTACCCATTGAAGGCTTTGATCGCCGCGGGCAGTCGCGGGTCGTCTTGCTTGGGCTGATAGGGCTGGTAGAGCGCCGTCCGGTCGAGCAGGCCGTCGTAGCGTTCGAGGACCTTCGCGTGGAGCTGGTCGTAGGTCGCCGTCACCGCGTAGGCATCGAGCATCTCGTCGGTGATGAGATCGGCCATGCCCTTCCAGTCACCTTCGACCGATTTCCGGTGGAGCTGGGCTGTGAGTGCCCCCCAGCCGTGGCATTCGAGCACGGGCTGATAGGTGCGCGTCGAGCCGTAGAAAGCGATCTGCTGACGGACCATCTGGGCCTGCTCCGCGCGCTCCTTCTCATTGTCGCCGACGATCACGAAGGACGCGGTCGCGAAGGTGAATTCCTTGCGCGCGCGACCGGACTTCTTCAGTCCCGCTTCCACGGCCGGGTGCACGACTTCCCGGAGATACTTGGGGCTGTTGAACGGGTGCACATGCATGCCCTCGCAGAGCTCGCCGGCCACGCCGCACATGTATGGATTCACCGCGGCGATGAAGATCGGGATCTTCGGATGCTCGATGGGCCCGGGATTGAAGAACGGCGTCATCACGTCGAAGGTGTAGAACTGCCCCTTGAAGTTCAGCTTGACCCCGTTCTGCCAGCAATCCCAGATCGCGCGGATCGCGCGGATCGCCTCGGCCATCTTGGGACCCGGCGACTCGAACTTCACGGAGAAGCGCCGCTCGTTATGGGCCTTGACCTGGGTGCCGAGGCCGAGGGTGAAGCGGCCGCCGGAGGCCTTCTGGAGATCCCAGGCGATGTGGGCCGTGATCATGGGGCTGCGCGAGAAGACGGTGGCGATATTGGTGCCGAGCTTGATCCGCGAGGTGACGGTAGCGGCGACCGCGACCGGCAAGTACGGATCGTGCTGGGTCTCCGAGGACCAGAGGCAGTCGTAGCCCAGGGCCTCGACCTTGCGGGCGTACTCGGGCAGGGACTTGAGATCGTGCGTGAGCATGCCGACGTCGAGCTTCACCGTGGATCTCCTTCGTCTGGCAAGTGGAGGCGGCGTCCCTGAGCATACTCGACGGGTGAGTCAGCTTCAACCGCCCCCTCAGCCTTTGGCCCCCCTCACCCCGACCCTCTCCCCCTTGGGGGGCGAGGGAGCCGACATTGAACCCTCTCCCCTGTGGGGAGAGGGCAGGGTGAGGGGCTATACGGTGAGGGGTCACTTGGATTCGGCAAGGAACATCTCGCGCAGCTTCACCTTCTGAACCTTGTCGCCGTGGGGGCCGGGCGTGCGGGGCACATCCGCTACGATGCGGACGGCGCGCGGCACCTTGAAGGAGGCGATGCGGCCGGTGCAATGGGCGATGATCTCCTCCTCGGTGAGCGTCTCGCCCGGCCGCGGGATCACGTAGGCCACCGCCGCCTCATTGCTGCGCGGATCGGGAACGCCGATCACGAAGGCCTGGAGCACCTTCGGATGTGTTTGGAGAAAGGCCTCGATCTCCGCCGGCGCCACCATGAAATGGCTGATGCGCAGTACCTCGCGCAGCCGCCCGCGGAAGATCGTCCGGCCCTCGGCATCCTGCACCGCGAGGTCGCCCGACCTGAGCCAGCCGTCGGGGGTGAAGGCCTTGGCCGTTTCCTCGGGCTTGTTGTAATAGCCGCGCGTGACGAGGCGGCCGCGAAACCAGAGCTCGCCCTCTTGGCCGACTGGCTGATCCCGGCCGGTCTCGGGATCCACAACGCGGACCTCGATGCCGTCCGCCGGCCAGACGCCGGGCAGCGTTCGCGACTCGAGCGGCTCGTCCAGATCGTGGGCCATCGCCATCGCATTGACTTCGGTCATGCCATAGGGCTGGAAGGCCTGCGGCACGCCGATCTTCCCGGCCACCGCCTCGAAGAGCCCGTGGACGCCGCCGCCGGTCGTGGCAAAGCCGCCCGTGCGAAGCGTCGAGCGATCGCGCCGGCCGAGGTCCGAATGCTCGAGCACGGCCACCGCCATCGCGTCCACGGCATTCCACACCGTGATGCGCTCTTTCTCGATGAGATGGAGCGCGAGGCCCGGCTCGAAGGTCTCCATCAGCACCAGCGTGGCGCCATGGGAGAACGTGGCGAGTGGGATGCAGAGCCCGCCCCAGGTGCCCGAGAAGGGCAGGGCGTGAAGGACACGGTCGGCCTCGGTCATTCGCATCACTTCGCCGCACCACCAGCCATGGGGCAGGCAATTGCGATGGCTGATCACGGCGCCCTTCGGGAATGACGTCGTCCCGGAGGTGTAGAGGATGGTGAAGGGATCGTCGGCGCCGACGGCGGCGCGCGCCTCGTCGAGGCGCCAATCCCAGTCAGGATCGTCGGCGGCTTCCGGCAATGTGCCAAGGCCCAGACAACCCGGATGCGGGTCTTCACTGTCCACGATCACGCGTCTGAGCCGGGGGAAGCTCGTCGCCTCCAGCTCTCCCGGCACGGAATCGCGAAGCGCGGGGAGCACCTGGTGGAGCGTTTCGAGATAGTCCACCGACCCCAAATGGTCGGTGAGGATCAGGACGGTGGCCTCCGACTGGTCGAGGATATAGGCGAGCTCATGCGCCTTGTAGCGGGTGTTCAAGGCGACGACCACGGCGCCGATCATGGCGCAGGCGAATTGCAGGAATGGCCACTCCGGGCGATTGGGCAGCCAGATTGCCACCTTGTCGTCCTTCTTCACGCCGAGGGCCAGGAGCGCCTTGGCAAAGCGCCAGGCCTGGTGATGCACCTCGGCGTACGTGAGACGCCGGTCGGGCACAACGATGGCCTCGCGCTCGGGGAAGCGCGCGGCCACCGTCGCGAGCATCCGCGCGACCGTGGTGTCGAGAAACGGATTGGGCGGCGTGGGCCGGGGCATGGGCCCGATGCTATCATTGCCGCCCATGGTTGTGCCTTTCTCGGACGACGAGATCGCCCGGTTCCGCGCCGAGACGCCTGGCTGCGCGGAGGTGCTCCATCTCAACAATGCCGGGGCGAGCCTGCCGCCGCGTCTCGTCCTGGACACTGTGGTCGGGCATCTGGAGCGCGAGGCCATGATCGGCGGCTACGAGGCGGCCGAGGAGGCGGCGGCCCGGCTCGACGCCGTGTACCGGAGCCTCGCGCGGCTGCTGAACGGGTCCGGTCCGGACGAGATCGCGCTGCTCGACAACTCGACGCGCGCCTTCGACATGGCATTTTACGCCATTCCCTTCAAGCCGGGCGACGTCATCCTGACCTCCACCGCCGAATACCACTCGAACTTCGTCGTGTATCTCCACATGGCCAAGCGGGGGGTGGCCGTTGAGGTGATTCCGGCGGATGGCTCGGGGCAGATCGATGTCGCGGCGCTCGAATCTCGGCTCAGCCGCGCCCGACGCAATGCCGAGAAACCGGTGCGCGCGATCTCCCTTGTCCATGTCCCCACCCACACGGGTCTGGTCCAGCCCCTCGAGCAGATCGGCGCGCTCGCCCGGGAGCACGATGTCTTCTTCATCGTGGACGCCACCCAGAGCGTGGGCCAGCTCCCCGTGGATGTCCGGACGATCGGCTGCCACGCGCTCGCGGGAACGTCGAGGAAATTCCTGAGAGGGCCGCGGGGCATCGGGTTTCTGTGGGTGGCGCGCGAGTGGATCGAGCGGCTCGAGCCGCCCTTCATGGAAGGCCATGCCGCCGAGTGGATCGCCCCCGACCGGTACGTGATCCGCCCGGACGCCAAGCGCTACGAGGTCTGGGAATCGTACGTGGCGGGGCGACTGGGATTGGGCGCGGCCGTGGACTACTCGCTCGGCATCGGCCTCGACCGGATCTGGGAGCGTGTTCGAGGGCTGGGCGAGTCGCTCAGACGGCGGCTGGGAGGGATTTCCGGTGTGGCGGTGCATGACATCGGCCGGGTGCAGGGCGGCATCGTGAGCTTCACCGTGAGGGGCCGAAGCGGGCAGGAGGTCAAGGAGGCGCTCCGGCGGCGCCGGATCAACGTGGCCATCTCGGGCGAGCGCGCCTCGCTCATCGACATGCGCGCCCGCGGCCTGCGGGAAACCGTCCGCGCGTCGCCCCACTACTACAATACCGGGGCCGAGCTTGACCGCTTCGCCGAGGAGGTCGCCGGACTGGTGCGCTGAGCGCGGATCAGCGCTTGAGCAGGTAGGGAACGTCGGCAACGACGATATTCTTTCGGAACAGCAGCGCGCCCTTTACCAGGAGCGCGGTCTGGTTGTGCAGGATGTGCTGCCACCACTTCCGCGGGAGGAACTCCGGCAGGACGATCGTGACCATCTGATCGTCGCCGCGGGATTGAATATTGTCGATGTACTCCAGGAGCGGGCGAAGGATGGACCGGTAGGGCGATGTCAGGACCACGAGAGGAACCCCCAGCCCCCACTTCGCCCACTTCTCCTCGACCTTGAGCGTGCGCGCCGGGTCGGCCTCCACGTAGACGGCGCGCACCGCGGCCGTCGGGCCGGCGAGGGTCTTGGCATACTGCACGGCGCGGACGACGCCGCGATGGACATCGCCGATGAGCACCAGCACCGTGTGCTGAAACGCGGGCGGCCCTTCGAGTCCCTCCAGCGACAGCTCGGCGGCGACTTCCTCGTAATGCCGGTGCAAGACCACGAAGGCGAGCATCAGGACGGGAATCACCACGACGACGATCCAGGCGCCGTCCTTGAATTTTGTCACCGCCAGGGTCAGGAGGACGACAGCGGTCACGACCGCTCCGACCCCGTTGACCCACATCCTCCAGCGCCAGCCTTTCTCCCTCAGCCGCAGCCAGCGCCGCACCATGCCGCCTTGGGAGAGCGTGAACGAGATGAACACGCCGATCGCGTACAGCGGCAGGAGCGCGTGGGTCTCGCCCCCGAAGATCACGAGCAGGGCGATCGCGAATCCGCTGAGGATCAGGATCCCGTTCGAGAACACGAGGCGGTCGCCCTGGGTGGCCAATTGCCGCGGCATGAAGCGGTCGCGCGCGAGAATCGACGACAGGCGCGGGAAGTCGGCGTACGAGGTATTGGCGGCGAGCAGCAGGATGAGCATGGTGGCCGCCTGCACCGCGAAGTACGGCGGTGACGTCCCGAACATGCGCCGCGCGATCTTCGACACGACTGTCTCGTCGCCGCCCGGGATGATGCCGAAGTCGAAGGCCAGATAGGTGATCCCGAGGAACATCGTGATCGAGATCACGCCGAGCCAGGTCAGAACCTTCTGAGCATTGATGCCCTCGGGCGGCTTCAAGGCCTGGACGCCGTTGGAGACCGCCTCCACCCCGGTCAGTGCCGTGCAGCCGCCGGAGTAGGCTCTCAGGAGCAGGAACAGCCCGATCCCTTCGAGGCCTGGTGGATGAGACTGATAGGGCGCCTCGGGAAGGAGCTTGAATATCGTGGCGATCAGCCCGTAGCCGACCATGCCCAGAATGCTCACGACGAAGAAATAGGTCGGTGCGGCGAATAGCCGGCCCGATTCCCGGACCCCGCGGAGATTGCCCAGCGCGATCCCCGCGATGGCGATGATGCAGAGGGTGATGCGGTACGGAAGGAGCGCCGGCACCGCCGAGATCAAGGCGTCGATCCCTGCCGTGATCGAGACGGAGACCGTCAGCACGTAATCGATCAGCAGAGCGGCCGCGGCCATCAGCGCCGGATAGATGCCGAGGTTGTCTTTCGCGACCAGGTAGGCGCCGCCGCCCTGCGGATAGGCCACCACCGTTTGGCGGTACGAGACTACGACGATGGCCAGCAGCGTGGCGATGCCGACCGCGATTGGCAGCGAGTAGCTCAGGGCCGCGCTGCCGGCGAGGATGAGAATCAGGAGGATTTCTTCGGTCGCGTACGCCACCGACGACAGCGGGTCGGAGGCGAAGACCGCGAGCGCCACGGCCTTTCCGAGTCGCTCGTGCCGAAGCTGGGAAAGCGGCATCGGCGGGCCAACGAGCAGCCGCTTGATGGCCTGCATCCGCATAGCGCCACACTTTACACGGTTTAGCCTCTGGTCGAAAGCATTCGAGTTGTCCCTTGAAGGGAGGGACGGACAGGCAACCTGTCAGACGACGCCGTCGGTCTTGAGCCGATCGAGCTCGGAGTCGGTAAGGCCCAGCTCGCCCGCATAGACTTCCCGGTTGTGAGCGCCGAGGGCCGGGCCAGCCCAGCGGATCGTGCCCGGTGTCTCGCTGAGCCGGGGCGTGGGCGCCGACATCGTGACGACGCCCAGATCGGGATCGGGCACGTCCACGAACGTGCCGCGCGCCTTGAAGTGCGGGTCGTCCAGGATGTCGGCGATATCGTAGACGGGCGCCACCGTCGCATCCCCCGCCGCGAAGAGCTGCAGGATCTCCGCGCGCGAGCGCCGGCCGATGGCTTCCTGCAGCGCGCGGTCGACCTCTTCGCCGTGCGCGATGCGGGCGTCATTGGTGGCGAAGCGCGGATCCGACAGGAGATGGCCGAGGCCCAGCGAGGTGAAGAGCGCCTCGGCCGAGGCGGGCGTAGACGCCGAGAGCGCTACCCACTTGCCATCGCGCGTCTGATAGGTGCCGCGCGGGCTCGCGTTGTGGGAGCGGTTGCCGATGCGCTCGCGGATGATGCCGTGGGCGCGGTACTCGACGGCATTGGGTCCGAGGATCGAGAGCAGCGGCTCGTAGAGCGGCATGTCGATCATCTGCCCCCGACCCGTGACCGTGTCCCGATGGCGGATGGCCGCGAGCACGGTGGTGGCGCCGGCGAGCGCCGCCACCATGTCGGCCATGGGAAAGGAGGGCAGGGTGGGCATATTGGGCGGGCCCGTGGTGGCCGCGAAGCCCGACATAGCCTCCACCATGGTGCCGAAGCCGGGCCGATCGCGATACGGCCCATCCTGGCCCCAGCCCGATACGCGCACCATGACGAGCCGGGGATTCTCGGCGGAGAGCATCTCCCACCCAAGCCCCCATCGCTCGAAGGTGCCAGGCACGTAGTTCTCGATGAGGACGTCGCTCGCACGCGCCAGGCGCCTGAGCAGTGCTTGACCCTCGGGCCGGGCGAGGTTGAGCGTGATCGAGCGCTTGTTGCGCGCATAGACCTTCCACCACAGCTCGCCAAGCGACTTGGACCAGGTGCGGAGCGGGTCGCCGCCGCGCGGATTTTCGACCTTGATGACATCGGCGCCGAGGTCGGCCAGCACCGAGTCGGTCCAGCCGCTGGTCGGCCTCCGGGTCGTGGACTGCTCGCGCCTCATCGCCGGCGGCGTGCTCGCCACGATCACGCCCGCTGGTTGCGCGCCTGCTTGAGCAGGTGCTTCTCGACGGCCTCGAGGATGAGGCCGAGCGCTTCCTTCTCCGTGCGGCCGGTCACGCTCACCTCGGGATAGGCGACGGCGGTGGCGCGAAACAGGCCATCCTTTTCCTCGATGACCTCGACCTCGAGCTTCATGCGTCTTCCCCGCGCGGCGCTCTCGGCCGCTCGGCCAGGAACATGTAACGGCAGAGGCTGAAGAAGTATTGTCCGCGCTCAGCCTGGCTGCGCACATCGGCGGCCCACGCTTGTCCCTCCTCGGCGCTGATGCCCGCCTTGGCCACGACAAAGCGCGCGATCCGGTCGATCATGCTGTGCGAGTACGTGTTCTCGGTGAGCTGAAGGTTCACGATGGGGATGACCTGCACGCTCTTGAGCGCGAATCCCGCGTCGGCGAGCAGGTGTGGGAGCTGAGCGGGTAAATGCGGCTGGGCGAAATGCCGCTCCCAGGCCGTGAGCACGCGCGCGGTGCGCTCCCGGTCGTCGGAGTTCCACACGCAGGATTCCCAGTCGGTATCGACGACGGCGAGGCGTCCCCTGGGCTTGAGGACCCGGTAGGCCTCAGCCAGGGCCCGCTTCATGTCCTGCACGTACTCGTAGACCTGGGTGACGGTGACGAACTCGAAAGAGCCCGCCGGAAACCGCAGGTCCGCCGCGTCGCCCTGATGGAACTCGGTGCGGCCGGAGAGCGCATCGCGGCGCGCCCGCTCGGTGCACATGCTGACCATCTCCGCGCTGGGATCGATGCCCACGATCCGTCCCCGCGGACCGACATCACGCGCCAGCTCGCAGGCCAGCAGCCCCGGCCCGCAGCCGATATCCAGCCCGCGCTCGCGGCTGCGGGCGGCGACGGCCATGCGCGTCCGCGCCCGTTGCTCGACCACGTCCGGCGTGGAGTACGTCCGCTCCAGTGCGGCCGCACCGAATGTGGGCATCGCGGGAACGCTAGCAGGACCGCCCCACCTCGTCAAGGCGCGCGGGATCCCCTCTCCCCCTTCGGGGATCGCGGACCCAATTCCCTCTCCCCAGAGGGGAGAGGGCAGGGTGAGGGGTGATCAGGGCAGGTCGATCAGGATCAGGTCGGCGATGCCCTTCCGCGCGGTGAGAGTGAGCGTGGGCTCGTCGATGATCCGCGCCTGGTCTCCGGTCTCGATGAGCGTCTCGTTCACTTCGAGGGCGCCCGAGATGGCAAAGAGATAGGCCCGCCGGCCCGCGGGGCTCATATGGGTCAGGCTCTTTCCTTCGTCGAGGGCCGAGACGAGAAAGGCCGCGTCCTGATCGATCTGGAGCCGGCTCGGCCCCGTGGCCGGCGGGCCGGAAGGAGTCACCACGGGCAGGAGCGCGTTCCGCCGCGCCGCCGGCTCGAAGCGCTGCTGCTCCCAGCGCGGCTTGAGATCGCGCGTGCGCGGCATGATCCAGATCTGGAGCAGATGCAGGGGCGTCGCGGCCGAGGGGTTGCGCTCCGCGTGGATGATGCCCGTGCCCGCTGACATGACCTGCACCTCGCCAGGCAGGATGTGGCCCCGATTGCCCTGGTTGTCCTGATGCTCGAGCTCGCCGTCGAGCACATAGGTGACGATTTCCATGTCCCGGTGCCCATGGGGCGGGAAGCCGCTCGACGGCTGGACGATGTCTTCGTTGAATACCCGCAGCGCCCCGAACTGGACATTGTTCGGGTCGAAGTAGTCGTTGAAGGAGAAATGATGCCAGGTCGAGAGCCAGCCGTGGTCGGCGTGGTAGCGGTCAGCAGACTTGATGATCTGGATCACCACTTACCTCCTGGCCAACAGCATCGAGGCCCCTCGAGAATCAACGACTCGCGCTCAACCGGAAATGATACCTCACCGTGCAAGGGCTCGGTTGACTTCGCTCGGCGCGGCGGCCTAGACTCCGGGCCAATGAAATTTCACGTCTTCATGCT
>WNGA01006056.1_pt1 | contig 27001 bp, 23 predicted proteins | sample 5400061 | NCBI WGS metagenome assembly WNGA01 (sample SAMN13153366, study PRJNA577476) | soil metagenome | isolation source: 100 cm soil or saprolite under grassland replicate 2 | place: USA:California | collected 2016-06-15 | reverse complement strand
ACGCCTCCAGGGCGATCCAGGCGCGCAGCCGGCTCCGCGGCCAGGCGGCGGCGGGCGACCCCGGCGCGGCCGGCCCGGCGTCAGGGCTGGGCCGGTCGGCGAGCGGCGGCGTGGACGACACGCCGCGAAGTATCCCAAAGACCACCGCGCTCGGAGCAGGCCCCGCGATGGATTGACGCAAACGTCGCGAAGCTGATATTCCTTCCCACGAAGCTCAAGGCGACCGCGGTCGCTGCCGATGCCACGCCGAATGGGGTTCCGGACGACTCGACCACGGGAGGCTGCGAATGATTGGCCTCACGCGCAAGCAGGTACTCGGCACGCTGGCGGTCCTGGTCGTCCTGGCCGGCGCCGGCATCGTCGTCGTGAAGGCGCTCGACTCCGAGGAGGAGCCGCTCCGGCCACAGATCTCCACCCAGGGGATCGAGCTGGCAGGTTGCCCGGCGCCGAGCCGGTACGGGACGGCGCCAACGGCCGTCGCCGGCGCGATGCCGACCTACCGGGTGGGTTCCGTGCGGGACAACCAGAGCTACGACCTCCGCTCGGCCCAGATCGTCGGCTACCCGACGGCCCACAACTACCCGCTGATGTTCGGCAAGAACAATCCGGGCAGATCCACGTGCGTGGTCGGGGGCACCGTGGTCGGCCACCAGCCCCGTGACCTCACCTGGTGGACGATGAAGCACCGCGTGGACGGCGACGGCCTGAACATCAAGAGCAACGGCGGGACCGTCGACGGCATACGCATCGACAACGTCGAGGACGGCATCGCCACCACCGGCAAGGACCCTGGCGGCATCGTCATCCGCAACGCCTACCTGTCCTACATCCGTGACGACTGCATCGAGAACGACTGGATCGTCAAGGTCACCCTGCGGGACAGCCTGCTGGATGGCTGCTTCAACGGCATCTCGGAGCGCCCGGGCCCCTCTGCGGACCCCGAACGGGCCCCGGCCGGGGAGTCCATGACCTTGGATCGCGTGCTTCTCCGCCTGCAGCCGATGCCCTACGACACCAGCAGGGCGAAGTGCCGCCGCAACGCCGTCGACGGCCTGGCCAGCAGCACGTTCTTCAAGTGGTCGTCGTTTGCCAACCGACTCGTCGTCAGGAACACCATCCTGCTCGCCGAGCGCCCCAGCGTGAACTGCACCGCCAGCATGCATCTCCCGCGTCGCGCGGCATACGAGAACGTGACGCTGGTGTGGCTCGGTCCCGGCGCCTACCCCGGCGATCTGCCGCCCAGCGGGGTCACCGTGACCACCGACCGGTCGGTGTGGGACCAGGCGCGGGCCTCCTGGCTGGCCCGGCACGGCTACCCGGTCGCCCCCTGACTGTTCCGCACCGGCTACGACGTTCGCACGTTGCGAGGACCTCGGGCGCTACCTATGCTCCCGCCCGTCGATCCGACAGAAGGCGAGAGGCAGTCTTGGCCGGTCCTGATGTCACCATCGCGATCCCCACCCGGGACCGCCCCCAACTGGCGGCCCGGGCGATCGCCAGTGCGCTGGCCCAGTCGGTGCAGCATCTGGAGGTCGTGGTGGTGGACGACGGCTCTGCCGAGCCGCTCCACCTCCCGGTGCGGGACGGCCGGCTGCGGATCATCCGGCGGGAGCGGGCCGGCGGTCCGTGCACGGCCAGGAACACGGCCATGTCGGCGGCCAGGGGCCACTGGATCACCTTCCTGGACGACGACGAGGAGCTGGCTCCCGAGATGGTGGCCGTCAGCCTGCGGGCGATCGGGGCGTCGACGCTGCCCGGGCCGGTAGCCGCCCTCTGCGGTGTCGAGGTGGTCGACAAGGACGGCCGCGTCCTCGAGACGAGGCTGCCCGCCTCTGTTCCGAGGGGTGGCCACTATCCTCTCGAGGACGGCCAACGCGGGAGGCTGCTCAACACCCTCGTCGCCCCGCTCGAGGTCATGCGGCGGATCGGCGGCTGGGACGAGGGGCTGCCCGCGTGGGAGCACGACGACCTCCTTCTCCGTCTCAATGCCGTCTGCTCCATCCAGGGGGTCCCCACGGTCGCCTACCGGGTCAGCGCCCATGCGGGCCCCAGGCTTTCGAATGACCTACCGGCCCGCGCCCGCGGCATCGAGCGCACCCTGACCAAGCACCGCACCGCGTTCGCCGCCCACCCCACCCGCCATGCCTACCTGCTCGGCACCCTCGGCCTGGCCCATCTGCGCGGCGGCCGCTGGGCCCCGGCCGTCGCCGCCACCACCCGCTCGCTGATGATCCAGCCGGGTCTTCGCGCCTGCGGTTGGTGGGTGGCCAGCCTGGCCGGCCCATGGGCCACCTCGCTGTGCGACCGGGTCCGTGCCCGGCTCGCCGAGGGCCGCCATGCCTGAGGCGGCCGGACAGGCCCCGCTGGTCAGTGTCGTCATCCCCGTCCTGAACGGGGCTCGCACACTCGCGCAGCAGCTCGAGGCGCTCGCCGGCCAGACCTACAGCGGCCCGTGGGAGACGATCGTGGCTGACAACGGGTCGACCGACGGCACCGCCGAGCTGGTGCATGCCTGGGTCGGCAGGTTGCCGCTGCTGCGCCTGGTCGACGCCTCGGACCGGATCGGCACCAACCATGCCCGCAACGTCGGCGCGGCGGCAGCGGGTGCGGAGCTGCTCGCCTTCTGCGACGCCGACGACGCCGCGACCCCCGGTTGGCTGGCGGCCCTGGTCACGGCCCTCGACAGCCACGACCTGGTCGGCGGCCGGCTCGACGACGAGGCGCTGAACGACCCGGAGATCCGCTGCTGGCGCAAGCGGCCTGACCCGGCCGCGCTGCCGATGGGACTCGGCTTCCGGCCATACGCCACCAGCGCCAACATCGGCATGCGGGCCGAGGTGCTGCGCGCCGTGGGCGGCTGGAACGAGGAGTTCGTCCGCGGCGGTACCGAGGTCGACCTCTCTTGGCGGGCGCAGCTCGCCGGCTACCGCCTCGGCTTCGTGCCCGAGGCCGTGATGTGCTACCGCTACCGGCGCAACCGCCGGGAGCTCGTCTACCAGCACTACCGCTACGGTCGTGGGGAGGCCCAGCTCTATCGGTCGTTCCGCCGCCACGGCATCCCCCGCCCGAGCGTCTATCGCGCCTGCCGGGCGTGGGGATGGATCGTGGTGAACCTTCCCAGTTTGGTGCGGTCGCCAGCCCATCAGGGGCCGTGGCTACGGCGTGCGGCGTTCCGCTACGGAAGGCTGCACGGCAGCATCCGGTTCCGGACCCTCTGTCTGTGAGGGAGGCGTCCATGCTGCCGAACTTCCTGGTGATCGGCGCCATGAAGGCGGGGACGACCAGTCTGCACCGGTATCTGCGCGAGCACCCCCAGGTCTTCATGCCCGAGGAGAAGGAGCCGCACTTCTTCGTGGCCGAGAAGTCCTGGAGCCGGGGTCAGGCGTGGTACGAGGCGCAGTTCGCCGGGGCCGGCGACGCTCCTGCGGTTGGCGAAGCCTCGCCGACCTATGCGATGTATCCGGAGTTCGAGGGGGTGGCCGACCGGATCGCCGATCTTCTCCCCCATGCCCGGCTGGTCTACACGGTCCGCGACCCGATCGAACGCATCCGCTCCCACTACCTGCACGAGGTCGCGCGGGGCCGCGAGCGCGCCCCGATCGGCCGGGCTGTGGCCAGCGATCCCAGATACCTGGACACCAGCCGCTACGCGATGCAACTGGACCGGTATCTGCTCCGGTTCCCGCCCGAGCGGATACTGGTGATCACCGCCGAGCAGCTCCGCCACGACCGGCCGGAGACGATCCGGCGGGTGTTCGCGTTCCTCGGGGTGGACCCGGACTGGCTGCCCCCAACGCTCGACCAGGAGTTCCACCGCACGGTGGACGGTCTCACACGGCGGCCCCTCGCCGACGTCGCGCTGCGGGCGCCGGCAGGACGGATCCTCCAGCGGCTCGCCCCCGGGCCGCTGCGCAGGCTGGCCAGGCGCCGGCGGGACGGCCGGCAGGCGCTGCTCCCAGAGGCGCTGGCGGACCGGCTCCGGCTCGAGCTCCGTGACGACGTACTGCGCCTTCGCAGGCACCTCGGTGACGAGTTCGACGGTTGGAGGATTACTTGAGGACTCCGAGAGGTTTCAGTTGTTCACCGTAGGGTAGATACGCCGCTCGCCGTACCGGGCCGATGAGCCCTGCGATATGCTCGCCGCCGCAACTGCACCTGCCCGTGTCGCCCCCCCTTGGCGCCCGGCGGCGAGTCGAAGCCGCCCCGATCCAACGCGACCGGGAGGTAGCTCTGACGTGTCCCTTCGACTTGTCCCGGTCCGGCTCCCGGACCCGACGGCAGTCGTGGCGCAGCGGCGACGGCGAGGCGGTGCCTGGCACCGCATGCTGGTCGCCGTCCTGTCGTCCGCGACCGCCGTGTGGCTGCTCGGGCAGCTGGCGGCGGGTGTTCTCATGAAGGTGCAGACCTGGCCGGTGGCCGGATTTCCGATGTTCAGCGAGAAGCGCTCCTCCGCGTTCGAGCGCCGCCTGGAGGTACGCACGCGCAGCGGCCGCGAGGTCACCGTGGGGCCGGCCGACTTCGGGCTCACCGAGCTGCAGCTCCTCCACTACCAACGCACGATCCTCGGCGACGACGGTGCGATCCGGCCGCAGGCCAAGGACCGGCTGGCCCGGCTCGCCGCGGCCTGGAGCCGCGGCCACCCCGGCGATCCGGCGGTGCGGATGACGATCAGCAACGTCGTCCGCCCGTTGCGGCCCGGCGCACCGCCAGAGCCGCCGCGGCTGCTCCGCTGGACGGCGCCATGAGCCCGATCCGGCGTTGGCAGGCGTTCTGGTTTCCGGCTGTGCCGGTGCGGCGGCTGGCGGTGTTCCGCGTCGTCATGGCGGCGTTCGCGCTCGTCGACATCTGGCTGGTGTCAGGGTTCATCAGCCGGTACGCCCGCGTCGACGGCGAGTTCTACCGGCCGCTGCTCCTGTTGCGGCCCCTACCGAGGCTCGGCCCGGAGGCGACCACGGTGATCCACGTGGTGCTCGTGGTGAGCCTGTCTCTCGCCCTCGTCGGGCTCTGCACCCGGGCGGCCCTCTGGGTGGCGGCACCGCTATACCTGTGGTGGTGGGCTACCTATTACTCCTTCGGCGCCGTCCATCACGGTCGCATCACCGTGGTGGTGGCCCTGTTCGCGATGGCGATCGCCCCGGCGGGTGACGCCTACTCGCTGGACTCGCTTCGTTCTCGGCGCCGGGCGGCCGACGACGAGCTGGCGGGGTGGGCACTGCGGTTGGTGATGGTCGTGGTGGTCGCGGCTTACCTGATCGCCGCGTACTCCAAGCTGAAGGTCTCGGGCATCGGCTGGGTGACCGGTGGCGCGCTCGAAGCGGTGATGATCAAGAACGGGACACCGGCGGCGCTGTTCATCGTGCAGCACGCCTGGGCTGTCCACGTCATGGCGGCGCTCACGCTGCTGCTCGAGTCGACGGCCTGGGTCATGTTCGTGCGCGGCCGCGCCCGCGACACCTACGTGGTCTGCGCGGTGCTGTTCCACGCCGGGACGCTGGTGGTCCTGAACATCAACTTCCTCGGCCTGATCCTGGCCTACCTGGCCTTCTATGACCTGGAGGTCGCGGCCACCCGCACCGGCGGATGGCTGCGGCGGCGGCGCATGGCCGCGCCGCGGCTGCGGGAGGTGCGACTGCCATGACGACCAGACCATGGCAGCCGCAGACCTCGGTGACCTGGCCCGCGCCAAGGCGCGGCGCCCAGGTCCGCGCCCGGCCGGTGCTCGTGGTCGCGCTGCTCGCCGGCCTCCTGACCTCCTCACTTCAGTCACGGCCGGGACCTGCCCTGGCCGGCCCCGGCCCGCGCATCTTCAGCCCGGTCGCATGGAAGAGCTACCCCCACAACGACTCGGTCGAGTCGGGCGACCACTCACTGAACCTGAACTTCAACTTCGGCGCGCCCAACAACGTCGCCTCCTCGACTGCTCATCTCCTGGAGGCGGCATCGCGGGGGACTCCATCCGGCTACTCGGTGCTGCTGCGGACATCCGGCGACGGCGCCACCCGCAAGCTGCCGCCCACCGGGATCATCGACTCCCGGCTGGCGTCGCTGCGGGTGGGCCTCACCCCGACCTCTACCCTCGTCGAAGGCACCGCCAACGGACTACGGCTGACCTCCCAGGTGACCAAGCCCTACTTGCCTTCGGAATCGCCGGACGAGCTGGACGCTCGGATCAGCAATGGCCCCTTCATGTACCTCCACCTGGAGGTCGCGAACACATCGACCTCGACCAGGCCACCCGCGGCCGTCTACGTCGGGCTCAACGCGAGCTGCGGCGCCCCTGTCGAGGAGTCGCCCAAGCCGGGCTGGCGGACCCTGCGATTCTGCAATGCGGGTGACGCCGGCGGCGTCCGGTACCTGGCGGTCCCCGCGGTGCCGGGGTCCACGTGGGGCACCGGCTCCGGCACCGTTGCCGATTTCCAGGCCGACGGAGCGCTGAGCGGAGGCGACGGCAGCGGCAACGCCGCCGTCGCCCTGCCCGTGCCGGCGCTCGACCCGGGAGCCGTCCACGCCCTCACGTTGGTGTACGGCGCCTGGAACGACGACGCCGGCATCACCGCCGTCGACGGCACGCGCTACCCCTTCTATTACCGTGGTTGGTGGGCCGGTGCCGCGGAGATGCTCGAGTTCGCCATCGACAACATGGGCGCCGCCTTCGACGGCTCGTCCGCGTTCGACCAGCGGGTGCAGGACGTTTCCACCAACGCGAATGCGCGCTTCGCCGCCGTCCACGCCTTCCGTGGCTGGCGTCACTCGAGTTGGCTGGTTCGCAGGCCCGACGGCAACCCGTTCTTCGCCGTGACCGAGGGAGGCTTCGCCTACCTGTCGACGGTGGACGTCGGCTACGACTACCACCCGTTCCAAACCCGCTACGAGCCCTGGAAGTCCAGGCTCGAGCTGGACCAGTGGCGCGGCCGCTACGAGGTCGACGCAGCGGGAAGCAAGTTCCTCCTTCACGACCTGGGCATCGCCGACCGGCTGACAGCGGGCCCCGCCTACGACACCAAGGCCGGTTTGCGCCGGCACATGCCCGTCGAGCACAACCTCGACATGGTGGCGATGATCTTCGTGTGGGAGGACCGCACCGGCGGGTCGTACGACCCGGCGCTGGTCCGGGAGCTGCTGGACGCCGCCGAGACCCACGACGTCGACCAGGACGGCAGCATCGACGTCTCGGTGATGACCGCGTGCCTGCCGGACTCCGGTCCGTGCCGCACCTCCGAGCTCGGCACCACCTACGACGGCTCGACCTCACTGGCCAGCAAGGTGCAGGCCGGCAACACGATCCTCACCACCAAGATGGGCGTGATCGAGTCGTTCGCGGCCAGCCGGGGGTACCTGCCGGGCTCCGGCGCCAGCTACGCGGTCCGGGCCTGGCGGCATCTCGAACAGGCCAGGGCGTTCCGGCATCGCCTGTCGTCCGATCCCAGCCTGTCCGGTCACGACCACAACCCCGGCTACCTAGCCGACGCGCTGCTGTATGCGACCGTCCTCGGCACCAACCCGATCCTCGACATCGTCCTGGACTCCTGGCTCAACCAGGCGCTGGTCGCCAACCAGGCGGCAGTCCTTGGCACCAGCGCCGCGACGGCGATTGCGCCCAACGGAACCGGCGAGACCATCGCCTGGATCTCCAAGGCGCTGGACGGCGACGCGGTCGCGGCCTGGATCCGCCGGCGGTGGCCGGCCTGGACCACTCTGGAGCCCGAGGGCCCCAAGCTATGGGACACGTGGAACCGGCGCCGCGGAGGCGAGGCCGAGGGCACCTTCGACTTCGTCACCTATCCCACCAATGCGTTCCGGAACGCCGGCTGGTATCCGCGCTCGTTGTCCATCTGGGCCTCGGCGCCCGACTTCCCGTCGGCGCGCTGCCCGGCGCTGGGCGGCGCGGGATGATCAGCGTGGTCATGCCGGTCCGCAACGCCGCCGGAGTGGTCGGCCAGCAGCTCGGTGCCCTCGCCCGTCAGACCTACCGCGGCCGTTGGGAGCTGGTCGTCGCCGACAATGGCTCGGTCGACGGCGGCGGCGCCGCCGCCGTCGATCGCTGGCGTTCCCGGGTCCCGGAGCTGCGGATGGTCGACGCCTCGGCGCGGCGGGGGGCCTCGGCGGCCCGCAACCTCGGTGCCGAGCACGCCAGCGGCGAGGCGCTCGCGTTCTGCGACGCCGACGATGTCGTCGCACCCGGCTGGCTGGCCGCGTTGGCGACGGCACTCGAAACGCACGACTTCGTCGCGGGCGCCTGTGACCACGAGACGCTCAACCCGGGAGGCACGGCCAACTGGCACGCCCGCTCGTTCGAGACCGCGGCACCGGTGGCTATGGACTTCAAGCCATACGCGAGCAGCGCCAACATGGCCGTCTCCCGGGCCGCGTTCTTCGAGGTCGGCGCCTTCGACGAGCGGTTCGCCCACCTCGGGGCCGCCGGCGAGGACATCGACCTGTCGTGGCGGCTCCAGCTCAGCGGGCATGGTCTCCACTTCGAGCCCGGCGCGCTGATCTTCTACCGCCACCGACACGACCTGCATGGGGTCTGGCGTCAGAACCTCAACTACGGGATGGCTGACGTGCTGCTGTACCAGCGCTATCGAGCCCACGGGTTGCGCCCGCGACCCCTTGGCCGGGCGCTCCTCGGTTATCGGGGCCTGCTGCTGCGACTGCCGGAGCTGGGCCGCCGGGGTTCTCGCGGAATCTGGCTGCGCGACGCCGGGCACCGCTGGGGCCGGGTTAGAGGCTCTATCCGCGAGCGGGTGGTGTGCTTGTGAGACACGAATTTATCTAACCCGTCGAACCATGTAGGATGGGGCGACCGGTCTAAGGGGGGATCCAGAATTGCTGTGGCTCTGCATCGGCATCGTGAACTTGCCAGAATCGGTCACCAGCGCAGCACCGCGCACGGGAGCAGCCGGTCGTTCTCCATAGCGGCTAGCGAATTTCCTAGCCCTCCGGTACGGCACTTGGTTGAACAAATGTCCGCGTCTTCTTGCCGCCAAATTTAGGGCACGGCGGGACGATATGCGGCGGTATTGCTTAGGGAGCGAGGTGTACTGTGGCCGACGTCGCCCTCGAATCACGCACCCGTGAGACCGAGCCCATCCTCGACGCACTCGCGTCCGAGGTGATGTTCCGCTTCCTCGGCACGGGCGTCAGGGTCGTTTCCGAGAACGTGGGGCTGCTGCGGCACTGGGCCGCCGTGTATGGCGCCTTCCGGATCTCACCGGGACCGGCCGCCGTCACCGTGCACGTCCACGACCGTGGCGACGGTCCGCCGGTCCCCGGCCGGGTCACGATCGAGGCAGAGGGCGTTCGCCGGATCTGGTGGGGAAACGGCGAGGTCCTTCCCCCGCTCACGATCCCACCGCTCGACCGCTGGGTGTACCTGCGGGCCGCGGCCGTCTGCCGGGCCGGGCGTGCGGTCGTCATCGTCGCCGGGCCGCGCGCCGGGAAGACCGTGGTCGCCCTCTCGACGGTCGCCAGAGGCGCCTCGCTGCAGGCCGATGAGCTGCTCCCCCTGGACCCAAGTGATCTGCTGCTGACTCCCTTTCCCAAAGCGGTCCGGCTCCGCCAGGAGGCACTCTCCCTGCTCTCGATCGAGCCGGCCCACCCCGCCCTGACCCCGTTCCGGACCCTGTCGGGCGCCCTCGAGTGGCGGGCCGACCCGCATGCGCTGCTCGGCTCGCGCATCGGCCGCGCGGCGGCAGAGATCGGAGGGATCGTGCTGCTCGGCCCCGCCCGAGCCGCCGAGCCACGGTTGGAGGAGGTCCGGCCGGACCAGGCGCTCCCCCGGCTGCTCAAGGGCGTGTACCAGCCGCTCAGCGACGCCGCCGGCACCGAGCGGGCCCTCCGGCGGCTGTGCCGGCAGGTGCCCGCCTACGCGCTCACCGCAGGGCCGCCGCCAGCGACGGCGCGGCTCCTCGACGAGCTTCTCGCCTGACGCCATGGCAACCACCCGCCGCGAGCACATGGTCGTCACCGGCGTCGCCGGCTTCATCGGCTCTCACCTCGCCGAGGCGCTCGTGGACCGGGGGCACGAGGTCGTCGGCATCGACGCCTTCACCGACCACTATCCGAGCACCGACAAATGGGGAAACCTCGCCGGGCTGCTGGATCGACCGGGCTTCCAGCTCGTGGAGGTGGACCTGGCGACCGTCGACGCCACCGCCTGGCTCGACGGCGCGGCCACGGTCTTCCATCAGGCCGCGCAGCCCGGGGTTCGCGCCTCTTGGGGCCGGGAGTTCGCCAGCTACCTGCACAACAACGTGCTGGCCACCCAGCAGCTGCTGGAGAGCTGCCTGCGGGCGAGCGTCCCGCGGCTGGTGGTCGCATCGTCGTCCAGCGTCTACGGGGACGTCCCCAGCTACCCGACCACCGAGGAGGCCAGGACACATCCGGTGTCCCCCTACGGGGTGACCAAGCTGGCCGGTGAGCACCTGTGCCTGGCCTATGCAGGTCCGAAGGTCTCGGGGATGGCCGTCGCCATCCTGCGGTACTTCACCGTGTACGGCCCTCGCCAGCGGCCTGACATGGGGTTCCGACGGTTCATGGAGGCAGCGCTCGCCGGCCGGCCCATCGTGGTCTACGGCGACGGTGAGCAGACCCGCGACTTCACCTACATCGACGACGTCGTGCGGGCCAACCTGCTCGCCATGACTGCACCGGTCGAGGCCGAGGCCGTCAACATCGGCGGCGGCCGCCGAGTCACCGTGAACGAGACCCTCGACCTCATCGGCGAGGCGATCGGGCGGCGCCTGGAGATCCACCACCGGCCCGTCCAACCGGGCGACGTCCGCCACACCGGCGCCGACGGCACCCGGGCGGAGGCCCTGCTCGGCTACCGGCCCGAAACCGGCCTCGCCGCCGGGATCGCGGCCCAGGCCGCCTGGGTGCTCGAGCAGGTGGAGGTGCGCCGATGAACTACGGTCGCGCCCGGGTACTTCACATCATCACCCACCTCGACCACGGCGGCGCCCAGGCCAACACACTGCTCAGCGTCGCCGGACTCGACCGCAGGCGGTACCGGGTCGACCTGGCCGCCGGTCCAGGGGTGCTCGAAGGCCAGGCGCGCGCCTCGGCGGACAGGGTGCTGGTGCTCCCCTATTTCCACCGGTCGCTATGGAGCCTCGGCGACCTCCGGGTGGCCCTCCGCCTGTGGCGGCTCGCGTCCGACTACGACGTCGTCCACACCCACGGCTCCAAGGCGGGCGTTCTCGGCCGGTTCGCGGCGCGGATGCGGCGGGTGCCTGCGGTGGTCCACACCGTCCACGGTTTCCCGGTCCACGACAACATGCCGCGGTTGCGGCGACGCGCGCTCCTGGCGGTGGAGCGGATCGCCGCCCGCTGCGCCGACCGTATCGTGTGCGTCTGCGAGCGCAACGTTGCCGAGGTCCTCGAGTTGGGCATGGCCCGGCCTGAACAGGTGCGGGTCGTGGTCAGCGGCGTGTCGGGCGAACAGGTCCGGTCCGGCTCTGGCGAGCGGGTGCGTCGCGAACTCGGGATCCCGGCCGATGCCCCGGTGGTCGGCACGGTGACGCGCCTGATGGAGCAGAAGGCACCGCTCGACTTCGTGGCCGCCGCCGGGCAGGTCGTCAACGCCGACCCGGACGTCCACGTGCTGATGGTCGGCGACGGGCCGCTGCGCGACCGAACCGCGGCGGCGGCGCGAGGCGTCCGGCGGCTGCACCTGCTCGGCTTCCGGACGGACGTGCCGGACGTCCTGGCCGCCATGGACGTGGTTGCCTTCAGCTCCCTCTGGGAGGGCCTCGGTCGAGGCCTCACCGAGGCGGTCCTGGCGGGCAAGCCGGTGGTGGCCACCGCCGTCAACGGGGTACCCGAGCTCATCGCCGACGGCGAGACCGGCTACCTGACCCGCCCCGGCCAGCCCCACGAACTGGCGAAGCGGATCCTCGACCTGCTGGCCCGGTCGGACCGGGGTGCGGCGATGGGGGCGGCCGGGGCGGCCAGGGTGGCCGGCCGGTTCGAGGTCGCGGAGATGGTCACCGGGCTGGACCAGGTCTACCAGGAGGCTCTGCGGGAGCGGCGGTCATGGTCGTCGGCGTGACCCTCTGGCTGCTGGCCGCGACGGTCGCCACGCTGCCGCTGCTGATCCCGCGCGGGTTCGCGCAGAGCGCCCCCGTCGACGCCGTCGCCCTGCTGTATGTGCTGCTCGCCCTTGCCGGGCTGGCAGGGTTCTCCAGGCAGCGGCGGGCCGTGCACCTGCCGGCCAAGGGCCCGCTCCTGCTCATCCTGGTGGCCAGCCTGACCGCCACCGTGTTCGGCCTGAGCGTCCCCGACGGCATGCTTTCACTGCTGGTCGAGGCGTACCTCGTCCTGCTGTTCGTGTGCGTGGCGAACGACCTGGGCAGCGACCGCCGGGCGTTGCAGATCGTCCTGACCACCTGGACGGCGGCCGCGCTGATCTGGGCGGCCCTGTTCATCGCCTTCCACAACCAGCTCCTGCCCGACGCGATGCAGCGACTCCTGGAGGAGAACTCCAAGGGCGGGGGCTACCGGGTGTCCGGCACCACCAAGAACCCCAATCTGGCCGCCAGCTACATGATGACCTCGTTCTTCGTACTGCTCAGCTCACCGTGGCCGCGACGCCGGGCGACCAGGGCCGCCGCGGCCGGCTGGCTGCTGGCCGGTGTCTACGTGACCGGCTCCAACGGTGCCACGCTCGGGCTGGTGACTGGCGCGCTCGTGCTGGGCGTGGCCACCTGCCTGCGCGCGGGCCGCACGCCGGGCCAACGACTCGGCGTGGCCGGCGGTGCCGTCCTCGCTACCATTCTGACCCTCACCGTCGTCCTGGTGACCACCGGCATCCCTCGGATGGAGGTCAGCGGCGTCAAGGCGCTGGCAGAGCAGGAGCAAGGTGGGACATTCGGCGGCAGCATCGGTCGTCTCGACCGCAGTGTCGGCGGCCGGCTGGAGCTCTGGTCGGCCGCCTGGAGTGCCGGCCCGCACCTGCTCACGGGCGTCGGGCCAGGGGCGGCCCCCCGAATCCCGCTGCAGACCGGCAGCACCTTGGGCCGCAGCCTGCACAACGACTACCTGGCCTTTCTGCTCGAGCGCGGGATCCTGGGTCTGCTCGGCCTGCTCTGCCTCTGCCTCGTCCTCCTGCGTTGGTCCGGTCGCCTGCTCGGCTCGCCTCCGCGGGACACCCCCGGTGAGCGCCTGCGGCCGGCCGGACTGGGCGCTGCTGTGGCCGCCAACCTGGTTCTCGCCACCAACCACGAGTCGTTCCATTTCCGCCACGTGTGGATCCTGTTCGGCCTCGTATGGGCCTCCAACCAGCTCCTGAGAAGGGAGCTGGCACATGCTGGCAGCTGACCGTCGCACCACCCTGCTGCTGAAGGCCGATGACGAGCCGGTCGAGGCCCTTGCCGTGGCCGGGACGGCGCCGGCGCGCATGCGTATCGCCTCTTCCTCGAATGCCATGCCCGAGGTGCTGCGGCTCAAGCGGGGCGGCACGGTGGTGGTGACGAGCGACGCGCTCGGAGACCAGCGCACCGCCGATCTGCTGGCCGGCCTGTCGCTCGCCGGAATCAGGGTGCTTCGGCCGCACGACTACTACGAGCAGGTCATGCGGCGGGTCAGCCTCGACGACCTCGACGAGTCATGGTTCCTGTTCCACCGGCCGCTCCGTCGACGGCGGATCTACGCCGCCATCAAGCGAATCACCGACCTGGTGGCGGGACTGCTTGGCAGCCTGCTCGTCTGCCTGCTCGTGCCGCTGGTCGCACTGCTGGTCCGGATGGACGACCGTGGGCCGGTGTTCTTCCGCCAGGAGCGGATCGGACGCCGGGGCCGACCGTTCATGATCTGGAAGTTCCGGACCATGCGGGTAGACGCCGAGGCCGACGGCCCGGTCTGGGCGGCCCAGAACGACGCCCGGGTGACCCGGGTCGGGCGGATGCTGCGGCGGACGCGCCTGGACGAGCTGCCGCAGTTCTTCAACGTGCTCAGCGGCCAGATGGCCCTGGTCGGCCCGCGGCCGGAGCGCCCCGCGTTCGTACGCCTCCTCGAGCGCACCGTCCCCTTCTACGACCGCCGGCACCTGCTACGGCCGGGCATCACCGGCTGGGCGACCGTCCGGTTCGGGTACGGCGACAGCATCACCGACAAGTGGCGGTCGCACGAGTACGACCTGTACTACCTCAAGCGCCGCTCCCCACTGCTCGACATGGAGATCCTGGCCAGGACCGTGGTCGTCATGCTGCTTCGCAAGGGGCAGTGATGCCGGCCTCCACGCCGACCGTCAGCGTCGTCATGTCCGTGCACAACGGGCTGCCGTTCGTGCTGGAGGCCGTCGACAGCGTCCTCGGACAGGACTACGACGACTTCGAGCTGGTGGTCGTCGACGACGGCTCGACCGACGGAACCTTCGACGCCCTCGCCCGCTGCGGCGACACGCGGATGCTGCTGGTCCAGCGGCCGCACCTGGGCCGGGTGGCGGCGCTCAACCACGCCCTTGGCCTGGCCCGGGGCTGCTACGTGGCCAACCTGGACGCCGACGACGTCGCGCTGCACGGCCGTCTCGCCCTCCCGGTCCGCTTCCTCGACGAGCACCCTGAGGTGGCCGTCGTCGGCGCTGCCGTCGAGCCGTACGTCGGGCCCTCAGCGGGTCGGCGGCCGCGCCGGCCGCGCCGGCTGCCCCGCTCCGACCGCGCCATCCGGTGGTCGTTCCTGTTCCGCAACCCCGTCTTCCACAGCTCGGCGACCTTCCGGGCCGCCGCGCTCGCCGAGGTGGGTGGGTACGACCCGGCCTACGCCGAACGGCACGACGCCGACCTGCTGCTCCGGCTTGGCCAGCGGTACCAGCTGGCCAACCTCGACGCCCCGCTGGCCGCCAAGCGGCTCCATGCCGGCCAGCATTTCGCCGCCGTCGACCGGCGCCGTCGCCTTGCACGGCACGCCGCCTGCCGCCGGCGGGCCGCCCGCGAGCTCCGCTTCGCGCCGCTGCTGCGCCCCTGCGCCCACCTGCTCGCCTCGGTCGGCACCGCGCGGTCGCTGGTGACCATCGGGATGCTCGGCTGCAACGGCGGTTTGCGCCCTCGGGATCGTGCCCAATGACCGCGCAGGGAGGGTCCACGGCCGAACCCGAGGTCACCGTCGTCATCACGACCCGCAACCGGCCCACGATGGTCGGCGAGGCGGTCGACAGCGCCCTCGCCCAGACCGTCGGCGCCGTGGAGGTCGTCGTCGTTGACGACGCCTCGACCAGACCGGTTCGGCTGACCCGCGCGAACGACCGACTACGGATCGTGCGCAACGCACGCTCCGGCGGCGTCTGCGCCGCCCGCAACCGCGGGCTGGCGGCCGCACGGGGCCGCTGGATCACCTTCCTGGACGACGACGACCGGCTCCTCCCCGACATGCTCGAACGGTCGCTCGAGGCGGCACGCGCGTCGACGCTGCCGCCTCCTGTCGCCGCCCTCTCGGCGATCGAGGAGGTCGACGAGGCGGGCCGGACCATCCGGATCCTGCTGCCAGGAACCCTGCCGAGAAGCCGGGTTGGCGTCCCCGCGATGAACCCGCTTGGCGCCCCGGCCGCCCATGCCACCCTAGTCGTCCCCACCGACGTCGCGCGAGCCATCGGCGGCTGGGACGAGACGTTGCGAGTCTGGGAGCACACCGACCTCTTCCTCCGCCTGCAGGCGGCCTGCTCGGTTCAGGGCGTCGAGCGGGTCACCTACCGGCGCCGGGTCCACAAGTCACGGCTGTCGGAGAACCTGCCCGCCCGCGTCGACAGCATGCGGCGCACCCTCGACAAGCATGAGGCGGCCTTCGCCCGCCATCCCTCCTGTCGTGCCAGATACCTGGGTGCGATGGGGATCGCCTGGCTGCGCATGGGCCACTGGGACCTGGCGATGGTGGCCACCACCCGGTCGCTCTGGCTGGCTCCGTTCCGGCCCAGGGGCATCGCACAGTGGCTGGCCAGCCTGGGCGGCCCGCGGATCTGGGACTTGCTCGATCCCGCACGGGCGCGCTTCCGCCCGCACCGCGATGGCAGCTGACATCGGCGTCGACCTGGCGGCCGGTCCGCCGCCTGGGGCTCGGTTCCGCCGCCGCCTGCGGCCGTGGAGGTGGGTGCGCGAGGTCTGGGGTGCCCGCATGCTGGTCGTCACCCTTGCCGAGCGGGAGATCCGAATCCGTTACAAGCAGGCCGTCCTCGGCTTCGCTTGGGCGGTCCTGACGCCGTTGGTGCTGATGATCGCGTTCGCGCTGTTCTTCCGGAAGGCGGCCAGGATCGACAGCGGCCCCGTGCCGTATCCACTGTTCGCCTTTGTCGCGCTCATCCCCTGGACGTTCTTCTCCACCTCCGTCGCCCAGGGCGGCCTCAGCCTGATCAACAACGTTCCGTTGCTGAACAAGGTCCATTGCCCACGCGAGGTCTTCCCGATGGCCAGCGTCGCGGTGGCGGGGATGGACAGTCTCATCGGGGTCGCCGTGCTCGGGATCCTGTTCCTCCGCTTCGGGTTCGCGCCGCGGTCGACCGCCATCTGGGTCCCGCTGATCCTGGCCGTTCAGCACGCCTACACCCTCGGGATCACCCTGCTCGTCTCCATCGTCATGGTCTACCTGCGCGACCTCCGGCATGTCCTACCCCTCCTGTTGCAGCTGGGGCTCTTCGTGACGCCGGTCGCGTTCCCGCTGGACGTCATCCCCCCGTCACTGCTCCATGCCTATGTCGCACTGGACCCGTTGGCCGCCGTCATCGACGCCTATCGGCGGTCGGTGCTGCTCGGCCAGCCTCCCGCCGGCGGTCTGATCGCCACGGCGGCGGGCGCCGCCGTGGCCACGCTGCTCATCGGCTACCTGGTGTTCAAGCGCCTGGAGACCGGGATTGCCGATGTCGCCTAGTCGCAACGGAGTCATCCTCGCCAGCCACGTCTGGAAGCGATTTCACGCCGATCGCCAGCGACGTGTCCTACGGGACCAGCTCCAGCGCCTACCGGCGCGTCTGCGTGGCCATGAGCATCGCGGGTGGCGCTGGGCGCTCCGCGACGTTGACCTGACGATCGACGCGGGCGAGTCGGTCGCCCTGGTCGGCTCCAACGGCTCGGGGAAGTCCACGCTACTGAAGCTCTTGAGCATGGTGATGTACCCGTACTCGGGCCGGGTGGAGACGGGTGGCCGGGTCGGTGCGCTCATCGAGGTGCGGGCCGGCATCCACCCCGACCTGACCGGCCGCGAGAACGTCCAGCTCTACGGCGCCCTGCTCGGGCTCGGCAGGCGGCAGGTGTTCGCGGTCGCCGCCTTCCTCGAGCCGGACGTCCTGCTGGTCGACGAGGTCCTCGCCGTCGGCGACGCCACCTTCCAACAACGCTGCCTGGAGCGCATGCGCACGGTCCTGGCTCACGGGACCACGCTGGTCTTCGTCTCCCACGACCTGGCCGCCGTGGAGGCCACCTGCGATCGCGGCGTCTGGTTGCGCCAGGGCATCGTCGAGGTCGACGGGCCGGTGCGGGAGGTCGTCGCCGGCTACCGCGAGTCGATCGAGGCGGCGGCCGAGTCGGCCGTGCGCCTGGACGGCGAGCTGCGGGTGTCCAAGCTGGAGGCGAGTGGGCCGGACGGCGGCACCCCGCGGACCCAGCAGCCGCTCGAGGTGCGGCTCATCCTGGACAGCCCCCGGGCCGGGGCCTGCCGGCTGTACCTCGGCATCAGCGAAGGGACGCCGTCGCCGATCTTCGTTTTGCGCCGCGACCTGGATCTCACCGCTGGACAGATCGAGGCTCGCTGCACGATCCCTCGCCTGCCCTTGCCGCGCGGGCGCTTCTTCCTGTGGGTCGGGGTGTTCGAGGGCCTCAACCGCGACCCGTTGCCCTGGCAACCGGCCGCTCGATTCGACGTGACCGGCCCCAACCACGACGGCGGTCCTCATGGGGTCATCTGCCTGGCCCCCGTGCATGTCGAAGCGGCCTGGCAGGTCGAGCGGCGCTGAGCCGGTCAGCCCGCCGCACCCGGCCCGGTGAACCACATCGCCTCGTAGTCGCGACCGGTCAGCTCGGACAGTCGCGCCACGTCGGCCGAGAAGTAGCGGATGAGCTTGGCACGCGTCTCCTTGCGCATCGCCGGGTACTCGCCATCGCCGTACTGGCGGTAGAGCAGGCGCGGGAGCGGGCCGCCCTTCACGCGCGTCACCACAGCGGGCATCCCGGCCTGCCGCACCGCGACCGCGGCCCGCTTGACCAGCCGGGCGGCGGCGCGGCTGCGCGGCCGGCTCGCGCCGAGCACCTTGTCGGCGGCCACGCCCGGAACGTGGTCCGGGTCGACCTCGATGAACTCCAGCAGCCCACGGGCGAAGGCCAGGGGATCCCGCTGCAGGTCATCGAAGGCGAGCACGAGCAGCTGCTGGCGCGGGAAGCAGGCCAGGTAGCGCTCGAGGTAGCGCGCGTATAGCCCCTGGGCCAGCAGATCGGGTCTGGCGGTGATGGCGTCCTCGAAGCTGCCAGCGACCTGGTCGTTGCGCAGGAAGAACAGGTAGTTGGAGAAGGCGCGGTCGATCGGGTTGCGGAGCGACGCAACGAGCTTGAGGGCCGGGTTGTAGGCGCGCATCCTGCCCGGTGCCTCCTCGGAGAAGATGTAGCTGTTGCACACCTCCCCGACCGCCTTGGTCCCACCGCATGCGGCGTAGAACCGGTGATACCAGTCGACGCCCCGGTGGTAGTGGTCGTCGAAGAACATCGTCTCCTTGGCCGTGGCGACGCAGACCTCCTGGTGGGCCTTGAGCAGCCTGTACGCCCACGTCGTGCCGGACTTGCCTGGGCCGATCACGATGAACGTCGCCACGCTGGCGGTCGGCGCCATCAGCGGCCCGCCGCGGGTCGCGACGCGAACGCGGCGGCGAGCAGCAGCGCGCCCGCAGCGAGCAAGTAGGAGCCAAGGATGTCGGTGGCCCAGTGCTTCTGGGCGGTGACCCGCGCGACCGCGTGGAGGCCCAGGGCGGCGACGCCCAGTGCCACGCCGATCGGCCGCCAGCGCGGTCGCAGGTCTCCGACGACGACCACCCCGACCGCCCATCCCAACGCGACCAACACGGCGGCACCGGATGGGTAGGCGCCTCTGGCTCCCTCCGACCACAGGGGTACCTTCGGCCCGGAGCGCCAGAAGGCCACGCGGAGCGCGTGCTGCAGCGGCAGGGCCGCCAGCGCCGGCAACAGCCATCGCCACCTGCCGAACACGGCGGGCCGGGCTCGCAGCCAGACCTCATGGGCAAGCAGGGCGGCGGCCACTGCTCCCGGAAGCACCGCCATGGCATAGGAAGCGTACGGCCAGGCTGTCTCGCTTGCCAGCGTTCGCACCGCCCGCCGGTACGGAGGCTCGTCGAGCGGGGAGCGCAGGACCCGCTTGATGTCCCGGTCCGGACCGCTGGCGCGCGGACCGACGGCGAGCCCCAGCAGCACCACGAGGACCAGGCAGCCGACTCCGGCTACCGCCAGCACCGTGGCTCGTCCCCCCCGCTCCGCCATGGTGGGGGACCGTAGCATGCCCCGACCCGCCGTTCTGCCCCCAGGATGGCCCACAGCGAAGGTCGTACCGCCGCATACGAAGTCCGTTGGGTGACGATCGAGTAGCTTAAGGGGTTAGGATGCTGTGCCCGGCGGATGGGAACGGCCGCCGGGCTGGCCACGACAGCACCCGGGGGGGATCCTGCTGGACACGAGCTGGGCCCGTGCGGCCGAGGAACGCGCGTCCGGAGCTGCGCCAACCCTGGGCGAGTACGCCCGGGCGATCTACCGGCGCCGGCTGCTCGCCGCCGCCGGTCTGGTGGTCGGCTTGGGGCTCGGTACGCTCGTGCTGCCGGCCACCGCCGGCGACGAGGGCACCTGGCAGGCGACCGTCCGCCTCAAGGTGGCCCAGCTCGTGTCGGACACGATCGTGCGCGAACGGCCCCAGTTCGACTCGAACCGTGGCACGGCGAACGGCAACGCCCTGCAGGACGTCGTCCTGGCCGATGAGGTCCTCCGCCGGCTCGGACGTCAAGCGGACGGGCTCACCGCCCAGGACGTCGTCGGCAGGCTGACCGCCAGTCCCGTCCCCGGCAGCGCCTACGTCGACCTCGCCTTCAGCGACTCCGACCGGGACAGGGCCGCAACCTTCGCCCAGGCGTACGCCAAGGCGTGGGCGAGGCGGCGCAACGCCGTCGACGTTAAGCGGTTGGAGACCGCCATGGCCGGCGTGGAGGGTCGGGTGGTCGAGCTGCGACAGCGGGTGGACGAGCTGGAGTCCGCTGGAACCGGGAGCCAGCAGGCCGAGCTGCGCAACGCCCAGGGCAGGCTCGCCACGCTGGTCGCGCTCCGCGACGACATCCTCAGGCAGCGGCTGCTCCTCGGTCCCCCGACGGCCGTGCTCGGCACCCCAGTCACCAGCCAGCTCACCGCGCCGACCTCCCCCGTGCTGCTATTGGTCCTCGGCCTGCTCATCGGCCTGCTCGCCGGTGTTGGGCTCGCCCTGGTGGCCGAGGCGACCCAGCCCAAGCTGCTCGCCCCCGTCGACGTCGAGCACGCTACCGGGTTGCCGGTGGTCGCCAGCGTGCCGCCTGGCGGCATGCGCGGTGGCCTGCCGGTGCTCCAGCGGCCACTCAGCCCCTCCGCGGAGGGCTTTCGGCGGGTGGCGGGGGCGCTGGAGCGCCGGGGTCTGGGCGACGACATCCGCATCCTGGCCATCGCCTCGGCCGACCGGCGCGAGGGCAGGACCACGCTCGCGGCGAACCTTGCCCGGCTCCTGGCCCGCCAGGGCCGTGATGTCCTGCTCGTCTCGGCCGACCTGCGCCGCCCCAGGCTCGACCAGATGATGGGAGTCGGCGACGAGCCGGGCCTCGCCGAGTGGCTCGAGGACACCCGAGACGGCATCGAGCTGCCGATGCGGCTGGTGGCCGACCACCTGCTGGTGCTGCCCGCTGGGACCACTCAGCTCAGCCCGAGTGAGCTGCTCACCGCCAGACGGCTCAGGCAGGGCCTGGAGCCGCTGAGCCAGGCCGGGTTCACCGTGGTGATCGACACCCCGCCGGCCCTGTGGCCAGCCGAGGCGATGACCTTGAGCACCGTGGCCGACGCCACCGTGCTGGTGGCTCGCGCCGGGACCAGTCGCTGGCGGGCCATCGAGCACCTCGCCGAGGCGCTCCGCCGCGACGGCGTGCACACCGTCGGCGTGGTCCTGCTCGGGGACCGCGGCAAGGCCTCCTCGCTGGCCATGCGGGGTGGCTTCGGGTATACGGGTCGCCACCAGGCCGGTGTCGACAGGAAGGCAGCGGCGCCACCGCCGCTGCTGCCGGAACCGCCCTCCGGCGACGCCGAGCCGACTGTCGCCGACGCCGACCCGACCGTCCAGGTGGTGCGCACACGCAAGGACAGCGGGCTGCTCCGTCGGGGACGATGACCCGAGGCCAACCGCGCTGGGCCGGTGGCGTTGCGGTCGCCGCCGCCGCGGTGACGGCAGCCTCCGTCACGCTCGTCACCCTCGGCTCGGACAGCCTGTCCACCAACGAGGCGATCAGCTACCAGATCGCCCGCTTGCCATGGATCCCGATCCCAGGTGTGGTCACCGAGCGCGAGGCCAACATGGCCGTCTACTACCTGCTCCTGCACTGGTGGACCATCCTGGGCCAGAGCGAGCTGATGATCCGCGGTCTGTCGGCGCTGGCCGCGCTGGCCACGATCCCGACCGTCTATGGCCTGGCCCATCGGTTGTTCGGGGCACGTCCGGCGATGATCGCTGCGGTGGTCTTCGGCGCCAATCCGTTCGTGGCCCTGCACGCGCACTACGCGAGGAGCTACACGCTGCTGATGCTGCTCGTGACGGCGGCGTCGTACAGCTTTGTGCGCGGCGTGCAGGAGCGATCCTGGCGATTTTGGGCCGCCTACTGCGTCTGTGGCGCACTCGGCATCTACACGCATTTCTTTGCTGGCCTCGTGCTGGCCTCCCACGCGGTCTCGCTGCTGTTCCTGCCCCGGCGGGAGGTACCCTGGAGGCGCCTCGCGGCCAGCGTGGCCGGCATGGCGGTCCTGCTCGTCCCGCTGCTGTTGTTCTTCCTCTCCAGAGATGTCGCCCTCATCGAGTGGATCAAGCGGCCGAGGCTGACTGCGCTGCCTGGCCTCCTCCTCGACTATTCTGGGAGCCGAACGCTCCTGCTGGCGTATGGGGCCGCCGGTGCGATGGCGCTCCACCGCACAGTGCACCTCTGGCGGCGTCGAGGCATCGACGTCGACGCCTGGGGGCATGCGCTGGCGTGGAGTTGGTTTCTCCTACCCGTCGCGAGCGCGTTCCTCGTCTCCTACATCCGGCCCGTCTTCGTTCCCCGGTACCTGATCGTCTCCCTGCCACCCCTGGTGATCCTCGTCGGTGCCGGGTTGGCCCGGCTACGGCTGCGCTGGCTCGTGCCGGCCACCTCGGCGCTGCTGGTCGTCTCCGTGCCGGTCGCCGCCAACGCCTACAAGGAGCAGCCGGAGCAAGAGGACTTCCGCGCCGTCACCCGCCATATTCTCGCCAACGGCACGCCCGACGACGCGATCTTCACGTACCGGCCGTCGGGCCGCACCGCCATCGAGTACTACCTGGCCAGACAGCAGATCAACGGCGGGGTGGCGCCGGCGATCGTCTACCCGCCCACGCCGTGGGAGCGTGCCGCCTACAAGATCCCCGCGGCGGTATCGGCCTACCGCGTGCCTCCCGAACCGGCCATCAGCGTGGTCGACCGGGCCACCGGCGGGCACGACCGCGTGTGGCTCGTTCTCAGTCATGGTGGGTACACGGGCGATCCGCAGAGCCACCTCATCCAAGACCAACTGGCGAGCAGGTATCGCCACTGGCGGGAGGAGCGGTTCCGCGGGCTTCGGCTGAGACTGTACGAACAGCGACGCTGACCCCTCGTGCGGCCTGGCATGCCGGAGTAACCATGCCCATCCGGGGGGCTACTTGACCGCCATCCGGGCTTCCGGGCGTCCTCCTTCTGACCCAAAACCGCCGCGGCTTCTTGGAATCGGCCGCAGGCGGGGTTAGGTTCGAGTCGCTCGTTTGGCATGAGTGTCTTAGCCGGACTGAGCCCTTCCCAACATCTGCGAGCGCCCCTGGCGCTGCCATCGTGACCGTTGTGAAGGAGGTGGCCTTGGCGTAACCGGCTTCGCTCCGTCAACGACGTTCCGCCTGGAGGGCCATGACATGAAGCAACGTGCTCTGTTGGTACTTAGCGCGCTCCTCGCCATGCTCATACTGGGGGTCGCTCCGGCCCATGCCGCCACCTTGGTCGTCGACGACGACGGCCAGGCATCCATCACCGACTGCAACGCCGCCTCGCCCGCGTCGTCGTCGACGATCCAGGCCGCCATCGGGTTGGCCAGCGCCGGCGACACCATCAAGGTCTGCCCGGGCGCCTACAACGAGAACGTCTCCGTGGACAAGGCGAACCTGACCATCGATGGGGCCAAGGCCGGCAAGGACGCCCGCACCCGGAGCCAGACCAACGAATCGATCGTCACGGGAACCGACCCGACCGGTGCGGTCCAGTTGAAGGAGAACGGCATCGAGTGGGACGGGTTCACCGTGAGCGGCAACACGGCTGGTCCCGGCATCTACACGAGCCCGTCCTTCTCCGGGCACGATGTCTCGAACAACGTCATCAAGGGCAACGTGTTCGGGCTCTACCTGAATTCGAGCGGCGTGAACCAGAACCTGGTGCGGCGCAACCGGTTCACCAGCAACAACCAGCCCGGGGCCGCTGCCGGTAACGGCATCTACTCCGACCAGGGTGCGCAGCGCGCGCTCATCACCTCCAACAAGTTCGAGCTCAACCAGAACGCGGGGATCGTCTTCGCGAACGCCGGTACCACACAGAACCAGCTCACAGTCGAGCGCAACCAGAGCATCGACGACACCACGTTCGTGGCGTTGTTCAACACCTCCAACACCACCGTGGCCGCGAACACGATCCGCAACGACCTCGACGACACCGGGTCGGCCATCTTCGTCGGCGGCGACAACGACGGCGTCATCGTCGAGCGCAACAAGATCACCTCGGCCGGCTTCAGCGGCATCGCGGTTCGCGACACCCTTGGTGCCGCGCCGAAGAACGTCGACATCATCGGCAACAGCATTCAGAAGGCCTACAACCACGGCATCGACGTGACCGCCACTGGCGTCGGCGAGGTCGAGGTCCGCTCCAACGCGGTGCGGAACAGCCGTAGGAGCGGGCTGTTCTTCGACCCCGACACCAAGGCCAGCCTCGTCCTCAACAACACGTCGTTCGGGAACGGCAGCCTCGACTGCGAGGACGACTCGCTCGCCACACCGACCGTCGTCGGGACCGCTGGAACCGCCAACACCTGGATGGACAACCGGGGCAGGACCGACGCACCGGACGGCCTCTGCCGGCCCTAGCGGAGGCGCAAGGATCGCCCAGCACTGACCAGGGAGGCCGGCCATGCGCCGGCCTCCCTGGTCCTCACTGCCAGACCTGCATGTAGCCGTCCACATCATCGACTGACAGGCCCCGGAACTGCGGGAACCGCCCGAACGCCCTGCCGATCTGCCCCGCCGCCCGCATGAAGTCACGACGGTCGTGACGGTGGAAGGTGACCTTCGGTGGTTGGACGTCGCCGAACTGCTGGCCGACCACGAGCCCGCACCTTGCGCCAACCGAGCGCGCATAGCTGAGCTCGTTGCGGGCGTGGTCGATGGACCCGTCGGCACCCTTCGCGAAGTTGCGGTAGCTCATCACCACCAGGTAGGCGCGGCCAAGGTCCTTGACCAGGTCGATGAGATGGTGGACGGCGGGCCTGGTCGCTCCCGCGAAGGGCACCGGACCCGGGGACCCACTGCGCCCGTCGAACCAGAACGGGACGGCGAAGCCGAGTTGGAGGCGGCGGTTGGCGGACTGGGTCGCCACCCGCCGGTAGGTTCGCACGATGCCCTGGAGGGTCTCGAGGTAGGCCACGAGCGCGGCATCCTCGTCGTCGAAGAAGCTCGGGACCGCATACGGCTCGATGTCGAGCTGGACTCCGCCGAGGCGCTCGCTGGCGGCGACATCGGCGTTGTAGCCGGCGACGAGCCGTACGAGCTTCAGCCCGAGGTAGCGCAACGGCGGGTCGGTCCAGGTGGGGCCTCCGCCGACCGCATGCACGGCCAGCCCCAACCGCGAGGCGTCCGCCACGTAGCGCCTGAGATGACGCCGGAGCTTGCGGATTCGTCGCTGCTGTTGCCAGCTCTCCGGCTGGTCGGCGACGTCGAGGTAGTCACCGAGGTCGAGGTAGACGAGCTTGAAGCCCCGCCGGTGGAGGAAGCGCAGGCGCTGCCGGGCCTCGCGCGTGGTGAGCCGGCTGGCGCCGTGCCACTCGTAGGCGGCCGAGGCGTCGTGGTTCGGGGGCCTGGCGGCGGCTCGGGGGCGGGCGCCGGCCCATTGGCTCCCACCGACGAGCACGACGACGGCCGTTGCGCAGACGAGGATCCTCGTCGCCACTCGCATCAGTTGCGCCAGGGGTAGCACTGCCTGGGCTTCGGCTTCCGTGGCTTCGGTTTCGAGGGCTTCGGCTTGGGCCGGTGCGCGCGGCAGATGCCGGCGGGGTCGTCGTTGATGCCGATGTTGCGACGCCAGGTGTTGTCGGTTCCGGCCGTGCCGTCTCCGTCCGACTCGTCCTGGCAGTCGATGCCGTTGGCACGCGCGGTGTTGAAGCGGAAGTCGGCGTCATCGGTCCTGGGGCCGGCGTGGACACCAACCCCGACGTTGCCGACCGCGAGGTTGCCGTGCACCTGGTACTCCCCGACCCCCGAGGCGGCCACGTCGATGCCGTTCAGCTTTGCCTGGCGGACCTTGTTCCTCCAGATGTCGACGTCCTGCGGTGCGGCGGGCGGGTGGCCCGGCCCGCCGGTGTCCCGGACGTCGATGCCGTTGCCGTCGGTCGACTTGATGTGGTTGCCCTTCACGAGCACGCCCTGGTTGCGGGCGCCGATGAAGATCGCCGAGCCGGGCTCGCCGACCCGTTGGCTCTGCACGGTGTTGGCGATCAGCCGCACGTGAGAGCTGGCGAAGAACGCGGCGAAGGTGCGGTCGTCGATGCTCTCGTTCCGCTCGACGGTCACGCAGTGCTGTGGCTTGCCGCTGTCGGCGAACAGGATGCCGGCGCCGTTGTGGCGCTCGAAGAGGTTGTCCGCGACCAGGATGCAGCTCGCCCCTTGGTCGGAGTAGATGCCGTTGCCGGCGATCGGGTGCTCGAACTCGTTGTTGGCGGTGAAGCGGTTGTGCCGCACCCTGGTCAGGACCTCACCGTTGGCGTTCAGGTACAGCCCCAGACCGTTGTCGTTGAAGACGGTGTTGCGGATCACGTACCCGGAGGCCTCCGGGCTGGTGTACATGCCAGGGCCCGCGATGTTGTCGGCGATCAGGAACCCGTCCCAGACGACGTCGTCGGCGAGCAGCCGCACGACGCCGCCGGCGCTGTCGGCGGTGACGATCGACTCGCCGGTCTGGCTGCGCGAGCGGGCGTCGATCCCGGCCTTGGCGCCCTCGAAGGTCAGGTCGTGCTTGTCGACCGGCACCGTGACGGTCTCGTGGTAGGTGCCGGGGCAGACGCGGATGAGGTCGCCGGGGTTGGCGGCGACCACGGCTTCCTGGATGGTGCCGAACGGGGTGACGCCGGCGTCGCAGCCGTCCAGGACCGTGTCGTTGTCGACCAGCAGCACGGTCGCCGCCCGGGTTGGCCCCATGGACAGGCCGACGGCGGCGAGGGCCACGCCGAGCATCACTGCTACACGTCGCTTCATGGACCAGGGCCTCCACTGAGGTCGCGATTCCAGACAAGCGGCGCGAGGTTAACCTAGAACTCTATCGATACCAAGCACCCAACAAGAGGAGACCTGACCGGCCGGTGTCAGGAGCCGGCCGAGACCGAGATGCCGACGCCGCCGCGGGTGTCGGCGCCGTAGCGGCGCTTCTCCCGGTCGATGTCCAGCGGCCCGATCCGCTTGCGGGCATCGCGGGCCTGGTCGTCCAGCAGGTCGGCGGGCACCACCCAGGCGA
>WNGA01002672.1_pt1 | contig 27006 bp, 18 predicted proteins | sample 5400061 | NCBI WGS metagenome assembly WNGA01 (sample SAMN13153366, study PRJNA577476) | soil metagenome | isolation source: 100 cm soil or saprolite under grassland replicate 2 | place: USA:California | collected 2016-06-15 | reverse complement strand
ATCCCGTGAATTGGTAGAACAGGCAAATTGTGGTTCATATGTTGAGCCTGAAAATCAGCAGGAGTATAATCGCATTATTCGTGAATATTTGATTGATCATGACCGCTTAAACCGCGAAGGAGAAAATGGTTATTTGTTTGCTAAAAATAATTTTGATCGTGCTGTTCTTGCAAGGAAATATTTAGATGAATTAAAACAAAGGCTATAAGATAAACGAGAGACTGAATTAAATTCTGAAATAATTAATCTAAAATGTACTGTTATTTTGTATAAAAGTTTTTTTAAACCACTGTTAGATTTTTTTCTGGCTACTATCTGCTTTATTATTTTGCTTCCTGTTTTTTTTATATGCACAATTTTGCTTTTTATTGCTAACAATGGTAAGCCTTTCTTCTTTCAACCAAGACCTGGAAAAAATGAAAAGACTTTTAAACTTATAAAGTTTAAAACCATGAATGATAAAACAGATAATAATGGAAATTTATTATCTGATGCTGAGCGATTGACAGTAATAGGTAAATTTATTCGCAAATTATCCGTTGATGAAATTCCACAATTCCTGAATGTAATAAAAGGAGACATGAGTTTGATAGGACCAAGACCTTTGCTGGTTGAATATTTACCTTTATATAACGACCTTCAAAAAAGAAGGCATGAAGTTCGTCCGGGCATAACAGGATGGGCACAGGCAAACGGCAGAAATGCTATTAGCTGGAATAAAAAGTTTGAATACGATGTTTATTATGTAGATCATGTAAGTCTTACTTTAGATATAAAGATTATGTTTCTCACTTTTTCGAATATTTTTCAGGCAAAGGGGATTAGCGCGAAAGGATTTGCCACTATGGAAAAATTTACGGGGAATTAAAATAATAGGATAACATAATAAGCCATAGATTACGGCCCAAAAAAAGGCATTAAGAAATTTTCGGAAGGGAGCGTTAAACAGCGAAGATTTTGAGTATTGTGAATAAGTTCTTCGTGAGTCATAGCTTAGAAGTGAACCACAGTCAAATAATTAGCTTCTTCGTTGTTGCCTAATGCAGAAAATTTTAGCCTTTTTCTGAAGCCTTGACTTTTTTTGTTACTTTTTGGAGCCTGTTCGATGCGGATCGGAATCAAGACAAAAAAGTAAATAATAAAATTGCCTTATCTACTGCATTTGGGGGTTTAAATATATTATCCTAAAATGATCTACTTATACGGCGCAGGCGGTCATGCTAAAGTAGTTGCAGATATTTTAGAGATCTGCGGAATAATGCCCGCAGGTATTTTTGATGACGATCTTTCAAAAAAAATATGGAATTACCTTGCCCTTACATTTCCCGGTCCTTTTAATTTTTCTACAGATGAACTTATTATTTCTATAGGAAATAACCACACAAGAAAAAAAATCTGCAAAGAAAATAATGTAAAATATCATACTGCAATACATCCAACCGCTATTGTTTCTGTTCATTCCTCAATTGGAGAAGGAAGCGTAGTTATGGGAGGCGCTTTAATAAACCCCGATACCTTTATTGGCAGGCATTGCATCATTAACAGCAATGCCTCAATAGATCATGATTGTTTTATTGAAGATTTTGTTCACGTATCACCCAATGCCACCCTTTGTGGAGGTATTACTATAGGAGAATGTACGCTTATAGGAACTGGTGCGATCATTATTCCCGGTAAAAAAATAGGTGCTAACACTATTATAGGTGCAGGAACTATAGTATTATCTGATATCCCCGATAATGTTATAGCAGTTGGAAATCCTGCGCAGATTATAAAACAAAATCAATAAAAACAGCAGTTAGTCCCGCCAACTGGTGGGGAGAAGCATTATCTACTGTTGGCAGGCATTGCATCGTTAACAGCAATGCCTCAATAGATCATGATTAGGAACAGGTGCGATCATCATTCCCCGGAAAAAATAGGCGCTAATACTATTATAATAGGTGCAGGAGCTATAGTAATATCTGATATGATATCCCCCATAATGTTATAGCTGTGGGAAATCCTGCGCAGATTATAAAACAAAATCAATAAAGACAAGTAAAAACAAAAAGTTTCATGTGATTTTCATTTATTTTCTTTGTGCACTTTGTGAAATCTTTGTGCATGACTATAAAGCTTAATACAAATACTTTTTGTTTATCCGGGTAAAGAATTTTGGTTTATTGGTGATAATACTTCCAAAGATTTTATTGTTCCGGAGAAACTAGGTTGGAGAACAATATGCCTGGCAAACTGTGGGGATAACATCCATCAATAGGATTTAAATAAAAAACCTCTCCCCCAATTTATTATTAAATCATTTGATGATATTCATCTTTATTGAAAGTTTAGTGATTATTTTCATTCATTTGTATAATGAAGTTTCAATAAACTTTTTGATCTTATTCCTGAAATTGTATTTTTGAATTATAATAGTTGCAATTATAAATGATTGTATGTAAGAACAATTTTTTTTAAAAATAAATTTCAAGTAATAGAAAATTTTAAATTTTAAAGTATAATTTTAAACTTAGGAAGTTTAGTTTAGTTTTAATATACAAATTAATTTTGATCGCTTTACTAATTTATTTAACCTTTGCATTAAGACAATAATGCACACTGAAATCTGACATTCTTCCTTTCAATTAACAGAAATTCAGCTCCTATTATAAAACAAATTCTATGGAATTACTGACCCGTTCAAAAACACGTACCAACGCTAAAATCTGGCTTTCTTCTCCACACATGGGCGGCAAAGAACAAGAGTTTATAGATGAAGCTTTTGAATCTAATTGGATTGCTCCTTTGGGTCCCAATGTAAATGGTTTTGAAGATGACATAACTGCTTTTTTAGGCGATGAGGTTTATGCCGTGGCTTTGAATTCAGGTACTGCTGCAATTCATCTTGCACTTATGTTATTAGGAGTGGAAACAGGTGATGAAGTTATTTGCCAAAGCCTCACTTTTTCTGCTTCTGCCAATCCTATTGTTTATCTTGGTGCTACACCCATATTTGTGGATAGCGAACCTGAAACATGGAATATTTCGCCTCATTATCTTGAAGAGGCTATAAAGGAAAGACTTTCAAAAGGTAAAAAACCAAAGGCTATTATTCCTGTACATTTATATGGCATGCCTTGCAAAATGAATGAAATATTAAAAATTGCCAATCAATATGAAATTCCGATTGTTGAAGATGCAGCCGAAGCTTTAGGCTCATCATATTGGGATAAAAAAATAGGCACCTTTGGAGAAATTTCTTGTCTTTCTTTCAATGGCAACAAAATTATAACCACATCAGGTGGCGGGGCCTTGGTAACCAAAACTAAAGAGCTTGCTGATAAAGCCTGGTTCCTTGCCAGCCAGGCAAGAGACAATGCACCACATTATCAACATTCATACATAGGTTATAACTATCGCATGAGCAATATATGTGCGGGCATTGGGCGAGGCCAAATGCAGGTACTAAACGAAAGAATAAAAACCAAGAGGGAAATATTTAATAATTATAGAGCAATTTTAAAAAACATTCCGGGAATTTTCTTTCAAACTGAATTAAACGGAATTTTTAGTAACAGATGGCTAACCACCATTCTCCTGAATCCTCTTTTAACTCCTAATAACATTTCGAGAGAAAGACTTAGGATTTATTTAGAACAAAATAATATTGAATCCCGCCCGTTATGGAAACCCATGCATTTGCAACCTGTTTTTAAAGACGCTCCTTTTTATGGGAATGATATTGGTAAAAATTTATTTGAAAAAGGTTTGTGTTTGCCTTCAGGCACTAATATGACCCAGGATGATTTTGACCGGGTGATAGAGAAGCTTTTATTTTTATTCGAATAAAGGCAGTTCACTTTTATTGTTAACCTTTTGACATCTCATCAATGAAAATATCTTCAATAGTGAACATCCGCTATCTGCCAAGATGGATTACAATTTTAATTGATACATTTCTCTCTTTTATTTCTATTATTTTATCTTATCTGTTCCGCTTTAATTTTAATACACAACAAATAACAAGCGATCTTTTCGCACGAGGGATATTAATTACAGTTAGTGTTTATCTGGTAGGTTTTCTTGCCATTCAATCTTATAAAGAAATTATACGACATACTACTTTACAGGGTATATTAAAAATCTTAATGGCTGTTTCTTCTGCCAATGTTTTTCTTATTATTCTAAACATCTTTTGTACTCAGTGGGCAGACATTCTCCTGGTGCCTTATTCTGTATTGTTTATTGATTTTTTTATATCCATTTGCATGTTGTCCGGCAGCCGTATTTTTATTAAGAAAATTTTTGAAACAGCGACAAAAATTAATAAAGAGCCTGTTATAATTTTTGGTGCCGGAAACATGGCTCAGGCTATTTTAAAAACAATTTTATATGACCAGTTTTCTAACTGGAAGGTTGTTGCTCTTATAGACGATGATCCTATTAAAAAAGGTAAAAGCCTGGCAGGAATTCCAATCTATTGCCTCAATCAGGTTAATAAACTATTTAAAAAATATTCTGTTGAAAGATTAATTATTGCTGACAATAGCATCTCTATTGAAAGGAGAAATGAAGTTGCTTCTTTTTTTATTGACCGGCAAATTAAAGTTTCTATTCTGCCTCCTTCATTCCAGACATCACCAAATCCTTTTAAAATTCATCGGCTAAGAGATATAGAAATCGAAGATCTTTTAGAACGCGAATCAATAAAAATAAATAATCAGGAAATCAATTCAACACTTAAAGGCAAACGTATATTAGTTACCGGTGCTGCCGGTTCAATTGGCAGTGAAATTGCAAGGCAGATAGCAAAATTTTCGCCACAGGGACTCATTCTTTGTGATATTGCAGAATCTCCTTTACATATGATGGGTTTAGAACTTCAGGAGGAGTTTAAGGATGTGAATTACAAATTATTTATTGGAAATATTTGCGATAAAACCCGGATGGAATATATTTTCGAAAACTTCAGACCAAATATAGTATTTCATGCTGCGGCTTATAAGCATGTACCTATGATGGAGGAACACCCTCAGGAAGCTGTTTTAAATAATGTGTTAGGTACTAAAATAATTGCTGATTTATCTGTTCAGTATTCAGTTGAGCGTTTTGTAATGATATCTACAGATAAGGCTGTAAACCCAACAAATGTTATGGGAGCATCGAAAAGAGTTGCTGAAATGTATATACAGGCACTCTATAATCATTTGACAACGTCACTGTCAAATGGAAATGAAATTTCCAAAAAAACATTATTTATAACTACACGCTTTGGTAATGTTTTGGCCTCCAGCGGCAGTGTTATTCCCAGGTTTAAAGCCCAGTTGGAAAGAGGCGGTCCTATCACTGTTACTCATTCGGACATAACCCGGTTTTTTATGACCATTCCGGAAGCTTGTCAACTTGTTTTGGAAGCGGCAGTTATGGGAAAGGGTGGTGAAATCTTTGTTTTTGATATGGGAAAACCTATACGAATTGCAGACCTCGCCAAAAAGATGATTTCATTGGCAGGCCTAAAACCCGAAGAAGATATTGAGATAATATTTACAGGGTTGAGACCGGGTGAAAAATTGTATGAAGAGGTTTTAAGTGAAGTGGAAGCAACTTTACCCACTTACAATGAGAAAATAAAAATCGCCAAAGTAAGACCAGTGAATTATTTTTTTATAAAAAATTCTTTGAAGAATCTTCTGGCAACAGCAAGAAATGAGTCAGATTTGCAATGTGTAAAAGTTATGAAAGAAATTGTTCCTGAATTTATAAGTAGAAATTCAAAGTTTGAAAAACTGGATAATGGTAAAAGTGAAGTTACTGAATCATCTTTGGATAATATTGTTGAAGCAATTTAACATAAAACAAAAATTTTATTTTAAGCGTAATAAACTAAGTGATTATTCCATTCTGCATTAGATAATTACTTACTTTCAGTTCCAATGTTCATGAATGACATGAACAATTTTTTAAAAATTAAATTCTTTATTTTTTTACAAGATTAGGTAGATCATTCGCAATGGGCTAAAGTTGCTTTTCAATTTTTCTGCAATATTTTCTAAAAGTCAATGTGAGCAAGGGCTTTGATAAATTTATAATTTTTTGAAAATCCGTATAGCCAGCACCAGTATATGCAATAAATCCGTTCCTGATGAAGTGATGCCTAAAGTAGTTTGTTGTTGAAAACGATGACGCATTTTTCACTGATTTTACAGTGAATAACTGAACAATTATTATCCCAAATTCAATGCTTCCACACAATGTGAAATATTCGTTATCAACAAAGTTGATGCAATCCTTGTAGACAAAGTGTTTGAGCGTTTAAGAACAAACACTAGTTTAAAATTTGTGCCTGCTTGTTTACAATCCATTTTATTATTTTCACCTTCTTATTTCAGTCGCATGAAATTTTTCAAAAGCTTGTATCTTCAAATCATCCTCGCTATAATTATTGGTATCGTATTAGGTGTATGGGTTCCTGATTTTGCAGTGCAGTTAAAACCGCTCAGTGATGGTTTTATCAAGCTTATAAAAATGATGATAACACCTATCATCTTCTGCACTATCGTAACGGGTATTGCAGGAATGCAAAATATGAAAACCGCCGGCAGAGTAGGTTTAAAGGCAATCATTTATTTTGAGATTGTAACAACACTTGCACTTATCATTGGTTTATTGATCGTAAATGTTGTGCAACCAGGCAATGGTATGCATGTTAATCCTGCAGCGCTTGATACAAGCGGCGTGCAGAATTATATTCAGCAAAGTAAATCAACAGGGTTTGTCGATTTTTTATTGCACATTATTCCCGATACTTTGATTGGTGCATTTGCTGAAGGAAATATTTTACAGGTTTTATTCTTTGCTATTTTATTTGGCTTTGCTTTGTCAACAATTGGTAATAAAGCACAACCTGTACTTAAAGTGTTTGAAAGTTTTGAAGATGGACTATTTGCTATGATGCGTTTCATTATGAGGCTGGCTCCCCTCGGGGCATTGGGCGCAATGAGTTTTACTGTTGGCAAATATGGTTTTGGTTCACTTGCCTCATTAGGCAGATTAATGATCTGCTTTTATGCGACATGCATATTGTTTATCCTCTTTGTTTTAGGAACTATATTAAAATTTTATGGTTTCAGTATTTTAAAATTACTTAGATATATTGGAGAGGAACTTTGGGTGGTGCTTGGTACCTCATCATCAGAAAGTGCATTGCCTTCATTGATGCAGAAATTACAAAAACTTGGTTGTTCAGAATCAGTTGTTGGATTGGTTGTACCTACTGGTTATTCCTTTAATCTTGATGGTACTTCTATTTATTTAACGATGGCTGCAGTGTTTATTACACAAGCTATTGATTTGCCCTTAACGCTTTCTCAGCAAATAACTTTGTTATTAGTATTGTTACTTACATCAAAAGGTGCTGCTGGTGTTACAGGTGCAGGATTTATAACGTTAGCTGCTACTTTGCCTGTTGTAGAACACATACCTGTTGCTTCAGTTGCATTGATACTTGGTATAGATCGTTTTATGAGTGAATCAAGAGCACTTACAAATATTATTGGTAATGCGGTTGCAACTATTGTTGTTGCCAGATCAGAAAAACAGATTGATACAGCAATCGCAAAACAATTTATTGGTTGAGTATTTACTGAATACCTTACATATTATTTTCTTTCAAGCACTTTCTTCAACTTATCGAAACTTTGCTCCATTACAGGTCCGAGAATTTTATCATTGGCCATTGCTCCAAGGCGTTCCCATGGATACCAATTTATTTTTTGTTCAAAAAACCATTGCACAGTGACGTAATTGAGAGCTGTATTATTGTACATTACAAATGCACTGGTCTGTACATTTCCCTTTTCGCTTTTCCAAATCATGTAAATAGAGTCGGGAGTGCAGCGTGTTATGGTTACTTCGCCTGTTCCAATTTTTGCAACTGTTCCTGTTCCTGCAGTTCTTGCAGAAAGAAATGCAATGCTGTTGGTATCTGCACCATACATCCATAGTTTCCAGTATTTCACATCATTTAAATAACGATACACTGTATCATATGGCGCTGCTATATCCGCAACTCTTGTGACTTTTGCAGTTGATGGAAATAATAAACCAATTGCAGTTGTAAGAAGGAATAAAATGATTAAACTTATTAAAGCCAATTTTAGGAATCGCATGAATTATTTTATTTTTTTGAACTTAACTTATGTAGTGCTATTAAGCTTTGTTGTGTCACTCACTTATACTGTTTGTTCTTTGTGCAACAATAAAAATGTAAAATTGTAAGTTGAAAATTCCTCAATTATTTATTTCATAAAAGCCATGTTTATTGCCCGGATAAAAAAAATTTCATCATTAATTTTTACTCCCATTTAAATACTTTTATAGCAATTGAATATAAAAGCACTCCCCAAATCAACAGTACACCTATATCTTTCCACACACTTAAAAGACTGGCACCTTCAAATGAAATTTCACGCATGGCGTTATTGAAATGTGTTAATGGCAACAGGTTGCAAAAGACCTGCAACCATTTTGGAAATACAGATATTGGGAAAAAAGTACCTGATAATAAAAGCTGTGGAAAAGTAAACAAATTTGCAAACGGAGGAATAGTACTTTCATTTTTTGCCACATTGCTTATGATAAATCCATAACCCATAAAAACTATAAGCCCAAGAAAACTAAGCAGCATTAATTCGATGAATGTTATTGCGCCATGTACAAGTGTAAAATTAAAAGCAACTGAACCAATGCCAATTATTATAATGGCAGCCATCATTTGAAATATTACACGACTAATAGCTTCTCCCACTACAATGTAAGACCTTGTGATAGGTGTAGCGAAAAAACGCTTCAATACCAATTGCTGCCGAAGATTAAAGAAAAGGAAAGCAACACCAAATACGCCGGCACCAAGTAAAGAAAAACCTAACTGCCCCGGTAGAATAAAATCAATTTCACGGTACACACGTCCCGGAATTTTTTGAATATTGGCATCTACTTTTGCAATGGTTGGTGCACGTGGATAAACTAAGCTGTTTATATTGCTTATAACAGAGTTTAAAATAGATTGCAATAATTGAAGGTCCTGTGGTTTAACAGCTTCGGAACTTTTTAATTGAATGATGTATGCAGGATTTTCCGATGGATTCTTTTTTATGTTGATAATTGCAGTAATGTTGCCTTTCTCAAGATTTTCTTTTAACAAACTATCGGGTTTATTAACAAAATGAATGCCTTGTATTTGTTTAAGGATAGTATAAACCTGGTTAGATGTATCACCGCTTTTGTCCAGAGCAACATCTAATGAAAAACCGCTGCCTTCTCCAATGAAGCCAAATACCAGAATAAAGATTAGTGGAAAGCCAATACTAAATACTACCGCCGATGGACTTCGAAAAGTTGCTTTAAGACTTGCTTTTGTTATAGCCAGCATTGCTCTTAACTGGCTGTATTTTTCTTTCATATCTTTTTATTGACCGCCAAAGCTATTTCATAAATTAACTTCAGCATAAAGAAAAAAATATTGAGAAAAGATTTTTGAATATTTAGACAAATGACGTATCTTTAGGAGACAAACGACGGTTATGGCAAAAAAAACAAAATATAAGAAATATCATACTGCCTCACCAAAAGTGCCAAAGGTTGAAGAGCCAGTTGTAGAATATAAACCTCTAAAGAAAGCTTCGACGGTTATGGATTTTTCATATAGGAAATTTGAAAAAATTGCTGCTCTTGTGCCTTTTACACAAAAAGAATGGGCTAATATATTAAACCTCTCAGAAAGAACCCTACAAAGATATTCTAATGACAACAGCAGCTTTGAAGGTATTTATGTTGATAGAATTTTGCATGTTGAAGAGTTAATTCGAATGGGTTTAGAAACATTTGGCAATGCAGACGCGTTTTACCGATGGTTGAAAAGAGAGAAGCGTGTATTAGGTAAAATACTGAATTTTGAATCACTTTATTCAACAAGAGGGATACAGGATATAATTGACGAGCTTGGGAGAATACAACATGGCGTATATATATGATAGTATACAGATTTACATTTTCAAAATTTAGTCATGATTTATCAGGAGAGAGTGCAAGAAGATACGGAGGAAGATGGAACAGCAAAGGAAACGCAGTTGTTTATACGAGTGTTAGTATTTCGTTGTCGTTACTTGAACTATTAATTCATAGTGTAAGCCATGATGAAATAAAAGTGAATGAATTGATGGTAATTGAAACAAATGCTAATCAATTGAAAGAGATCAATGCTATGCAATTAAAAACAGGCTGGCGGGAAGACATAGACTATTGCAAATATATTGGTGATGAATTTCTTGAATCTCAATCATCGTTGCTTATGAAAGTTCCTTCAGCAATTATACCCGAAGAGTATAATATACTTATCAATCCCAAACACAGAGATTTTACCAGAGTAAAAATTAAAACCGCAAAAATTTTCCAATTTGATATGAGATTATTTAAAAGCGTTTCTTATTAACTATTTTCAATTGATTTGCAGATCAAAAGGTAATCTTGCCTGCGGTGCTTTCATTAACTGCTGTAATTTCTTTACCTGTTGCATTAACATGAACTGCTCTTCACCAATATTTTTCTTAATGGCATTTTCTGCTTCAGATGTTTTATAAGAACTGCCGCTCATTAATTGTTCAAGCCATGATTTTTTTTCAGGATATTCTTTGGTGCGATACCTTGTTATTTTAGCCATACGTGCTGCGCAATCTACGGCATCCTGCAGCGTTCCTGTTTTGTCAACTAATTTAAGGGTAATAGCTCTTTGTCCCGTATATACATGACCCTGTGCAATACTATCAATAAATACTATATCTGTTTTTCTTCCAGTGGCAACACGCTGTTTAAATGTGTTGTAAATAGAATCAACTCCAGCCTGCAGAAATCTTTTTTCCGTTTGTGTAAGGGGGCGACTTGCGGTGCCCATATCTGCATAGGGAGCTGTTTTTACACCATCGAATGTAATGCCTAATTTATTGTTGAAGAATGGTTGCATATTGGGTAATAAAGTAAATACACCAATAGAACCGGTTATAGTACCTGCATCGGCAAAAACAGAATCTGCATTGCAGGCAATATAATAACCGCCTGATGCTGCATAATCACCCATACTTACCACAACCGGTTTTTGTTTTTTTGCAAGTGTAATTTCTCTCCATATAGCATCGCTCGCTAATGAACTGCCGCCGGGTGAATTAACTCTGAAAATAATTGCTTTTACATCATCATCCATTCTTGCTTTTCGTATTATATCAATAAAATCATCACTTCCAATTTGCTCATTCTCACTTTTACCACCAACAATATCGCCTTGCGCATAAATGATTGCAATCTTATCATCACCATCATTTTTTCTAAAGTCAGCGGCTTTGGCATATGTGCCCAGTGTTATAAAATTGATTTTATTTTTAACCGGCTGTCCTAATTTGTTTGATATTTCAGCTTTTACTTCATCATCGTATTTTAAACCATCAACAAGTTTGTATCTTAATGCATCGCTTGCTGTTCTTATACTTCCATTCATTGCCAACTGGTGAAGAGTAGCGGTATCTGTATTTCTTGCTTTGGCTGTTTGTTCCAAAAAGCTTCCGTATAAATCATTTAACAGATCTGTTGTTTGTAAACGGTTGGCATCTGTCATTTTCGTTACACGAAAAGGTTCTGTAGCACTTTTAAATTTACCTGCATAAAAAACCTGTGCTTCTATTCCCAGTTTATCAAGCAAGCCTTTCATAAAAAATAATGTTACAGAAAAGCCATCCCAGTCAATTCCGCCATTTGGATGGCAATAAACTTTGTTGGCAGCGGTTGAAACATAATATGATTTTTGATCCATGGTTTCACCATAAGCAATCACAAATTTTTTGCTTTGTTTAAAATCGAGAATTGCTTTACGTAGTTCCTCACTTGAGCCAAAGCCATTTGCATTATCCCCGGCTTTTATGTAAATGCCTTTTATAGCTGAATCTGTTTTAGCATAATGCAACATTCGCACTACATCATATAAGCCAGGTATATCATTGGATGGATCGCTTGTTATTGAGCCTATAGGATTTTCTTTTTCCTGCTCCCGGTATTCTTTATTCAAATCGAGTACCAATACAGCTTTTGAACCTATATCAGGCTTTGAAGGTTGCAAAGCGCTTCCTATCAACCAGAGTGCAATAAAAAAAATAATTGCGCTAAAAATCAGCAACGCAAGAAACGATGCAAAAAATATTTTAATGAAACTCTTCATAGTTCCTCATTTGTGCATTTTAAAAATAAAGATATTTGAATCCTTTTATTCCATCATTTTATGAATAAGGCATACCTGCTTACAGGCGGCAATTTAGGCAACAGATTGAACAATCTTGATGATGCTGCTAAATTAATTGAACAATATTGCGGAAAAATAGTTCAGCAGTCATCAATTTATAAAACAGCAGCATGGGGATTTAAAGATCAGCCTGATTTTTATAACCAGGTATTGGCAATAACAACAAATCTTTCTCCTGAACAACTCATGCAAAAACTTTTAGCGATAGAAGAAAAAATGGGAAGAAAGAGAGAAGTAAAAATGGGACCACGCATTATTGATATTGACATCCTTTTATTCAATGGTGAAATTATTCATCAGCCTCATCTTTCTATTCCGCATCCGCGTTTGCATGAAAGAAGATTTGCATTAACGCCTCTGGCTGAAATTGCTCCAAATATTATTCATCCTGTTTTGCATATAACTATCCAGCAATTATTAGTTGAATGCAGTGATACACTTGATGTGCATAAAATGCCCCGAACCCCCTAAAGGGGGCTTTGTATATTCGTTTATAATTGTTACATGTATCTTTTAAAGATAAACTTGAAATATTGTTGAGTAGTGATAAGAACATATAAGAGTGCGACGCAACGGAAGTATCAGAGCAGTAAAGAGCTTAGTACAAAAAAAATAAAATAAAAATTCAGGACGAAAATGAAGTATCATTTCATTGCGATTGAAGGAAGTATTGGTGCAGGCAAAACGACATTGGCACATTTACTATCAAAGAAACTGAATGCCCGCCTGATTTTGGAACAATTTGCCGACAACCCTTTCCTTCCTAAATTTTATGAAAACCCAAAGCAATATGCATTTCCGCTGGAATTATTTTTTATGGCGGAAAGATTTAAGCAATTAAAAGATATGCTGCAAACAAAAGATATGTTTCAAAATGTAACTATATCTGATTACGTGTTTTCAAAATGCTTGTTGTTTGCAAAAGTAAATTTGCCTGATGATGAATTTAGATTATATCAAAAGTTGTTTGACATTTTTCAGCAGCAAATTATTTTTCCTGATATTCTTATTTACCTGCATTCACCTGTTCAAAAACTGCAGCAGAATATAAAAAAAAGAAACCGTGAATACGAACAAAATATTCCCGATGAATATTTGTTCAACATACAGGAGACTTATACGAGTTATATAAAGCACCACAATATTAAAACAATTTTTATTGATGCGTCCAATGCTGACTTTCTCGATAATGAAAAACATTTGCAGGTTGTGCTCGATGCATTGAAAAGTGACCTTGATGAAGGGCAACATTTTTTTACATTGCCATAGATGTCGCATAAATGATTGTATGCAATTAACGAGTACTTTTGAAAATAGTCTATGAATACGCCGATAAATCAAGAGTCTCAAAGTCAGGATTCGTTTTCTCCTTTTGCCTCCATCCGCATATCTGAATACCGCAATCTCATGCTTGGCCGTTTTCTTTTTATAATGGGTTTGCGCATGATGGGCACACTTGTTGGTTGGTGGATTTATAATCTTACAAATGACCCATTGGCAATTGGCTTAATTGGTTTATCAGAAGTGATACCTGCCGTTTCATTTGCATTGTATGCAGGGCATGTGATTGACCTGAGTGAAAAAAGAAAGTTGATGCTGCGCGGTATCACTTTATACTTCTTGTGTGCAATTATCCTGCTTTTATTATCAACACATTTTACATCAAATCATCTCGGCAATCACTGGATTGCAGTATGTGTGTATGCAGTTATTTTTTGCACAGGCGTTACACGTGCATTTACAGGCCCTGTTTTTACTGTTCTTGTTGCACTGATTGTTCCAAAAAATTTATTACAAAATGCAACTACATGGAACCAGGGTGTATGGCTTAGTGCATCTGTTACAGGTCATGCACTTGGCGGATTATTTATTTCATTCATTGGTATAACGGGAACACTTGTAATTATTTGCAGCTTAATTTTTCTTTCATTTTTTGCAATGTTCCGCTTAAAGCCCAAGCCACCTTTAAATGAACCTGGTGAAAAGAAAACATGGGAAAGTGTAAAGGAAGGATTGCTTTTTGTGTTCAAAACAAAAGAAGTACTGGGTGCAGCCTCGCTTGATTTGTTTGCTGTTTTATTTGGTGGTGCTGTTGCGATGATTCCCGTATATGCACGGGATATTTTAAAAGTGGGTGCTATAGGTTTTGGCTGGCTGAATGCTGCAGCAGATACAGGTTCTATCTGTATTGTTATCATGCTCACTTTATCCCCGTTTCGAAAGCAACAGGGGAAAAAATTACTATTTGCAGTAGCGGGTTTCGGTACTTGCATCATCATTTTTGCATTGTCAAAAATATTCCTGCTCTCATTTGTAGCATTGCTTTTCAGTGGTATGCTTGATGGCATAAGCGTTGTTATACGCGGCACTATTATGCAATTAAAAACACCCGATTATATGCGTGGCCGTGTGATGAGTGTAAACAGTATGTTCATTAATTCAAGCAATGAGTTAGGACAATTTGAAAGTGGTGTTGTTGCAAGATTAATGGGCGTTGTGCCTTCAGTAGTTTTTGGCGGCTGCATGACGTTACTCGTTGTAATTATTACATGGATGAAAGCACCGAGTTTGAGAAAGATGGAATATTAGCCCCAACCCTAAAGAGAGTTTTAAAACTTCATAATTATTTTAAAGCTGTCTTAGCACCTCTTATTTTTATGAATCCATCTGCATTGCCACTATGATGCTTCGCTTGCGTCGCACTCTTTTGCGTTCTAAACTTTCTTCGACAAAAATCTAAGTGTAAAAAAAATAATTAACGGAATTAATATTTCAAGTTCTTATAAGCCTCCCTTTAGGGAGGTTTGGAGGGCTTCCAATACATAATAAACAATGGGACAAAAAGTAGAATTCTTCAACGTAATGTTTTGTCTCTTCAATAAAACATCTTCATCGGTATAAGGAAAACGTACACAATCAGATGGCCTTACTTCATATATGCTGCAAAAATTATCTGCACCAAGGAAAGGACATGGAGTTGTCTTTGCAACGTAATCACCATCTTCATCTAGTTTTAAATAGGTATCTATAAATTCACTTTCACGCATCTTTAAATGCCTGCTGATGCGTTTGATATCAGGTGTTTTAAAACGGGGAGAATGATTTTTGCAACATGCCGCACAATCAAGACAATTTATTTTTTCAAACGCTTCTTTATGCAGTTTAGGGAGTTGTTTCAGCACAACATTCTTATCAGCTCTTTTAAGAAATTGTTTGTACTGTTTCTGATGCTCAGCAGATTTTTTTTGCCAGTTATGGAGTAAATTATTTGTCAATTGTTGAATTGTTGAATTGTTGAATTGTTGAATTGTTGAATTGTTGAATTGTTGAATTGTCATTTTGCTATGCAAGATTAAAAATAATTTGTTTACACCCTAATTCTTTTAATCTTTTTAACGGGCTTTTGGTGATAGAATTATTGCAATACAAAACTCTGCCTGAGGCGGAACAAAAGTTTGATAGCAATAATTCAGTTTGGTACATATATTTTTTCATTTTCTCCACCTCTCAACCAACCAACTAATCAATCCTTCAACTTATCTTCGGTCATCAGTTAAAATTTATGGCAGGCATCAGGCGCTTTGTTCAAATAGTATATTGTATTTATGTATTGATATGTTTTATCATTATTATGTTTTTGGTGCTGCCCTTTGTAATTCTGTTTTCTTTTTTTGGAATTAAAGGAGGTAATCTTGTTTACAAGACTTGCAATATTTGGGGAATAATTTGGTATGGTTGTATTGGAATCTGGCATAAAGAAATTTATGAATCGCTACATGATAAGAACCGGCAATATATTTTTGTTGCCAATCATTCTTCATATATGGATATACCTGCAGTGATACGCTGTATGCATCAGCCCATAAGGGTTTTAGGCAAATATGAAACTGTGAAAATTCCTGTGTTCGGATGGATATACAGAGCCGCCGTGATATTGGTTGAAAGAGATAGTGTGGAAAAAAGAGCAAGAAGTGTACGTGCTTTGAAAGCCGCATTACGACGCGGTATTTCAATTTTTATTTTCCCTGAAGGCACATTTAATGAAACAAATAAACCGTTGAAGAAATTTTATGATGGTGCATTTCGTATTGCAATAGAAACGAAAACACCTATCAAACCTTTATTGTTTATTGATACGGTTGACAGAATGCACTGGCGGGGAATTTTTGAATTAACGCCGGGAAGGTCTGCCATTGTGTTTATGAAGGAAATACCAGTGAATAATTATACAATAAAACAATTACACTTACTTAAACAACATGTGTATGATATAATGGATGAAGGGTTGAGAAGGTACAGAAAGTACCCCGTGGATTCAAAAGAAAATATTTAAATGTATAAATTTTATCTTCGTCGCTATACTTAATGGAAGAGTTACAAAATACAATATCATTTCCTACTTCCTCTCAGGTGGGAGTAGATGTTTTTGCTGAAATTATTATTCCGCTTGCATTGCCGCAAAATTATACATGGCGCATTCCCGAGCATCTGCAATCATCTGTGCAATCTGGTTCAAGAATGGAAGTGGAGTTGAAAAATAAAAAGTATTCAGGTATAATTAAAATATTGCATCACAATAAACCCGAAGCATTTGAGCCAAAAGAAATTTTAAATATACTTGATGCAGAGCCTTTGGTTTATTCTCAGCAATTACAATTATGGAAATGGATGGCTGATTATTATATGTGCAGTGAAGGCGAAGTGATGCAGGCCGCTGTTCCTTCGAATCTAAAATTATCAAGTGAAAGCATTTTATTATGGAACGATGAACATGGCAATGATTTCAGCGACTTAAATGATGAAGAATATCTTGTAGCAGAAGCGCTTGAAGTAAAGAAAGAACTTCGTTTAAGTGAGGTTCAGCAAATACTGGATGCTTCACATGTTTATCCAATTATAAAAAAACTGATTGATAAAAAAGTTTGTTATGTATGGGAAGAATTAAAAGATAAATACAAACCAAAGACAGAAACATATATTACGCTTAATCCCGTTTATCATAATGAGGATAAACTTTCAGAATTGCTCAACAAATGGAGTAGGGCGCCGAAGCAACTGGAGCTCCTGCTTGCTTATTTGCATATTATAAAAACTGAAGGCGAAGTAACACAATCACAGTTACTAAAAAAAGCGAATGCCAACGCTGCGCAATTAAGCGGATTGATTGATAAAAAAATTATTATAGCAGAAAAAAAAGGAACTGACCGGATAGTTTCATTGCCAAAAAATATCTCTGTTGATTTTACTTTATCATCTGCGCAGGAAGAAGCACTGAATAACATTGTAAATGTATTTAACGAAAAATCTGTTTGTCTTTTGCATGGCGTTACCGCAAGCGGTAAAACACAGATTTATGTAAAGCTGATTGAACAATATATGCAGCAGGGAAAACAGGTTTTATACATGTTGCCTGAAATAGCACTTACTGCACAAATTATTCGAAGACTGCAAAAACATTTTGGTGGAAATATTGCTATCTATCATTCAAAATTCAATCCCAATGAGCGTGTTGAAATATGGAATAAAGTGAAGCATGGAGAAGTAAAAGTAGTGCTGGGCGCAAGGTCTGCATTGTTACTGCCATTTAAGAATATTGGTCTTATCATTGTTGATGAAGAGCATGATGCGTCATATAAGCAACAGGATCCTGCACCACGCTATCATGCAAGAGACAGTGCGATATATTATGCTTCATTATTTAATGCTAAAGTTTTGTTGGGCAGTGCAACGCCATCAATTGAAAGTTATCACAACTGCAAAACAAATAAATATGGACTTGTTGAATTAAAGGAACGCTTTGGACAATCAGAAATGCCCGCAATTGAAATTATAGACCTCAAGAAAGTTGTAATGAAAGAGAAAGGAAAAGTTATGCTTTCACCACAACTAAAGGCAGCAATTGAAACATCACTAAATGAAAAAAAGCAGGTAATACTTTTTCAAAACAGGAGAGGCTACACGCCATACATGATCTGTGCTGTTTGTGGCTGGATTCCACAATGCCAGTATTGCGATGTAACATTAACTTATCATAAAGCAAAGAATAAACTTGCCTGTCACTATTGCGGTACAACTTATCCTGTTATACATACCTGTGCCGCATGTGGAAGCCATAATTTTATGCAGAAAAATTTTGGTACGGAAAAAATTGAAGAACTGATTGCAGAGCAATTTTTATTGTCGCGTGTAGCACGCATGGATTACGACAGCATTAAAGGGAAATACGATCATGATAATCTAATAAAGCTTTTTGAACAGCAGCGTATTGACATTCTTGTAGGCACACAGATGGTAGTGAAAGGTTTGGATTTTGAACACGTAAATCTTGTTGGCATTCTTGATGCGGATGGCATTTTAAACTTCACCGATTTTCGCGTGAATGAACGGGCTTTTCAATTGATGGAACAGGTAAGTGGCCGTGCAGGCAGAAAGGACAATAAGGGTAAAGTGATGATACAGGTGAGCAATACAAACCACCCTGTTTTAAAATTTGTTCAGGAACACAGCTTCAAAGATTTATATAATTATGAAACAGATAATCGCAAACAATTTTTTTATCCGCCATTCTCACGTCTCATTCATATCACATTTAAACATAAGCTCAGCAATATTGCTGAAGAGGCTGCAAACCTTATGGTGCAAGGCTTGAAAACAAATTATGCCAACAACATTTCAGGGCCTGCTGAACCTGTTGTAAACAGAATTCGGAATCAATATTTGTGGGAGTTGCTTATCAAGCTACCAAAGGATACGCAATTTATTCAGCAATGCAAACAAGCGGTGCGTCAGCAAATTGCAATTATTCAATCAAACAAAAGATACCGTTCGGCAGATATTATTGCTGATGTAGATCCTGTATAAACGCGAAGTATTTATCAACGATGTACGGCAACGTACAAAAGGTGTTCGTTTTCGTACACCTGGTGATTTGCGGATCTTCTAAATTCCTTATCTACAGTGAGTTTTAATATTGGCACAGCGTTGGGCACATATTTTTAGCCTGGCTAATTAGTGTCATCATTAATAGGCAATCAGTGATAGGCAATGAGCAATAAATAATAATGAACGATTCCATTTTCCATTTTACTTCTTATTGCTTAATACAAGTTCAGAATGTACAAGAGAGTGACACAACAGGCGATGAATGGAATTACAAAAGCTGGTCAAAAAACCTAAAATAAAAAAACGTAAAGGCTTCTTTTATGTTCAAAAATTATTTCAAAATCGCGTGGCGTAATTTGATGAAGTATAAATTTATTTCCTTCATCAATTTATTTGGTTTAACCGTAGGCTTAACATGCTGCCTGCTGATACTTACCTATATACTCAATGAATTAAGCTACGACAAATACAATAAAAATGCCGATAACATTTATCGTGTAACAAGAAGTTTTAATAATGATGACGGTGTTGTGTCGCTTAACCTGAGTACCGTTTCGCCGCCATTCGGATATTATCTTCCAACAGATTTTCCTGAAATAGAAAAAATGACACGACTGCTGAATTACGGGACTGTGCCGCTTAGGTATAAAGACAAACTTATTAATGAACAAAATGTGTATTTCGCAGATGAAAATTTGTTTGATCTTTTTACAGTTAATGCGATAAAAGGAAATCCAAAAACTGCACTGAAAGATCCCTTTTCTGTGATGCTTACTGAGGAGACTGCAAAAAAATATTTTGGCAATGAAGACGCGCTTAACAAAGTGCTCAGGGCGAATAACCAGTTTGATCTTAAAGTAACGGGTATTTATAAAGCTTTTCCTTCCAATACGCATGTGCATCCTAACATGCTGGTATCTTTCAACACACTCAGGGATTCTGCTGTGTATGGTGAAGAGAATCTGCGTACCAACTGGAGCAATAATTCATTCTTCACTTATATTATGCTACCCAAAGACTATAATATTGAAAGAATGAAATCGCGCTTCCCTGCTTTTCTTGACAAGCACATGCGTAACGAATATAATGGAAAACAACCTTCAAAATATACAAAACTCAATTTGCAAAAGCTGACCGATATTCATCTTTATTCACACACAGATTATGAGGCAGAGCCGAACGGCGATATAAAACGTGTTTATATTTTTTCTGCTATTGCTTTATTTATTTTATTGATCGCCTGCATTAATTATATGAATCTCTCTACTGCAAGATCTGCTTTGCGTGCAAGAGAGATCGGCATAAGAAAAGTGATAGGTGCCCGCAAAAAAGAATTGATAACACAATTCTTAAGCGAATCTGTATTGCTTACATGGGCTGCCATCTTTATTGCATTTGCTTTATTAAATATTTTTCTTCCATCGCTTAATAAAGTTTCAGAACAAGGTCTTTCTTTAAACATATTAATGAAATGGCAGGTATTGGTTCCGCTGTTTTTATCTCCTTTTATAGTAGGGGCTATTTCAGGATTATATCCCGCGTTGTTTATGTCGTCTTTTCAACCTGTAAAAACATTAAAGGGTTTGTTCAACGCACAAGGCAGTAGCATAAGCTTTCGCAAAGTACTTGTGGTAACTCAGTTCGCCATCTCTATTATTCTCATTATTACAACAATGATCGTATTTCAACAACTAAGGTTTATGCAGCGGGCTGCATTGGGCTATGACAAGGAACATATACTTACGCTGCCTTACTACAGTGCATTGAATGATCGTTATGAATCTTTCCGCAACACTTTATTGCAAAACTCAAATATTAAAGATGTTGGTCGTTCTTCAAGAATTCCTACCGGGAGATTGCTCGATGGCATGGGTGCTTTTGCTCCTGGTACAGATTCTATGACACCCGTAAAAGCAGATATAAGATTTGTTGCTGCAGATTATGATTTCATTCCCACTTATGGTGTTCACATGGTTGCCGGTAGAAATTTTTCACGCGACTACGGAACAGATACTTCGAACTTTATTATTAATGAAGCGGCAGTAAAAGCAATTGGCTGGAAATCGCCACAAGAAGCTGTTGGAAAAAATTTCCGCTACGGATTTATAAATAATGGACATATCATCGGTGTGATGAATGATTTTCATTTTGAATCTCTTCATCAAAAAATTACACCGCTTATTTTGATAATGCCTGCTGTGACGCCTGCTCAAACTTTTTATAATAATCTTTCAGTAAAAATTTCCGGCAATAATATTCCCGTAGCACTGGCAACTCTAAAAGATACCTGGCAAAAATATCTTCCCGAAGTACCTTATCAATACACTTTCCTCGATGAAAACTTTTCTAAACTGTATGAATCTGAGCAAAAGCAGGGAACAATTTTTACCGTGTTTGCATGCATTGCCATATTCATTGCATGTCTTGGATTGTTTGGTCTGTCTGCATTTGCCATTACTCAGCGCGTTAAAGAAATTGGCGTGCGAAAAGTGTTGGGTGCAAATGTGAGCAGCATTGTTACACTGCTGTCAAAAGATTTTTTGAAACTTGTAATTGTCGCAGCCATCCTCGCATTTCCTGTTGCATGGTATGCTATGCATAATTGGCTTGAGGATTTTGCATACCGCATCAACATACAATGGTGGGTATTTATAGTGGCAGGTGTACTTGCAGCATTCATTGCACTCATCACCGTAAGTTTCCAGGCTATAAAAGCTGCGATTGCCAATCCTGTAAAGAGTTTAAGAACGGAGTAAGCAATTTGTCCACAGGACTCTGCGAGTAGTTTACAGTTTGTAATATGTAGTTGAATGATAATTATTGCCTGTTGCTTATTGCCTGTTGCTTATTGTTTTTTGTAGTAAAACACATTATCCTTTTAAGGAACAAATACAATCGAAGCTGCCTGCAATAAAATTTTCCCCGAACGATTTCGTACAGCAGGTGTTCGTTTTCGTACACCTGCTTTTTAAATCATTTCCTAAAGATCTTATCTACAAAGAGTTTTAACATTGGCACAAGCGTTGGGGCAAATTTCTGCACGGCCAGAAGTGTGTATGGGTGAGTAGTGAATGGTGAGTAGGCAATAGATAATAATAAAGGTGAATAGTGAATGAATATATTCTCACAACTAACAACTCACCACTCACAAAAGCTAATAAACTTAAAACACAAACATGTTTCAGAATTATTTAAAAGTAGCATGGCGCAATTTGATGAAGAGTAAAATATTTTCTTTCATCAACATTATTGGTTTATCAGTTGGTCTTACTTGCTGCATGCTTATTACAGTCTATCTGTATAATGAGGTGAGTTATGACAAGTATCATAAAAATATAAATCAGCTGTACCAGTTGGGAACCGTCTTCGTGAAAGACGGGAAAGAAGACAGAACGCCCAATACACCTGCACCTATGGCAGCGGCAATGAAACAGGAATTCCCCGAAATCAGTGAAACTGCAAGGTTAATGGTATTGTTTGCAGAAGATAAAACATTGTTGCAATACAAAGAAAGCAATGCTGCGCCAAAATCTTTTTATGAAACAAAAGGCTACGTGGTTGATGCGAGCTTCTTTAAATTATTTACTTACAATTTTATTGAGGGCGATGCAGCAACTGCTTTGAAAGAGCCAAACACTATTGTATTGAGCGAAGAAATAGCAAGGAAATTTTTTGGCAATCAGCCCGCCCTGAATAAGGTGATTCATATGAACAGCAATACAAACGGTGAATATGATTTTAAAATAACAGGTGTTTACAGACCGATTGATAAACCATCTCAAATTGATGCAAGATTTTTTATTTCTATTCCAGGCGGCAATATGGAACAGATGATAAAGCAACAAACCGACATGGTAGGTAACAACATGTTTAGTACTTTCTTTTTGCTGAAACCCGGTTCTAACGCAGAAAAACTGGAAGCAAAATTTCCTGCCTTTGTTGTCAAGTATATTGGCACAGGTTTAAAGGCTGCAGGCTTTTATAAAAAGCAATTTTTAATTCCTGTAAAAGATATTCACTTGCATGCAGGTATGCCGAATGATATTTCACCTGTTGGCAGTGTTGCTTACCTATACATTCTTGCTTCTATCGCTTTGTTTACTTTGTTAATTGCATGTATCAACTTTATGAATTTATCTACCGCACGTTCTTCCAAACGATCTGCCGAAGTAGGCATTCGCAAGGTGCTGGGTGCAGAAAAGAATTCGCTTGTAAAACAATTTCTTGGCGAATCATTAATGATGAGTATGATTGCATTTGTCTTTGCATTTGTCATTGCTAAATTGTTGTTGCCTGCGTTTTCGAATATTACAGGAAGAAATTTATCACTTGATTTTTCACAGCAATGGTTTATTATAGTTGGTTTTCTTTTGCTTTCTGTTGTTGCAGGATTATTGGCAGGAAGCTACCCTGCATTTTATCTCTCATCGTTTCAGCCTGTAAAAGTTTTGAAAGGAAGATTCACCAATTCTTTGTCGGCTGTTGCATTAAGAAAAGCTTTGGTAGTGTTCCAGTTTATTATTTCTGTTGTGCTCATAATTGCTTCTGTTGTTATCATGAACCAAATGAATTATTTGCGCTCTACTGATCTTGGTTTTGCAAAAGACCAGCAAATAGTAATACCATTGAGAAGCACTACGGCAAAAAATATTTATACTTCATTAAAGAATGATATACAAAACAATCAATTCGTACAAAATGCAGGCGCCGCATTATATTATCCGGGTATTGTGAACCCAAGTGATATGGGATTATACAAAGAAGGCAAAAGCGTGAACAATGCAGCACATGTGCATACCAACTGGGTTGATGAGAGTCTTCTTCAAACACTCGATATCAAACCTCTTGCAGGAAGATTATTTTCAAAGGAATTTCCTTCAGATACCAGTGAACGCATTATCCTTAATGAACAAGCGATAAAGCAAATAGGCTTCAAGTCACCGCAGGAAGCAGTTGGCAGTAAGGTATATTTTGATTGGCGTGGCCAAAATTATGCGTGGACAGTTATTGGTGTTGTAAAAGATTTTCATTTTCAGGATCTGCATGTTCCCATTGAACCTTATGGATTTCAATTAAACAATGTACCACAATATAATTATCTCATTGTGCATGCAAAAGCAGCAGATGTTTCTTTACTATTAAAATCAATTAATACAAGCTGGCATAAACTAAATCCTAACGAACCTTTCGAATACAGTTTTCTCGATGAAGATTTTCAAAAAAATTATGATGCGGAAAATCGTTTGTCTGCCATCGTTGGTTATTTCACCACTATTGCAATTCTTATTTCCTGTTTGGGTTTATTTGGTCTTGCAACATTCAGTGCTGAGCAGCGCACAAAAGAAATTGGAGTGCGCAAAGTATTGGGTGCAAGTGTAGCAGGCATTGTAGCGCTTCTCTCAAAAGATTTTTTAAAACTCGTTGCTATCTCTATTGTAATTGCATCGCCCCTTGCATGGTGGATAATGCACAAATGGCTGCAGGATTTTGCATATCGCACTAAGATCAGTTGGACAGTATTTGTAATAACAACTGTTGCTGCATTATTGATAGCACTAATAACGATAAGTTTCCAGGCAATACGTGCGGCAATTTCTAATCCTGTGAAAAGTTTGAGAACGGAATAAGATCGTGAATCGTCAATGGTGAATGGTCAGTAAGAGAATTTTTTTGAACCGGACTGAAGAATATGAAGACGCTTTTGTTCCTGTAGCACTGGACCCCGTGTACTGTTATAACGATATGGAGCCAATGAATTTGCAACTTTAAAACTTCTCTTATGTTTAAAAATTATTTCAAAATAGCATGGAGAAATTTATTGCGTAATAAAATTTTCTCTGTAATAAAAATTCTTGGACTAAGTATTGGCCTTACAGTTTGCATGCTTATTTTTCTTTACACCAAAGACGAAATAAGTTACGACCAGTTTCATGAAAATAAAGCACAGCTATACCGTATTATTCAAACATGGCGGTTTGGAAAAGATCCGGCGCAAACAATTGGTATTACAAATGCCGTTGTGGGTGAATCTTTCGCAAAAGAAATTCCTGAAGTGCAGCAATATGTTCGCATCAACGGAGTGGCGGTAACTGTAAAGAAGAATAATGATGTGTTTACAGAAAAACCTTTGTTTGTTGATGATAATTTTTTCTCTCTATTTACATTCCCGTTAAAAGAAGGAAATAAAAGAACCGCATTGAAAGATCTGCACTCTGTGGTGCTTTCGAATGATATGGCAAAAAAATATTTTGGCACTACGGATGTTACGGGAAAAGTGATGCAGATAAAACTTGATACTGCGTTTGAAAATTTTACCATCACAGCCGTTGCCGAAAACTCTCCGCAGAATTCCACATTAAAAGTTGATATGCTTATACCTTATAAGTACTATGATACTTATAACAGCAATAAAGGCTGGTTTGGCGGGAGCTTAAATACTTTCTTATTACTTTCTCCGGAGGCAAACATTAAAACGGTCGAAGGCAAGATGCAAACCTTGTTTGATAAAAATACAAAAGACCAGCTTGCAAAAGCAAAGCAGGAACAAGGTGTCGCCGTGAAAATTAAGTTGGGTCTGCAACCTTTAACTGATATTCATCTCAGCACGCAGGCCGGTCCTGATAATGGAATGGCAGATGGTAGCAATCCTGCCTATTCCTATATACTCACATGCATTGCAGTTTTTATTTTAATAATTGCCTGTATCAATTTTATTAACCTTGCCGTAGCACAATCATTAAAGCGCAGCAAAGAGATTGGCATAAGAAAAGTTGTTGGCAGTACCCGCAAACAATTGATAAAACAATTTCTCATAGAATCATTTCTTGTTTCTTTGATCGCTTTTACAATTGCAATTTTTCTAACGATACTTATTCTTCCGTTCTTTAATGAATTAGCCAATAAAAAATTAAGTCTTTCTTATTTATCTGATGGGTATTTGTATGCCGGTTATTTTTTGTTACTGCTTGTTACGTCATTTATTGCAGGCTTTTATCCATCACTTGTGTTGTCTGCTTTTCAGCCGGTAAAAGTTTTGTGCAGCAGGCAAAAACTCATGGGCAAAAACTATCTTACAAAAGGGCTTATTGTATTGCAATTTGCTCTTGCCATTTTTTTGATCATTGGCACTATTGCTGTTAACTCGCAATTGAATTTTCTTTTGCATGCAGATCTTGGTTATGATAGTAAGAATCTTGTAAAAATGGATATTCCAATCAATAAGACAAGCGATCAACTTCCTGCCCTTTTTAAAAATGAGTTGTTAAATAAACCCGGTATTGTAAGTGTTGCGGCAAGAAATCGCGGAAGAAATATATCCGGGGCAAAGATTGATGGAAAACAAATGGAAATTGAGTATAGTAAAATTGATGATAAATATCTGCCTACTTTTAAAATTCCCTTTCTTGCCGGCAGAAATTTTTCTGCTGATTATCCTTCCGACTCTATGCATTCAGTTATCGTGAATGAAAGTTTTGTAAAAGAAGCGGGATGGAAACTTAACAATGCAGTTGGCAAAACATTTGGCTTTGGAGAATCGCACGAGAACAGAACAGTTACAGTGGTTGGTGTAGTAAAAGATTATCATTTTTTATCGCTGAAAAAGAAAATCACTCCGGCGGTGTTTTCAATGGAACCGTCATTCAACTTCGGCGAAATATGGGTGAAGATAAATCCGGCAAATGTGCCTCAAACCCTTACCATGCTGCAAAGAACTTATAAAAAAATATTGCCTTATTATCCTTACTCGTATCAATTCATCGACAATATCAATGCAAAGAATTATGAAACAGAAACAAAATGGA
>WNGA01005472.1_pt1 | contig 27023 bp, 24 predicted proteins | sample 5400061 | NCBI WGS metagenome assembly WNGA01 (sample SAMN13153366, study PRJNA577476) | soil metagenome | isolation source: 100 cm soil or saprolite under grassland replicate 2 | place: USA:California | collected 2016-06-15 | reverse complement strand
GATCTCGCCCAGGTTCTCGCGCATTTCCGGCGGGACCCACTGTAGACCCAGCGCCTCGTACACGTCGGCCTCGTCCGCGCCGACCAGCCGCTTGCCGCCCTCCTGCTCGAACAGGCCGTACTCGTTCAAGGTCCAGCCGCGCTTGACGGCCAGCTCGCGCAGGCGGACGTTGTGCTCCTTGGAGCCGGTGAAATACTGGAGCGCGCTGCCCCAGCTGTCCGGCTCGACGACCCGAAGGTCGACCTGCAAGCCATCCCGGACGATGACACTGGTCCTGGACGGGCCTTGCCTGAGCACGTCGCGCACCTGGCCGAGGCCCAGGAAGAAGCGCTCGACTTGGTCCGGGCTGGCCGAGGCGACCAGGATGTCGATGTCGCCGATCGTCTCGAGCATGCGCCGCAGGCTGCCAGCGTAGTCGGCCCGCGCCACGGCCCAGCATTCGCGCAGGCTGGCCAGCAGCTCCTCGGCTACGGCCAGGGCCGCCCCGAGCTGGTGGCGCGCGCCGCGCTGCTGCAGCCGTTCGATCTCCGTGAGCAGGTTCTGCTCGGTCTTCTCGCCCAGCCCGGGGATGTCACGCAGGCGGCCCGCCCGCGCGGCCGCCTCGAGCTCGGCGAGGTTGGTCACCCCGAGCTTGTCGTAGACCAGGCGAGCCTTGCGCGGTCCGAGGCCGGGCACCTGGAGCAGCTCGACCAGCCCGGGCGGGAACTTTCCTCGGAGCCGCTCGACGTACGCCAGACGGCCCGTGGACAGGTACTCGGCGATCTTCTGCCCGAGGGCCGGGCCAACCCCAGGCACGTCGCGCAGCCGCCCTTCGGCGTGCAGCAACTCGATCGGCTCGCGCCAGCTCTCGATGCGTCGAGCGGCGGCCCGGTAGGCGTTGACCCGAAACGAGTCCTCACCGTCGATCTCCAGGAGGTCGGCGATCTCCTCCAGGAGCATCGCGATCTCGGCGTTGCGGGTGCGGCGCGAGACGTTCATGGGATCAATATCCCGCATCGGAGCGCACGGGTTCAATCCCTTCGAGCGCACGCCTCTACCACTCGTTCCCGGCCCGCGCTATACTAGGGTCAGTTTAGGGCAGGTAGCTCAGCTGGTTAGAGCACCACGTTGACATCGTGGGGGTCGGAGGTTCGAGTCCTCTCCTGCCCACCCTGAGCCGTTGCGGGCGCTCGCCGCCGACCATAGCGAACAGGCCGAGCCCAGCCCACGCCGATGCACGCCCCTCCCGGCCCCCCCTCTGCTGATCCGACCCCGGCCCTTGCCGACGCCTTCTCCTCGGCTGGGAAGGCGTTGTATCTGGTCGGTGGGTCCGTCCGCGATCTGTTGCTCGGCAGACCAAGTCCGGACCTGGACTTCACCACCGACGCCCGACCCCGGCAGGTCAAGACCCTGCTACGGCGGGCCGGGGCAGACAGCATCTTCGCCGTCGGCGAGAAGTTCGGGACGATCGGCGCTTGGTTCGGCGACTGCCTCGTCGAGGTGACCACCTACCGCTCCGAGCGGTATCAGCCAGGGTCGAGGAAGCCTGACGTCGAGTTCGGCCACTCGCTCTACGGCGACTTGAGTCGGCGCGACTTCACCGTCAACGCCATCGCCCAGGACGTCCGCAGCGGGGAGCTGGTCGATCCGTTCGGCGGCCAGGCCGACCTGAAGGCGCGTCTGATCCGGGCGGTTGGCTGCGCGGCCGAGCGCTTCGCCGAGGACCCGCTGCGGCTGCTGCGCGCGGTCCGTCTGGCTGTCCAGCTCGGGCTGGATATCGAGCCAGCCACTCGCCAGGCGATCGTCGAAGAGGCCGACAGGCTCGCGGAGATCAGCCGCGAGCGCATCGCCCAGGAGATGCACAAACTGCTGCTGGCTGGTCCCCCGACGCGAGGAATCAGGCTGCTGTGCGACCTCGGCCTGATGCGCCAGATCATCCCCGAGCTGCTGGCCATGCGCGGGATGCTGGAGGACCGCTACCGCCACAAGGACGTCTTCGAGCACACGCTCCAGGTCGTCGACCGCAGCCCGCCCGTCCTGGCGGTGCGCTGGGCAGCCCTGCTGCACGACATCGCCAAGCCGCGAACGCGAAGCGTCGAGAACGGCCAGGTCCATTTCTTCGGCCACGAGCGGGTGGGGGAGCAGATGGCGGCTCGGATCCTGGCCGGCCTGCACCTGGACCGGCGGACGATCGAGCGGGTCTGTACGCTGGTGCGCATGCACCAGCGGGCCAACTCTTACGACGAGGATTGGACGGACGGGGCCGTCCGCCGCTTCATGCGTGAGGCCGGGCCGGCCCTGGAGGACCTCCTCGTCCTGTCGCGGGCCGACGTCACCACTCGCCGTCCGGAAAAGATGCGCGCCGCCGCGCGGCGGGTGACGGCCCTCGAGACCAGAGTAGCCGAGATCCGGGCCCGTGAGGATGTCGAGAGGCTGTCCAGTCCGCTCGACGGCCACGAGCTGATGGCGCTGTTCGGACGGGGACCCGGGCCGTGGATCAAGCCGATCAAGGACCGATTGTTGAGCGCCGTGCTAGACGGCACGCTGGCGCCCGACGACAAGGAGGGCGCGGCCGCCGTGGCGCGCGAGACGCTGGCGGACCTGGAGGGCCAGGCGACCTGAGGAGGGGTCCCGTAGAGGCACGGCATGCCGTGCCCCTACAGCAGCGCCGGCCGGACCTCGGCTGCGAAGCGGCGCATGTCGCTCAGATAGGTCTCCAGGTCGCTCGTTCCGAACTGCGTCACCAGGTAGCTCAGGCCGGCCGCCTGGTACTCTTTGATCCTCGCGACCACCTCGTCCACCGAGCCGGACAGTGTCTCCTGGACCTGGCCGGAGGCCGTCCACACCTCGGGCAAGGTTCGGCCGATCGCCGTGTTGATGCGCAGCGAGCCGACCACCTGGCGTCCGTTCGCCAGCTCCGCGATCCGCCGCATGCCGTCGGCGAAGCGGGCCACGCCGATGCCGACTGGGTGCCAGGCGTCACACAACCGGGCGGCCCGCCGCAGCGCTGCCGGACTGCCGCCGCCGAGCCAGATCGGCGGCCCGTTTGGCTGCATCGGGCGGGGCGAGAAGAGGATGTCGGAGAAAGCGACGTAGCGGCCCTCGAAGCGTGGCTCAGAGGCTGTCCACAGCTCACGCAGCACGCCGATGTACTCATCCAGGCGCCGCCCACGATCGTGGAAGTCGACGCCCAGGGACGCGAACTCGCGCTCGTTCCAGCCTGCTCCCAACCCGAGGATCAAGCGGCCGCCGCTGAGCTGGTCCAGGGTTGCCGCTTCCTTGGCCACCAGGACCGGGTTGCGCTGGGGAAACACGATCACGGATGTCCCCAGCCGAACGCGCTGGGTCAACGCGGCCAGGTAGCTAAGGGTGGTCAGCGCTTCGAGGATGTGGCCGTACGGAATCTCCTGGCCCTTCTGCACCATCACGTGGTCGGTCGTCCAGATCGAGTCGTAGCCCAGCGCTTCAGCCTGCTGGGCGATCTCGACCACTGCCTCGCGCGTACCCAATCGGCTGAAGTTAGGGACGCTAACACCGACCTGCATTGGTTCCTCCCTTATGTGGTCCGAGTCGCTGCACGGTCCACGACCTCTGTTCACGGGTACGCAACCCGGAGAGCGCAGAGACTATTCCCGTCGATCCCGCCAGGGCGCTGGGCTGCGCGGGATTCACGCCGGCGCGGCCGGCAGCGTGAAGCTGAACGTCGAGCCCTGTCCGGGAGCGCTGGAGACTGTGATCTGGCCGCCGTGCAGCTCGACCAGCGAACGGGCAATCGCCAGGCCCAGGCCGGTCCCGCTGATCCCCTCCGCCGCGGCGCTCCGAGACCGGAAGAACTGAGTGAAGAGGTGGGCCTGCTCGTCGGGCGAGAGCCCCATCCCAGTGTCGCGAACGTCCACCACGAGCCGGCCATCTGCCGCCCGGGCGGCCACGGAGATCCGCCCGCCTGGGGGGGTGTATTTGTGGGCGTTGGAGACCAGGTTGGTCAGGACCTGCGTCACCCGGTCAGCGTCCGCCCAGGCGGCCGGCAGCGGATCGGCTACGTCGAGCGCGAGCTGCTGACCCTTCGCCTCCATCAACGGCCGCATCGACCCGGCCACCCCACGGACCAGGCGACCCAAGTCCAGCGCACACTCGTGGAGCTCGATGCGGCCTGCCTCGATCCGCGCCAGATCGAGCAGATCGTCGATCAGGCTCAAGAGCCGAGCGGTGGACTCGCTGACGATGGTCAGGTACTCGCGCTGTTCCGCCGACAGGCGGCCCGCTTCACCTTCGAGCAGTAGGTCCACGTAGCCGCGAATCGAGGTGATGGGCGCCTTGAGCTCGTGCGAGACCATCGAGACGAACTCGCCTTTCAAGCGGTTCGCTTCTTTGATGCTGAGGTTCTGCTGCTCCAGCTCGAAGTTCTGCCGACGCAGCTCCGCGTCCTCAGCCCTCCGTTGCTCGGCGGCTTCGAGCCCGGCCGCCATATCGTCAAACACGCGCGCGAGCTGGCTCAGCTCGCCACGACCGTAGGGCAGCCCCGTCCGAGCACGGAGGTCACCCTCGCTGAGCCGCCTGGTCGCCCGAACGAGCGCGTTGACCCGGCGCAACATGAACAAATCGGCGCCGACCCAGGCCGCCACTAACGTCAGCAGGCCAACCAGGCCGAGCGCGGCCGAGTTTCTGACGAGCTTACGGTCGGCCTCCGCGAAGGCCACGCTGGTGGGCACGCCGACGCTCACGTAGGCATCCGCGCTCGACGGGCCACCCAGCCGCGTGTAGGCGTACAGCCGCTCGACACCGTCTATCCCGCGGGCTTCGACCGTCCCTTCGTCCTCGCCGCCGGAGATGGCCCCCAGAAACGGCGAGTCCTGCGCAGTCTGGCCGACCCATCGCTCCGAATCCGGATAGCGAACCAGGACTGTCGCGTTGCGATCGACCACCAACAGCGTGGCGCCCGGGGGCAGTTCGGCCTGAGCGGCGTATCTGTTGAGCCATTCGAGGTCCAGCGCGACGAACACGACCGCCCGCACGCGTCCGGCGTCGTCGAGGACGGGGTAGCCAAAGTTGAGGGTGGCCTTTCTGGTCAGTCGACCGATCTGGTGCTCGCCGACCGCGAAGTCGAGCGATTCGACCACGCGGCGAAAGTATCCTCGGTCGCCGAGAAACGTTGGGCCACTCGAAAGCGCATCGCACGAGCTGGTGCCATCCGGACCGATCACGCCGAGGTTCGCGTAGGACGGGAACTGCTCGAGTAGGCGGGCGAAGAGTGCGCTGCAAGCGGCCGGATCGCCGCCGCGGACCTCAGGAAGCTGGGCCAGGGCGACCAGGAGCTGTCGCGCGCCCTGGACGAGCTGCGCCTGGTCATCTGATGCCAGCCGGGCCAGTCGCAGCGCATCTTCCCTCACCCGTGCCTTCTCGAGCTCGCGCTCCTCGAGATAGGTGTAGACGGTCAGAGCCAGGGCCGGAACGACCGCCAGCAGCACGAGCGACAACAGGCGGCTGCGCAGGCTGGCGAGCGCGGGCGGTCCGAGCGTCATCTCTCCGGTGCGCTGCCCGCCCCAGCGCGGAGCAGCCAGGCGCGGACGCGGGCCCTGACATGCGGCGGAGTGAATGGCTTGGTCAGGTAGTCGGTGACCCCAGCTTCGAAGCCGGCGGCCGTGCTCTCGGGCCCCGTCTGGGCTGTGACCAGCACTACGGGCACGTCGCGCAGGCGCGGGTCGTCCTCCGCTCGCAGCGCCCGGCAGACCTCCAGGCCGTCGGTGCCCGGCATCCGCCAGTCGAGCAGCACGAGCGCCGGCCGCTCGGCGCGCGCCATTCGGAGCGCCGACTCGCCGTCATTGGCCACCACCAGCCGCAGTCCCTCATGGCGCAACGTCGCGGCCAGGAGGCGGACGACGTTCGGATCATCGTCGCAGATCAGGACACAGGGCTGCTCACTCGAAACGCCGTCGGGAACGTCAACCGCGGCCGCGGCCGCCGGCTTCGGTGGCGCGGAGGTCGCCCGCTCCGGCAGCTCGACGACCTGTCCCTCGGCGGCAGCGAACACCTCCAGATTGCCGACGGCGGCCGCCCGCTGGCGGCACGCTTCCAGCACCAGATCGAGCGAATCGTCGTCGCGCATGGGGTCGTGGTGGAACAACGCCAGCTGCTTCGCACCGGCCGCGCTGGCGTAGTCGACCACCCATTCAACCGGGCTGTGGCCCCAGCCGACCCGCTTCGGGTATTCCTCGGACGTGTACTGGGAGTCGTGGATCACCAGGTCCGCTCCGGCCAGGAATTCGACATGGCGCCGGTCTTCCCAGTGAATCGTGGTCGCCGTCGTCGAGCCCGCCGGCCCGGGCGGGCAGCGCGCGTGCGGCTCGTGATCGACAGCGTAGACCAGCGCGACCCCACCCACCTCGAGCCGGTAGCCGAGCGCGAGACCGGGGTGCCCCATGTAGTGGGTCGTGACGCGGACGTCGCCGATCTCGAAGCTGCCTTCCAGGAGATCGTGGTAGCGAATCGTCGCGCCCAGCTGCGCGAGGCTGACCGGGAAGTACGCATACTCCATCTGGCCGGCCAGCGCGCTCTCGAGCCGCTGGCCCAGGCAACCAGGCGCATAAACGTCCCACTCATAGCCCGGCACGAACAGCGGCGCGAAGAATGGGAAGCCCTGAATGTGGTCCCAGTGGGTGTGGGTTATCAACAGATGCCCGCGTACGGGCTGCTCATCCGACGCGACGAGCTGCTGACCCAGCTCATGCGAGCCGGTCCCACAGTCCAGCACGACAAGCGTGCCGTCGGCCATCCGCACTTCGACGCAGGCGGTATTACCGCCGTACCGCAGCGTCGTCGGTCCCGGCTTGGCTAGCGAGCCACGCGTGCCCCAAAACCGAATCCGCATCCACTCAAGCTCGTGAGCTACCCTGCCTGGCCTACGCGAACATGCCGGTCCATAGGTAGAGTCTGGATCGCCCGTCGGGAAGCATGAGATCCCTCGCTTCGCTCAGGATGACAATGAAAAATTCAGGATGACAAGATAGGTTGGTCCGGTCACGCTATTCGATAGGGCTCCAGGGCCTCGTAGTTGGGGTCGACTCCGATGCCGGGCACGTTGGGCGGGCTGACGGTGCCGTCGTCGTTGAGGCGCAGCGTGTGATGGTACATCCTGCCCCACATCGGGTCGACAGAGTCACGGTAGAACTCCAGGATCAGCCCGTTGGCGATCGCCGAGACAAGATGCACGTGAATGTCCTGTGAGCCGTGCGGGGCGATGTCCAGGTCGTGCGCCTGGGCGAGCGCGACCACCTTCATGAACTCAGTCACACCCCCCAACACTTTGGCGTCGGCGTTCAGGATCGCTACCGCGTTGTGCTCGATCAAGTCACGAAAGCCGTAGCGAGTGTACTCGTTCTCGCCGGTCGCGATCGGGATGCTGGTGGCCTCGGCCAGCTTGCGGTGCCCCTCGTAGTCGTCCGGCGCAACGGGCTCCTCGAACCAGAAGATGTCGTACTCCTCGATCCGCCTGGCAAGCTGGATCGCCTCGTAGTAGCGGTAGGCGCAGTTAGCGTCGACCATCAGCTTCACGTCCGGCCCGACCGCTTCTCGCGCCACCTTCACCCGTTCGACATCCTCACGCATCGGGACGGCGCCGACCTTCATCTTGACGGCCCGCGCGCCCATCTCCACGTTGTCCTGCATCTCCTGGGCGAGCTCGTTGAGTCCCTTACCCTCCTCGTAATACCCGCCCGCGATGTAGGTTGGGACTCGATCGCGGAACCCACCGAGCAGCTTGTACAGCGGTAGGCCCGCAACCCTGGCGCGGATGTCCCACAGCCCGATGTCGATCGCGCTGATCGCGCGGGTAGTCAGGCCGCGGCGGCCGACCAGCTTGGGCACCCACATCTTGTGCCAAAGCCGCTCGACGTCGATCGGGTCCTCGCCGATCAGCTCCTTTTTGAGGTACTCGATGGTCGCCCGCCCGACCAGGCCGGTCCCACCCAGCCCGATGCCGGTGATCGGCTCATCGGTCTCGATCTTAACCAGCCCCAGCCCAGAGTGGGTGTACGTATGCTTCCCGTTGGTGATCGGCTTGTGGCGCGGCCAGCGGTACTCTTCGGTCGTGATGCCGGTGATCTTCATGCGAGTCCTCCAAGCTGTCAGCCGTCAGCCATCAGCTGTCAGCAGACGGTGCGAAAGGGCTGGCTGCTGATAGCTGATGGCTGACAGCTTCGTCTACTCGTCTATCCACCATTCCCACTCGCGCCAAGAGCCCCACACGGCCGGAAAGTTCTGGATTCGCTTGTGGACAAGGAAGTTGCCCGTCTCGAACCACATGTACCCGAACCAGGCCGATTCGTGCATGAGCTGCTGGGCTTTGACGAACAGCTCCTGGCGCTTCTTCAGGTCGTATTCGGCATCGGCCTGGTTGAGGGTGTCGATCAGACCGGCCACCTTGGCCCGATGATAGGCCGAATTGCCGCCTTCGGCCCAGGTGACCAGTAGATCGTCGGTTGGATCCACCGCCACGCCGCTCTGGCGGCTCGCCATCTCGAAGTCGTTCTGGATGCGGACCTTCTCGCCCCAGGCGACCCGCTCGACGATGTCGATGTTGATTTTGACACCGATCTTGTCGAGCATCGCCTGGATGAGCTGCGCCTGCTGCTGGTCGACCTCGCGCGAGTGGGCGGTCAAACGCACCTCGAGCGGAAGCTGCACGCCCGACTCTTTGATCAACGCCCTCGCCTTGTCCAGGTTGAACTCGTAGTACGGCACCGAGGTGTCGTACCCGATCGCGCCCGGGACGAACTCATAGGGCAGCGGGATGCCCAGCCCGGCGCCAAGCGCCCTGGCCATCGAATCCCGATCGATGGCGTGATGGACCGCCTGGCGCAGCTTCAGGTTGTCCATGAACGGCGGCTTGAGGGAGTTGAAGAAATACTGGCGCTTGACGCCGTTGAAGGGGGACTCGACGTAGTTGGCGTGCGTGATCTGTTTGGCCGCCGGCACGTCTCGGCCACGGACGTTCTCGATGAAGTCACTTGTCCCGGCACGCATCTCCGTGAACTGGGTCGAGGCCTCGATGATGACCCGATAGGTGATCCCGTCGGTGTAGGGCAGCGGCTTGCCGTCCAACCCCATCGCCCAGTAGTTCTCGTTCTTCGTAACCACGAGCTTGTCGCCGGAGCCCCAGCTAACGAACCGATAGGGCCCGCTCCCAACGGGATTGGTCTTGAGCCACTCCTCGCCCTTCTCGTCAGCGGCCTTTTTCGAGACGATCGCCGTGTTCCCGTTCGCGTCGCTCAACGAACTGAGGACCGCCGCGCTCGGCCGAGTCAAGTTGAGCTGCACCGTCAGTGAATCGACCGCCTGGGCCGGGTTCTCCTTGTCGACAGCCGCCAAATAGTTGGCCGCGAAGCTCTTTGGGTTCTGGACCATCCGCTTCAGGTTCCAGACGACCGCATCGGCATTGAGGTCAGAGCCGTCGTGGAACTTGACGCCCTCGCGGAGCTTGAAGATGACCTTGTTGCCGGAGGTCTCCCACGACTTTGCCAGTTTCGGCTCGACGGTGTACTGGCCCTGCGCGTTCGGCCGCCAGGCCAGCAGCCAGTCGTAACAGGTCCGCGCGGTTGGACCGCTGGCGTGAATCGGGTCCATCGAGACGAAGTCGTTGGTCTGGGCGATGCGAAGCTGCCCGCCGCGCTTGACCGTCGTCTTCGGCGGCGGCGGGATGGCAGAAGTTGGCTGGGCCGGGACGGCCGTTGGTGGGACGATCGCCGGCGCAGCCGTGGGCTGGGTGATGGGTCCGCTGGTCAACTTGGCCGCCCCAGGTGGTCCGCTGGGCTGGCAGGCCGACATCAGGCCCAGCGCCCCGAGCCCACCGAGCCGGGCTAGAAATGCCCGACGCGTCATCGTTGTCCAGGCCTCACGCATCTGCTCACCTCCGCACGCTGGCTGTCAGCGCGATTATCCGCGGGCCGCGCCCAGAACGCCAGTTTCAGGACCGAGATCCTTCGCGTCGGTCAGGATGACGTCTCGAGATGACAAGGGGGTCTACAATGCCGGCCACCAGGATAGGAGAGGCATCGCGATGTGGCGTGGACGAGCGTCGCGGGGGCAGCTGTGTGCGCGCTGGCCGGGACTGCTCGCGGCGGAGACTTCGGCGACGCTGCTGTCTGTGGCCTGTCGACCCGGCCAGCCGGCGCCGGGGCCCGCCACCAGCGGGCCGGGCGCGGCGGCCACCCAGATCCCGACAAAGCCGGGCGGCGCCGCCACGCCGGCTGAGGCCCCTCAGTAAACGAGCCGATTGCATGCCGCCGATGTTTGCGTCGTACTGGCGCGAGGAGCAGTTCTGGCTCGAGTGAGCGGGTGGCGTTTTCGGAGCGAGCCGTAATGCGGGGACCGCTGACTGGGATCCGCGTTCTAGATTGCACGGTTGCGCTCGCCGGGCCATTTTGTGGATTGCTGCTCGCCGACCTGGGCGCCGACGTCATCAAGGTCGAAGGTCCCGATTCGGACAGCCACATTTCCGATGGCTCGCCAGCCTACAAAAGCGAGAACGGCCACTTCCTGGTCGTCAATCGAAACAAGCGAGGACTGACCGTCGACCTGAAGCAAGAGCGTGGGCGGGAGCTGTTCTACCGCCTGGTCCGAACCGCCGACGTGCTCGTGCAAAACTATCGGCCCGGCGTCATGAAGAGGCTTGGCTGTGACTGGGAGACGGTGCGCGAGATCAACCCTCGCCTCGTCTACTGCTCGATCTCCGGGTTCGGGGAAGCAAGCCCGTACGCGGACCTGGCGGGCCTCGACCTGATCGCGCAGGGCATGAGCGGGTTGATGAGCGTGACCGGCGATCCGGCCGGTGGCGAGCCCGTCAAAGTCGGCACGCCCGTCACAGACATGGGAGCCGGGATGTATGGTGCGCTAGGTATCGTCTCCGCCCTCTACTACCGCCAGGCCAGCGGGCGCGGGCAGCACGTCGAGGCGACCCTGCTCGACACGCCGATCTCGTGGCTCACCTGGCGCGCGGCCGAATACTGGGGCACCGGCCGGGTGCCCGGCCCGCAGGGCAGCGGCCTTGGCGCCTACCGCGCGTTCAAGTGCTCCGACGGGCGATGGGTAAACATCGGCCCATCGAGCCGGCTCTTCCCGGCCGCCTGCCGAACCCTTGGACTGCCCGAACTGGTCAGCGACGAGCGGTTTTCCACCTTGGCCGCCCGAGTCGCCAACCATGTGGAGCTGTCACGCTTGTTTCAGCAAGCTTTCGTACAACGCCCGGCGGCGGAGTGGATAGCGGCGTTCCAACAGGCGGGAATCCCGACCGGGCCGATCAAGACGGTCGCTGAGGTGCTGGACGACGACCCACACGTGCGGGCACGGGAAATGGTGGTGGACGTGGAGCATCCGCTGATTGGGCCGATGAAGACGCTCGGCATCCCCGTCAAGCTGTCCGAGACCCCTGGCGCGATCACCCGCGCGGCGCCGACCCTCGGCCAGCACAGCGAGGAAATCCTGGCCGAGCTGGGATATTCGGACTCCGAGATCGCTGGCCTGCGCGCCGAGAGGGTCATCTGAGGCGATTGAGCGGCGAGCTAGAGTAGAGGGGAGGAGGCAATGTTTCTCGAGGAGACCGTCGAGACCGAGGACGACCTGGAGCTGGAGCAGACCCAACAGCAGGTCGTCCCTGACCAGGACGACGACGAGTAGCGGGGGGAGGCCTCAAACCGCAGGCGACGGCCGCACTCTGTCATCCTGAGCGAAGGCCCGGCTGTCATCCTGAGTTTCCCTTTTGGCTCTGCGTTCTCCGCGTCGCTGCGGTGCAATCGTCATGCCCTATCCACGGTGGCGGCTCGCGAGCCGCGGGTCAAGCGCTCGCCGCAGCCCGTCGCCGACGAAATTGAACGCCAGCACCGTCAGGAAGATCGCGATGCCCGGGGCGAAGGCGATCCAGGGCGCAACTTCTAGGTACTGTGAGCCCGTTCGCAGCATCGCCCCCCAGCTTGGGGTTGGTGGCCTGACGCCCACCCCGAGGAACGACAGCGCCGCCTCGGTCACGATCGCCGTGGCCACCATCAGCGTCGCCTGGACGATGATCGGCGCGGTCACGTTCGGCCAGATGTGGCGCGCCATGATTGCCACTGGCGAGCTGCCGATTACCCGAGCGGCGGTCACATACTCGCGCTCGCGCACCGAGAGGGTCTGGCCGCGCGTCAGGCGAGCGATGACCGGCGTCGATACGAACCCGATCGCGATCATCGCATTGCCGATGCTCGGGCCCAGCGCGGCGGTGATTCCCAGCGCCAGGATCAAGCCCGGGAAGGCCTGAACGGCGTCCACGAAACGCATGATGACGTCGTCGCCGATGCCGCCGACATAGCCGGAGACCAGCCCAAGCGTCACGCCAATACTCACGGCGATCCCGACCGCGATGATCCCGACCTGAAGTGAGACGCGCGAGCCATAGATGATGCGCGACAGCACGTCCCGCCCAAGATCGTCCGTCCCCAGCAGATGCGCGGGGGAGGGCGGATCGGTGAGCGCCAGGTAGTCCTGAACGTTGGGATCGTAGGGGGCGATCAGGTCGGCGAAGAGCGCGCACAGCACCACCACTGCCGACACGGCCAGCCCGGTCCCCACCAGTCGCGTCTCGAGTAACTGGCGCACGAAGACCAGGCCCGGACTCCCGCCGCGGCGAAGCACAAGCCGCGGAACCGGCGCCGCCCACACGTCGGCGGCGGCCGTCCGGGATGGGGTCCGCGCCGGCGCCACCGCCGACGCGGCACGTTCGTCCAGCCCGCTCTCACTCGCCACTTGCTACTCGCTGCTCGGGCACGGCATGCTGTGCCCCTACCGATAGCGGATCCGTGGATCCAAGTATCCGTACGCCAGATCGGTCGCCAGGTTCGCAAGCATGACCGCCAGTGTGAGCATCAGCACCGCGCCCTGGAGAACCGGGTAATCTCGGAAGAAGATGGCGTCGACCGCGGCCCGCCCGACGCCTGGAATCGCGAATATCGTCTCGGTGATGGCGGCCCCGGACACGAGCTGGCCCACCTGCAAGCCAAGGATGGTGACCAGTGGGATCATGGCGTTCTTCATGGCGTGGCGGGCGATCACCAGCTTCTCCCGCAAGCCCTTTGCGCGGGCTGTGGTGATGTAGTCTTGTTCGATCACCTCGATGAGGGCCGAGCGTCCTTGTCGCATGATTACAGCGGCCGAGTGGGTGCCCAGGACCACAGCCGGCATGAACAACATCTTCGCGCTAAGCCAGGGGTCCTCCAGCGGCGGCGTGAAGCCGCTCGGCGGCAGCCAGCGCAAAAGCACCGCGAAGAAGTACATGAAGACCAGCGCCTGCCAGAAGCTGGGGGTCGCGATGCCACCCAGCGCCAGCACCGTCCCGGCCAGGTCCAGGCGACTGCCCGGTTTGAGAGCTGAGGCGATCGCGACCCCGAGGCCGATCGAGATCCCTACGAGCATGCCGGCGAAGCCAACGTACAGGCTGACCGGCGCCCGCCTCAGCAGGATGCCCGCGACCGGCTCGCCGGTCCGAATCGACGTCCCAAGGTCGCCCTGGACGACCCGCTCGAGCCAGGTGGTGTACTGCATCCAGAGCGGCTGGTCGAGCCCCAGCTCGCGGCGGAGCGCGCGATAGGTCTCCTGCGTGCCGACGTTCTCGCCGAGTATCGCGATGGCCGGATCGCCCGGCAGAACATACAGCAGCCCGAACGAGATCAGGCTGACGATGAACAGGACCGGGACCATGCTCACCAGTCGACGCAGGACGTACTCACGCATAGTCGCAGGACATGCTACCCCGAGGCGTCCGGGGAAAGCAGCGAGCGAAGCCCCACGCTCGGCATCTTCCGCGCCGAACGCACGACGGGCCTCCATTAGGAGGCGTCACACTCGGCCCGCGTAGCTTGGCCGTATTCCTTGATTCCCGGCTAGCGCGTGGCGCAAGATAGCCCAAGCACGCGGGCCGTTACGCCGGAGGTCGAGCTCGACCCGGTCCTGAAGATCGGGTGAATGGTTTTCTGCCTGAATAGTGGTAGGAGGCCCACATGAAGCGCACAGGTCTCATCCAGGCGCCCGGCAGGCTGGCGACCCGCCGGTTCTCACGACGCAGCTTCCTCTTGCACTGTGCAGCGACGGCGGGCATCGCCGGTTTGCTGACCGCCTGTGGTCAGGCTGCGCCTCCCCCGCCCGCCCCGCCAGCGGCCACGCCGGAGGCGGCTCGGAAGATCGAGACGATCAGCACGCCCGCGCCCGCGACCGCCGTCGCGAAGCCGGTGGCGACGGCCGCTCCCGCGGCGGCGAAGGCCGAGCCGAAAGGTCGTCTCGTATACGCGTGGCACACGACGATCTCGCCGGCCTGGCTCGATCCGCAGGAGAACCCTCCCCAGATCACGCCGTACAACTTCGCCTATGCCCTGCACGATGCCCTGGTCAAGCACATGCCGGGCAAGACGTTCGCTCCGAGCCTGGCCGAGTCATACGAGATCGCGCCCGATAACAAGTCCGCCAACTTTAAGCTCAGGCAGGGCATCAAGTTCCACGATGGCCAGCCGGTGACGTCCGAGGACGTGAAGTTCACCTTCGAGAAGTACCGCGGTGCCAACGCCACCATTCTCAAGGAGAAGACCGAACGGATCGAGACCCCCGACGACCGCACGGTCCGCTTCCTGTTCAAGGAGCCGTTCCTCGACTTCTTGACAATTTATGGCAGCCCAGCCAGTGGCGCCGGTTGGATCGTGCCCAAGGCCTACTACGAGAAGGTCGGCCCCAATGAATTCAAGCAGCAGCCGATCGGGGCTGGCCCGTACCGGTTCGTGCGGCAGCAGGCCGGCACCGAGATCGAGCTCGAGTCGTTCACGGACTACTGGCGCAAGGTCCCCAGCGTCAAGACGATCATCATGCGGGGCGTCCCAGAGGCCACGACGCGGGTGGCCCTGATCCAGACCGGCGAGGCTGACGTCATCAACATGATTCCCGGCGAACTGCTGGACACCATCCGGCGCGACCCCAAGCTGAGGCTGGTGTCGTTGCAGTCCGGACCCGGCTGGCTCGAGATGACTTCCTACGACCGGCCGGACAGCCCGCTCAAGGACGTCCGGGTGCGGCAGGCCGTCAGCCTGGCGATCGACCGCAAAGCGATCAGCGACGCCGAGATGGGGGGCATGGCGGCGCTCGAGGGGAACTGGATCCCGTCAGATTGGCCGGGCTCGCTGCAGCGCCCGACCCCGCCGTTCGATCTCGCCAAGGCTAAGCAGTTGATGGCGGAGGCGGGGGTGGCGGATGGGTTCGACGTGTCCGCCTTCACGCCACTGCCGCCCTACTTCTCCTGGGCCGAACGGGTCGTGACCCAGCTGCGGGCCATCAACATCCGCACCCAGATAAACACGATGGAGCGCGCCGCCTTCTACGAGAAGCTCGCCCCCGGCCCGAACCGCCAGAAGGGGTTCATCATGCCGCTGTCCGGCGCGCCGGGGGATGCCGCCGCCCGGATTCGCGAGAACGCCGTCTGCAGCGGCGCCTTCTCCGGCATCTGCCTGCCCGAGGTCGAGGAGCGGATGAAGCGCTACGACTCGTCCACGGATCCGCAAGCGCGCCAGAAGCTGCTGGACGAGGTGCAGGCCTACCTGCTGGACAACTACATCATCGTTCCCATCTTTCGGCAGGCCTTCTCCCACGCCGTTGGGCCGCGCATCGCCAACAAAGTCGAAGACATTGAGGGCGCCATCCCACAATACGTCTACCTTGGCCCCTATGAAGACGTCGAGCTGAAAGACGTATAGGGGGCGGTCGCTTGCGCGGGTACGTCGTCCGTCGGCTGGGCTACAGCCTGATCAGCCTGTTCCTGCTGAGCGTCACCATTTTCGTCGCCGTCCGGGCCACCGGCGACCCGGCCCTGTTGCTGGTGGGGCCAGGCGGCAGGCCGGAGGATATGGCGCGGGCGCGGGTCGACTGGGGGATCGACCGCTCCTGGCCGGAGCAATATTTGAGCTTCGTCAGGAACGTGGCGCGGGGCGACTTCGGCACCTCGTTCCAATACCGCATCCCGGTGCGCGACATCTACTTCCAGCGGCTGCCCAACTCGCTACAGCTTGCCGCCGCCGGCTTGCTCATCTCGCTCCTGATCGGCATTCCGCTGGGAATCCTGACCGCGGTGAAGGTGGATACGGTCTGGGACACCGCCTGCAAGATCGTCGCTATGCTGGGCCTGTCGATCCCTGGCTTCTTCGTCGGGCTGGTCATGATCATCGTGTTCGCAGTCGGGCTCCGCTGGCTTCCCGCCGCCGGCTCGGGAACGCCGCAACACGTGATCATGCCGGCCGTGGCGCTGGGCTGGTACTTCGCGGCGTCGATGCTGCGCCTGACCCGCTCCGGCATGCTGGACGTGCTGGGCAGCGAATACGTCAAGCTGGCTCGGCTCAAGGGCACGCCCGAGCGGGTCGTGATTGTTAAGCATGCCTTCAAGAACGCGTTGATCCCGGTCCTGACGCTGGCCGGCGTCAACTTCGTGATCATGCTCAACGTGGCCGTTATCATCGAGACGATTTTCGCCTGGCCCGGCATCGGTCGCCTCCTGTTCGAAGGCATCAGCCTGCGTGACTTCCCGGTGGTCCAGGGAGTCGTGGTGATGGCGGGCGTCATGGTCCTGGGCGTCAATCTGCTCGTCGACCTCCTGTACGCCGTGATCGACCCCAGGATTAGGTACGCCTGAGATGACCTACGCTCGTAGTGCGCATTGGGGCGCGAAAACGCCTCCTACGAACCAGAGGGGGAGCGATACCTGAATGGCTGTTGAAGCTCAACCGCTGCCAGCGTCCCTCGCCGCCGCGGAAACGCGCATCGAGACGCCGGGACTCCTTCGTGACATCCCGCTCGTGCCGACGGCGATACTGCTCTGGCTTGTGCTGATGGCACTGCTGGCCGGCGTCCTTGCGCCCTACGACCCGACGCTCCCGGTCGCGGGCGCTCGGATCACTCAGCCGCCCGTCTGGATGGAGGGCGGCAGTACCAGTACGCTGCTGGGGACGGACTTTCAGGGCCGTGACGTGCTGAGCCGGCTGATCTACGGGGCCCGCGTGTCCTTGATGGTCGCGGCCACGGGCACGGTCGTCGCCGGTGGTATCGGAATGCTGCTCGGCATCCTGGCTGGCTATCTGGGTGGCTGGGTAGACCAGACGATCATGCGCCTGACGGACGCCTGGCTCGCGCTGCCCTCGCTGATGTTCGCCATCTTCCTGGCTGCGCTGCTGGGTCCGGGCGTTGGCAACATCATCATCGTCTTCGGCCTGATCTACTGGACCCGCTACGCGCGGGTCATCCGGGGCGAGGTGCTCAGCTTGCGCGAGCGGGACTTTGTCCGCCTGGCTCAGGTCGCTGGGGTCAGCAAGACGCGCATCATCCTGCGACACATCGTGCCCAACGTCATGAACACCTGGATGGTGCTGGCCAGTCTGACTGTGGGTGTGGCGATCATCACGGAGGCTTCCTTGAGCTTCCTGGGATTGGGCGTGCCGCCCCCCACGCCGGCCTGGGGACTGATGCTGGCCGAGGCCCGCGCGACCCTGATGGTGGGCCAGTGGTGGCTGACCGTCGTTCCGGGCGCCTGCATCTCCGTGGTAGTCCTGGCCGCCAACCTGTTCGGCGACTGGCTGCGGGTCAGGCTCGATCCCCAGCAGCGCAATCTCTGAGGAGTTGCCGTCGGTGGCTGAGCCCCTGCTGCGGGTGTCGGATCTCCAAACGGTCTACACCGCCTTTGGCGGCCAACGCGTCGTGCGGGCCGTGGATGGTGTGAGCCTGACGATCGCCAGGGGAGAGAGCCTCGGACTGGTCGGCGAATCGGGCTCAGGCAAGACCACCACCTGCCTCTCCATCGTCCGCCTCCTGCCGCGTGGCGCTCACATAGACGGGGGCAACGTCGAGTTCGGTGGCCAGGACCTGCTCCGCTTGAGCACAGCTGACATGAACCGGGTGCGCGGACGGCGGATCGCCATGATCCTGCAAGACCCGATGGCGTCGCTGAACCCGCTCTTGACGATCTACGACCAGGTGGCCGAGCCGGCCTACTTCCACCGCGCGGTGCGCGGTGGGGCGCTGAAGAGCCATGTGACGTCGTTGCTGCGGGCCGTCCGCATTCCCTCGCCGGAGCCGACCACTAACCTCGACGTGACGATCCAGGCGCAGTACCTGAACATGCTCAAGGACGTCCAGCGGAGGACTGGTGTCGCCCTGCTCTTTGTGACGCACAACCTGGGCATCGTGGCCAAGATGTGCGACCGGGTCGCCGTCATGTACGCGGGCCGCATCGTGGAGCAGGGTCCGGTTCGTGAGCTGTTCGCGTCTCCCCGTCACCCATACACGCAGGCCCTACTTCAATCGATTCCCAAGATCGGGAGCAAGGAACCGCTCGACGCCATCCCCGGGCAGCCGCCGGACCTCGCCAATCTTCCGACGGGCTGCTCGTTTCATCCGCGCTGTCCCCATGCCTGGGACCGTTGCCGGGTGGAGGAGCCAGCCGACCTGGTGGTGGCTGCCGACCATCGAGCCCGATGCTGGCTGCTCGACGGGAGGAGCTCCCAGCTTCAGATTCACGTATCGCAGAGGGCACCCTGAGCCTGCCGGCGGGACCTTCGAACGGAGCGCTGCTCGAGGCGCGCGGCCTGAAGAAATACTTTCCGGCCGGCGGCCTGATCGGGCCCTGGCAGGCGCGCGGCTGGGTCAAGGCGGTCGACGGCGTCGATTTTGCCATCGCCCCAGGTGAGACGCTCGGCCTGGTTGGGGAATCGGGCTGCGGCAAGACGACGACGGTCAAGTTGATCTTGCTGCTGGAGAGGCCGACGGCCGGATCGATCCGCTTCGAGGGCCGAGACGTCTCGGAGCTTCGCGGGCAGGACTTGTTGGCGTACCGGCGCTCGGTCCAAGCGGTCTTTCAAGACCCGTACAGCTCGCTCAGCCCGCGGATGCGCGTTGGCGACATCATCGCGGAGCCCCTCGAAGCCCAGGACCGGCTCTCCAGCCAGGCGATCCGCGCCCGAGTTGGCGAGTCGCTCGAGCTCGTCGGCTTGACCGCCGAGCAGGCCCGCCTCTTTCCACATGAGTTCAGCGGTGGTCAACGGCAGCGCATAGCCATCGCCCGCGCTATCGGCACATCGGCCCGCCTGATCGTCCTCGACGAGCCCGTCTCGGCGCTCGACGTCTCCATTCGGGCCCAGATCATGAACCTGTTGGAGGACCTTCAGCGGCGCCTCGGGATCAGCTACCTCTTCATTGGCCACGACCTCGCCACGGTGACCCACATCAGCCACCGCATCGCGGTGATGTACCTGGGCAAGATCGTCGAGGTCGCGGACAGCCAGGATCTGTGTGCTGATCCCCACCATCCCTACACCAGGGCGCTGTTCGCCGCGGCCCTGCCAATCTACCCGGACGACCGGGGCGAGGAGCTCGTCGTCTCCGGCGAGGTGCCGAGCGCCCTCAATCCTCCCACGGGCTGTCGCTTCCATCCGCGCTGTCCGTTCGCGATGCCCCGCTGCTCAGAGAGCCCCCCGGAGCTCAAGTCTGTGGGCCCCGGAACGTTCGTCGCCTGCTATCTGTATGAAGACGGCAGGGCGCTGGATGATGTATAATCGCCAAGAAACGACGTATAGTCCCGGGAGGGGCGGCGTGGCGAAGATGCATCGTACCCAGATCTATCTCGATCCGGAGCTGGCCGAGTCGCTGGACCGCCTCGCGGGGCAGCGCGGAACTTCACGCGCGGAGCTTATCCGCGAGGCTGCCCGCCAGTTGCTTGCCGAGGCGGAGACGCCCGAGGAGGACTCAATTCTCGGACTCGCGGGGATCGGCCATAGCGGGCTGTCCGACGTCGCAGACCGGCACGACGATTATCTGGTCGAGGACGAGATACGTTCATGGTCCCGGTGAGGATCAGACACGGGGTGTTCGTCGATTCGTCAGCCTGGTACGCGGTTGCCGACGCCAGCGATGGCAGCCATCCCGCCGCGGCACGGCGTTTGCGCCGAGTCACGCAGACGCGCCGACCCCTCGTGACTACCAATCACGTCGTCGGCGAATCGTATACGCTGCTGCTGAGAAGACTCGGCTCCGAAGCGGCACACGATTACTTGCGGCGGATCCGCCGCGATCGATACGTGCATAAGGTCTACGTCCCCGAGGCCTGGGAGGAGGCTGCCGAGCGACTGCTGGAGCAGTACGACGATCAGCCCTTCAGCTACGTCGACGCCACGTCGTTCGTCGCGATGCGCCGCCTCGGTATTGAGGAGGCCCTGGCGTTCGACCGCGACTTCCTCATCGCCGGCTTCACACTCGTTGGCGACGGGTAAGCCCACGCGATCGGGAGGTCCGCGGCCAGTGACGATCCCCACCATTCTGCCCGATGTCGACGAGGAGGTCCGCAGTCGCCTCCTGGCCCTTCCGCCGTTCAAGGTGATCGTGCTCGACTGCCAATGCCACACGTTCGACGACGTCGAGCTGGCGCTGTGTCGGATTATCCCGGGCATGACGCGAGCCAAGGCCCATCAGCACGCCTGGGAGATCCACACAGCTGGCGCCTCAGTGGTCGCCCGAGCGCCGAAGGAGCGCGCCGAGCTGTATGGTGAGCAGCTCGCCACCCGCGGCCTGCGGGTCAGCATCGAGCCGGACTGATGTGGCTCAGGGGCAACACCCACACCCATACGACGTACAGCGACGGCGACAGCCCACCGGAGGTCGTCGTCGACTGGTACGCCGAGCACGGCTACGACTTCCTGTTTCTGACCGACCACAACATCCTGATCCCCGAGGACCACCTGGCTGGCCTGCAGCGGCCAGGCCTCGCCGTCTGGCAGGGCGAGGAGATCACCATGGCGGCCGTGCACGTCAATGGGCTGGGCCTGCAGCAGGTCGTGATGCCCGAGGAGCCGGGTGCCAGCGCGGCTGAGGCGGGGATTTCCAGAAGCGCCGTGGAGCGGATCGGCTGGGCAGTCGAACAGGTCGAAGCACAGGATGGCGCCGCCGCGGTCAACCATCCGAACTACCTCTGGAAGCTGACCGCCGAGGATATGCTGGCGAGTGGTAAATTCCCGCTGCTCGAGATCTCCAACGGCCATCCGCTCTCGTTCAACGACGGCGACGATGTCCATCCATCCGTCGAGCAGATGTGGGATCGGCTGCTCACTGCCGGGCAGCGGGCTTGGGGCGTCGCGTCTGACGACGCCCACCACTTCACAACCTGGGGGTCAGATCGGTCCAACCCGGGTCGCGGCTGGCTGTACGTGCAGTCCGACTCGACGCGGCTGCCCGACTGCCTGGATGCGCTGCGCGAAGGGCGCTTCTGTGCCTCGAGTGGCCCGGAGCTGTCCGACTACCGAGGCTCGCGCGCCGAGATCGCGCTCGACCTGGCATGCGACCGCGCCCAGGTCGACCTGGTCGGGTTAGAGGGGCGCGTCCTCGAGACCATCGATACTGAAAGCGCTCGCTTCGATTTGAGGCGATACAAGTCACCGTACGTTCGCATCCGGGCTACTGACTCGGCGGGGCGCCGTCTGTGGACCCAGCCGGTCTTCCTGTAGACCAACCAGCCCTCACCCCCAAACCCCTCTCCCTCAAGGGATAGGGGGAGTACGGCCCACTCGGCTTGTCCCGATATCAGGGCGTGGCTATACTTGGTCCGCGTCCGCCTTGGGCGGGCCACCGCACCCGTCGAGGGATCATGCCCGAGAAGCTGAGGGTCCTGCGGGCCATCACGCGGTTGAACATCGGCGGCCCGGCGATCCACGCGATCCTTCTGACCCAAGGCCTTCAGAACCAGCGGTTCTCTTCGGTCCTCGTGACCGGCCTCGAGGAACCCCACGAAGGGACCATGCGCGACTTGGCGGCCGCTCATGGAGTTTTGCCGTTGGTCCTCGAAGAGCTCGGCCGTGAGGTCAGTCCGGCCAACGACTTACGCGCAACCCTCAGGATGTACCGGCTGATTCGCCGCCTGCGGCCACACATCCTTCACACCCACATGGCCAAGGCCGGCACCGCCGGCCGGCTGGCCGGGCTGCTGGCGAGAGTGCCGATCGTCGTGCATACGTTCCACGGACACACCTTCCACAGCTATTTCGGGCCAACCAGGACGGCGCTCTTCTTGCAGATCGAGCGCCTTCTGGCGCGCTTCACCGACCGCATCGTCGCCGTCGGCGAAGACCAGCGCCGCGAGATCGCGGCCTACGGAGTAGCGCCAGCCAGCAAGATCGTGTCGATCCCACTCGGGCTGGAGATTGAGCAACTGCTCGACGCCGAGCGGGAGCGTGGCCAGCTCAAGGCGGAGCTGGGCCTGAACGGCCGCAGCAAACTCGTCGGCATCATCGCCAGGCTGGTGCCGATCAAGGCCCACGAGGTATTCCTGGAGGCTGCCGCGCGCGTGCGCCGCGAGTCACCCGAGAGCTACTTCCTCGTCATAGGAGATGGGGAACGGCGCGCGGAGCTGGAGCGGCTCGCGGGGCAGCTGGGGCTTGGAAGCTCGGTGCGCTTCTTGGGCTGGCGCGGCGACATGAAGCGGGTGTACGCCGATCTTGACGTGGTTGCCCTGTCGTCGAACAACGAGGGCTCGCCGGTTGCGCTGATCGAGGCGATGGCCGCGGCCAGGCCAGTGGTCGCAACCAGGGTTGGCGGTGTGGGCGAGGTGGTCCAGGATGGCCGGACCGGCCTGCTGGTCCCGCCACGCGAGCCAGATGCTCTTGCACGAGGAATCCTCGAGCTGCTGCGCGCTCCGGAGCGAGCCGAGCAACTCGGGCAGGCGGGTCGCCAGCGCGTCTATCCACGCTACGCCGCCAGTCGGCTGGTAGCCGACGTCGAGCGCCTGTACCTCGACCTTGCGCGCGACAAGGGCCTGGTGGCGGCTTGAGCGGCCAGCCGGCGATTCTAATCCAGCTGCTGTCCGGTGCGCTGGCGCTTGGGCTGGCGATGCTCCTGACGCCCGCGGCGGGGCGGCTGGCGGGCCGGATCGGACTGGTATCCCACCCGCGCGGCGACCGCTGGCACCGTTCGCCCACGCCCCTGTTGGGTGGCGTCGCTATCTTCCTGGCGATCGTGCCTCTGTTCCTGCTGGTGCCCCAGCCGGTCCAGGCCCATCCCTTCGACCGGTTTGGCGGTCTGCTCCTGGGGGGGACGCTGATCTTCGCGCTTGGCCTGTTCGACGACATTCGGACGCTGCCGCCGTACACCAAGCTGCTGGGCCAGATCGTGGCGGCCTGCGTGGTCGTAGCCGGACTGCCGATCGGCAAGTTCATGCCCTGGTCGGTGCTGGTGGTGCCGGTCACGATCTTCTGGATCGTCGGGGTGACCAACGCCTTCAACTTGCTGGATAACATGGACGGCTTGTCGGCCGGCATCGCCGCGATCGTGGCGCTGACGCTGTTTGCGTACAACTACCTTCAGGGTGATCAGCAGACGGCGCTGCTCTGCCTGCTGATCGCCGGCGCTGCCGGCGGGTTCCTGGTCTTCAACTTCAACCCGGCTCGGATCTTCATGGGCGACTCGGGCAGCCTGCTGGTGGGCTACCTCCTGAGCGGGATGGTGGTCCTGGGCGCGGCCAAGGCGACCTCAGAGCTGGCCCTGGCGCTCCTGGTGCCGGTCGGCGTCATGGCCTTGCCGATCCTGGATACAACGCTCGTGACGATCATGCGGGCGCTGCACAGTCGCCCGATCTCGCAGGGCGGCCGCGACCATCTCTCGCATCGCCTGGTCGCGCTCGGACTGAACGAGCGGTCGGCGGTGCTGGTCCTGTACGCGGTGAGTGGGCTCTTCGGCATGCTCGCCGTTACGTCAAACTACGTCGGCGGGCCCGTCACGCTGCTGCTCGGCTCACTGCTCGGGTTGGGGATCATCTTCTTCGGCATCTACCTTGGCCAGGTGCGTATCTACACCGAGGCGGACTACGAGAAGATCAGCCATGAGCCGAGCATCGTGGGCAAGCTGGTCGTTGGCGGCACCTGGCTTTACAAGCGCCAGGTGGCCGAGATGGTGCTCGACCTGACGCTGATCTGCCTAGGCCTGCTGGCGGCGTACCTGATTCGGTTCGAGGGCGGGCTCGAGCGTCGCTTCGTCGAACAGTTCGCGTCGCTGCTGCCGTGGGTGGTCAGCATCAAGCTGGCAACGCTGTTCAGCCTGGGCGTGTATCGCACCATCTGGCGCTACGTCGGCGTGTCCGACCTCCTGCGGCTGGGCATCGGCAGCTCGCTCGGGTCGGCCATTTCAGCCGTTTGCCTCCAGGTCGTTTTTCGGGCCGAGGGGGGTGTGCCACGGGCCGTCTTCCTGGTTGACTGGCTCGTCGTGACAGCGCTTCTGATCGGCGCACGGATGTCTTTCAGTCTTATCTCGCACGTCCTGGCCCGGCTCCGCCGACGGGATCTGACCCGGGTGCTGATCGTCGGCGCCGGCGACATCGGCGAGCTGGTGCTGCGGGCCATGCAGCGCAGCCGATCACACGGCTACCGGGTGGTTGGGTTTTTGGACGAGGACCGTGGCAAGCAGGCCCGCGCGATCCATGGCATCCCCGTCCTCGGGCCGACGGCCAGCCTGCGCGAGGTGGTTGAGTCCAGGGACGTCGACGAGGTGGTGCTGACCGTCGCCGATCGTGATGGCGACGTCGCGGCCGAGTGTGTCCGTCTCGGAATCGGTTTTCGGGACGCCGGGACATTTTTCGGGTCTCAACTCGAAGGGGAGCCGCAACGAGTCGAGGCCGGCGCTCGATGAGGGCACTGGTCACCGGCGGGGCGGGCTTCATCGGCTCGCATCTAGTCGAAGGCTTGCTCCACTCGGGCTACGACGTCGAGGTCATCGACAACCTGTCGACGGGAGCCCGCCACAACCTGGCCCATCTCGAAGCGGACGGTCGCTTACAGGTCACCATCGACTCGATCCTGAACGAGTCGCTCATGGACCGCACGATCGGCGACGCCGATCTGGTGTTTCACCTGGCGGCCGCCGTCGGCGTCAAGTGGGTGCTCGAGCATCCGCTCAGCTCGCTTGAGACCAACCTGCGCGGCACGGACATCGTCCTGGCCGCGGCTGACCGCCACAACCGACCCGTCCTGGTCGCCTCGACCTCGGAGGTGTACGGCAAGAACGACTCGGGGCCGTTGGGCGAGGATGACGACCGAATCCTCGGCTCGAGCATGGTGACGCGCTGGCTGTACGCCACGGCCAAGGCTGCCGACGAGGCGCTGGCGCTGGCCTATTGGCACGAACGCGAGCTGCCCACGATGATCCTCCGCTTCTTCAATACTATCGGCCCGCGTCAGACTGGCCGCTACGGCATGGTCGTACCGCGCTTCATCGGCCAGGCGCTCAGAAACGAGCCCATTACCGTGTACGGCGACGGCCACCAGACTCGCTGCTTCACCTACGTGGGGGATGTCGTACGCTCGGTGATCGCGCTCGCCGAGTGCAAGAACGCGTGGGGCGAGGTCTTCAACGTCGGACGGGAGGATGAGATCAGCATCCAGGACCTGGCGCTGCGGGTGACCAACCTCACTGGCAGCCGGTCCCAGATCGTCTACATCCCGTACGACGAGGCGTACCAGCAGGGGTTCGAGGACATGCGCCGCCGAGTGCCGGATGTCACCAAGCTGCGTCGCTACGTCGGCTTCGTCCCGGAGACGGACCTGGACGAGGCGCTGAGGCGAATCATCGCCGTCCATCCCGCGGCGCCGGCCCGGGCCCTCTGATGGGGCCGCGTGGCCTGCGCCAATTAGCCTGGCACTGGTTTCCAGTTCTGTTCTGGATGACCCTAATCCTGGCGCTGTCGAGCCGATCGGACCTCCCAGCGCGTACCAACCCGGCCACGGGCGAGATCATTCGGACCACCTACCTGGCCGCCAAGGCAGCCCACATCGTGGAATACAGCGTGCTGGCGACCCTGCTGATGCGCGCGGTGACCGCCCAGGGCGGCGGGCTCGGCATGGCGCCGGCCCGGGCTGCTGTCTGGGTCGTGCTGGCCGCAACAGCGTTCGGCATCGGCGATGAGCTGCGCCAATCGTTCGTGCCAAACCGCGAAGCACGGCCAGCCGACGTCGCGATCGACGCCGCCAGCGCCCTCGGCATGGTGATGGTCCTGATGATCTGGAGACACGTCCGCGAGGCCCAGCGCGTGAGTCAGCGAGTCCTCGACTGAGGACGTGAGACGTGCTGCGTTGGCTGGTGATCGCCTCGTGGGTGGTCGTCATCCTCTTCAACTCATCCATCCCCGCAACTCCCTCGTTCGGCCCGTCGCTTCTCTCATTCCTCACAGCCAAGCTGGGGCACATCGTCGAATACGCCTTCCTCGGTTGGATCCTGTGCGGCACGCTCGCCAGGCCCGCTCCAAGCGTGGGCATGCGACCGAGGTGGGCGCTGTTCACCACGCTCATGGTGGGCGTGTGCCTGGCAGCGGTGGACGAGACGCGCCAGCTTTTCGTTTACAGCCGGACGGGCCAGCCGGCCGACGCCGCCCTCGACGTGGTGAGCCTGTTAGCCGGGGCGCTGTTGAGCGGGGGCGGCTCCGGCTGGCGGCCGTGGTGGCTCGGCCACGGGCGACAAGCGACAGATGGGGATCGCTCGTCCGAGCACGTTGGCGAGCAGGGCAGCGGCGAAGACGAGCATCATGAGCTGCATCGGCAGCACCTGGCGGTAGCCGTAGAAGTAGGGCACGAACGCGATCATGACCAGGAAGTGCGTCGCGACGAACAGGTGCAACGGGGCAGCCCGCAGCGTGCGACTACCAGGTAGGACGAAGAGCGCCGATAGGTAGAGCGCGCTTAGCGCCAGGATGTCGGGCGCGACGCTCGAGCTGCCGTCGATCGCTCCGGCGAAACCCAGCGTGTACAGTCCGAGTGGGAGCAGTGTCCCCGCGTAGCCGATCGGGTCCTGGCGCACGAACTCGAGCACTTCGCGGGTCGGCCGATCGAGACTCAGGGCGTTATAGAGGCGGTTCTCGTCGACCCGACCCAACCGCACGCCCAGACCCGGCGTATGGGCTATCAGTAACGTCGCGCCGGCGTTTGTCGCCATGAGGACCGGGTGCCCGGAGACGAAGTAGTTCCGCAGCGGCACCA
>WNGA01002787.1_pt1 | contig 27028 bp, 22 predicted proteins | sample 5400061 | NCBI WGS metagenome assembly WNGA01 (sample SAMN13153366, study PRJNA577476) | soil metagenome | isolation source: 100 cm soil or saprolite under grassland replicate 2 | place: USA:California | collected 2016-06-15 | reverse complement strand
CCCCGCCGCCCACCCACCCAACGACCGCCAAAGCGACCACCACCCTGCCGGACACCGACACCCCAACCCAACCCCTCAAGCCGGGCACCGGACCAACCCACCATTCATGCATTTAGCCGGTGGCAAGCCTGCCACCGAGCGCCAGCGAGGCGGTAGGCGCGGCAGTAGCTCAAAACGCAACCACCCACCAAACCGACACACCGACGACACCCCAACCGCCGCAGCCGCCGCAGCCGCCGCAGCCGCCGCAGCCGCCGAGCCGACCGAACCGCACCAGGCCGCAACCGCACCAGCACGGAACGCCAACGCCCACGGCCACCACCCGAACCAGCCGCAGGCGCACACGCGCTGCAGCGAACCGCCGGAACCGGCCACCGCCTCCCCCACTACCCCGCCGCAGCCATCACCGCATCCCGCACCCCAGCCCGCACCTCCGCATCAAGCACCGGCTTCCCGTCCGCCCCCACCACGTAAAACGCATCCACTACGGCACTGCCCAACGTCCCCACCCTCGCCGTCCGGATATCCAGCCCGCACCGTTCCAACGCCGCCGTCACCCGGTACAACAACCCGACCGCGTCCGAGGCACGCAACTCCAGCACGGTCGCGTCAGTCGCCGCATCGTCGAACCACAGCACCCGCGGCGGCGGGCCCGAAGAGGCCGCCGCCGGATACGACGCCTCCCGGGCGGCGATCCGCTCGGCCAGCGGCAACGAGCCGGCCACCGCGCGGCGCAGGTCGTCCGACAGCAGCGCCGGGTCGGGCGGCCGGCCGAAGCGGGGCGCCACCATGAAGATCATCACGGCGTTGCCGTCCAGGGTGCGGACATCGGCGGCGCGCACATCCAGGGCGTGCAGGGCCAGCACACCGGCGGCCCGGCTGAGTAGGCCGGGACGGTCCGGCGCCACCGCGGTGACCTGGTCGCCGGATACCCGGATGGCGAGCCGCCCCCCGGCGGCCAGTTCGGCCACCCCAGGCGCCAACGGGGAGGGCACTGGCGGCGGGGCGCCCGTCAGCGCGCGGGCCACCCGGCGTACCAGATCCGAGATCAGACCGGACTTCCACTCTGTCCACACTCCGGGGCCGGTGGCCCGCGCGTCCGCCTCGGCCAGCGAGTGCAGCAGCTCGAGCAGCCCGGCCGACCCGCTCACCGCGTCGGCCACGGTGCGCACCGTGGCCGGGTCGGACAGGTCGCGACGCAGAGCGGTGTCCGGCAGCAGCAGGTGGTGCCGCACCATCTCCTGCACACTGTCCACATCGGACGGTGACAGGCCGATGCGGCTGCAGATCCGGCGGGCCAGCACCGCGCCGGTCGCCGAGTGGTCGCCGGGCGAGCCCTTGCCGATGTCGTGCAGGAACGACCCGAGCAGCAGCAGGTCCGGCCGGGCGACGCGGCGTACCAGCTCGGTGGCCTGCGCCGCCGTCTCCATCAGGTGCCGGTCCACGGTGAAGCGGTGCACCGCGTTGCGCTGCGGCAGGAACCGCACCCGCTCCCACTCCGGTACCAGCGTCGCCAGCAGGCCGGCCTGGTCCAGCGCCTCCAACACCGGGATCGCGGCCCGCCCGGTGGCCAGCAGTGCGAGGAACGACTCGCGCGGCTCGGCCGGCCACGGCTCGGGCAGCGGCGCCGACTCGCTGGCCAGCCGAGACAGCGCGAACGGCGCCAGCGGGCGGTTGGCGCGCGCCGCGGCGGCGGCCGCCCGCAGGGCCAGCCCGGGGTCGGCCCACGGGTCGGCGTCGCGGGCCAGCACCACCTCGCCCTCCTGCTCCACCACGCCGTTCGCCAGCGGCCGCCGGTCCGGGCCGCGCCGCCGGCCGCGCCACCGGCTCCGCCGCACCGCCAGCTCCGCCTCGACCCGGCGCCACGCGGTGTCCACGGTGAACGCGACCGTGCGGGCCGCCTCGCTGACCGCGCGCAGCAGATCCCCGTCGGAGGCGAACCCCAGCGACTCGGCGACGCCGGCCTGCTCCTGCAGCACCAGCCGGTCCATCGCCCGGCCGGCGCGCCGGTGCAGCTCGCCGCGCACGTCCATCAGCACCCCGTACGCCGCGCCCACCGCGCCGGACGGCCAGTCGGCGAGCTGCGCCGCGGCCAGCGCCTGCAGCGCATGGACGTCGCGCAGCCCGCCGCGGCTCTCCTTCAACTGCGGCTCCAGCAGGAACGCCGCCTCCCCGTGCGCCACCCAGCGCTCGCGCACCGCGGCCAGCAGCTCGGGCAGCCGGCGCACCGCGTCGGCCCGCCACGACTCCAACACGGTGTCGCGCAGCCGGCTGGTCAGCGCGGCGTCGCCGGCCACGTGCCGCGCGTACAGCAGACCGAGCGCGGCCTTGAGGTCGTCGCGCCCCACCGACACCGCCTGCTCGACGGTGCGCACCGAGTGGTCCAGCCCGATCCCGGTGTCCCACACCGGGTACCAGATCCGGTCCGCGACCTCGGCCACGCCGGACGACCGTCCACTGTGGACGAGCAGCAGGTCCAGGTCCGAGTACGGCGCGGGTTCGCGCCGGCCGATGCCGCCGACCGCGACCAGCGAGATGCCCGGCACCTTCGGCATCAGGCCGCCCAGCCAGCGGTCGTACAGCTCCGTCAACGCCTTGCGCAGTGCGGCGCCGACAAGGTCGGGCCGCCCGAGCAGCGCTGCTCGGGCGGCCTTCACCTTGGCTGGATCAGAGGGCGTCGGGACCACGCTCCCCGGTCCGGACCCTGACCACCGCCTCCACGGGCGTCACCCATGCCTTCCCGTCGCCGATCTTGCCGGTCCGCGCGGCGTCGACCACGGCATCGAGCACCCGGTCGGCGTCCTCGTCCTCCACCAGGACCTCAACCCGCACCTTCGGGACGAAGTCCACGGTGTACTCGGCGCCGCGGTAGACCTCGGTGTGGCCCTTCTGCCGGCCGAAGCCCTGCACCTCGGTCACGGTCAGCCCGTGTACCCCGAGGATCTCCAGGGCGTGCTTCACGTCCTCAAGCTTGAACGGCTTGACGACCGCGGTCACCAGCTTCATGCATCCACCGCCTTCGTCGCGGTCGTGGTCGTGCCCACCGGGCGGTACGGGCTGCCGACGCCGGCCAGCGTGCCGAGCTCGTAAGCGGACTCGGCGTGCTCGGCGGTGTCGACGCCGGTGGTCTCCTCGTCCTCGGACACCCGGAACCCTACGGTCATGTCGATCACCTTGGCGATAATGTACGCGAGCACGAACGAGTAGGTCATGACCGCGGCGGCCGCGACGATCTGCCGCCACAGCTGGTCGAACCCGCCGCCGGTGAAGACCCCGTTCTTGAGGGCCGCGCCGGCCGTGGTGGTGCAGAAGAAGCCGACCAGCACGGTGCCGACCCAGCCACCGACCAGGTGCACGCCCACCACGTCCAGTGAGTCGTCGAACCCGAACCGGTACTTCAGGCTCACCGCGAGCGCGCAGACCGCGCCGGCGATCAGGCCGATAGCCACACCGCCGAGGGCGTTCACGAACGCACAGGCCGGGGTGATGGCGACCAGGCCGGCCACCGCACCGGACGCCGCACCGACCGTGGTCGGCTTGCCGTCCCGGAACTGCTCCACGAGCAGCCAGCCCAGCGTCGCGGCCGCGGTGGCCACCATCGTGGTGGTGAAGGCGTTCGCCGCGATCGCGTCCGCCTTGAGCGAGGAGCCGGAGTTGAAGCCGAACCAGCCGAACCACAGCAGGCTCGCGCCGAGCAGCACGAACGGCACGTTGTGCGGCCGCATCTTCTCCGTCGGCCAACCCTTTCGCTTGCCCAGCACCAACGCCGCCGCCAGGGCGGCCGAGCCCGCGTTGATGTGCACCGCGGTACCGCCGGCGAAGTCGTAGGCCTTGAGCTTGTTCGCTATCCAGCCGCCATGCGCGATGATGTTGCCGGCCGAGTCGGTGACGTCGAACGCGAACACCCAGTGCGCCACCGGGAAGTAGACGATCGTCGCCCAGAGCACCACGAACAGGCCCCACGCCCAGAACTTGGCCCGGTCCGCGATCGCCCCGGAGATCAGCGCCGGGGTGATGATCGCGAACATGAGCTGGAACATGACGAACGCCAGCACCGGGATCTGGTGCCCGGTGGCCGCGTTGTCCGCCACCGTGGGCGCGGCCCCGGTGACCTGGTCGATCGTGCTCTTCAGCCCGATGTTGTCGAGGTTGCCGACGAGCCCGCCCTTGGCGTCGGGCGCGAAGCTCATGCTGTAGCCGTACAGCACCCAGAGGACGGCGACGACCGCCAGGCAGATGAAGTTCATCATTAACATGTTGAGCACGCTCTTCGCCCGCACCATGCCCCCGTAGAAGAAGGCGAGGCCGGGCGTCATGAGCAGCACCAGCGCGCTGGATGCCAGCACCCAGGCGGTGTCACCCGCGTTGATCATGACCCTCCCTTCGGGGAGCCCACAGGGCTCCGCACTGCCAAGGAGATTCGCGGCGGCCTGTTTCGCGCGCGAAGTGGCAATGTTTCAGCCGAGTGAACTTCGCAGGCCGGGTGAGTCGCGCGCGTTACGCCGTACGCCGTTCCACCCGGCGGGTGTGTCATCCGGCCGAAAACCTGCCCCTAGGATCGCGATCATGTCCCGGCCCGCTGGCTCCCGCCGTACCGGACACATCGTGGTGTGCGGCGACGACTCGCTGGCGGTCCGGCTGGTGGAGGAGCTGCGCCGGCTGGACGAGCGGGTGGTCGCCGTGGTGCCCAGCGCCGAGGACGAGGTTGGCAGCGAGATCGCCGCGCGCGGCGCCGAACTGGTGGTCGGCGTCTCGCCGCACGTGCACCTGCTGCGCCGGGCCGGGGTGGCGACGGCGCGGGCGATCGCGATCGTGCACGAGGACGACGTGGGCAACATCCAGACCGCGCTGGCCGCCGAGGAGCTCAACCCCGGGCTGCGGATCGTGCTCCGGATGTTCAACAGCGGCCTCGGCCAGCACCTGGAGCGGTTGTTCGGCAACGGCGTGGCGCTGTCGGCGTCCGGCATGGCGGCGCCCGCGTTCGTGTCCGCGGCGATGGGCGAGTCGGATGTGCAGTACGTCGAGGTCGCCGGCCGGGTGCTGGCCGCCGGGCCGAGGGGCGCGGTGTCGGGCGTTCCGGTGGCGGTGCTGGCCGACACCAGCGGATCGCGCACGACGCTGCTGCCGCCGGCCGGCAACGTGGTGCTGGCACCGGCCGGCGCGGCGTCCCGGCGGCAGCGCGCCCGGCATGCGTTCGGTGCGCTGGCGGCGGCCCGGCAGCTCATCGACCGGCGGCTGCGGCTGGTGCTGGCCGCGTTCGCCGGGCTGGCGTTGGTCACCACGCTGCTGTTCGCCGGCCGGTTCGGCTGGTACGACGCGATCAGCCTGGTCACCGCCACCGGCTCGCCGAACCTCAACCTGGAGAGCCAGCCGCTGCCGCTGCGGATCGCCGCCGCGGCGGTGCAGCTACTCGGCCTGCTGGTCGTCGCGCTGCTCACCGCGGTGGTGGTCGACGTGCTGGTGGGCGCCCGGCTGGTCCGGGTGCTCGGCGGGGTGCGCGGCAAGCTGTCCGGCCACATAGTGGTGTGCGGGCTGGGCAACGTCGGGGTCAAGGTGGTGCAGACGCTGCGCCAGCGGGGCATGCCGGTGGTCGCGGTGGAGCGGAACGAGGACCGGTCCACGGTGGCCACCGCCCGGCGGCTGGGCGCCGCGGTGGTGATCGGGGACGCGACGCTGGACGAGACGCTGCGGTCGGCGCAGGTGCAGCGCTGCCGTGCCGTGATCGCGGTGACCAGCGACGACGTGGCGAACCTGGAGGCCGGCCTGGTCGCCCGCGGCCACAACCCGGACGCCCGGATCGTGCTGCGGCTCTTCGACACCGAACTGGCCGGGCAGGTGGACCGGAAGATGGGGCTGGGCATCTCGCGCAGCGTGTCGATCCTGGCCGCGCCCTCGTTCGCGGCCGCGGTGCTGGAGCAGCGTGTCACCGCGATGATCCCGGTGAACCGCCGGGTGCTGCTCACCACGGAAGTGTCGGTCGAGCCGGGGTCGGCCGCCGGCGGCGCCGCGGTGTCCACACTGGACCAGGAGGGCGCGGTGCGGGTGCTCGCCGTCCGGTCCGGCACCGGCCGCTGGGAGTGGCAGCCGGCCCCGCGCCGGGTGCTCAGCCCGGGTGACCGGGTCGCGGTGGTGGCCACCCGGGCAGGGCTGGCGCGGACCCTGCTCGCCGCGCGGCCGCCACGCCGGTAGGCGGCACCGGGCTGCCCGAACAGCCACCCTTTCAGCCGTACTCGGGCCCCCGGCCGCGCTCTACCGTCGCGGTACTGCGTGATTCGGCACAGGGGGGATCGACGTGACTACGAACGAACCGACACTTCGCCTGCACGACAACACTGTCGATGGCTGGGTCGAGTACCTGCAGGAGCTGCTCAACGGCTACAACTTCGGCCCGCTGGCCGTGGACGGCAACTTCGGCCCGGCGACCCAGGGCGCGGTGATGAAGTTCCAGGGCACGTACGGGCTGCTGGTCGACGGCGTGGTCGGCAACCAGACCTGGGCGGCGCTGCGCCACGAGACCCCGCAGGCGCCGAGCACCGATGGCCGGGCGCCGCACAGCTACACCGAGCAGGGCGAGGAGGCGCGCTGGTGGACCGAGGTCGGGCCGGCCGCGTACGACGCCACCCAGGACACCCTCGAGCTGCCCGCGGTGAACACCGGCAACACCCCCATCTCGGGTGGCGTGCACATCGCCGACGCCAAGGTCACCGACAGCGCTGGGACCTCGACGGACATCCAGCTCCCCTCGTTCACCCAGACCGGCAACCCGGCGCAGCCCGGCGAGATGCTCCTCTTCGGCGGCACCGGCATCTCCACCATCGGTACCGGTCCGCTGCACATCGACGCCACCCTGCCGGCCGTGCTGGGCAGCGACACGATCAGCGTCGACATCACGGTGTGAGCCGACCGTCCACGTTGGACGGACCGAGACTCGGCGCCTCAGTCGCCGAGCAGGGCGTCGGCGAAGGCTTTGGGTTCGAAGTGACGCAGCCAGGTCGCGACGGACCTCAGTCGCCGAGCAGGGCGTCGGCGAAGGCTTTGGGTTCGAAGTGACGCAGCCAGGTCGCGACGGACCTCAGTCGCCGAGCAGGGCGTCGGCGAAGGCTTTGGGTTCGAACGGGGCCAGGTCGTCCGGGCCCTCGCCGAGGCCGATCAGCTTGACCGGTACGCCCAGCTCGCGCTGCACCGAGATGACGATGCCGCCCTTCGCGGTGCCGTCCAGCTTGGTCAGCACGATCCCGGTCACGTCCACCACCTCGGTGAACACCCGGGCCTGGGCCAGCCCGTTCTGACCGATGGTGGCGTCGAGCACCAGCAGCGTCTCGTCCACCGGACCGTACTTGGCGACGACCCGCTTCACCTTGCCCAGCTCGTCCATCAGGCCGGTCTTGGTGTGCAGCCGGCCGGCGGTGTCCACCAGCACCACGTCCACCGCGGTCTCGGTGCCGCGCTTGACCGCGTCGAACGCGATCGCCGCCGGGTCGCCGCCCTCCGGGCCGCGTACCGTCTCGGCGCCGACCCGGGAGCCCCACGTCTGCAACTGGTCGGCGGCAGCGGCCCGGAAGGTGTCGGCGGCGCCGAGCAGGACGGTGTGACCGTCGGCGACCAGCACCCGGGCCAGCTTGCCGCAGGTGGTGGTCTTGCCGGTGCCGTTGACCCCGACGACGAGCACGACCGCGGGCCGGCCGTCGTGCGGCGACGTCGCCACGGTGCGGTCCAGATCCGGGCCGAGCGCGCTGGTCAGCTCCTCCGCAAGCAGCCCGCGCAGCTCGGCCTCGCTGCGGGTACCCAGCACCTTGCTCCGGGTGCGCAGCCGTTCCACGATCTCGGTGGTGGCCGCCACGCCGACGTCGGCCTGCAGCAGGGTGTCCTCGACCTCCTGCCACGCGTCGTCGTCAAGCCGGTCCCGGGACAGCAGGGTGAGCAGCCCGCGGCCGAGACTGGACTGCGAGCGGGACAGCCGGGCGCGCAGCCGCACCAGCCGGCCGGCCGTCGGCTCGGGCATCTCGATCGCGGGCGCTACGGCCGCCTCGTCCGGCGCGGGCGCCTCGGTGGGCGCCTCGACGGGCGACTGCGTCGGAGCCTCGGTGGGCACCGCCATCCCGGGCGCCGGCATCTCGAGGGTGTCGGTGGCCAGCCGGGGTGGCTCGGCCGCCTCCTCGACCTCCTCGACATCCTCGGCGGGCGGCACGTCCAGCCGGGTGGCGGTGCGGCGGGACCGGGTCGCGAGCAGGGCCAGACCGGCCAGCAGCGCGACCACGAGGATCACGACGGCGACGAGCACGTACTCCATACCGCGATCCTTCCAGAGCCCTTCGCATCGGACCGCACACCGGGTACCCCCGTCGGTGAACGACCGTCCGGATCACACCGGATGGGCCCGAGACGTGGCCCAGGTTGCGGCCGTGGCGGCCCGGGCGTTGACCGGCGCCCGGCCACCGCCTCGATGGTGCGCGTCCCGGCCGGGTCAGGGCCGCCGCACGGCATCAGCGTGTCACGACCACCGGGACGCGCTGCACCATGTTGTTCGCCATGCCCTGGCGGTTCCACGGCGCATCGATCGGCTGGGTGTTGCCTGCCTCGTCGGTGGCCCGCGCCAGCAGTTCGTACTCCCCCGGCTCCGCGGCCGGCCACACCCACCGCCAGCCACGCCACGCGTGCCGGTCCACGGGCGGGCCGAGCACCGCATCGGCCCAGGTGGCACCGCCGTCGGCGCTCACCTCGACCCGCGACACCGGCGCCCAGCCGGACCATGCCCGGCCGTGGACCAGGTGCTCGCCGGCGGCGACGAACCGGGTGCGGGACATGAAGTCCGGGTACCCCGGCGGGATCATCAGCGCCCGCGGCATGATCCGGGTCACCGGAGTGCCCGGCTCGTCGGCCGCCCGCTTCAGCCGGTACGCAACCGCGTTCTGGAAGCCGGTGAACGGCGCGTCCAGCACCGTCACCGCGGTCAGCCACTTCACCTGCGCCATGCCGTACCACCCGGGCACCACCAGGCGCAGCGGCCAGCCGTGCTGGGGCGGCAGCGGCATGCCGTTCATCTCGTACGCGAGCAGCACGTCCGGGCCGAGCGCCTCGGCCAGCGGCAGCGCCCGGGCGTAGTCCTGCTCCACCCCGCGCTCGATCCCGTGGTCCGCCCCGGTGAATGCCACCTCGACGGCACCCGGCGGGATGCCCGCCTCGGCCAGCAGGGGCGCCAGCGGGGTGCCCGTCCAGGCGGCCGTACCGACCGCGTCCACCAGCCACGGCTGGCTGATCGGCCGCGGCTCCAGCCGGGCCCGGCCGTTGCCGGCGCACTCCAGGGTGACCGTGGTGGTGACCCGGGGCCGGCGGCGCAGGTCGTCCAGGGTCAGCTCCACCGGCCGGCGCACCGCACCGCCGACCCGTAGCCGCCAGGTCGACCGGTCCAGGTCCGGGATGTCGTAGTGGATCAGCAGGTAGTGCAGGCCGACCGGGGTGAGGTCGTAGCGCAGCGCCTCCGCCGGCATGCCGTGGTTGCGGGCCGCGAGCTGCAGCTCCTGCGCGGTGATGCCCTCGCCGGGCGCGGCCACCCGGGCGGGCGCGCTCGGCTCGGTGCGCGTCATGCCGTCACGGTATTCGGGTACAGCCCGCCGCGGTCGCGACATGGCACATCCGGCCACGGATGTGCCATCCGGCGGTATCGGAGGCCCAGTTCGGGTTCAACCATTCGGCGCAGGGCATCTTGTGCAACCGGCCCTCTTGTGCTGATACTTCCAGCGGCTCGGCATTGGTCCCTTGCAGGTCTTGTGCACCGGTTGGGTAGGACAGGCCCTCTTCGGCGGGCAAGGCGGCCCAGGCCGCGTCACCCTCCGGGCGCGCTATCCCCGGCGCGCTCCCTGCCCACACTGGAGGCTCCGCAGTGACAACCACTCGTACCTGTGTTCGCCGGGCCGCGATGACCCTCGCTGCGGCCGGCCTGGTCGCGGGCGCGCTGCTCGCCACACATCCCGCCCAGGCCGCCGCCCCGACCGCCGCTCCGGCCGCCGGCCCCGCGACCGCCAGCGCGCTGGTCAGCCAGCTCGGCGCGCGGACCGCCGGCTCGTACCTGGACGCGTCCGGCACCGTGGTCGTCACGGTGACCGACAGCGCCGCCGCCGCCCAGGTCCGTGCGGCCGGTGCCACGCCGGAGCTGGTCAGGTACGGCGCCGCCCGGCTCGCCGCGGTCACCGCCACGCTGGACAGGTCGGCCCGGGTCGTCGGCACCGCCTGGGCGGTGGACCCCAGGACCGACCAGGTCGTGGTGTCCGTGGACGAGACCGTGACCGGCGCCAGGCTGGCCCAGGTCACCGCCGTGGCGAAGCGGTTCGGCGACGCCGCCCGCGTAGAGCATGTGGCCGGCAGCTTCAGCATGCGGATCCGCGGCGGCGACGCGATCTACGGCGGCCAGTACCGCTGCTCGCTCGGCTTCAACGTGCGCAGCAGCAGCGGCACGTACTACTTCCTGACCGCCGGGCACTGCGGCAACCTCGCCTCCAGTTGGTACGCCGACTCAGGCCATACCGTGTTCCTGGGAAGCAGGGCCGCCAGCAGCTTCCCCGGCAACGACTTCGCGATCATCCGGTACAGCACGAGCTTCACCAACCACCCGGGCAGCATCAACCTGTACAACGGCACCACCCAGGACATCACCACCGCGGGCAACGCCTTCGTGGGCGAGACGGTCCGCCGCAGCGGTAGCACGACCCACGTCCACAGCGGCACCGTCACCGCGCTCAATGCGACGGTCACCTACCCCCAGGGCACGGTGACCGGCCTGATCAAGACCACGGTCTGCGCCGAAGGCGGTGACAGCGGCGGCCCGCTGTTCGCCGGCAGCACGGCGCTGGGCCTGACCTCCGGCGGCAGCGGTAACTGCACCTTCGGCGGGACGACCTTCTTCCAGCCGGTGACCGAGCCACTGTCGGTGTACGGCGTCAGCGTCTACTGACCACCACCACGGCTGTCCGGCGGTTGTCGGGCGCTACGCCGACCGCCGCCGGACGATTCACCCTTCCTGGCTAGAGCTGCTCTTGTGCAACCGACCAACCGCTGCTGATACTTCCTGCGGCTAGGCATTGGTCCGGTACTGGCCTTGTGTGCCGGTTGGATACGGCACGACCAGGGTCCGCACCGACGCTGGCCCAGCCGCCTGGTGGATGTGCCACCCCCGGCACGTCCCGACCCCCCAGGAGGCTCCCTTGAGGCTCACCAGATCCTCGCTCCGGCCGGCCGCGGTCACCCTCGCGGCGGCCAGCCTGGCCGCGGGTGCACTACTCGTCGCCCACCCGGCACAGGCAAGCCCGGCGTCCGCGGCCCGCCAGGGGGCCTCGTACAGCGCCGTGCAACTCAAGTCCGTCACCGACTCGCTGGACCGGACCGTCGCGTTCCCGGGCACGGCCTGGGGCGTCAACCCGGCGACCAACCAGGTCGTCGTCTCCATCGACCGGACCGTCACCGGTAGCCGGCTGGCCGCGGTGCGGTCGGCTGTCCAGCGGTTCGGCGGCGCCGTGCGGCTGGAGCGGGTGGCCGGCACCTTCCACCTGGACATCTCCGGCGGCGACGCCATCTACGGTTCCCGGTTCCGTTGCTCGCTCGGCTTCAACGTGCGAAGCGGGACCACCTACTACTTCCTGACCGCCGGCCACTGCGGCAAGGCCGAGCCCACCTGGTGGACCTCGGCCAACCACAGCACGCTGCTCGGCAATACCGTCGCCGCCACCTTCCCCGGCAAGGACTACGCGCTGGTGCGGTACGACCCGTCCTTCCCCACCAGCAACATCTCCGGGACCGTGGCCGGCAACCACGACATCACCGCGCCGGCCAACGCCTTCGTCGGTGAGGCGGTCACCCGCACCGGGAGCACGACCGGCACGCACACCGGTGTTGTCACCGCGCTGAACGTCACGGTGCACTACCAGGGCGGCGGCACGGTGCGTGGCCTGATCCAGACCACGGTCTGCGCCGAGCCCGGTGACAGCGGCGGCCCGCTGTACGACGGGACCTTCGCCCTCGGCCTGACCTCGGGTGGCAGCGGCAACTGCACCACCGGCGGAACGACGTTCTTCCAGCCGGTGATCCCGGCGCTGACCGCGTACAGCACGTACGGAGTGCAGATCTTCTGATCCACTGACGTTGCCCGACGGTTGTCGCGCCTGCTGGCCGGCACCGTCGGGCAACGCCGGCCAGCCCGAGGGTGTGTCTGACGAACCTTGAGCCGCTGCGCGCCGCCCGCGACGGCCAAGATCCATTGGACAGGTCCTACGCCGACTCCGGCTCGCGCAACCGCTGGCTGATCACCTGGGTGATGCCGTCGCCGCGCATGCTCGCCCCGTACAGCGCGTCGGCGATCTCCATCGTGCGCTTCTGGTGGGTGATCACGATGAGCTGGCTTGAGTCGCGGAGCTGCTCGACCAGGTTGAGCAGCCGGCCGAGGTTCACGTCGTCGAGCGCGGCCTCGACCTCGTCCAGCACGTAGAACGGCGAGGGGCGGGCGCGGAAGATCGCGACCAGCAGCGCCACGGCGGTCAGCGAGCGCTCGCCGCCGGACAGCAGTGACAGCCGCTTCACCTTCTTGCCGGGCGGGCGCGCCTCCACCTCGACCCCGGAGCCCAGCAGGTCCTCCGGGTCGGTCAGGAAGAGCCGGCCCTCGCCGCCGGGGAACAGCGTGCGGAACACGATCTCGAACTCGCGTGCGGTGTCCTCGAACGCCGAACGGAACACCTCGAGGATCCGGTCGTCCACGTCCTTGACCACGGTCAGCAGGTCGCGGCGGGTGGACTTCAGGTCCTCGAGCTGCTCGCCGAGGAACTTGTACCGCTCCTCCAGCGCGGCGAACTCCTCCAGCGCCAGCGGGTTCACCTTGCCTAGCAGCGCCAGGTCGCGTTCGGCGCGGTGCGCCCGCTTCTCCTGGGTACGGCGGTCGTACGGCCCGGGCTGCGGCGCGACCACCTCCTCGCCGCGCCCGCGGGCCGCCTCGTACTCGGCCAGCTCGTTGGCGGCCGGCGGCACGGGGGCGTCCGGCCCGTACTCGGCCAGCAGCGTCTCCACGTCGAGCGCGTACTCCTCGGCGACCCTGGTCTCGAGCTGCTCGATCCGCATTCGCTGCTCGGCGCGGGCCACCTCGTCGCGGTGCACCGCGTCGGTCAGCCGCTCCAGCTCGCCGGACAGCTCCCGGGTGCGGCCGCGCAGCGCCAGCAGCTCGCCCTCACGCACCACCCGGGCCTGCTGCGCCTCGTCCCGCTCGCCGGCCGCAAGCTCCAGCGAGGCGGCGATCCGGCCCAGCGCGTACTGCCCCACCTCGGCCACCGCCTGCGCGATCACCGCACCACGGGCCCGCCTCGCGCGCGCCTCCTCCTGCTTGCGGCGGGCGGCCCGCTCGGCCTCGGCGGCGCGCAGCAGCGAGTCGGCCCGGCCGCCCATGGCGCGGACCCGCTCCTCGCCGGTGCGCACCGCGAGCCGCGCCTCCATCTCGGCCTGCCGGGCGGCGGCGGCCGCGGCGGCCAGCGCGTCCCGTTCCGCGGTTGACGGCTCGGCGTCCACCGGCGTCGCCTCGGCCAGCTCCAGTCGCCGCTCCAGCCCGGACAGGCCCTCCAGGTCGCGGTCCCGCGCGTCGTCCGCCTCAGCCCGGGCCCGCTCCAGCCGCTCGGCCTCCGCGCTGGCGGACCGGACCGCGGCGCCGAGCTGGGCGAGCTGCTCGGCCACGGCGTTCATCCGGGCGTCGGACTCGTTCAGCCGGGCCAGCGCGGTCTCCACCGCGGACGTGCGGCGCTGCCGCTCGGCCCGCGCCTGCTCCAGATCGCCGGCCAGCCGCGCGCGCCGGGCGGTGGCCTCGTCCAGCTTCTGCTGCGCCTCATCGACCGCGGCCTGCACCTCGATCACGCTCGGCGCGCTGGCGGAGCCGCCGATGGCCCAGTCCGCGCCGAGCAGGTCGCCATCCGGGGTGACCGCCCGCACGCCGGGTTCGCCGCCGGGCTGTCCGCCGCCGGGCTGTCCGCCGCCGGGCGACCGGGCGACCAGCGCTCGGCCGGCGGCCAGGTCGGGCACCACCGCGACCCGGTCCAGCGCGCGGTGCAGCGCGGGGCGGAGCTCCTCGGGGGCGTGCACCAGGTCCACAGCCCAGCGCGCGCCGGCCGGCAACGGCGGCCAGCCGGAACGGTCCACCGTGGGCGGCGTGCCCCCGACCAGCAGCCCGGCGCGGCCCCAGTCGTCCGCTTTGAGCAGTTCCATCGCCGCCGCCGCGCCGTCCACGTCCGAGACCGCGACCGCGTCAGCGATGCCGCCCAGCGCCGCCGCCAGCGCGGCCTCGTGCCCCGGCTCCACCGACAGCAGCGCGGCCACCGAGCCGAGCAGCCCCGGTACCCGGTGCGCGGCGGCCAGCAGCGCACCGGCGCCGTCCTTGCGGGTCAGCCCGATGGCCAGCGCCTCCCGCCGGGCGGCCCAGGTGGAACGCTCCCGGTCCGCCTCCCGCTCGGCGTCCACCAGCGCGCGGACCTGCGCGGACACCTCCTCGTAGGCGGAGACGGCCGCCTCGTGCCGGCTGTCCAGGTCGAGCTCGCCGGCGTCCAACGCGCCCACCTGGGCCTGCAGCGCCTCGAACTCCCCGCGCGCCGTGGCCGCCCGCTCCCGGGCGTCCGCGATCTGGGTGGACAGCCGCTCGATCTCCTCGCCGGCCTTGGCCGCCCGGCTCCTGTGCGCGTTCACCTGGCCGATCAGCCTGGCCAGGCCCTCCCGCCGGTCGGCCACCGCCTTGACCGCGGCCACCAGCGCCTGCTCCGCCCCGGCCAGCCGCTCCTCGGTGGCCTGCCGGGTGGCCACCGCCTCGGCCAGCCGCTCCCGGTCGCCCTCCAGCGCCTCGGTGAGCTCCACCTCCTGCTCGCGGACCTCGGCGGCCTCCCGGTCCAGCGCCTCCGGGTCGCGGCCCGGCCGGGCATCCTCCGGCTCGGCGGACAGGTACCGGGCGCGCTCGGCGGCCAGCCGCGCCGTGCCGCGGAACCGCTCCTCCAGCGCGGACAGCCGATACCACGTCTCCTGCGCGCGCGCCAGCCGGGGGGCGTCCGCGGCCATCACCTGCTCGAGCTCGGCCTCCCGCTCCTGGGCGGCGGCCAGCGCCTGCTCCACGGTGGCGCGCCGCTCCCGGATCGCGGTCTCGTCGGCGACCTCCTGCGCCAGCGCATCCCGGAGCCGGCCCAGGTCGTCGGCCAGCAGCCGCAGCCGGGAGTCGCGCAGCTCGGACTGGACGGCCGCGGCCCGCCGGGCCACCTCGGCCTGCCGGCCCAGCGGCTTGAGCTGGCGGCGCAGCTCACCGGCCAGGTCCTGGATGCGGGTCAGGTTGGCCTGCATCGCCTCCAGCTTCCGCAGCGCCTTCTCCTTGCGCTTGCGGTGCTTCAGGACGCCGGCCGCCTCCTCGATGAACGCCCGGCGGTCCTCCGGGCGGGCCTGCAGCACCGAGTCGAGCTGGCCCTGCCCGACGATGACGTGCATCTCGCGGCCGATGCCGGAGTCGGACAGCAGCTCCTGGATGTCCAGCAGGCGGCAGTGCTGGCCGTTGATCTCGTACTCGCTCTCGCCGGAGCGGAACAGCCGGCGTGCGATGGAGACCTCGGCGTACTCGATGGGCAGCGCCCCGTCGCCGTTGTCGATGGTGAGGATGACCTCGGCCCGGCCCAGCGGCGGCCGGCCGGCCGTTCCGGCGAAGATCACGTCGTCCATCTTGCCGCCGCGCAGCGCCTTGGCACCCTGCTCGCCGAGCACCCAGGCGATGGCGTCGACGACGTTGGACTTGCCCGAGCCGTTCGGGCCCACGACACATGTGATGCCCGGCTCGAAGCGGAGCTGGGTGGCGGACGCGAAGGACTTGAAGCCCTTCAGCGTGAGGCTCTTGAGGTGCACGGCTCTCCGGGCGGCTTCTGGTCAGGTGTGGTGGCCGCGTCGCCCTACGGTCGCCCGCAGGGCACGAGGGAAGGCCAGGGTGACCTTACCTGCCCGGTACGATGTGCGCCCCTCGGCGCGCCATCGACGCCACGAGCCGCTCATCCGCGCTGTCGTCGCCCGACCGGCGGATCGCCCGATCGGAAATCATTCCAATACCATGATCAGCGAGTAATGGCGAATGCACCGAACGTTCATGTTCGAGGGCAGCCGCTACACCGCTGGCCCGGTCGCCGGACGGCCGGGCCAGGTGCTGAAGCTGTGAAGATGCGAGAAGCCGGGCTCAGGCGAGCGCCGGCTCCTTCTCGGACAGGCGCCGAAGGCCGTCCTCAAGGTCTACCTCGTCGGTACGCCCAGAGCGGAGCTCAGCGAGCTCAGCTTCAAGATCCCGTACTCGGGAGCGAAGGAACGTCACCTCATCGAGGAGCCTGCGGTCGGGTCGCGGTGCAACATAACCGATCAGGGCCTTGGCCATCTGAAAGGCCTCCACGGGCAGGACGTGTGTGCGAAGCACGAACGCGGCGTGCGCGCACTCAGGGCGGAATGGGTTGAGGATCCCACCACAGAATGGCGGAGTCAACAAAGAGTGTAGCGGTCCCAGGGCTGGAGTGCTAATGGAGGGTGAAGTCGCGCGCGCCGCCCCGGGCCGCGGACCACTGCTCGACGACGTCGCGCACCCGACCCGGCGCACCCGGGCCGCGCAACCGGGCGAGCAGCTCCCGGCAGACCGGCTCGGAGCCCTCGGCGACGACCTGGACCCGCCCATCGTCGAGGTTCGCGGCGCTGCCGACCAGTCCGAGCTCGCGGGCCTGCGCCCGCGTCCACCAACGGAACCCCACGCCCTGCACGCGGCCGCTGATCCACGCCGTCAGCCGGACCGGCCGCCCGCCGTGGTCGTCGATCGCGGACGACGACTCGTCCCCGTACTCCACGGCGTCTCCTCCCGACCCACACACGCGGCCCCCGACCCTAGGCGACGCGCCGGACCGCCGCCGGGGTTTCCGCGGCGCCGCGCGGCCCAGGGCCGGGTGCGGTCCGGGTGCGGGGTCGGGGGCTGGTCGGGGGCGGTCGGGGGGCGGTCGCGGCGGGCCGAGGCGGGCCGAGGCGGGCCGAGGCGGGCCCGGAGGCCCGCCTCAGGGGGCGCGGGTGGGGATGGCGCCGGTGTCGGTGGACCGGGCCTCGGGGCCGCGGCGCGGCTGGTGCGGCTGGTGCGGCCGTTCGGGGCGGGGCGGCGTCGGTATGGCCGGCTCCGTACCGCGGCGGGGCCGGTGCACCTGCTCGGAGTGGGCCGGCGGGGACCCGGCGGGCTCCGTACCGCGGCGGGGCCGGTGCACCTGCTCGGGGTGCGTCGGCGGGGGCACCGCGGGAACCGGGCCGCGGCGGAGCCGGTACGGCCGCTCCGGCTGCCCGGCAGCGGGCGCCTCCGGCTGCCCGGCCGCGGGCGGCGGCGCGGCGGGAACCGGGCCGCGGCGGACCTGGTACGGGCGCTCCTCGGGCGGGTCCGCCGGGGTGCGCGAGGCGGGCACCGGACGCTCGCCGGGCTGGCGGTCCCGGCGTGGCGATCCGGTACGGCGGGGCCGGCGGGCGCGCGGCTCGCCGGGGGCAGGGGGCTGCGCCGGTTCGGTCCGGACCGGCTTCGGTGCGCGCCGCGGCCGGCCCCCGGGCACCGGCACGGCCGGGTCGCCGGGCGCCGGCGGCAGCAGCCGCAGCGTCTCGGCCAGCCGGTCGATGACCTCATCCAGGGTGGCGTACGCACCGTCCTGCACGCCGGTCGCGTACTCCCGCCCGCGTTCCCTCGCCTGCTCGGAGACGACCGGCCCGCGCCGCCGCCGCACCAGCCAGGCGGAGAGCTGCCGGACCACGGTGGAGGCATCCGCGGGGCGGGCCCGGCGCAGCCGTTCCCGTTCCTGCAGCGCCGCCGCGCGCCAGAGCGCCAGCGCGGCGAGGCAGCAGGCCAGTCCCGCGGCGATCCGGGCGTCGGCGAACAGAGCGAGCGGCGCGACGACGAGGAGCATCACGAACCCCGCGATGATCACGCCCGTTCACACCTTCCCCTCGGTCGCCGATCCGACCCGTGCACGATCTTGACAGTGCTCCCTGGCACAACGGCGCCCAACGCGACCAGCATGGTCCACCGCCGCCCGATCGCGTGGTGACACGCGAGGCTAGCGGTGACCGCCGGGTGCTGCGAATCGGACAGTCGGGCCTGATCGAGCAGAGACCGGACACGAGTGGATCTAGACTCTGCGCGTGCCGCCACGCCACGACGTCGTTTCCCGGTCCGACACCGGCGACCCGCTCGACCGGTTCCAGATCCCCGGACGGCCGGAGCCGCCGGCCGGCCGCGGCGGGAGGCTGCGGGCCGCCGCGACGGTGGTCGCGGTGGGTCTCGCCCTGCTGGTCGCGCCGAGGCTGATCGGCACGGGGGTGCGGCCGCGGCTGATCGGCGACGCCGCGCCGGCGGCCGTCGAGGTGCCGGCGGTCGGTCGGCCCGGCGCCGGCGCACCGCCGGGAACCACCCGGGCGCCGCGCACCACTGCCGCGCCGGACAGCAGCCGACCGCCGGCCCGGCAGCCGGCCACCCCGCCAACCGGGTCGCGAGCCAGGTTGCCCGCCGGGTTGCCCGCCGGGCCCTCAGCCCCGCCGGCCACCGCCGCGTACGACCGGCAGATCCTGGCGCTGGTCAACTCCGCCCGCAGCGGCAACGGCTGCGGCGCGCTGGCGCTGGACTCCCGGCTGCAGGCGGCCGCCCGCGAGCACACCCGCGACATGGCCGGCAGCGGGCGGTTCAGCCACACCGGAACGGACGGCAGCACGCCGTTCCAGCGGGCCGCCGCGCACGGCTTCACCGGCGCGGTCGGGGAGAACATCGCCCGCGGGTACGAGACCCCGCGGGCGGTGATGAACGCCTGGATGGCGAGCCCCGGGCACCGCGCCAACATCCTCAACTGCGACTTCCGGCTGCTCGGCGTGGGCTACGTCGCCGGTGGCTCCTGGTGGACGGAGATCTTCGGCGGATAGGCCCGCGGTCCGGGTCACGCCCGGCGGCCACCGCCTCGGCCCGGATCGGGCTACCAACGGGCGCGGCGCGGCCGGGGCTGGCAGCGCGGGCAGGTGTAGCTGGACCGGTTCATGAACGGGTCGCGCCGGATCGGGGTGCCGCACCGCCGGCAGGGCTCGTCGCCGCGCCCGTACACCGCCAGCGACCGGTCGAACCACCCGCTCTCGCCGTTGACGTTCACGTACAGCGCGTCGAACGAGGTGCCGCCCGCGGCGAGCGCCTGCGCCAGCACCCCGCGGACCGCGCCGAGCAGGATGGCCAGCGCCGGCCGGGTCAGCGTCTCGGTCGGCCGGGCCCAGTGCAGCCGGGCCTGCCACAGCGCCTCGTCGGCGTAGATGTTGCCCACCCCGGAGATCAGGGACTGGTCCAGCAGCGCGCGTTTGATCGCGGTGCGCCTGCGCCGCGTCCGGTCAGCGAACGCCAGGTCGTCGAACTCGGGGTCCATCGGGTCCCGGGCGATGTGCCGGATCGGGGTGGGCAGGTCGGCGCCGCCCGGGTCCACCGACAGCCCGCCGAACGTGCGCTGGTCCACGAACCGCAGCTCGCGGCCGCCGTCGGTGAAGGTGAGCCGGATCCGCAGGTGCGCCTCGTCCGGCGCGCCCGGCGGCTGGACCAGTAGCTGGCCGCTCATCCCGAGGTGGCCGAGCAGCGCGTCGCCGGAGTCCAGCGGCAGCCACAGGTACTTGCCCCGGCGACGGGCCGCGGTGAGCGTCCGGCCGGCGAGCCGGGCGGCGAAGTCGTCGGCGCCGCGGGCGTGCCGGCGGACCGCGCGGGGATGCAGCACCCGCACGCCGGCCACGGTGCGGCCGGACACCCACCGGTCCAGCCCCTGGCGGACCACCTCGACCTCGGGCAGCTCCGGCACGCCGCCAGCCTAACGCCGGCCTCAGGAGGGGTTGACCCGCTCGCGCAGGGTCTTCCACGCGGTCTCGGCGGCCTGCTGCTCGGACTCCTTCTTGCTGCGGCCCTGGCCGGTGCCGAGGTCCTCCCCGGCCACCCGCACCATCGCGGTGAAGTGCTTCTCGTGGTCCGGGCCCTCCTCGGTCACCACGTACTCGGGGACGCCGAGGCCGTGCGCCGCGGTCAGCTCCTGCAGGCTGGTCTTCCAGTCCAGCCCGGCGCCGCGCTGGGCGGAGTCGGCCATCACCGGGTCGAACAGCCGGTGCACCACCTGGCGGGCCATGTCCAGGCCGTGCTCGATGTAGACCGCCCCCAGCAGGGCCTCCAGGGTGTCGGCCAGGATGCTGGCCTTGTCCCGGCCGCGGGTGACCTCCTCGCCCCGGCCCAGCCGCATGTGCGGGCCGAGGCCGCCGGGGCCGAGGGTGCGCGCCACGTCGGCCAGCGCCCGCATGTTGACCACCGAGGCGCGCAGCTTCGCGAGCTGGCCCTCCGGCAGGTCGGGGTGGGCGTGGAACAACGAGTCGGTGATCACCAGGCCGAGTACCGCGTCGCCGAGGAACTCCAGCCGTTCGTTGGTCGGCAGGCCGCCGTTCTCGTACGCGAACGACCGGTGGGTGAGCGCGCGACCGAGCAGGTCGGGGTCGAGGACGACCCCGAGAGCCTGCTCGAGCGGCCCGCCCTCCGGGGCCGAGCCCAGCCTGCTCACCGTGCCTCCTCGCTGACGCTCCCCGGCACGGCGAAGACCGGCACCAGGCCGGCAGGCACCGCGCCGGCAGGCACCAGGCCGGCAGGCACCACGCCGGCAGGCGACCTCGCAAGGTCGGTCACTCGGATCACCTCCGCGGCCACCGTCTCACGGCAGCACGGCACGCGGCGCCCCTGTCTGGACGCCGCGCCGATAGATCATCGTCGGTCGCCGTGCTAACGATCAGACCGCGAGGACGATCCGGCCGTCGTACTGGCCGCAGGTCGGGCACGCGGTGTGCGGCGGCTTCATCGCCCCACAGGCGCGGTTGCTGCACGGCGCGAGCGTGGGCGCGGTCGTCTTCCACTGGGAGCGGCGGTGGCGGGTGTTGCTCCGCGACTTCTTCCGCTTCGGAACGGCCACGTCTACTTCTCCTGACTGTCGGGTCGGTGCTCACCGAACCGCTCGGCGAGAGCGGCCCAGCGCGGGTCGGTCCGCTCGTGCGTGTGGTCCGGCGGCAGGTCATCCCAGCGCGCCCCGCAGGTCGCGCACAGGCCCCGGCAGTCGTCCCGGCACAGCGGTGACAGCGGCAGTCCGAGGACCACCGTATCGCGCACGGTCGGCTCGAGGTCGATCAGGTCGCCCTCGATCCGGCCGGCCTCCTCCTCGGAGGCGGTCTCGTCCGTGGCGCTGTTCGGGTAGGCGAACAGCTCCTGCAGGTCGAGCTCCACCTCGTCCCTGATCGGCCCCAGGCAGCGCGCACACTCGCCGGTCACCGGAGCCGAGACGGTCCCGGAGACGAGTACGCCCTCCATGACCGCCTCGAGCCGGAGATCGAGCTCGAGCGGAGCACCCACCGGAACACCGATCAGCTCCAGGCCGAGGTCCGCCGGCGCGGGCACGATCCGCTCGATTCTGCGCATCGATCCGGGCCTACGGCCCAGCTCGCGGGTGTCGATCACGAGTGGGTCGCGTGGATTGAGGCGTCGCGTCTTGTGCTCGGGCATACAGAACCTGGCCTGTTGGTGAGGCCGGCGGACAAGGTTACCCGAGCCGCCGGGGATCCGTCGATTCGGCCGCCGCGTCGTCGGTGCTCCGTCTCCCCCGGCCCGCGCGGCCCGGTCATCAAGTGTAGGGACGCGCCAGCCCTGCGATGCTCACTCGGCCCGGTCCTTGGTGTGGGGTTGGCACCAGCCCTGCGATGCTCACTCGCTGTCGCCTCGGTGCTCATCTGCTCGGCTCCGCGCTCGCTCCGCTCCTCGGGCCCGCTCGGCCCAGCCCCTCCGGTGCTGGCTGGGGGGCCCTGCGATGCTCACTCGCTGTCGCCTGGGTGCTCATCTGCTCGGCTCCGCGCTCGCTCCGCTCCTCGGGCCGCTCGGCCCGGTCCTTGGTGTGGGGTTGGCACCAGCCCTGCGATGCTCACTCGCTGTCGCCTCGCGGGCTCATCTGCTCGGCTCCGCGCTCGCTCCGCTCCTCGGGCCCGCTCGGCCCAGCCCCTCCGGTGCTGGCTGGGGGGCCCTGCGATGCTCACTCGCTGTCGCCTCGCGGGTGGGCCCGCTCGTGCAGCGTCTGTCGGCCCATGTCGATCTGCCGCATGGTGCGGGTGAGCAGCTCTGTGAACGAGGCCAGCCGGCTGTCCACGTACTCCTCCACGTCGGCCGCCATCTGCCGGGCCTCGGCGCGGGCCTGCTCGGTGACCCGCGCGGCCTCCATGGTCGCCGTCCGGTGCACCTCGCTGCTGTCCATCAGCCGGGCCGCCTCGTGCCGGGCGGCCGCCACCGTGGTCTCCGCCTCGGCGCGCGCCGCGGCCAGGATGCGCTCGGCCTGGGCCTGCGCGGCGGCGACCTGCTGTCCGGCGTGCTCCTGCGCCGAGCGCAGCACATCGGCGGCCTGCTCGCGGGCCGCGCCGACCAGCCGCTCGCGCTCCACCTCCCCCTGCTCGACCGCGCGGGCGAACTGCTCCTCGGCCCGGGCGAGCAGATCCTCGCGCTTGTCCAGCACGCCCTGGGCGTCCTCCAGCTCCGGCGGCAGCGCGTCCCGGACGTCCTCGACGAGGTCCAGGACGTGGCCGCGCGGCACCACGCAGGACGCCGACATCGGCACCCCGCGGGCGGTCTCCACCAACTCGGCCAGCTCGTCCAGGGCCGCCAGCGCCTGGTACGCCTGCGGTTCCTCGATCACGTCGTCGGCCACGCCTCGAGGCTAGCGCCGCTCCGCGAGCCGCTGCTGGAGGCGCTCCAGCACGATAGGCGGGATCAGCCCGGACACGTCGCCGCCGTAGGTCGCGACCTCCTTGACCAGGCTGGACGACAGGAAGCTGTACTGCGGGTTGGTGGCCATGAACAGCGTCTCCACGCCGGCCAGGTCGTGGTTCATCTGCGCCATCTGCAGCTCGTAGTCGAAGTCGCTGACCGCGCGCAGGCCCTTCACCACGGCCGGCACGTTGTGCGCGCGGCAGTAGTCCACGAGCAGCCCCTCGAAGGCGTCCACCCGGACGTTGCCGTAGTCGGCGGTCACCGCGGTGAGCATCTCCATCCGCTCTTCCACGGTGAACAGGCTGGACTTCGTTTTGTTGATGAGCACCGCGACGATGACCTCGTCGTACAGCCGGCTGGCCCGACCGATGATGTCGAGATGGCCATGGGTCACCGGGTCGAATGAACCGGGGCAGACGGCGCGCCTCACGGTACTCACGGTGCGTGACCGTACCAAAGGGCTGTGTCCCCGTACCGCCGTTGCCTGCCCGGCTTGAGTGGTTCTGGCCACACCGGCTCGGCGGCGTCGCGGCGGCGTTCGACCGCCACCACCGCGCCCGGGGCGACCCAGCCGTAGCGGGCGAGGTCGGCGAGCACGGCGTTCAGGTCGGCGTCGGACAGTGCATACGGCGGGTCGGCGAAGATCACGTCGTACGGCGGCCCGGGTGGCGGGCCGGCCGCCAGACGCTGGACACGTTCGGTGACCACCTGTGCACCAGCCAGGCCGAGGGCGCGGGCGTTGTCCCGGATGACGCGGGCCACCCTGGCGTCGGACTCGACCAGCAGCGCGTGCGCGGCGCCGCGGGACAGCGCCTCCAGGCCGACCGCGCCGGAGCCGGCGTACAGGTCGAGGACGCGGGCGCCGTCCAGGTCGGTGAGTGCGTCGAGGGTGGAGAACAGCGCCTCCCGGATGCGGTCGGAGGTGGGCCGGGTGCCCTGCCCGGGCGGCACCGCGAGCCGCCGCCCGCCGGCGCTGCCCGCCACGATCCGCGTCACCGCACCATTCTCCCCCGCTCACCCCACCCGGGCGTGCTCGGTGGCGGCCGGTCGGCGGTGGCAAGCCGGGGGCAGCCAGCGTGGGGTGGCCACGGCGAGCAGGCCGAGGGGCACCGCGAACGCGGCCACCAGCTCGGCCCCGTCCAGGCCGGCCGCCGCGCCCAGGCCGTACGCCCCGAAGAGCAGCACCGCGACCACCTCGGCGCCGAAGCCGGCCACGCTGGTCACGGTGGCCCGGGCGGACCCCTCGATCGAGTCCTGCAGGCGGGCGTCCACCAGCACGTTGCCCAGCGACAGCGCGCCCATCGCGACCGCGATCGGGAGGAAACCGGCCGGGTGCCGGACCAGCGCACCGAGGGCCAGCAGCGCGGCGCCCGCCGCCAGCACGCCGGCCAGCGCGACCGGCCGAAGCCGCGCACACCGCCCGGCCAGCGCGCTGCCCGCGGCCTGGCCGAGCACCATCGGCAGCAGCAGCAACGGCACCGCCGCGACGGAGGCACCGTCGGAGCCGGCCAGCAGCGGCAGGTACTCGTCGATCACCCAGAGCCCGGACAGCAGCGCCGCGAGCAGGACCACCGACCGCACCACCCGGTGGGTGGCCGCCTCCCGCACTCCCGCGCGCAGGGTCGCCAGGTACCCGCCCTCGCCGACGGCCTCCACCCGCGGTGCCTCCGGGAACGACCATGCCACCGCGGCGGCCGCCAGGCAGACCGCGACGCTCAGCCAGCCGGCCAGCGGGTAGCCGCCGAGCGCCACCAGCGGCGCCGCGGCGAGGGTGCCCGCCGCGTTGCCGAGCAGCCGCGCGGTGCCGGCCCGGCCCATCAGCCCCGGGTAGGCGGCCGGGTGGCCGAGCGCGGCCAGCCCGTCGTACACCAGGGCCTGCTCGGTGCCGGAGGCCATCGCCGAGCCGGCGCCCCACAGCATGAAGCCGACCGCGAAGGACAGGTACGAGGGGGCGCCCACCCACAGCCCGAAGCCGATCCCGCGCAGCACCATGGCCAGGGCAAGCAGCCTGCGGCGGGAGACCCGGTCGGCCAGGGCGCCGGACGGCACCTCCAGCGTGAACGCGGTCACCGACCACAGCGCGAACAGGCTGGAGATCTGGCCTGCGGACATGCCGTGGTCGACGAACAGCAGCGCGTACACGGGATACAGCGGGAGCGCGTCGTCAAGCGTGGCGAACAGCGTCAGCCGGCACGCCAGCGCGCGGATCGGCGGTTGGTCGGGGTCGGGCAGCCGGCGACCGCGGCGGGCTGCCCGGCTGACTCAAAGCGTGCCGGAGAGGTACATGCGACGGAGCATAGCCGCGGCGGCTCAGGTCTTCTCCAGATATTCCGCCCGGTCGTCGGACAGCAGCGCGGCCACCTCGGCGGCCAGCTCCGGGTGGGTGAGCAGCCCGGGATCGATGTCCACCAGGGCGGTGGCCTCCTCCCTGGCGTCGCCGATGAGCTGCTCGTCGCGCAGCAGGGACAGCAGCTTGAGCTGCGAACGGCGGCCCCACTGGGCGGCGCCGAGCACGTCGCCCTCGCGGCGCTGCTCCAGGTCCAGCCGGGCCAGCTTGAAACCGTCCATCGTGGACGCCACGGCGGCCAGCCGCTCGCGCGCCTTGGTGCCCGGCGGCGAGTCGGTGACCAGCAGGCACAGCCCAGGCGCGCCACCCCGGCCGATCCGGCCGCGGAGCTGGTGGAGCTGGGACACGCCGAACCGGTCCGCGTCCAGCACCACCATCACCGTCGCGTTCGGCACGTCCACGCCGACCTCGATCACCGTGGTGGACACCAGCACGTCGAGCTCGCCGGCCGCGAACCGGCCCATCACCGCGTCCTTCTCCTCGGTGGGCAGCCGGCCGTGCAGGGCGTCCACCCGCAGGCCGGACAGCGGGCCCTCCACCAGCATGGGCAGCAGGTCGGCCACCGCCAGCGGCGGCCGGGGCTCCAGCCCGGCACCATCGACCGTGGACTCCTCCTCCGCCGGCGCCGCGCCGTCGACGGTGGACACGTCGTCCGCCGAGGACCCCTCGCCGATCCGCGGGCAGACGACGAACGCCTGGTGCCCGGCGGCCACCTCCTCGCGGATCCGCTGCCAGGCCCGCTCCAGCCAGGCCGGCTTCTCCGCGGTCGGGACGACCGTGGTGGAGATCGGCAACCGGCCCTCGGGCAGCTCACGCAGCGCGGCCGTCTCCAGGTCGCCGTACACCGTCATGGCCACCGTGCGCGGGATCGGCGTGGCGGTCATCACCAGCACGTGCGGCGGGCGGCTTCCCTTGGCCCGCAGGGCGTCCCGCTGCTCCACGCCGAACCGGTGCTGCTCGTCCACCACCACCAGCCCGAGGTCGGCGAAATCCACCTTCTCCTGGAGCAGTGCGTGCGTACCCACCACGATGCCGGCCTCGCCGGACGCGGTCTCGAGCAGCGCCCGGCGGCGGGCGGCGGCGGGCAGCGAGCCGGTCAGCATTGTGACCCGGGTGGCGTGCTCGGCACCCGGGACACCGGCAGCCCGACGGGACACCCGCACCCGAGCCCGACGGGACACCCGCACCCGAGCCCGACGGGACACCCGCACCCGAGCCCGACGGGACACCCGCACCCGAGCCGGACGGGACACCCGCACCCGAGCCGGACGGGACACCCGCACCCGAGAAGTCCAGCTCGCCGCGGCGGCCGAGCGGCCCGAGCAGCTCGCGCAGGCTGCGCGCGTGCTGGGCGGCGAGCACCTCGGTGGGCGCCAGCAGCGCCGCCTGGCCGCCGGCGTCGATCACCTGCAGCATGGCGCGCAGCGCCACGACGGTCTTGCCCGACCCGACCTCGCCCTGCAGCAGCAGGTGCATCGGGTGCGCCCCGCCGAGGTCCCCGGCGATCCGGTCGCCTATCTCGCGCTGGCCGGCGGTCAGCTCGAACGGGAGCAGTGCGTCGAACGCGGCGGCCAGCGCGTCCTCGCGACGCGCCCGCGGGGTCGCCGGGTCGGCGGCCTGCTGGCGGCGGCGCTGCGCCAGGGTCACCTGCAGCACCAGCGCCTCGTCCCACTTCAGCCGCTTCTGTGCCGCCGCCAGGGCGGCGAAGCTGCGCGGGCGGTGGATGTCGCGCAGCGCCGCGTTCAGGCCGATCAGCCTGCGGCGCTCGCGCAGCGCCGGCGGCAGCGGGTCGTCCAACGGGTCGAGGTTGTCCAGCGCCGTCTGCACCGCGCCGGTGATCATCCACGGCTTGA
>WNGA01002669.1_pt1 | contig 27037 bp, 30 predicted proteins | sample 5400061 | NCBI WGS metagenome assembly WNGA01 (sample SAMN13153366, study PRJNA577476) | soil metagenome | isolation source: 100 cm soil or saprolite under grassland replicate 2 | place: USA:California | collected 2016-06-15 | reverse complement strand
ACCTACCGGACAACTCGGCAGCCGCGGCGTTCAGCACGCAGACTTCCTCGAGCGGCACAGTGAGCGTCAGCACAACCGTGCTCATCACGCCGGAGGAGATGGACGCCGCCTCCAAGCAGAGAGTTGACTGGCGGGCGCCCGGAGCCTGACCTCCCCCGAGGCACCAGCCTTCCACCAGGCGTATCGCCCGCGCTCGACGTCCCTCCTAAGAGTGCTCACTATGTTCGAGTGACTGAGGCGCCTCACTGGCGCTCCTTCGATCATTCCCTTCTGGCCCAGCCTGGTCGGCGCTGACTTAGATCGATCGACTGTGAGCCAGCGCAGTCCTTCGACCGGCACGCTCGAGCTCGGGACCGGGCGCGTCGAGGCGTTCAGCGACGCCGTGATGGCCGTGATCATCACGATCATGGCGTTCAGCCTCCGCCGCAGGGTGCCACCTGGACCGCCATCCGCGCGGTGCTGCCGGGTCTCCTGGTCTACATGCTCAGCTTCGTCTTCGTCGCCATCTACTGGAACAACCACCACCATCTGCTTCGAGCCGCCGATCGCATAAGCGGCACGGCGATGTGGGCGAACTTGTTCCTGCTCTTCTGGCTGTCCCTCATTCCCGTGGTGACGGTGTGGATTCGCGACGAGTACCGGCACTCGCTGCCCGCCGCGGCCTACGGCATCGTGGCCCTGGCCGCCGCGCTCGCATACACCCTGCTGGTCCGAACGCTGATACGAGCGAACGGCTTGAACTCGGCAGTGGCCAGAGCGATCGGGTCGGACGCCAAGGGCTACGGGTCGCTCGGCCTGTACGCCGCCGCCGTGGGGCTCGCGTTCGTGAGTCCCTGGATCGCATATGTGATCTACGTGGGCGTGGCGGTGATGTGGTTCATTCCGGACCGGCGATTCACGAGGAGCTGAGCGCCCAGGGTCTCCGGGCAGGGCGCGTCTTACCATTCGTCGTACCCGCGAGTCGATTCTTCGCATGGCCTTGCCGAGAGGGGGATCGCTACTTGCTGTCTCGCGCATCCGGTGTGCACGACCCCAGCCTCGAGCAGCTCGTCGAGCTCGTCTCGTTGGTGGACGATGGCACCGGTTCGGCCGGCGAGCTCCTCTCACCTTCCCTCTCTTGTGTCCGACGCTCGTTATGCCTCACCGTCCAGACTGCGCCATGCTAGCTCGGTGCCCGGAGGGAGTCCCTCGAGTATCGTGCCGCTCAATCCAGCACGAAAAGCGGACCCTTTCGGGCCCTTATCGCTGCTCAGCGGGTTATGCGAAATGCCAATCGGCACAGGAGTTGAGGAGGTCAGATTGCCTCAGCCGGCAGGATCGGCTGGCGATGCCGGTACGAAGCCCAGCTGTTGAAGCATACCGAGCTGGTCTTGCACCACCCAGTGCTCGGCCACCTTGCCGTTCACGAAGCGACTGATGTGGACAGCATCCCAGCTCGCTTGCTTGCCGCTCGGAGGCATTCCGGCGAACTCGCCCTTCATCGTTGCCGAGCTCGTGATGTGAAGGGCGACGAGGTCTCCTTCGCCGATCGCATGATTGATCGTGATGGTGAGGTCGGGGAACGCGTTGCGGACAACACCGACGAAGGCCTTTACGCCTTCCGCTCCCGGTGGCATACCGGGCGGGAGGGTCCCGTGGTCGACGATATCGGGCGCGAGCACCTCGTCGATGACGTCCGTTCGGCCTTGGCCGAAAGCCTCGAGCGGCATACGGGCTGCCAGTGCCTTGTTTGCATCTGACATGCGTCCTCCCCTCTGGAACAGCAGATATGGCGGAGCCTACGCCTTCAGCAGACATCAGGGGCGACATAAGCTCCGAGGCGATCCAGGAGGCGTCGGATGTCGGCGTCCGAAACACCGAATGGATCCAGCTTAAGAACTACCCGAACGGTCTGGATGTGCCTCGTGCGAGAGTCCTCCGGTGCGGTCCTCGTCACGGGTCCTTATCGTGAAGTAGACGACTTCACAGATCTCAGCCGCGGCCATCGTGGCTCGCCGTTACTCTCTTAGCGTGCAAGTCTGTCCAAGGTGCGACAAGGAAAACCCCGAAGGATTCCAGTTCTGCGGTTACTGCGGGGCTGCGCTGAGGCACGGTTCGTTACCCGCGGGAGAGGAGCGGAACCTGGTCACCGTCCTCTGCCGCTCGCGGTGCGAATCGGCATCAATACCGGCGAGGCCGCGATCGCCTATGGGATGGGCCCCCCAGATCGGCGAATCGGTGATCGGTGACGCGGTGAATACCGCCTCCAGGCTCCAGTGCTCGCACCGGTCGGCGGGGTGGTCGTGGGCGAGCAGACGTTCATCGGGGTACCGCGCAAGGAGCAACCATCTCTGGGAGGATTTGGCTTTCACGGCATTCTCCGGTAAGAGGTAAGGGCTGTGAGGATCGTTCTGTGGGTGGCAGCCGGGATCGTGGCTCTGAATGTGCTGGTCATTGCCACGGTGGCCATCCTGCCGGTACTGGATCGACTCTCGGAGCGACGAGAGCTCAAATACTTGGAAGAGCTCTGGCGGCTGCAAGGACGCTCACCCGTCGGAGGCGGCTCGCCACAGCATGGAGGACATCCGCCGCGGAGGAGACGCCCCGTCACGGCGGACTCGAACACGATGCAGAGATCTTCCATCTCCCTCGAGGGGGTCACTCGCCCCCGCATGTCACCACGACGTTCACTCGGGCGGATCTTTCTCCAGCTGGCTGTCTTCGGACTTCTCTTCTGCGTGGGGACGGCGTTCGCGAGTCCCGATGCTCGACAGTTCCTGACCTCGGCACTCGGCGCCGTCACTCGGGCTTTGGGAGTCGCTTCCGACGCAGATGATGCAAGCCAGAGGCCCACCAGTCCAAGGATCGGGACGAGACGGCCGACCGGGCCCCGCAAAGAGGCACCGAGCCGGCCGCGGGCGCGGCCATCACGGCATCCTGGCGGGGGCCTATCGCCCGCCACCACTCAAGTCGGTCCACTCCCCTCCCCGAGCGGCGTGACCGCCGTGGCCGCGTCCTCCACCGAGATCGACCTGACCTGGGCCGACGTGACCGCCGAGACCGGGTATCGGGTGGAGCGCTCGCTCGACGGATCCACCGACTGGACCACGGTGGCCACCACCGGCCAGGACCTCACGACCCAGAGCGACACCGGGCTCTCCCCCGGCACCACCTACTACTACCGGGTCTTCGCTACCAACGCCGGCGGCGACTCCCCCGCCTCTGACGTGGCCTTGGCCTTTACCAATCCCGTTTAGCCACCGAGTCCGCCCTGGAGGCGCTGAGTCGGGACAGATCGCCGTCGAAGCGGGAGACTGCCGAAAATCTCTTCGATCGGTGATTCGTCCCGCTCGCGCCCTGGGTCACGCGCCGGTCGGGGCCCTCTACCGGCAGCGCGGGCACAGGCCGAGGTCATCGTCGGGGGCGACCGGCCGCTCCATGCACCGCCAGCAGTAGACGTCCAGCCAGTCGTTCGCGGCGGCGTTATTCTGTTCGCCCCTCACCTCCCAGGACAACAGACCTCTTTTCGATGTGATCGGCGTTACTCCCTGCGGTAAGGGAGGAGGGCAGGTCAAATGGGCGTCCCCGTACCTTTCCCCCAAGAGAAGCTAGCTCACCTGTTGAAGAATCACGCCGATGTAATTTCGGGGCTCGAGGCGAGCGCGGTTCAAGCGACCGCCGCCATCCTTTGCCGACGTCGTCGCAGTAGCTCGGCTCCCTCTCAGTAGCCGCCCGCGTAATCCAGATAGCCGTAGTACCGACTACCGATCGGGGTGGCCGGATCGCCATTGAACCCGTAAGAGGCAGGCTGAGCCGCGGCGTCACTCCGAAGCTTGGCCATGATCTGGCTCGGGGTAAGTCCGGAGCAAGGGCCTGATCCGACGCAGAGCGCGGCGGTCCCGGTGACGTGGGGAGTGGCCATGCTGGTGCCCGAGATGGTGTTGTATCCCCCACCCTTCCAGGTCGAGAGGATGCACACTCCGGGGCCAGCGATCGTGTGGCTCACGTCGCCGCTCCCTACCGTGGTGAAGTTGCTGAAGTCGGCAGCCGTGTCGTCGACGTCGGAGCGGCACGTGGCCGCGGCGCCCCCGCCGGGCTGTCCGTTGAAGTCAGCCATGGCCGTAACCGTGAGGACCTGGTTGTAGGCGGCCGGTACGAACCCCTTGAAGTCCGAGGCGCTGTTCCCCGCCGCCACGACGTAGGTGACGCCGGCTGCCACCGATGTGCATATCGCCTGGTGCAACGCGTCCGAGTTGCAGGCTCCATCTGAGCCGCTGCCCCCAAGGCTCATATTGGCCACCTTGATCCCCTTGCTGGCGGCGTTCTGGGTCACCCAGTCGATGCCGCAGATCACCGAAGACCAGCTCCCAGACCCGGCGTTGTTCAAGACGCGGACCGAGTAGATTGGGGCGCCGGGGGCCACCCCGACGACGCCGTCGCTGTTGTCCCTGGCCGCCACCGATCCAGCGACGTGGGTGCCGTGGCCGTTCCCATCGTTGTAGCTGCGGCCGGTAGAGCAGTTTTTCCCACCCACGACGTTCAGGTCGCTGTGCGGGCCCGAACCAGTATCGATGATCGCCACGGCCACGTTCACCGAGCCGGTGCCGTCACCGGACCTGGAGCTGCTGACATCGCCTTGGATCCGGTCGACGCCGGTCGGGAGGCTCTGCCCCACGGCGTGGACCGCCCGATCCCGCGAAACGAACGCGACCCGGGGATCCCGCTCGAGCTGAGCCAGGCGGTCGGTGGGAACCGCCGCCGAATACCCCTTCAGAGCGAAGCGGTAGACGAACCGGAGCTCTGCCCCATAGGCGACGGCCTGCTGGCGAGCCACCGAGGCTGGGTCGGAGACCGAATCCTTGAGGACCACGATGTAGCGGCCCAGTGCCGGGCGCGTCGCACGAGCAGGCGCACCGGCCAGCAGGACGGACATGACCAAAAGGAAAGACAGAGACAAGCGGGCCCTCATTGGTTCCTCCCATTCGAATGAGCTATCGAAGGATACTTGACAGGGCGGCGCGGTCCATCCGTCGAAGGGACTAGTTGGACCTTCCCTGTGCGCTCCGCCAGTCGCCACCCTCTGATCTCTTCGCGCGGTCGTTCCCGCCGGCCTACAGGCTGGGGACCCTGACCCCGACCTCGTCCAGGTATCGCAGCAGGTCCGCGGGGTCCTCGTACACGCGGTAGGCGCCCGCTCGCTCGAGCTCCTCGAGGCCGTAGCCGCCGGACAGGACGCCCACTCCCAGGCTCCGGGCCCGGCGAGCGGCCAGGAGATCCCAGACGCTGTCCCCCACGACCACGACCCCCTCCGGGCTCGCGTCCGACGAGCGTCCCGTCGAGGGCGAACACGAACGCCTGCCCCCGACACCTTCCTTCCGAGGTCCGATGGCCTTGCCTTGCCCAGGGTCCAGCATCGCAGAAGGGTGCCCGCCGTCTCGAGATCGTCGTCCCCACCCCAGGCCTGGGGTCGTGGCGAAGCGGGTCCCCTCATTCACCTCCGGATCGTCGAGGAAGTGGTGCCTGATCTTCGGAGCAGCCGCTCGCCCCTGTCGGTCTCGCGCATCTCGGTCATCTTCCGTAGCCAGCGGTTGACGGTGTGGCCCACTAGGATGAATTTGACTCGGCCGAGTTACGCTCGGCCGCCTGGCCTTGAGAGCAAGAACGGTCGGGGCGGACTCAACGATCTTAGAGAAGACGGGACGGATGGAGCGCTACTTCACGAGCGGGTGGCCGTACACTCCCGTGCCCCGCGGAGCCCATCGGATCTCAGCCGAAGAGCGAGCCCGACGCGAAGCGGCCCTGGCTCAGGCCCCGTTGTTCGCGAATCTGCCGAAACGACACCTCCGCTCGATCATCAAGCTGACCGGCGTATCCGCGTACGAGGAAGGTGCGGTCGTGGTGCGGGAGGGCGATCCGGGGTCCTCGTTCCACGTACTCCTGGATGGCCGGGCCAAGGTCGTGCGCCGCGGACGGACGGTGGCCCGTCTCTCACCCGGAGACTTCTTCGGCGAGATCGGCTTGCTCGACCCAGGACCCCGAACCGCTACCGTGATCGCGGAGTCGTCGCTGCGATGTCTGACCCTGGCAGGCGGGGACTTCATGGACATCCTGGCCAGCCAGCCCGTATTGGCCACCAGGGTCATGCGCGAGATCGCGGCACGACTACGCCAACGCGAGCCTCCGCTTGTCGGGTGACCAGCGAGCGAGACCGCACGGAATGCTGCTAGACGCGAGGGGGTATCTGCTGCACGGCCCAGCCGTTGCCGTCCGGATCGCTGAAGAAAACGAACGAGCCCCAGTCGAAATCCTGGACCTCACTGACTTCGATCCCGCGCTCGACGAGCTCGGCACGTGCGGCGTGGATATCCGAGACCACCAGCTGTAACCCCTGGACCGAGCCCGGCTTCATGTCGCCAAGCCCAGACCCCAGGGCGATCGAGCAGGCCGACCCCGGAGGCGTCAGCTGGACGAACCGGATCTCATCGCTGACCCTGTGGTCATGGTCCGCATTGAAGCCGGCCTTCTCGGTGTAGAAGGCCTTCGCGCGGTCCACATCCGAGACCGGGACCTGCACCAGTTCGAGGCGCCAGTCCATGACGAGCGGGAGTCTATCAACCGGGGTCATGTTCGGGTGATCGTCGCCAGCCAAGCGAATACGCCCTCGGGGCTGAACGTGACGTCCATCTTGGCCGCATCGATCGAATCCACCTTCCAGCCATCGCTGAAGCTGGCCCTGATCTCGTCCCGGGTCACCCTCCTGGGGCCAAAATCACCCGGTTGGCGGTCGCTGAAGCACAGCATGTAGTAGCGGCCGCTGGACGGAATCACCGCCCGGAGGCTATCGACGAAAAGCGCACGGTCCTCGTCCTCGAAGACGTGAAAGAGCCCGCTGTCGATCACGGTGTCGAATTCCTCGCCGAGCTCGGGAAGCTGGAGGGCGTTCCAGACCCGGAATCGGGCGATCAGGCCGCGATCCTGGGCCTTGCTTTCCGCTATGGCGATCGCCGCCGGAGCCGCGTCGATACCGGTGGCCTCCAAGCCGAGTCCGGATGCCATCAGCGCGTGCTCACCGGTCCCGCAGCCCACATCCAGCACTCTGCCCCGGAAGGCACCCGCCCGAGCCAGCTCGAGGAAAGCCGGTTGGGGACGTCCGATATCCCATGGCGGAGTGCCCGCATACAGGGCGTCGAAGTCCTCCGGTCGTCTCGGTCGCACCGGAAGGGGAAGCCCGTCAGATCGTTCAGTCTCACCCATGTCCGAGTACTACCACGACCTCGACCCAGTCATCGTGGTGCCATCGGTGGCAAGGTCGACGGGGCCGGCGGTTGACTCGAATGTGAGCCCTGGCAAGACCACCCCGGTCAGGTGGTCGCAGGCACCGATGGTCACACCGCGAATGCCGTCGCGGCTGGTGATCTGAGCTAGGGCAGTGACGTCTGGAGTGACGGCGCGCACAGCGGCCTCATCGGGGAGAACCGCGAGCACGTCGCGCAGGGATCCTGTGTCGAAGGCGGCTTCGGACTCGACGCCGAGAGCCGAACGGCTCGGCACCGGCCTCTAGACTCGACCGAGCTGGCTCTTGTTCTCACCACCGCGACACTTCGCCCGCCTTACCCGCTGCCGTGTCTCCCGTCTGCGGGCGGCCAGGAGATCAGCGGCTTCCTGATTTCCCAGTGGTGGCCGAACGGGTCCTCGACCCTTCCCAGGCGCCAGCCATGCGCACGTGACCTGTTGATCCTCAGGAGCCCTCCCCTGGTATGAGGCTAGGATGTCTCCCTTCTACTCCAAGTGCATCACCGGACAGGCCAGAGTGCGGGTGACGCCGTCGAGGAGTTGGATTCTGGCCACCACCCGTTTGGCAAGTTCGTCGAGGTTAGCTGCCTGCGCCCGGGCGATGACGTCGTAGGGACCGGAGACGTCCTCCGCACTGATTATCCCTTTGATCGTGGCGACCTCCTTCGATACCTCTTGACCGGCCGGGCCGGGCTTGGCCTGAATCAGCACATACGCCTCGACCATGCCGCCTCCGTGGTTGCGTTAGGCCGAACCGTACGCCTTTCAAGAGAAGGACGCGATCGCGCCTACGACATAGTCTTGAAGTTCGACAAAAGGGAGGAGGCCATGGCAACGGTCCGAGAAATCATGTCCGTTGATCTCATCACGGTTTCTCCCTCGGTCACAGTGATGCGGGCAGCCTCCGCCATGCTGGCCGGGAAGGCCGGGTCCGTTCTGGTGGTCGACGGTCCGGATCTGATCGGGATCTTCACCGAGCGTGACGTCATGCGGGCTCTCGTGCACCACTCGGACGCCGGCCGCACCTCTCCCGTCACGGGCTGGATGACTCGGGACCCCCTCACGGTATCGCCGGAAGCCCGGGCGGAGGAGGCGCTCGACCTCATGCTCACTTGTGGCTTCCGCCATCTCCCGGTCAAGGAGGATGATCGCCTGGTGGGGATCGTTTCGATGCGTGACCTCTCACGAATCCTGGCGGGTCCCTAACCGGGCGGCCCACCTCCCGTGGCTACGGTGTGCCTGCTGTGAGTTCCGTTCGGACGCAGCGCCCTTGAGGACGGCCTGGACCAGATCGAGGGCGAAGGGCTGAGCATCGCTTGTGAGCGGGCGGGTGAGGCCCCACCCCTGCTCCTCTTACACGTGCGCTTCAATACCGAGGTCCGCAGGTTCATTCGGTCGGTGGAGATCTGATCTGACGCGGCCCAGCCGGACCCTAGCTCCGCCACCACTTGCGTAACTCACCGACCGGGCGAAACCCCAGACGCTTGTACAGGCTCTCTCCCTCAGGGCTCGGCGCCAGGACCGACGGGAGACCCGAGTCGGCGAGGACCGCCGCGCGGGTCATCGCCTGCCGTAGCCGCGCCGGCGCGCGGACGCAATCGTCGTGTCCCCGAATACGCCGATCGCCCCGTCTGCCTCATAGCTCATCGCGGCCGCGACCGGACGGCCGGAGACCCGGCCGATCCAGTTCCTCATACGAGGATCGTCAAGGATCGACGCAGGATGGAGGCTGCTTCCGGCGGTGCGTCCGGCCGCCGGCTGATCGCCGTGAAGTACCACAGCTGCGGCGGCTGATCGAGCAAGCGCCAAGCGTCTTCATCCGTCTCGGTCCTCAGGCCGAATGCGCGAAGCCACGAATCGTGCCAACCGACGCACGCGTCAACAGCCAGGGCCGCTTCGTCTGCCACCCGGAAAGCCTAGGCGACAGCGTCCCCTGACGCGGAAGAACAGTATCGAGCGGTTGATGGCCGAGATCGACGCTCTCCTAGGGTGAGGCGCCGAACCGGCGACCAGATAGCCGCTGTCCAGATGGTGAATGCCGAGCTTTTAGCCGATCGGCCTGACGTTGGCGGCCTGCGGACACTTCTCGCCCTGGGCTGATCAGCCACTCGGGAGCAGCGGCTCCAGCCAGTCTGGTATGACACGCCCTTCCACTCTCACGAATGGGGGCTCCAAGTCCGTGAGCCGGGCCAGCTCCGACGCCGCGGCGTCCGCCGGGAAGGCACCAGCTCGGCCCTCGGCCTCGATCATCATCGGTAAGAGCCCGACGTCACCGGGCGTGCAGAGGCCAGTTATCTCCTGTCGGGACAGAGCGAACCCGACCGCCGCGTCGATCGCCCACTGCTCGTCCAGCGGCTCGTACCAGGTCGTGTAGCGCGGCCGCTCGTCGACGCGCCACAGGTTGCGGGCGACAGCCTTGATCACCATGAGGCCGGCGTCCTGAGCCTGGATCTCCGCTATGAGCGCTTCGAAGTCCCTGGCGTAATCCGCGTCCAGCCAGAGGCGATAGTTGAACGGAGTGAGGACCGTGTCGAAAGGGAACCTCCGCAGGGCCTCCAGGTGCGTCGCCGGTGCGCTCATCCCGTGGCCGGTGATGCCGATCGCCCCGACGAGGCCATCGTCCTTTGCCCGGAGGGCCCCCTCGAGCGCGCCGCCGGTGCCGGTCGCCCGGTCGAGGTCCTGGAGATCACCGACCGCGTGAAGCTGGATGAGGTCCACCCGGTCGACCCGGAGCCGCTCGAGCGACCGCTGGATGCCGTCGTGGGCACCACCTGCGGTGCGCTCCCCGGTCTTCGTAGCCAGGAAGATCTCACGCCTGATCTGCGGCATCCACGCCCCAAGGAGTAACTCGGAGTCGCCGTAGCCCGCGGCCGTGTCGAAGTGGTTGATGCCCGCCTCGAGCGCAAGCTCGATCGATCGGTCGGCCATCTCCTGCGACACGTTGGCCAGCGCCGCCCCGCCGTAGATCAGGACGCTGCTCATGTGGCCGGTGCGCCCGAGCCTCCGTTGCTCCATCGCCGTTTTCCTGCGCTACCCTCGGGGATCCCCTGCCCCTATGCTGTCTCGTTCCCCGGTCGTCCTTTGATGCTACTGCGGACCGAGTTTGGCCAGCTGACCTGATTATCAGATCCTCTGGTATCAACCGGTGGCTCTTCTCCTTCTTGGGAACCATTCGAGGAGCCCCGGTGGTGGCCCAGCTCAGTGGATCAGGCAGGGGCGATCGCCGCCTTCACCTAGGTCCTGCGCTCTCGGGCAGCGACCTTTCCTCGCTCGTGCGCCGACAGCGCGTTCTTTCGCAGACGGACTGCTCTCGGCGTGACCTCGACGCTTTCGTCCTCGCGGACGAACTCGAGCGCCTGCTCGAGGGAGAGCTGCCGCGGTGGAACCAGCCGCACCAGTTCCTCGGCCGTCTCCCTCCGAACGTTGGTCAACTTCCGCTCCTTCGTCGGGTTGACGTCCAGATCCTGAGACCGCGCGTTCTCCCCGACGATCATGCCTTCGTAGACCTCGGCGCCCGGACCAATGAACAGCGCCCCGCGCTCTTGCAGGTTCAGCAACGCGTAGGAGGTGGCCACACCTCCCCGGTCGGCCACCAGCGAGCCGGTCGGACGGGTGCTGATCTCGCCGTGCCAGGGTTCGTATCCCTCGAACACGTGATGGAGCTGCCCGGTCCCTCGGGTCTCGGTGAGGAACTCGGTGCGGAACCCGATCAGGCTCCTGGCCGGCACGACGTATTCCATCCGGACCCATCCTTTCCCGTGGTTCACCACCTCCGCCAGTCGCCCCTTTCGGAGGGCGAACAGCTGGGTCACCACGCCCAGATACTCCTCCGGGAGGTCGACTGCCACCCGCTCGACCGGCTCGTGGATCTGCCCGTCGATGACCCTGGTGATGACCTGAGGTTTCCCTACGGTGAGCTCGAAGCCCTCGCGTCGCATTATTTCCACGAGTACGGCCAGCTGGAGCTCACCCCGTCCCTGGACCTCCCATCGGTCGGGTAGCTCGGCGTCCCGAACCCGGATGGCGACGTTGCCCACCACCTCCGCGTCCAACCTGTTCTTGACGAGGCGTGCGGTCAGCTTCATGCCGTCACGGCCCGCGAGCGGTGAGGTGTTGATCCCGATCGTCATGGCCAGAGAGGGTTCGTCGATGCTCATCACCGGCAGCGGCCTGGGGTCATCCGGGTCGGCAAGGGTCTCCCCGATGGTCACCTCAGCCAGGCCGGCGATAGCGATGATCTCGCCGGGGCCGGCCTCTTCGGCAGGCACGCGGTCGAGGGCTTCGCTCACGAACATCTCGGAAACCCGGACCCGTTCGATGGAGCCGTCCGCGCGACACCAGGCGACGGTCTGACCACGGCGGATCGTTCCGTGCCGGATACGACATAGAGCGAGGCGACCGATGTACGGTGAGGCATCGAGGTTCGTCACCAGTGCCTGCAGCGGGTGCGCCGGGTCGTAGCGGGGGGGCGGGATCCGCTCGAGGATCGCCTCGAACAGCGGCTTGAGGTCCACGCCCTGGTCGTCGGCCTGCTCGGATGCGCGCCCCTCTCTCGCGTCGCAGTAGAGGATGGGGAATTCGATCTGGGTCTCGTCGGCGTCGAGGTCGAGCATCAGTTCGTAAACCTCGTCGATGACCTCAACCGTCCGGGCATCGGACCGATCGACCTTGTTGACGACGAGGATGAGGGGGAGCTTCGCCCGGAGCGCCTTGCGCAAGACGAACCGGGTCTGCGGGAGCGGGCCTTCGCTCGCGTCGACCAGGAGGAGCACGCCATCGACCATGGTCAGGGCGCGCTCGACCTCTCCGCCGAAGTCGGCATGCCCGGGCGTGTCGACGATGTTGATCTTCACCTCGCCGTAGCGGACCGCGGTGTTCTTGGCCAGGATCGTGATGCCCTTCTCCCTCTCCAGGTCCATGGAGTCCAGCACCCGCTCGGCCACGTCCTGATTCGGTCGGAACGCGCCTGACTGCCACAGCATCGCGTCCACGAGCGTTGTCTTCCCATGGTCGACATGAGCCACGATGGCGACGTTCCGGAGGTCTGTTCGATCACGCATATCGGGATCGGGTGACGCGCGCCTAGTCTTGCGGCAGGGCGGCGTCGTCCGGCCGTGCTCCCGCATCGATCGGCTGATCATCCTCCGCCTGATCGCCATCGGCGGGAGGCGGTGGATCTTGGCGTGCGCTCTTGCGAGCCGCGCGCTTCTCCTCTTTGATCTGGCGCCGCCTGGTCTTCACCGCATCTCGTTGTCTCTTCCCGGGAGTATCAGGCATGGAACCATGCTACCCGCCAGAGTGTTAGGCTGTGCTTCGAGCAGGCACAGAGTCCTGCGGTTCGCGAAGAGCGATTGACGGTGGCAACGCTCGCCCTGTGTCTCTCACTCCAACGAATCGAGTTGACACATGGGGAGGGTCCATTGCCACGTTGTCCTCACTGCGCATCCGATCGGATCGTCATCGTTGTGAGCTCACGGCCTCGCGCGTTTTGCTCGGCGTGCGGCTGCAGGTGGATCCAAGAGGGCAGCGTGCAAAGGGCCCTGCGACGCCCACAGATCTCCACGAGCCCGGCATGGCCGGCAGTGGCGGGGTATTGAGAGCGCGCGGGGGTCGCTCGAAGTCGACCCCAACCGAGCGCGGAAGATCTCACCCGGTGCGCATTAATGAGGTGAAGCGCACGTGCGCCTCGGCTTCATGTTCGACGGTACTGTCCATCTACAACTCCTCGGACTACTGCTGGGTACACGAGCCCCCGATGCCATTCTCGGGCTCGCTCGCCCGTCCCTAACAGGACGCCTCTCCATCCACCATGAGGCGTATGCTGCCCGGGCCATGTTGGGGGAGCAGGAGGCCACGGTCCTCGAGGTCAAGCCGTTTCTTCTCCACGGCGTCACCTACTACGACGTGGCCGTGGCGTACCGGGATCGGTCCGTGGACCGCACCCGGCTGGGTCCGGAGGGAGTTCCCGAGAACCTCCACGCGGGTGAGGTAGTGGTGGCAACGAAGGCCGCGAACATGATCGTGTCCCTGCGGCGGCCCGAAGCTGGCGGTTCGACCGGCAAGGGCTAGGGGCCCGGAGCGCACCCAACGTCAAGGACGGCAAGATCGCCGAGGTCTGGCTACAGTTCTCCGACCACGAACCGACGCGAGCCGCCATGCTTTTGGACCTCGCCAACGCCGAATCCCTGGCGGTATCCGACCGGCCAGGGTGGCGGGTGTGCGCCTCTCGACGCCGAGCGAGCACCTGGACCGCCTGGAGGAGCGGGGCCTGGTGCGTTCCGCCCGCCTGGGTCGGGGTCGCTTCTTCTCCCTGGCCGGATCTCATGTCGCAACTGCCCTCGAGTCGCTGTCGGTCATCGCCCGAGGAAATCCCAGGGTCCTGCCCATCTGGGTCATGTGCTCCCCTTGGCGTTCCTGCGGTTGCCAGCCGATTGGCACCGTGCGAGGGTGGATCAATCAAGGGTCTTCCGGGGGCCTTCCGTCGGGAGGAGGCACCATGGCCCGGATGTGCGACGTGTTGCGGGATCAGGCCGGCCTTGGATCGATCCAGCGAATCCGCCCGGCCCACCCGCCTGAAGATCGAGTACCTCTGCGAGATCCACTTGGCTGAGCGACGCGGAGGAGCTGGTGGGCTCCGGCACGAGCTTCAGCGGCCTCGGTATGGGGGATAGCCACCGACCGACCAGCCCCACCGGGGATGGAGGAACGCGATGGCAGATCTAGAAGAGCGCGACGGGCTGATAGTGGTCCGGGAACCACAGCAACAGGAACCCCGCGAGAGCGTGGATCATCCGGCAAAGCTTCTGCGGATCGCTGCCATGACCCGTCAGCTGCTCGAGGAAGTGCGCCACGCATCCCTGGACGAACGCGGCCGGGAGCGGCTGCGAGAGATCTATGAGTCCTCTCTGCAGCAGCTACGGGGAACCGTCTCCGAGGAGCTCCAACGGGAGCTGGACTCGCTGGCTCGCCCGCTCGAAGGCGTGCCGAGCGAGTCGGAGATCCGCGTGGCCCAGGCCCAGCTGGTCGGCTGGCTGGAAGGCCTGTTCCACGGCATCCAGGCAGCCATGTGGGCCCAGCACATGCAGGCCCAAGCGCAGTTCGAGGCCATGCGTCGCCGGGCCCTGCCGCAAGGGATACCGCAGCTACAGGCCGCCAAGAGCAAGGCTGCCGAAGCGGAGCCAAAGGAGGGCGGGTACATCTAGTCAAGGGGGTGGCTGTACCCCAGCCCCGAGGACGTCGCCCCTCCGTGCAGTACATCTCCTCGCCCTACGGCTCTCGCTCCGACCGGGGGCCGCCGGGGCCGGAACGCCTGAAACACTCAGCCCTCGATCGCGCCGTCACTGTCACCAGGGCCGGGCCACGGTGAGTCCACCACGAACGGACTGCCTTGGGCCACCTCGGGATCACGTTCATTCGGCAGGGGAACCTCGATCCACTGCCACCCTTCGGGATCGACGGGTCCGTCGCTGTTGCCGGGCCCGGGCCAGGGAGCTGTGAAGAGGTCCATCGACCATTATTCTTCGCCTTGGTCGGTCTGGCCGAGAAGAGCTTTCACCAGCACAGCGTGGAACAGCTGGATGCTCTCCTCGATCCCGGCCTCGTGGTGCACGGTCCCGTCCCCATGGAACACGGGGCCGAGGCGTTCATCGGAGCAGCCACTCGCGTTCGGACGCCTCGGCCAGCGAGCCGAGGACCTCTCTGCCGAACACGAACCGCAGCATTCTGTCGCCCGGCCCCCGGCCGCCGGCCGCCTACAGGCCGTAGGCCTCGAGCAGTCGGAGCCAGACCTCGCTCACCGTGGGGAACGACGGCACCGCGTGCCACAGCGTGTCGAGCGTGACTTCGCCGACGATGGCGATCGTCGCGGCGTGCAAGATCTCCTGGACGTCGGGACCGGTGAACGTGGCCCCGACGATCACCCGCCGGTCTTCGTCCACGATGATCTGGCCCGTTCCGTGGATCCCGTTGCCGCGGACATAGGCGCCGGATACTGCTCCGATGTCGTAGGAGACCACGCGGATGTTCAGCTCGCGCTCCTTGGCTTGTGCCTCCGTCAGGCCCACCGCCGCGACCTGGGGATCGGTGAACGTCACCCGAGGGATTGCCACACGATCGCCGATGTCGCGCACGTCCAGGCCCGCGATGATGTCTCCGACGAGTCGCCCCTGGTACTTCCCCATATGGGTGAAGAGCGCCAGGCCCGCCACGTCGCCCACCCCGTAGAGCCAGTCGCCGTCGATGCCGGTGGCCCGGAGCCGGTCGTCGACGGAGAGGAACTTGCCGGGCTCCAGACCCACGGTGTCGAAACCCACATCCGTTGTGTTCGCTCGACGTCCGACTGCGACCAGGATCTCGTCGGCGGTGACCTCGCGGCCGTCCTCCAACGTCCCCGTCACCGGACCATCGCTCCCATCTCGTCTCACCTTGGTCATCCGGGCACCGGTGATGACCGTGATCCCCTCCGCCTCGAATGACGCACGGACCTCCTCTCCCGCGAAGGGCTCCTCCCGCGCCAGCAGACGATCGGCGCCCTCCACCAGCGTCACCTCTTCCGTGCCCAGTCGCCTGAAGGCCTGGGCCATCTCCGCCCCGATCGCACCCCCGCCGAGAACCAGCAGCCTCCTCGGCAGCTCCTTCACCGCGGTGGCGTCCCGGTTGTCCCACGGCTTCGCGTCGGCCAGGCCCTCGATGGGCGGAAACAGTGGAACAGTCCCGCACGCCACCACGACGGCCTTTCGCGCTTCGAGCCGCCGTGTCCCCTCAGGGGTCTCGACCTCCACCGCTTTGGGCCCGGCCATTCTCCCGTGCCCCCGAACGAACGCGATGCCCTTCGAGTCGAACCACTTGAGGTCGCCCGCGTCGTCCCAGTTGTTCGTCATGTAGTCGCGCTGGGCGAACGCAGCCTGGACGTCGATCGTGCCGGTGACGGCTTCGGCGGCGCCGGGAACGCGACGGGTGGCGGCGAGCACGTCGCCCGGGCGGATGAGGGTCTTCGACGGGATGCACCCGTAGTACGAGCACTCCCCGCCGGCCAGCCGCTCCTCGACGATGGCCACCGAGAAGCCTCGGTCCGCGCTGCGCCCGGCCGCGTTCTCGCCCGGCGGCCCGGCTCCTATCACGATGACGTCGAATTCGTCTGCCATCTCTCACGCCTCCTCGGTTAGCCTGGAGTGTCGGAGGATCAGGTCCGCCACGAGCCCGGTCCATCCGGTCTGGTGCGAGGCCCCCAGCCCCGCCCCGGTGTCCCCGTGAAAGTACTCGTGGAACGGGATCATGTCGTGCCAGGCCGGATCGCGTTGGAACTTCTCGTACGAGCCGAACACCGGGCGCCTCTCGTCGGAGTCGTCGAGGAACAGCCCGACCAGGCGCCACGAGAGCTCTCGGGCCACTTCGTCCAGCGTCGCCTTCCGTCCCGATCCCGTCGGCATCTCCACCGTGAACTCGTCCCCCAGACAGCGGTAGAAGACTCGGAGCGCCTCGATGGCCAGATAGTTCACGGGAAACCAGATGGGGCCGCGCCAGTTCGAGTTTCCCCCGAACAGCCCCGACGTCGACTCACCCGGCTCGTAGTCGACACGCGACGTCATCGCGCCGACCTGCACCTCGAAGGGATGCGGCAGGCGGTCCTGGCCCGACAGGTGCAGGACGTCGTAGTAGAAGCCGTCCTCCTCGTCCCACAGCCCCCGCTCGTACATGGCCGAGGCGATGTAGGCGAAGTGCTCGAAGAACTTCACGGCCAGGTCCTGGTAGGTCTGGTCGTGTTCGGCCAGGATCAGGGCATCTCCCACAGGTTCAGGCACAGCTTGTGCATGACTCGCTCGAGGAGCTCGAAGTCCCTGGATCCGTCGATCTCGACACCTGCAGGGCGGCCCAGGCATGCACGGGAGGATTGACGTCGCCGAACGCCCATTCGTGGGCCGGGAGCTGTCCGTTAGGATGCATGTACCACTCCCGCAGCAGCAGGATCAGCTGGTGCTTGGCGAAACCGGGGTCGACGTGGGCCAGGGCCACGCAATGGAAGGCCAGATCCCATGCCGCATACCACGGGTACTCCCACTTGTCCGGCATCGAGATGACGTCGTGGTTGTTGAGGTGGCGCCACTGTGAGTTGCGGCCCGACTTGCGGCTCTCGGGCGGTCGCGGGCCGGCAGGATCGCCTACCAGCCACCGATCCACGTCGTAGTGATAGAGCTGCTTGGACCACAGCATGCCGGCCAGCGCCTGCCGCAGGACCATGGCCACTTCGTCGGTGGCCCCCGGGGGAGTCAACGCAGCGTAGAACTCGTCGGCCTCTCCATGCCGGGCAGCGAAGGTCGCTTCCCATCCACCCGCCAGGTCCACGTCCCCCTTGCTGAGGCGAAGCCGAACCTCGGTGGCCTGGCCCGGCGGGACCGTGAAGCGGTACCGGAGAGAAGCCTTCGTCCCGGTCTGCTCGGGATTGACCGTGGGGAGGCCGTGGACCACGTGGTCGTTGATCCCGTCCTTGGGGAAGGGAGTCGAGCCGGGCACTCCCCACAACCGTTCGGCGTTCGACTCGTTCTCGCAGAAGAGCAGGTCCGGCCGGCCGTCTCCGACCAGTGTCATCCGGCCGAATCGGTACCCCTCGGTCTCTATGCGACCGTCCTTGCCGACCAGGCGGGGCCGATGGTCGTCGAGGCCCCAGGACCACATATTGCGAAACCACAAGGTGGGAAGGACGTCGATGGTCTCTTCATCCGGCCCGGCGTTGCCAACCCGAATGAGGACACAGATGTCGTCCGGGGTCGCCTTCGCGTACTCCACCGTGACGTCCCAGTACCTGTCGTCATCGAACACCCGGGTGTCGATCAGCTCGTACTCCGGATCCTGGCGGCCGCGACGCCGGTTCTCCGCCACCAGGTCGGCGTAGGGAAACTCCCGTTGCGGGTACAGGTATCGCCACTTCATGAAGGAGTGAGTGGGCGTTGAATCCAGGTACCACCAATACTCCTTGGCGTCCTCGCCGTGGTTCCCCTCGTTGCCGGTGAGGCCGAAGATCCGCTCCTTCAGGATGGGGTCCCGGCCGTTCCACAAGGCCAGGGCGAAGCACAGCATCTGAGGCTCGTCGCTGATCCCCGCCAAGCCGTCCTCGTTCCAGCGGTAGGCGCGGGACCGGGCGTGGTCGTGGGGAAAGAACTCCCAGGCAGTGCCGCCCTCGCTGTAATCTTCGCGCGCGGTCCCCCAGGCCCGCTCGCTCAGGTAGGGCCCCCATCGCTGCCAGTCGTGCCAGTGTCTGGTGAGCCGTTCCTGTTCCGCGTTCACGGTGAGCATTGTCCCGCCACGGTCGATGTCGTTACGAGCCGTGGACGTTTCTCCAGGCCTTGGGTATCGTCCCGAAATGGCCGACACCGAGACTCCGCCCAGTCTCTCCGCGCCGACAGGCCAGGAAGCCGATCTCCTCGCCGCCCTCCGAGCGAGGGACGAGGGAGCGTTCACTCGATTGATCGATGCCTACCACGCCCCCATGGTTCGCCTGGCCATGGTCTACGTCCCCAGCCGGGCGGTGGCCGAAGAGGTGGCGCAGGAAGCCTGGCTGGCCGTGCTCCAAGGGTTGGACAGGTTCGAAGGTCGTTCGTCCCTGAAGACGTGGATCTTCCGCATACTCATGAACCGCGCGATGACCCGGGGCCAGCGGGAACGACGATCCATTCCGTTCTCCGCCCTGTTCGATCCCGCCAAAGACCCAGCCGAACCGTCGGTCGATCCGGAACGATTCAGAGGGCCGAACGACAATTGGCCGGGCGGATGGGCCCAGTCCCCCACCAGCTGGGAAGGCGCCCCCGAAGCGCGGCTCCTCTCGCGGGAGAGTCTCGATTACCTGGCCAAGGCCATCGACACCCTCCCCCCGAGCCAGCGAGAGGTGATCACCTTGAGGGACGTGGAGGGCTGGAGCTCCCGGGAGGTCTGTAACGTCCTCGAGATCACCGAGACCAACCAGAGAGTCCTCTTGCATCGGGCCCGAAGCAAGGTTCGACGATCCATGGAGCAGTATCTCGATGAGCGTGCTTGATCGATTCGGTCCGAGAGGTCGATCGCGAGAAGCGGCCGGCGAACTCACGTGCAGCGAGCTCGTCGAGCTCATCACGGAGTATCTCGAGGAAGTCCTTCCGCCGGTCGACCGGGCTCGGTTCGACAAGCACCTCGGCGAGTGCCTCGGTTGCCGCATCTATCTTGACCAGATGCGTCTGACCATCCAGTCCGTAGGACGCCTGAGCGACGAATCGCTGCCTCCGCAGGGGAGGGAGGCCCTGCTGCACGCTTTCAGGGCCTGGAAGCAAGGCTAGCCCCTTGCGGGCGACGGCGGCGATGGCACCCTCCTACGTCACGGCTCGGCCTTCACCTCTCTGCTTGCCCTGGTCAACAGGCCCAGGGCGGCCAGCGGGAAGATCACCACCGAGAGCAGACCAGCGGCGACCAGCGCCGCGGCGTTGGCTGCCGAAATCAGCCCCAGGCTGACACCGAGCCGGGTCGCCACCACGATGAACGGGAGCGACGTCGCCTGAAGAAGAGCTGCGGCGACGGTATGGCGGTCGCCCACCAGCGGCCTGTAGAGCAGAGCGGGAATGCCCCGCACCGCCAATAGGACCACCAGGAACAGGGGCGTCCGCACGATCGTCGACGGGCTGGAGAAGAGCGCGTGGAGGTCGAAGGTAAGGCCACTCGACACGAAGAACACGGGGATGAGGAATCCGTAGCCGATCCCCTCGAGCTTCGTCCGAAAGTGCGGATGGGTCATCATCGGATCGCGGTCGACCATGCCGAGCACCACTCCCGCCAGGAATGCACCGAGGATCGTCTCCAGGCCGAACCGGCCGGCCAGGGCCACGAACGCGATCAGCAGCAGCACGGCTCCTCGAACCCGGATCTGCGCGGTCGTGTCCTGGAGCCGAAGCACGACCGCCGAGATCCGCATCGACCGGCCGGCTCGGGCGACCGACGCCCCGACGGCCGCCACTGTCAGCACGAAGATGCCGAGCAACAACAGTTTCGCTCCGACCCCGCTCGCCTGGCCCGAGAAGAAGAGCGTGAGAAGGATGACCGCGCCGAAGTCCGCCACCGTACCTCCGGCGATGACCAGCTGACCGAAGTCGGTCGAGGCCTCGCCCGCATCCTTGAGCACCGGGACGACCAGCCCGAGGGATGTGGCGACCAGGGTGATCCCGATCAGGAGCGGTGAGCGAACCTGGCCGGCGGCTTTCATGGCCAGACCCACGCCGAGCCCGAGGGCCAAGGAGAGGACGAAGCCCATACCCGGCAAGCGGAGCAGGCGTCCCCTCAGGCGGTCGACCTCCACCTCCAGCCCCGCCAGGAAAAGGAGGAAGGCCAAACCGACCACCGAAAGGATCTGGATGGGCAGGTCGAAACGGACCCACCCGAGACCGGATGGTCCTGTGGCGATCCCCAGCAGGATCTCCAGGACCACGGCCGGGATCCGGATCTTCGGGAACAGCCCGAGCAGGAGCGGCGCGCCGAAGGCGACGGCCGCGACCACGGTGAGGCCGAAGAACGATACGTCAGGCACGACGCCTCACTCGGGCTGGGCGACCTCGATGAACACCTTGATGGTCCCGGGCGCTCCGAGCAGCTCGAAGGCCTTCGCCCACTCGTCGAGTCCGTGGATGGGATGGGTCAGCAACCGATCGAGCCACCCGGGGAACTGGGCCTCGGCGATGGCCAGGTCCCGGACGCCCGCCTCGAAGTGCTCTCTGTTCGCGTTCACCGTCCCGACCATGACCTTGTTGCCCAGAACGAAGTCGAGGTTGATGGCATCCGAAGGAACCTCGACCCGGCGAGAGCCCCCGGTCACGCTGGACAGAACAATCACGCCGTTCTTGCCGAGCAGGAGACACATCGCTTCGAACACGATGGGAGAGAATCCTGTCGCCTCGAAGATGAGGTCGAACTGCCCATGCTCGGCGCCGATCTCGGAGATGGTTCGCCCTTTGGTCGCCACGTACGTCGCCCCGAGCGCCTCCACCAGATCAGAATTCAGGTAGGGTGCCGGATCGAGCCCCATCGTCACCACCTCGAACCCTCGGGTCCGCAGAGCCATGGTGGCGAGGAGCCCTATTGTTCCCGCTCCCAGCACTGCAGCGCGCCGAGGACGCCACACCTTCAGCCGCCGCTGGATCTCGTAGGCCTGGTGGATCCCCTTCTCCACGATGCTGGTCGGCTCCAGCAACACGGCCACCTCCCGGAGGCCCCCAGGGATCCGGATCAGGTACTCGGGATCCTCCACGTAGTGCTCGGTGAGGAAGCCGTGCACCCGGCTGATCCCATGCTCGAAGTACTCCGCGTCGGTGGTCATGTCGGGCATGCCGATCTGGTCGTAGAAGCTCCGGCCGGCTCGGCGCACCCTCGCCACCACCAGGTCGCCCGGCGCGAATTCGGTCACTGCCGGACCGACCTCCTCCACCCTCCCCAAGCTCTCGTGCCCAAGGACCAGGAAATCCGAGCCCTCGGGCACGGCCCCGTACTCCCCGGCGTTGATCTCCCGGTCGGTGCCGTCCAATCCAACTCGCAGGATCCGCACCAGGACCCCCCTTCCCTCGGGGATGTCCTGGAGGGACGGCTTCGGGATCTCCCGGAGCCTGGCGCTGTTCGGAGTTCCCGGCGTCACCGTGATGGCCTTCATGGCGATCCCTCCTTACAAGTTCGAGCCTCAGGGGAACTCGCCATCGCCCCGGCGCCCCCCTCCTCCTAGGCGGCACAGTCCCCCTCGATCCCATGTCCGTTACGCCCGTGACCCGTGTAACGAAAGCCGACCACGCTCTGACTGAAGCCGCGGGACATCTCATACGACTGGGGAGGGATCATGAGCAAGACTCCGATCGCCGACTATGCGCTGCTCTCCGACTGCCACTCGGCCGCGCTCGTCAGCAAGGAGGGATCGGTCGACTGGCTGTGCCTCCCGAGATTCGACAGGTCCTCCGTGTTCGCGCGGCTGCTCGATGAGGATGCCGGCCACTGGTCGATCGCTCCGCCGGCCATGGCCGATGTCACTCGCCGATACCTCGAACACACGATGGCGTTGGAGACCACGATCCGGACCGAGGGTGGCGTCGCCACCCTGACCGAGGCGATGGCCCTCGACGCCGATCAGGACGGCCACGACCTGGGCTCCCGCGCCCCTCGGGCCCTGCTGCGCAGGGTGGCGTGCACGACCGGCCAGGTCGAGTTCGAGATGGAGTACGCGCCGCGGCCGGAGTTCGGCTTGATCCACCCGCTCCTTTCCGGCACGGAAGGAGGCGTGGCCGCCCGAGGAGGTGCGGACGTGCTCGTCCTGTCGGCGCCGTCGAACCCTGAGATCGACGGATCGACGGCGCGCCTTCGGTTCACGCTGCGCGCCGGCGAAGCCGTGGGGTTCAGCCTTCAGCATCGCTCGATCGAGGAGGAGGTTCCCCGCCCCTGGACGCAGGATGAGATCGCCGAGGGAATCGAGGGAACCACCCGGGCGTGGCGGCTGTGGTCGTCGGTGCATCAGCGCTACGAGGGACCCTGGAGCGATCTCGTGTACCACAGTGGGCGAGTCCTTCAGTCGCTCATGTACCAGCCCACCGGGGCGATCGTCGCCGCCCCCACGACCTCCCTCCCCGAGTCGGAGGGCGGGGAGCGGAACTGGGACTACCGATACGCCTGGGTCCGAGACGCGAGCTTCACACTCGACGCCCTGTGGGTCGCCGCCTGCCCGGACGAGGCGCACAAGTTCTTCTCGTGGATGACCGGAACCGTGGCGTCCCAGATCGAAGGCGGCTCCGACCTGCAGATCATGTTCGGCATCGGCGGAGAGCATGACCTCAGTGAGCGGGAGCTCCCTCATCTCTCGGGCTGGCGCGACAGCCGCCCGGTGCGCGTCGGCAACGGCGCGTGGAACCAACGCCAGCTGGACGTGTACGGCGAGCTGCTCGACGCCGCCCACCGATTGTCCGACCAGCTGGGCGAGCTCGACGAGCCGACTTCTCGGTTCCTGGTGCAGGTGGCCGAGGCGGCCGCGGCGAGGTGGCGAGAGACCGACCAGGGAATCTGGGAGGTCCGAGGTGGGGCTCGGGAGTTCCTGTACTCGAAGCTCATGTGCTGGGTGGCGCTGGACCGGGCCATCGCTCTGGCCCCGTTGCTGGGTGCCGAGGACAGGGTCGACCGATGGTCGGCCATCCGGGAAGAGATCCGCACCGCCATCCTCGACCGCGGATGGAGTGAGAAAGCCGGGGCGTTCACCCAGTCGTTCGGCTCGAACGAGCTCGACGCCTCGAACCTCATGATGCCCATCGTGGGGTTCCTGCCCGCGGATGATCCCAGGATGCTCGCCACGATCGACGCGACCCAGGAACGGCTCACGGACGACCGCGGGCTGGTCTTTCGGTACCGGGCCGAGGACGGCCTGGAGGGCTCCGAAGGCACGTTCCTGTTGTGCACGTTCTGGCTGGCCCAGGCCCAGGCCATGGCCGGCGAGGTCGAGCGTGCCCGAGCCACTTTCGAACGGGCCATCGCATTCGCGAACGATGTCGGCCTGCTCGCGGAAGAGGTGGACGAGGCGACCGGCGAGCTACTCGGGAACTTCCCCCAGGCGTTCAGCCACATCGGGCTGATCAACGCGGCGTGGGCCATCACCGAGGCCGAGCGAATGCTCCCGGCTGGGTGAGTTCCCGTGATGAGGACCCGTGACTACGCCGCGGAGTTCGCCGGCACGTTCCTGCTGCTCCTCATCGGGTTGTCCGCGGTGGTGGTGGACTTCGCCCATGGTTCGCCCGTCGCTCGCTGGCTACCCGACGAGAACCTCAGGCGGCTGCTGACCGGATTCATCTTCGCCGGAGGGGCCACCGCCATCGTGTACTCACCGCTCGGGCGGACGAGCGGGGGCCACATCAACCCGGCGGTCACCCTGGCCTTCCTCCGCTTGCGGAAGATCACGGGACGAAGCGCCGCCTGGTACATGGTGGCCCAGTTCGCGGGCGCCTTCGCCGGCGCCGTGGCCGTGCGCCTCTTGTGGGGCAGTCTGGCCTCCGACGTCGACCTCGGCGCGACCATCCCGGGCCGGGGTGGTTCGGCTGTCTCCCTCCTCGCGGAGATCGCCATGACCTTCCTTCTCGTGACCTTGATCCTCAGGTTCGTCGACGAACCCAAGCTGCAGCGGTTCACCCCCGCTGCGGCGGGCGCGCTGGTGGCGTTCCTGGTGTTCGTCGAGGCACCGCTCTCCGGCACCAGCCTCAACCCGGCCAGGAGCTTCGGTCCCGCGGTGGTGGCACCTGACCTCTCGGGCTTCTGGGTGTACCTGTTGGCACCACCCGTCGGGGCGCTGCTGGCCGTGGCCCTGTACCGGCGCTCCCGACGGACCGTCCGGTGCGGCAAGCTCATCCACTCCGACCAATACGACTGCCGTTTCCTCGACTGTGAGTACACCCCACCGCACCGACGCGTTCACGCCGCCCAGGGCGCCTGGGACGCCGCGTGACCGATATGGATCGGGCGTCGGAGGTTCGGGCGAAGCTCGAGCTGGTCCGCGGCTGGCTGGACGCCCACCATCGACAGGCCGTCCTGTTCGGCTCTCAGGCGAACTTCGCGTGGATCACCGCGGGAGGGCGCAGCCACATCTCGCTGGGAGAAGCCGCCGGGGTGGCGTCCGTGCTCGTTGCCCCGGATGAGGCGTACCTCCTGACCACCAACATCGAGCTTGGTCGCCTGTTCGACGAAGAAGCCGACGGCCTCCCGCTGAATGGGGTCGACTGGCCCTGGCACGAGTCGGTCCGGCCACAAAACGTCGTGGCAGAGTTGTGCGACCCGAGCCGATCGGTGTCCGACCTGGGGATCTATGGCCTGCCGGCGGCCGGGCCCGATCTGGCCGAAGTCCGGTTCACCCTCCTCCCTCCCGAAATCCAGCGATACCGAGACCTTGGGCGCGAGGCAGCCGAAGCTGTCGAAGAGGCATGCCGGGCAACCTCGCCCGGTGACTCAGAGCTCAACGTGGCAGGTCGCGTGGCCATGGAGTGCCAGCGGCGCGACATCCTTCCCATGGTCGATCTCGTGGCGGCCGATGCACGCATCGCGCGGTACCGGCATCCGCTCCCCACGGGAAACCGTGTCGAGCGCACGCTTCTTGTCGCGTTGACGGGAAGGCGGCACGGGCTCCACGCCTCGCTGACGCGCATGGTCTCGTTCGGCCGGCCGGATGACGAGCTGGCTGCTCGCCATACTGCGGTGGGTCGCGTGGACGCCCGGGTGATCCTGGAGAGTCGACCTGGGTCATCGCTCGCGGACGTTCTGCGGGGCGGCTTGGACCAGTACGCCATTGAGGGGTTCCCAGACCAGTGGAGACTCCACCATCAGGGAGGACTCACCGGATACGCAGGTCGCGAAGTGTTCGCCACCCCGTCGGCGCAGCACCGCGTTCGGGCGAACCAGGTCGTCGCCTGGAATCCATCGATCACCAGGGTCAAATCGGAGGACACCGTCCTGGTGACCGACGGCGGCCCCGAGGTGCTGACCCGAACCGACCGCTGGCCTCAGCGGCAGGTCGAACTGCCCATGGGCGCGGTGGATCGTCCGTCTCTCGGAATCTTCATGTAACGACAAGAGAAATGAACGACAGTAGCTCCATAGGATCCGGGGAGGAGGGCGTCATGGGCAACGAGACCATCAGCATCCTCGACGGCAGCACGTTCGTGGTCAGCGACCGGCGAAGGGACATCGACGCTGGGCCCGACCAACCCCATGGCCTCTCCTATCGCGACACGCGCTTCCTGTCCCGGTGGGTGCTGACCTGAGGGAATCGGAGGCTCCCGATCTGCTCGTTTCGATCGTCTCGAGCCGTGTGCAACAATCCGCCCGATACATCGCATCGCGAGCGAGGGGGCAACGATGGGGCTCTTGCGGTACCGGACGGCGTCGGGAGAGCTCAGGTTCTGGACGCTGAAGGAGATCGTCCAGGGCAAGTCGATGAACCGCGTCACCCACCCCGTCTTCGTGATCTTTCCGATCGCTCTCTACAGTGGGGCCCTGGTCCTGGACCTTCTGTCCCGACTCAGCCTGTCAGGAGCTCCTCTGGCAGCGACCTACGCCGTCCTCGGAGCTGTGATCGGCGCGTTCTTTTCCATCCTCACCGGGCTGGTCGACCGCTCCGTGATGCGGCCGGGTTCACGCATCCGCAGCATCGCCACGCGGCACATTTACACCCAGCTGGTGGCCACCGCCATCTTCATCGCCAACCTCGCGATTCGCTGGTCGGATCGGCGCGCCGCCAACGCCTCGCTCCTGTGGATCGTCTTGGACGTCGTCGGCGTGGCCACGGTCGTGGCCGGCGGCGACGTCGGAGCGACGATGGTCTTCAAGATGGGCTACCGGGTCCAACCACCCACCGTCGAGGTCGGTGGAACCGCAGAAGCGGAGCCGGCACAGGCAGGCCAGGCTCCGACCGCGGGTTCCTAGCCTCAGCTCGCCTTCAGATACCGACCCAGCCAGTCCAGGATGATCTCGAACCGCATCACGCGGTGGACCGGGTTGCCGGACCGCGAAAGTTCGTGACCTTCCACGGGGAATCGGACCAACTCCACCTCGCGCTTCAGCGTCCTCAGGATCGCGAACAGGCCCTCCGCCTGGCCCACCGGGCATCGCAGATCGTTCTCGGAGTGGATGATCAGAAGGGGCGTCACGATGTTCTTCGCGTAGGTCGAGGGCGAATGCTTCAGGTAGGCATCGGGCGCCTCCCAGAAGTACGCACCGATCTCGCTCTTGAACAGCGTTCCGAAGTCGCTCT
>WNGA01002666.1_pt1 | contig 27053 bp, 28 predicted proteins | sample 5400061 | NCBI WGS metagenome assembly WNGA01 (sample SAMN13153366, study PRJNA577476) | soil metagenome | isolation source: 100 cm soil or saprolite under grassland replicate 2 | place: USA:California | collected 2016-06-15 | reverse complement strand
CCTGCGCAACCGCGGCCGGCCATCCGGCTTTTCGAAGGTCGCCGCGCCGATGATGACGACCGCCATGCGCCGAGCCAACCGCAAAGACCTCGAGCGGCTCAAGCAGATTCTCGTGTCAACGAGCGGCTGACGCCACCGCCTCTCGCTGCTCCCACTCTGATCTGAGCAGCGCGTATTCGACGTCGCCTTGCTCCTCGCCTTCGATGTAGTCGGGCCACGGCTGGTGAAAGGTCCTCACAAACCTCAGGCCCGCTTTCTCCATCACGCGCCGCGACGCGACGTTCACGACCATCGTGGATGCGACTACCCGTTGCACGCCAAGCTCGGCGAATCCCTTGTCGATTAACGCGCGCGAGCCTTCGGTGGCATAGCCCTGTCCCCAGGCCGATTTGCCCAGCCGGTAACCGAGCTCGACTTCTTCGGAGTCGGCAGCCGGCACCGGCCGGAAGTGGAACCAACCCGTGAATCGCCCGGTCGCCTTCTCTACGGCGGCCCAGAAGCCGTATCCGGCGAAGCGCTCGTAGTAACCGAGGAACATCGGCAGGACGTCGCGCTCGATCTCCTGGCGCGGCGTCGGCCGACCGCCGTTGATGAAGCGCATCACGTCCGGATCGCTGTCGAGCTCGACGAGATTGTCGACATCGTCCTCGGTGAACCGTCGCAACACCAAGCGCTCGGTCTCCAGAAAGATCTGCATCGACGAATCCTGCCCGATCCGGCTTCCGGTTGAGCCTACTCTCTTCAGATGGGCCGGTTCATCGGACGCGAGAACGTGCGTAAACGGCTCGCCGGTCTCGAGGGGAGCGAGGGCCGAACGACGTACACCGGCGGCGCCGTGCGGATCGAGCTTCCGGACGAGACTCTCGTCGTCCGTCCTCCCTTCGGGCTCGTGCATGAGGCGGAGTACGACAGAGTGGAGTTGACGCCCCTCTTCGATGCACTCGCGAAGGATCACCTCGTCGGCGTCGTACTCGTCCGGCTTGGCGGCTACGCGATCGGCGTGTTCGACGGCGAACGGCTGGTCGCCTCGAAGGTCGGCTCCCGCTTCGTGAAGGGCCGTCACAAGAAAGGTGGGTATTCGGCCAACCGGTTCCGCCGCCGTCGCGAAGGACAAGCGCAGGCGCTGATCGCCAAAGCCGCCGAGGTCGCCGGTGAGACCCTTGAGCCTTGGCGCAGCCGCATTGAGTTCGTCGCGCTCGGGGGAAATCAGGCCGCTATCACGGCCGTGCTGCGGGCAAGCCCGCAGCTCGACTGGGTGCGCGAGCGCGCTCTTCCACGCTTCTTCTCCGTCGCCGAGCCTCGCCAGAAGGTCCTCGAGCGCCTGCCGTACGAGCTCTATTCGGCCGAGCTCTTCAGCGGGCCGCGCGCCTGCTAGGCGGTCGGCCCGCTGAAGTGGCGAAAGCCGTGGCTCGGGTGGCCGAAGTGCAGTCCCTCCAAGCCGGTGGCGTTGACGAAGCTGGTGATGCGCTCCTTCAGGCCGGCGAGCTGTTCATCCTCCTGCGCCTTCGTGATCCGCCCGGCTGCGACGGCGTCGTCGAGGTGCTCCTTGGCCGAAGCGACGAGCGCGTCGACGAGGCCGTCGACCGACTTGCCATGATCCCTGGCGACCTGGGCAAGGCTCTTGCCGCCTTCCAGCTCCGAGCGCAGCTGCGCTTCCGTCAGACCGAGATAGTCCGCGGCCGCGTCGAGGTGGGCGAAGTGCCCGAAGCCGCGATGTAGGCCGCCGAAGACCGGGAAGTCGTCGGACTGGATGCGCTCCTTGATCGCGTCTCCCTCCGCCTTCGTCAGGCGGCCGGCTGCCACCGCGGCGTCGACGCGATCGCTGAGCGCCGTCTTCAACGCGTCGCTGAGCTTGCTCGGCGAGATGCCGAGCTGTTTTGCGGCGTCGTCGATGATCGCGTTGCTTTCCTCGCTCGACGATCCGGTCTGCGACGCCGCGATCGCGGCGCCGCCGCCGGCTGCCGCCAGCACGGCGGCAGCACCGACAGCGATCTTGTTCTTTCGCCTCATGCTCGGTCTCCTTCCACGAGCTGGACGCGACCCTCGAGCTGGACGAGCCGGCCGAGCAGGCCGCGACGGTGCCATCGCGTCGCTGCGATCGCCGCTTCTGCGGCGGTCGGAGGAACGGCGCTGACGAGCTCGCCGCGGAAGTTCTTCCCGTCGGGTTCGAGCTCGACGCGTTCGGTTGCAGCTGAGCCGTACATTGAAAGCCTCCTTCGTCGATGTCGCTTTGCAGCGTCTCACCGGCGCGTGAAAGGCGGCTAAGAGCGCTCTAAAAAGTCCCTAAGAAGGTGTCTGGCCGTCGGCGAAGCGCAGCGTGATCCGTGTGCCGCCGCCGTCCGCCCGCTCGGCGACGACTCCGCCGCCGTGCGCTTCGGCGACCTGGCGTACGATCGCGAGCCCGAGGCCCGAGCCCGACAGCCCACGCGCGGAGGGGGCGCGGTAGAAGCGGTCGAACACGTACGGGAGGTCCTGTTCGTCGATGCCGGGACCGTGGTCGCGAACCATCACCTGCGGTCCATGGACGCCCACTTCGATCTCGCCGCCGGGAGGACTCCACTTTGCGGCGTTGTCGAGCAGGTTCGCGACGGCGCGCTCGATCGTGGAAGGCACCCCGTGCACGACCGACTCCTCGAGCCGGGTGACGAAGCTCACCTCTGGTCGATTCCGGCGCGCCCGCTCGACTGCGTCGGCCGCGACGAGATCGAGACGTACCTCCTCCGGTTCGGCCATGTGCTGCTCACCGCGGGCGAGGTCGATCAGCTCCGCGATCAACGTGGTCATCTCTCCGAGCTGCTCGACGACGTCCTTGAGCAGCCGCTCGCGCTCGCCGGCGGGCAGGCGGCGGTCGCTGGCGAGCACCTCGATGTTGGTGCGGAGACTCGTCAGCGGCGTGCGCAGCTCGTGCGAAGCGTCGGCGACGAGCTGGCGCTGAGCGCGCGTCGACTCCTCGAGGGCCCCGAGCATGGTGTTGAAACTGGCCGCGAGGCGGCTCAGCTCGTCGCGCCCGCCCGCGTCGATCCGCCCGGAAAGGTCGCCCGTCTCCGTGACGGTCTCGGTCGCCGCCGTGAGTCGGCGAACCGGTGCGACGGCCGCACGCGAGACCGCGAGGCCAAGCGCGGCGGCGATCGCGATGCCGCCCCCGGCGATGAGGATCAGGAAATTCTTGATGCGGCCGAGTGAGCGGTCGACCTCGGTCAGCGGACGCGCGACCTGGACCGCAAAGCCCGGCGCGTATGGAAACGTGACCATCCGGACGTGCGTTCCGCTCACGTGAGCGTCCGAGAGGAAGGTCCCGTTCCCGGTTCGCGCGACGTCGACCACCTTCTCGCTGACCGGAAGCGCCGTGCTGCCGCTGCCGGGGAGAGGCACCGGCCGCCCGTCTAGACCCACGATCTGCGGAAAGCCGGGAGCGCCGCCCAGTTCTGACGACGGGGCGGCGAAGTGCTTGAAATCATGGACAGGCGTCTGTGCGAGCTGCGCTGCCGTCGTCCGCAGCGAATCGTCGACCGTCGCCCGGAGCTGTCCCCGGACGACGAAGTAGACGACGAAGGACGCAACAATGACCGCCAGCGCAACCGCAGCGGCAGCGACGAGTGCGAGGCGGGCGCGAAAGCTCATTTTTCCCGTAGGGCGTAGCCGACGCCTCGCACGGTGTGAATGAGCCGTGGCTTCCCGCCGGCCTCCGTCTTGCGGCGGAGATACCCGATGTAGACGTCGAGCGAGTTCGAAGCGAAGCCGAAGTCATAACCCCATACGCGTTCGAAGATGATCGAGCGGGTGAGCACCTGGCGCGGATTGAGCATGAACAGCTCGAGGAGTGAGAACTCCGTGCGGGTGAGCTCGATCTTACGGCCGCTCCTGCGGACCTCCCGCGTTCCGGCGTCGAGCTCGAGGTCCGCGAAGCGAAGAACCTCGCCGGCCCGGTCGCCGTTGCTCGCACGCCGCAGGAGCGCGCGGACCCGTGCGAGCAGCTCCTCGAGGGCGAACGGCTTCGTGACGTAGTCGTCGGCACCGGCATCGAGACCTGCTACTCGATTCTCGACCTCGTCCCGCGCGGTGAGCATCAGCACTGGCACGGAGTTCCCGCTTCGGCGCAGCCTCCGGCACACCTCGAGCCCGTCGACCCCCGGCATCAGCACGTCGAGGATCAGGGCGTCCGGCTGTGCCCGCTCCTCCTCCTCCTGGAGCAGGGACAGAGCCTGACGCCCGTCCTCGGCGAGTTCGATCTCGTACCCCTCGAGCTCCAGCGCACGCCGCAGCGACTCGCGCACGGCCCGTTCGTCGTCGACAACGAGGATCTTCACAGCACCATTCTGTCCCGGGAAGCTGAAAGCTAGTTAAGAGGCCCGGTCAGGGCTTGCCTACCGTCAGGCGGAAGGAACCCTTCCCGCTGACCTCGGTGACCCGGATCGTGTAGCTCCGCGCTCCGCAGATCCTGGTCGTCTGTGAGAACGCCCGCGCGCCCACGGCGTGCGTGACCCGGGTCGGCCCGGCGTAGACGTCGAGCGCCGCCCGCAGGCCCGCCGAAGGTCTCAGAGTCACCTTCAGCGTGCCGTCGAGCGGCGCGGCGAACGTGTACGCGCGTGTCCGCGTGGCCCGGGAGAGCGCAGCGGTGCGAACGCTTGTCGTCGCCGTCTGCCATGGCGTCGTCACGTCCTGCTCGGCCGCCGCGAGCGCGGAGTCGGTTGGGTAGAGCGACTCCGAGACGATCTGCCACGGAGGTTCGGCCACGCCGAGCCTCCGCTCGTTCAGGACGCGATAGGTCTCGGCCCAACCCTCGCCGGGATTCACCTCGTAGTGGAGCGAATCCTCTGCGCCGGGGAAGAGCTGGCCCGTCCGAGCCTTCGCGCAGACCTGCATCGACGACGCCCATCGCTTCGGGCCCCAGTCGATCGCGAGCCACGGCGCGTTCGATCGGTTTGCGGCCACGTGGTGGCCGTACTCGTGCGTGACGACCGCCTCGGCGGAGAAATCCGAGCTCGGATCCTCGCCCGGGGCGTAGAGAAGGCTTCCCTGCGAGATGTAGCACGCGATCGCGTCCCAGCCGCAGACACGGGTGACTTGCAGGGACGGTGCGAGTAAGAGCGTCACGGACGAAAGCTCGGAGCCGTGCAGAAGCGAGGCCAGGAAGTCGGCCCAGCGCTGTCCGAGGGCGGGATCCACCGCGTAGCTGTTCGACGCGTACACGGTCACGTTCTCTCCCGACGCGGTGCGGTAGATGCCGCCCCAGTAGCCGTTCGGCGCAAGCGCGCTCGTAGGAGCGGCCTGAAGGACGGTGTCGGGGATCGGTCCCGAGGCGCGGGCGATCTCGGAGAGGTGGGGCGATTCGAGCCGCTGCTTTGTCGCGGACTGCGCCGCCGCCGCTGCCGTAAGGGCGGTAACGACAGCGGCGGCGCACAGAACCGTCACTCGGGCGGAGGGGGAAGATCCCGCCCGGCCTGGGCGTTGCGAGCGGAGGGTCGTTCTGGGTTCCAGGTCCCGCAACGTCACTTCACGACCGTGCCACCTGCGCCTAAGACCTGACTAAGAGGCCCGTAAGGACTTTGTGAGAGCAGTTCTTAGCGACTTCTTAGCCACATCTCAGCCACGTCTTAGAGACGGATGATGACATGGAGGCCGATGAAGGTCCGTTCCACTCCTCATCTCTCCCTCGTTGCCGCGCTCGTCGCCGGCGCCCTCATCGGCGCCGGCGGCGGCGCGGGCACGTATGCGGCCTTGTCGTCGGGCGACAAGACGGTCGTGCGACAGGTGACCGTCGGCGATTCCCAGCCCGCCGCGAGCTCGAGCGACCTCTCGGTGCACTCGATCTACGAGCGTGCCCACAAGGGTGTGGTCGAGGTCATGGTCAGCTCGGAACAGTCGAACCCATTCGGCGGCTCGAGCACCCAGCAGGCCGAGGGCTCGGGATTCGTGTACGACGCGGACGGCCACATCGTCACGAACGAGCACGTGGTCGAGGGCGCGACCTCGGTCAAGGTCAGATTCTGGAACGGCAAGACATACACGGCGCGCGTCGTTGGTACGGATTCGTCCACCGACCTCGCCGTCCTCGACGTCGATGCGCCGGCGTCGCAGCTCTTCCCGCTCTCGCTCGGCGACTCGAGCAAGGTCGCGGTCGGCGACAACGTCGTCGCCATCGGCAGTCCATTCGGACTCGAGGAGACCGTGACTGCGGGAATCGTCAGCGGCCTGCATCGGGAGATGACGTCGCCCAGCAACTTCACGATCGACGACTCGATCCAGACAGACGCCGCGATCAACCACGGCAACTCCGGCGGGCCGCTGCTGAACGCTCGGGGCCACGTGATCGGCGTGAACTCCCAGATCGAGAGCGACTCGGGCGGGAGTGACGGCGTCGGCTTCGCGATCCCGTCCAATACCGTGAAGTCGATCGCCTCTCAACTGATCTCGAGCGGGAAGGCCGAGCACGCATTCCTCGGAATCGTGCTCAGCGACGCGTCCTCGGGCAACGGCGCCCAGGTGACGAGCGTCAGGTCCGGAACGCCCGCGGCCAAGGCCGGTCTCCGCGCCGGAGACGTGATCACGGCGGTGGCCGGAAAGAGCATTAGCTCTGCGACCGAGCTGCGATCGGCGATCAATGCACACAGCCCCGGCGACACCGTTTCGATCGGCTACACCCGCAACGGCAAGAGCCATACGGTGGAGGTAAAGCTCACAAACCGTCCGTCGTAATTACGGCATCGCGGTAGGTTCACCGTACCGTGAAGCCGTTTCGACGGATCGCGTTCCCCCTTGGCCTCGCCTGGGCGCGCCTGACGAGGCGCGGCGAGCGCGTCGTGCTCGTCACGCTCGGGATCGCGGCGGGAGCGGCGCTACTCGCCGGGGTTCTCGCGGGCAGCCTCGTCGCACAGGACCGGAGCGTCGAACGCACGACGGCCGGGATCCCCGCCGCCGATCGCACGGTTCGGGTCGTCTGGGGAGGAATCGCCAGCGGACCCGGCACCGATGTTGAGACGCTCGACCGAACCGCGCGGCGGGCGCTGCGGCCGCTGGTCGGCCCGCCGACGCGAGCGATGCTCTTCCGCACGACCCAGACGGGCGGCCGTCTCTTCGACCTGGGCGCGATCGACGGACTCGCCCGGTACGTGCACGTTCGCGCGGGCCGTCTGCCGCGACCCTGCCGTGCATCGGACTGCGAGGTTCTTCAACTCGGCGGGAGCGGGCCCATGCCCGTGATCGAAGGACTGCGACTCGTGCGCGTCGGCCGGGCGACCCTCGACTCACCGCTCCCGTTCGGGAACCTCATCACCCGCGAGACATATGCGTCCGTGCTGAGCTCCGCGCTGCGGTACCACACAGCGCCGACACCGCCGCTGCTCCTCGCGGAAGGCGTTAACGGGCTCGCGACCGTCGAAGTCCTAAGACCGACCTTCCGAAGCTACACGTGGACCGCGGCCCTCGAGCCCGGGGCCGTCCACCCGTGGACGATCGACAGCTTCGCCGACAGGGTGACGCGGACGCGGTCGGAGCTGCTGGCCGAATCGCTCGTCTTCGACCTGACCGCGCCCCTCGCCGAGCTGCGCGAGGCGAACGCGACGGGACGGGTCGCCGGACGCCGCCTGCTCCTGATCGGCGGAGAGGCTGCCGCGCTCCTCCTCGCCTTCGCGGTGCTCGCCGCCACGGGCTTGCGACGCGACACCGAGGCGCAGTGGCGGCGACTGACCTGGTATGGAGCCCGCCGCTGGCAGCTCGCGCTCGGCTCGATCGCAGAGGCCGCCGCCGTCGCGGTCGTGGGCGCGGCAATCGGTTGGGGAGTGGGAAGCGCCGCCGGCGCACTCGTCGCCGCCCGAGCCGGAGTTCCCGCGGGTGATGTCCTCACGCATTCGGTCGTGGCGGGCCGAGGCTTCGCGCTCGCAGCCGCGATCGCGGGAGCCGCGACGCTCGTCGTCGTTCTCTCCCTTCGTGCGGGCGTAGCCCGCATCGGCGCCCTGACGGTTACGCCCGTGGACGCTGCCGCGGCCGGAGCAGCCGTCGCGGTGGTGCTCGCCCTTGCGCGCGGCGCCGCTGACACGGCGGCGCTGGCGGACGAGCGAGGAACCGGTGCGGTGCTCCTGCTGCTGCCCGCGCTGATCGCGTTCATCGCCGCTGTCCTCTGGGCGCGAGTCCTGGCTCCGAGCCTGCGGCTGCTGGAGCAGCAGGGACGGAATGCGCCGGTTCCGGTCCGTCTCGCCGCGCTCTCGCTCGCGCGGAATCCGGGCCGCGCGGCGGTGGCCGTCGCCTTCCTCGTCGTCAGCCTCGGGCTCGCCCTCTTCGCCGAAACGTACCGCGCAACGTTGACGCGCGGCCAGCACGATCAGGCGTCGTTTGCAGCTCCGGCCGACTTCGTCGTCCGCGAGGATCTGACCAAGCTCGTGCCGGTGACGCAGGCAGCGTCGCTTGCGCGTTTCCGATCGGCCGCCCCGGGCGCGGACGTGATCCCCGTGGTGCGTCTCTCCGGCAACGTGCGGCGGCTGGAGGAATCCGCCGGGCTGACGCTGCTCGGGATTCCCGCGGACGACATCGCCAAGCTGCGCTGGCGCAACGACTACTCGTCGCTCTCGCAGAAGGAGATTGCACTCCGGCTGGGGCCGACCGGAAGCGTCGCCCTCCAGGGCGTGAGGCTGCCCGCGGACGCGAGGAGGCTCGTCTTGCCGTTCCGCGCGCGCGGTGACGAGCTTGCCGTCCGAGCCGTCGTCGTGACGAAGACGGGGCGCGCCCAGGGAATTGCTCTCGGCACGACTGCGTCGAGAAGACTCGCCGCAGCCGTTCCGCCCGACGCGCGCGGCGGGTTGCTGGTCTCGTTCACCTTCGATCTGACGAACACCGGCCTGCACGGCGTCCCGAACGCCGGCATAAATGCTGCCGCCGTCGCGCAGGGCACGATCCGGATCGGCCCTCCGCGTATAGACGGCAACACCCTGCCGTTCGATTTCGGCGGCTGGAGGGGAACGGGTGGCATCACGGACGAGGGCGACGGCGATCTGCGCTATCTGGTGACCGGCGAGAATGTCGCCCGCTTCCGCGCGCGGCAGCCGACGGACGACCGTCCGGTACCGATCGTCGTCTCGCCCGCACTCGAGGCGGCGGCGGGACCGGGCGGCGTCCTTCCGCTCAGCGTCGGGACCGGCACGATCGTGGGCCGGGTCGTCGGCACGGTGCGGCGGGCTCCGACCGTGGAGGAAGACGTCGTGCTCGCCGACGGCGCGACGGTCGCGACCGCGCTCAGCGCCGACGCGCCCGGGACCGCCACGGTCAACGAGGTCTGGATCGACTCGCCGCGCGACCGGCGGGCTCGGGTCGCGGCCGCTTTGCGCAGACCGCCGTTCGACGTCCTGCAGGTCACGTCGCGCAGCGCGCTGCTGCAGGATCTGCGCTCGGAGCCGCTCGCACGGGGGACCCTGATCACGCTTGCCGTCGCGGCCGCCGCAGCGCTCGCGCTCGCCCTGGTCGGCCTGCTGCTCGGCGTTGTCTCCGACCTTCGGGACGAGCGCGGGGAGCTGTTCGACCTCGAAGCCCAGGGTGCGCCGCCGGTCACGCTTCGCCGGCACCTCAGGCTGCGCACAGGGCTGGTCGCCGCTTTCGGGCTCGTGGGGGGCATCGCAACCGGCGCCGCTCTCGCGGCGCTGATCCTCGCCGTCGTCACCCTGACCGCGGGAGCAGGATCGGCGCGGCCACCGCTCCTGCTGGGACTCGATTGGCCGGTGCTGCTGCTCGGGCTCGTCGTGTATTTCGTCCTCGCGGCACTCGTCGTCGGCGCGGCGACGCGCCGTGCGTTCCGCGCGGATGTGGCCGACCGGTTCGCGGAGGTGGGTACGTGAATCCGGCGATCGACGTTCGCGACCTCTTCCGTGTCCATCAGACCGCCGAGGGCGACGCCGCTGCGCTCCAGGGGCTCTCGCTCACGGTCCGCGAACGGGAGACCGTGACGGTGCTCGGGCCGAGCGGCTCGGGGAAGACAACCTTCCTGCGGATCCTCGCCGGACTCGATCGTCCCTCGGCGGGAAGCGTGCGCGTGTTCGGGACGGAGCTCGGCAAGCTGCCGGCACGCGACATTGCGCGCTACCGGACGCGCACCGTCGGGTACGCCGATCAGCACTACGCGCGGGCGCTCGCGCCGGAGCTCAGTGCACGCGAGCTCGTCGGAGTCGAGCTGGGGCTCGCGGGCGCAACGCGACCAGAGCGCGACCGCCGGGCGGACGAGCTGCTGGACCGGGTCGGACTCTCCGACAAGCGCGAGGCGCGGCCCGCCGAGCTCTCGGGCGGGGAACAGCAGCGTGTCGCCGTCGCCGCCTCGCTCGCGCATCGACCTCGTCTCTTCCTGGCAGACGAGCCGACCGGAGAGCTCGACGCGGAGAGTGCACAGCTCGTCTACGACACGATCGGGGAGCTCATCCGTTCAGAACGTTGTACGGCCGTCATCGTCAGCCACGATCCGCAGTCCGCTTCGATCGCCGACCGCGTGGTCCGGATTCGCGACGGCCGTGTCAGCGAGGAGTCCGGAGGCGCAGTCGGCGGGGAGGCGATCGTGGTCGGAAAGGGCGGCTGGCTCCGTCTGCCGGAGGAACTGCTGCGCCGTTCCGGCATTCGCACACATGCGAGCGCGCGAATGGCGGGCAGCGACATCGTGGTCTCGTCCGCGGAAGGCGGGAATCCGACCGCGTCAGCTGTCGCCGAGCCGGTTCCGGCGCGACCTGGCGAGGTCGCGACCGTCGCCCACCTGCGCGGGCTGACGAAGACCTACGGCCGGGGTGAGACGGCGCGAACCGTGCTGGAGCGTCTCGGCGCGGAGTTCCACGCGTCGACGCTGGCCGTCGTCACGGGCCCGTCGGGATCGGGAAAGACCACGCTCCTCCACCTGCTGGCCGGCCTCGAGCTGCCGGACGAGGGAAGCGTCGAGATCCTCGGCACGGAGATCGCTTCGCTCGACCGTGCCGATCGCGCCCGCTTTCGCCGTGACCACGTCGGCTACGTCGGTCAGCAGCCGGGGCTGATACCGACGCTCAGCGCCGTCGAGAACGTGGAGCTCGCACTGGCGCTTCGCGGCCTGCCTCCCGCACGCGCGCTGGAGACGCTCGTTGCCGTCGGCCTCGAGGACCGCGCCGACCAGCGCGTTGCGCGTCTCTCCACCGGCGAGCGCGGCCGCGTCGCCGTCGCACGGGCCCTGGCGCCGCAGCCCGAGCTCCTGCTCGCCGACGAGCCGACCTCGCGGCTCGACCAGGCGAACGCGCTCGCGGTCGGTGCGCTCTTCGTCCGGCTCGCGCGCGAGTTCGGCGCCGCGGTCGTGTGCGCGACGCACGACCCACTCCTGATCGAGCAGGCGGATTCGACGCTGAAGCTCGGCTAGAGCGAGGGCGACTGGTACGTCTTGGACATCGCCTGGAGTAGCTTCCAGGCGATCGAGCCGTGCGTCTCGACGAGCGGCCGGAACTCCCACGAGGTGAGGCCGTAGCACCTGAGATCCGTCTCCGCCGTGATCGTGGCCGTGCGGGCGCTCTCGTTGAGCAGCGCCACCTCGCCGAAGTAGTCGCCGGGCCCGAGCCTGCGACGCTCCTCCCCACCGACTGTCACCTTCGCCTCGCCGTCTTCGATCATGAAGAACCCGATCCCGCTCTGCCCCTCGGTCGTGACCGTGTCGCCGGCCTGGAACGTCCGCTGCTTCATGGACGACGCGATCCGCTCGAGCTCTTTCCGGTCGAGGTCGGAGAAGATCGGAACGCGTTGGAGGAGATCGACGGCGCCCTCTGCCACGCGAGGACTATGCCACACTGAGCCGGTGAAGCTAACGGTCGTCGGGTGCTCGCCGGCCTGGCCGAATCCCGGCGGCGCGCAGTCGGGGTACCTCGTCGAGGGGTCGGGACGCGCGTTGCTGGACTGCGGTCCGGGTGTTCTTCCGCGCCTCCGCGAGCAGGACGGCTGGCCGCAGGTGCATGCGATCGTCATCACGCACTTCCATCTGGACCACTGGGGCGACCTCGTACCTTGGACGTTCGGCGCCATGTTCGGCCCCGGCCGAGATTCGCCGAAACCGGAGTTGTGGCTTCCCCCGGGCGGCATGGCCGAGCTCGCCTATTTCGGGGAGAAGTTCGGAGTCCCCGGAATGTTCTCCGAGGCCTTCACGTCGCGGGAGTACGCAGACGGCGAGAGCTTCGAGACCTGTGGTCTGACGATCACGCCGGTTCGCGTGCCCCACTACCAGCTCCAGACGTTTGCCATGCGGGTCAGCGACGGCATCGCAACGCTCGCGTATTCAGGAGACTCGGCGCCGAGCCCCCAGCTGGCAGAGGTCGCGCGGGACGCCGATCTCTTCCTGTGCGAGGCGACGCTGAAGGAAGCTCGCGAAGGCGGCAACGGCCTGCGCGGCCACCTGTCCGCCGACGAGGCCGTTGCCGCCTTCGAGCAGTCAGGCGCGCGCCGGCTCGTGATCATCCACCGCCCGCAGGAGCTTCCGCTCGCGGACGGCATCGAGCGCGCGTCCGACGGCGACGTCTTCGAGCTCTAGCTACGCGAGCCGAAACGCGATCTCGCCCAGGCGGCGGTAGCCCTCGACCGAGGGATGGTCCCCGTCCGACGTCCAGTCCTCCCGCATCCGTCCGGGTCGGTCCGGATCCTCGAGCGTGTCGTGGAACGGCAACAACGAGACGCCCTCTTCACGTGCGATCCCGGCGACGAGCTCGTTCAGGCGGCGGATCTTCGGCTCCGCGTCGGGCCAGCCGTTGTTCCACGGCAGCACGTCGGCGAGCGCGACGGTCAGCCCGAGCTCCTTGCCGCGCCGCACCATTGCGCGCAGGTTCGCCGCCGCGGCGTCGATCGTGCGGTCCTGGGCGATGTCGTTGATGCCGCCCTGAACGACGAGCACGTCCGCGTGCCGAGCGCATTCGGCGAGACGCAACATGATCTCGTCCGTCCGCTCGCCGTAGACGCCACAGTTCCGAAACTCCAGGCGCGGATCGGCGCGCGCGGCCCAGTACTCCCACTGACTCGTCTCGTCCCCGCCGCGACGCAAGTCGTAGCCGGGCGATCCTTCCGTAATCGAGTCGCCCAGCGCCGCGACGACGAGACGGTCGCTAGCCCGCGTCGCGGGGATCGGTCTGCTCCGCGATCCGCTCCGGAATGCCTCCCTCGATCTTCTTGACGACGTCGTAGCCGGCGCGCCTCTCGGCGACCTCTTCGACGTCTGTCTTCCCGTGCCCCGGATAGACGGCGAACTGATGGGGATCGGAGCGAAGCTGCTCGTATTCGCCATGACTCATGCTGATCCGCTCGACACACGAACCATCGCCGCATTCGCAGATCAGGTCGAGCGGCTGCGACTTGAGATCGAACGCGTCGGCGAGGTCCTCGATTCGCTCGTTGACCTCCCGAAACACGGCCTCGTTCAGCCCGATTCGTGTTTCTCGATCACTCATTCCCGGCTACTTCTCGACGACGACGTATCCGTCCCGACGCGCCACGACCTCGCCCACGGGCTTCTCTCGCTCCTCGTGACCGACCGCGGTCATGAAGTGGCCGGCCTCAGCCCGTACCGCGGTGTACTCCGGGCGTGTCAAGCGCACGATCTCGCTGCACCTCGGCTCCGGGCACTCGCACAGGAATGGAAGGCGCTCCATCTCGACCTGATAGTGGTCCGCCCTCTCTCGGATCCGCTCGTTCGCCTCACGGAACCTCGCATTGTTCTTCACGATGCGCTCTGCAACCGTGTCGTCCATCTGGCGCGGCTCATTGCGCGATCGGCACTCCGCTAAACGTCCCGCCCGGAAGGCGGCGACTCGCCGAGGACCGCGTTCAGCTCGCCGGGTGTAGGAGACCCGGGACGGATCTTTCCTACGAGCTCGTGCAGCTTGACGCGGTTGGCGCGGGCGGCACGGCGAATCAGCTCGAAGGCCTCGTCGACGTCGAGCCCGTATCGCTCGGCGACGACCCCTTTCGCCTGCTCGATCGCGACCCGCGACTGGAGAGCCTGCTCGAGCTGGGCCCGCCGCTCGTACGTGGCCTCGGTCACTGCCAGGAGCCGCCCGATCGCGGCGGCCGCCTCCCCCACGCTTCCCTCGCTGAGCGACTCGATCGCCTGGCTCTGCACCTTCTCGTTCACGGCGGGTGATCTTACGCTCGCGTGAGCGGCCGGGAGCCGGAAACTGCGCTACCGTGAAGACGGACCGAGGGCGATCCGCTGGCACTGGTTTTCCCCCGGCCGTTCTGTCGGCCTCTATGGGAAGGGGAACCCGGTGGCGGAGCAAACCGAGCGAGCCGCCCGCAGCGCGCGCAACGAGCTTCTGTTTCGAGCCGTGAACGAGCAGATCGTCGGGATGACGGAACGCTTCCGCGCCCAGCTTTCCGACATCGATGTCGTCTGCGAGTGCGCCGACCAGACGTGCGTCGGAACGATCCGCATCGCGGCGGTCGAGTTCGGCAAGATCGAGCGCGCCGACGAGGTGTTTCTCGTTCTTCCCGGTCACGAGGACAGACAGGTCGAGGACGTCGTCGAGCGGAACGATGGGTATCTCGTCGTGAAGAAGCGGGGCCCTGCCGCTCGCATCGTTCGCGCGGTCGAGTAGCGCTAGCGGCGCGGTCTCAGATCAACGACCAGATCGCAGTCGAGGGCGTCTGCGATCCGGAGGAGCGTGTCGATCCGCGGCGGCCTGCCGCCGCGTTCCAGGCGTGCGATCGCCGACTGGGTCGTGCCGACGATCTCGGCCAGTTCCCGCTGGGAGAAGCCCTTCGCCTGCCGGCGCTCGGCAACCTTGTCGGCGACCGCCGCGAAGAACCAGCCCCGGTCGGCGGTACGGATTCGCTCCTGTAACCGCTCGAGCGGGCTCTTTGCGCGGCCGGCCATTGCAGACATGCTATGTGACTCGTTCGTCGAACTCGGCGCTCAGGCGCTGGTAGAAGAAACCGCCGAGGAGCAGGACGGCCCCGACCGCCAGGAACGACAGCGCGCGCTGCGCGGAGCTGAGGCTCGGCAGGTCGAAGAGGAAGAGCTTGCCGAGGCTGATGGCGAAGAGGATGAACCCGCCGCCGCGCAGCAATCCACGGCGCCGCTTCAGTCCCACGTAGAGCGAGACGAGGGCGAGCAGTCCCCAGAAGGCGCTTACGACGGTGTGGCCGCGCTGGAAGTCCGTGTGCACCGTTTCCGGCGAGAGCCGCTGCGCCGCCTCCAGGATGGAGAGCGATGCCGCGTAGACGCTCAGCGCGCCGGCGACCCAGATCGCCTGGAGCCGGTACCGCTCGCGCCAGCCGAGCGACCAGGCGAACGTCGCGATCGCCCCGATCAGGAGCAGGAGGCTCGGCACGCCGTGGCCGGGATGAAGGTGCGCGTTCACGAGCTGCGACGGGGGAGCCTCGCCGACGAGGGCCCAGCCCGCCCCGAGCACGAGGTAGACGAGCGACGCGACCTGAAGGCGGCGCTCGCCGAGCGCGACCGAGAGGACCGCGAGCACAGCGGCGGTGAGCGTGTAGGCCAGCACCAGCCAGACGCCCGAGACGAGGAGATCCTCGCCCACGGCTGCGACTGCCAGCCCGAGCGTCCAGAGCAGCGTGCTCAGGTCGCGCCGGTTCCTCCGCGGGAAGGCACCTGCTGCGAGCAGGACGTAAAGGCCGCCGAGTCCGGCGAGCACGACACCGTCGCCGTCGATCCCGGCGACCTCGTCCGGGACGAGCGTGAGCGCGCCCGCCAGCAGCAGCGCGAGGCTGAGCACGACCGCACTGGCACCCTCGCCCGTCAGCCCTTCGCCGGACGTCAGCTCTCTCGCGAGGCCGGCGAGCAGCACTGCGGCGCCGACTGCGAGGAACGAGATGCCGTAACGCGTGTGCCCGAGCGAGACCGCGTCGAAGGCGACGACCTTGAGGACGACCACCGCGAGCCACGAGAGCCCGAGTGCGAGGCCGACGTTCGAACGGCCGCCCAAGGCGATCAGGACGGCCGCGAGGCCGGCGGCCGACCACACCGACGTGATTGCGACGTGACCCCATTCGAACGGCGTGTCGATGCCGCTGCCGGGCCCGATCAGCTGCAAGAGCTCGAGGATGCCGAGCGACGCCGCATATGCGGTGACGACTGCGGCGAGCGAGAAGACCGTCGCGTCGACCGCAGACTCCCGTGCGCGGAGCCACGCCAGCAAGGGATCGAGCGCGCGGAGGATTCCTGTCGCCGGCGCTTCGTCCTCCCAGGATCGCTTCACGCTGCCGAACACGATCGAGGCCAGAGCGATGGTGAGCAGAGCGGGAGCCCCCTTGGCGGGATGGCGCATCGCTTCGAAGAGGTGGTCGGGGCTCGCTTCGAGGGCGATCGCGTGCACGAGTGCCAGGCCGAGGTACACGAGCGCAGGCAGCTGGAAGCGCGCATCGCGCACGCGGCTCGAGAGCCAGGCGAGGAGGGCGGCCTCGGCGGCCCATGCGTACGTCAGCGAAGAACCCGTGAAGACCTGCGCCAGCCCGACGGCGGCGGCGGTGAGACCGAGCGCCCAGAGCAACGTCGCCGGCTCGCGCAAGCGCCTGAAGAGCGCGGCCGCCAGGGCCACGTAGGCGGCCGCGACGACGAGCAGTGCGATCCCTTGCAGCAGCCCGTCGTGGCGCTGACCGTAGAGCAGCGCCGCCGACACGCCGCCGAACACCGCGCCGCCGGTCAGGAAGGACGCCGGAGCCGCGGCAAGTGCGGGCCCGAGCCTGACCTGGAAGGCAAGCCCGGCTGCCAGGTAGAGCGCCCAGAAAGAAGCTGCGAGCGTGACGATGCCGGGATGCGGCGCATCCGCCTGGGCGATTTGCGCGATCGCCTGGGGCACGCTCACGAGCGCGGCGATCTGCAGCATCTTCCACCAGCGCTCGCGCACGGCGACGACGGCGCCGCCCGCGAACACGACGGCGACGAACGCCGTCCCGATCTCCTGCAACCCGCCCTGGAAGACGAGCGTCGCGGGAACGATCATCGCGCCGATCAGGCCGAACCCGGCAACGATCTCCTCAGACCATGCGAGCGAAAGCGCGACGCCGATGGATGCGATTGCCGCGGCGATCACGAGCGCGACCGGCTTCGAGACCATGTCGTACAGCGAGACGGCGGCGAGCAGGCTTGCGTACGCGCCCGCGATGCCTGCGCCGACCGCGGCGAGGGCCGAGTACGTCGTCTCGTAGCGCCGCTGCAGCCAGAAGCCCGCTGCGAAGACGATCGCCGATGCGACACCGCCGCACGCAATCCTTAGCTCGGGGCCGACCCAGCCGCGGTTGACCGCGAGGACGAAGAAGAAGACGACGCCGAGGAGCGTCACGATGCCGCCCGCGAACGCCAGGGCCTTCGCGCCCATCAGATCCGCCGTGGAGATCGTACGAGCCCAGTCGAACGAGGACGCGGCCGGAGCCTCAACGCGCGGCGCCGGGGCGGCTGCCGGCTTGGGCGGGCGCGGGGGCGGCGGAGGCGGAGGCGGTGGAGCGGCCGGCCGCGGCGGCGGCGCTGCTGCGCGCTCCCGTGCCGGTGCCGCGGGACGGGCGCGGCGAAGCGCCTCGACCGCGTCCTGCAGCTCCTTGACGCGGCGTTCCAGGAACTCGACACGCTGGCTCAGGTCAGGCCCGGCGGTCGCAGGACCTGAGGGACGAACGACGAGGTAGCCGACGAGCGCGACGACGAGCAGCACGGCGAGAGGCCAGCTGCCGCTGCCGCCGGCGAAGAGAGCAGCGAGCACGAGCGCGACGATGACCCAGGGAGATCCGCCCTGGGGCTTCCTGATCGAAGGACTGTTTCCGTTCATCGCGAGGCTTCTCCTCGTATCGCAAATTTGCTATGACATATAGCAGTGTTGCTATGCACGGTCAATCCCCAGACTAGGGCGCTCGAGAGGCTGCCGGTACCGGGCCCACCTCCGGGCGAGTTCAGGGTTAGCCCGGGTTCTCCTTGCTCCCGAGGGTGGTATCTCCAGTGGTGATGCGTCTCGTTCTGCTGCTGACCCTCGCCGTTGCTCTCGCCGGCTGCGGCGGGGCGCCGTCGCCGAAGCCTGTCCCGGACGTCCGCGGTCAGCGGCTCGACGTCGCGGAGGAGCGGCTCGACGCCCGCGGGCTCGACTGGGAGGAGATCGGCGGCGGGAATCTCGGGATCGTCGTGCGCTCGCACTGGTACGTGTGCTCGCAGGAACCGCGACCGGGGAAGAAGGCGACGACCGTGCGGCTCGTGGTCGAGCGCGACTGCGCGACCTTCGATTTCCTGCTCCCGAACGTCGAAGGCATGAGCCTCGAAGACGCCGAGGAAGAGCTCGACCAGCGCGGGATCCCCTTCGAGGTGCAGCCCCGCGACGAGGGCACGCCGCGCATCAAGCACCTCTGGCAGGTCTGTTATCAGAGTCCCCCGGCCGGACAGCGCGCGACCTCCGTACGTCTGTACGTCAGGCGCTTCGACTGTGATTAGGCGAGGAGGTCTTTGTGTCGCTGGAGCGACGCGAGCAGGGCCTCGACGTCCTCCAGGGAGTTGTAACAGTGCGCAGAGATGCGCAGATTGCCGTCGCGCTCAGACGTGACGATGCCTTCGCGGCCGAGGACCGCGACCAGTGCGTTCGAGTCCTTCGAGCTGATGCAGATGAGTGCGCCCCGCCGCTTTGGCCGTCGCGGCGTGACGACCTTCGCGCGTAGCTCGTCCAGCCCGTCGAGCAGGTGTGAGTTGAGCTCGAGGACGTGCTCGCGTGTCTCGGCGATCCCGACCTCCTGCATCAGCTCGATGCCGGCGATGCCGGCGTAAATCGACGGGATCGGCGGCGTGCCGGATTGAAAGCGCGCCGCGGTACGGGCAGGCGAGTAGTCGGTGTGATCCATGGCGAAGATGTTCTCGTCCGCGAACCAGCCGGTCTGCGTCGGCCAGACGCGCTCGACGAGCTCGCGCCGGCAGTAGAAGAAACCGAGCCCCGCCGAGCCGAGCAGGTACTTGAGGACGCCTGCGCCGAGAAAGTCGACGTCGAGCTCGCGGACGTCGACGGGAAGCGAGCCGACGGACTGGAAGGCGTCCAGCAGGACGAGCGCGCCGCGATCGTGGGCGAGCTCGACGACCTTCGGCACGTCCACCATCGCGCCGTTCCGGTAGCAGACGTGCGTGATCGAGACCAGGAGCGTGTCGTCGTCGATCGCGCGCTCGAAGTGCTCGTACGGGATCGTCCCGTCCTTCGCCGCCGCGACGTGGACGACGCGCGCACCGCGCGTTTCCTGCGCGTGCCAGATCTGTCCGATCGTCGGGAACTCCCAGTCGGTGAGGACAACCTTCGAGCGCCGAGCGAAGCGCAGGCCGCTCGCGAGCGCGCTCACGCCCGCCGAGAGCGACGTCGTCACGGCGACCTCGTCGGGAGCCGCGTTGACGAGGCCGGCGAAGGCTGCGCGCGCGGCCTCCTGGCGCTCGACCCAGTACTCCCAGGGAGCGCCCTGCTCGTCCCAGTCGTCGAGGTAACGCTCGTACGCGGCGCGCACGGCATCGGAGAGCGCGCCCTGCGAGCAGGAGTTGATGTAGACGCGCTCCTTGAAGATCGGGAACCGGTGCCGGATCCGGTCCGGCAGGGGCCCGTACCGCATCGGCCGGGCTCCGTTCAGCCCGTACGGGTCGACGCGAGTGCCGGAGGGGCGCGTGCTCACCTCACGGATTGTAGGAGCCGCCTGTGGAAAAAACGTCACGCTTCCTTGAAAACCAGGGTCAGACCCTGGTTTTTGGGACACGTCCCTTAGCGGCCGAGGTAGGCCTTGCGGAGATCCTCGTGCTCGAGCAGCTCCTTCGCACGGCCCTCCAGGACCAGCCGGCCCGTCGAGAGGACGTAGCCACGGTCGGCGATGGAGAGCGCCATGTTCGCGTTCTGCTCGACGATCAGCATGGCGACGCCGGACTGGTGCACCTGCTGGATGATCTCGAAGCTCCGCTCGACGAGGATCGGGGCGAGGCCCATCGACGGCTCGTCCATCAGGAGCAGCTTCGGATGGGACATCAGCGCCCGTCCCATCGCCACCATCTGCTGCTCGCCGCCCGAGAGCGTCCCCGCCAGCTGGTTCCGCCGCTCGTGGAGCAAGGGGAACAACGAGTAGACGCGCTCGAAGTCGTCGTCCCGTCGGTGGCCGTTCTTCTTCAGGTACGCACCCATCTCCAGGTTTTCGAGCACGGTCATCGGCGCGAACAGCCGCCGGTTCTCAGGGACGATCGCCATTCCCCGCGCGATCCGGTAACTCGTCGATTTGCCGGTCACGTCCTCGCCGGCGAATTCGACCGTACCGGTTGCGGGCCGGACGAGCCCGAGAATGGTTTTCAGCGTCGTCGATTTGCCCGACGCATTTCCACCGAGCAGCGAGACGAGCTCGCCGTCGCCGACCTTCAGCTCGAGATCCTCGAGGATGTGGATCTGACCGTAGTACGTGTTGATCCCGGAAAGGCGTAGCAGGCTCATCTGGTCTCCGCTTGCCGGAGGCCGAGGTAGGCCTCGACCACGCGCGCATCGGTTGCAACCGCATCGAACGATCCCTCGGCGATCTTGACGCCGTGGTCGAGCGCGACGACGCGGTCGGAGATTCCCTCGACGACGTGCATGTCGTGCTCGATCACGAGGATCGTGTAGCCACCTTCCCCGCGCAGCTTCCCGATCAGCTCCGTCATCTCATGGGTTTCGACGGGGTTCATCCCGGCCGCGGGCTCGTCCAGGAGGAGGATCCGCGGCTCGGTCGCCGTCGCACGCGCGATCTCGAGCCGTCGCCGGTTCGCGTACGACAACGAGTAGGCCGGCTGCTCCCAGCGGTACCCCACCAACCGCTGGCCGAAGAACGCCAGCTTTTCTTCCGCCACTCGATTGACCTCGCGCTCCTCTCGTCGCGCGCGCGGAAGCCGAAAGATCGATTCGACGACGGTCGCTCTCGTCCGGCCGTATTGCACGGCCATGACGTTCTCCTTGACGGTCATGTTGAGGAAGAGCCGAAGCGTCTGGAACGTCCGCGCGACTCCTCGCTTCGTGATCTCGTGCGGTGGCAGTCCAACCAGACTGCCTCCGTCGAGGAGGATGTCACCGGCGTCCGGGCGATAGATCCCGGTGATGAGGTTGAAGAGGGTGGTCTTTCCGGCCCCGTTTGGCCCGATGATGCTGACGATCTCGCCCTTGGCGACGTGGACGTCGAGATCGGAGACGACCGTGAGGCCGCCGAACGCCTTGTCGACTCCACGCAGTTCCAGCAGCGGCCGGTCGCTCACACGATCTCCACTCTCGGCGTCCCGAGCAATCCCTGGGGACGCACCGTCATCAGGCCTATGAGGAGCGCGCCGAAGAGGATCCACCGCGCCACCGCCGGCTGCTCGACGAAGCTGTTTTCCCAAACGACCGCCGCGAGGTAGACAACGGGAACGAGGAGCGCGGTCCGCAACGAGCCCCGCACGAGCGTGAGAATCAGGATGGCGACCACGAGGGCGACGTAGGCGAAGCTGCCGAAGCGCCCATGCCCCGGCGCAGGAATCACAACCCATTCCCTGATCGCGGGCGCGAGACGACCCCCCTCGACAACTGAACCGCCCGCCCACGACGGCGCCAGGACTTCGACGACGAGCCGGGTGACGAGCCCCAGCCCCACGATTCCTCCGACGACCGCAGCGAGCCGCCACCGCGGGCGCAGGCTGAGCACGAGCAGAAGAAGAACGACCGCGTAGAAGAGGATGCGGGCGTTGTTCTGCGGATTCTCCGGCGCGAGGAACTGGAACGAGACGTTGATCACGATCGCGCCGAGGACGACCCCTGTCAGGCTGCCCAGACCGCCGAGGATGACGACGGCATAGATGGTGATCAGGAGCGGTAGGTCGAAGTTCCCAGACGTGACCGCGGTGAGAACCGACGCGAAGATACACCCGGTGAAGCCCGCGATCCCGGCGCCGAACGCGAACGCCATGAGCTTGAGACGCTTGACCGGGATCGTCATCGTCTCCGCCGCCAGCGGATCCTCGCGGAGGGCGCGCCACGCGCGCCCGGTGCGGGACTCGCTCAGGAAATGGAGACCCACGAGAACGACGACGACGGAGAGGAGGAGGAAGTAGAACTGGTGGTTCCTCGTCGTGAGCTTGTAGCCGAAGAAGCTCAGGGGGTCGATGTCGGCGATGCCGTTCGGCCCGCCGGTCAGGCCCTTTCCCGCAACCGTCGGGTTCCCGACGTTGACGAAGACGACGAACGCTTGGCCAAAAAACAGCGTGACGATCGCGAGGTAGTCGCCGAGCAGCCGGCGCGAAGAGATCCCCAGAACGAGACCCAGGAGCGAGGTGGCAACGACTACGACCGGGATCGAAGCGACAGCCGGCCAATGAATCCCGTACTGGGGGGATGAGAGCTCCGCATAGAAGTACGCACCAAAGCCGAAGAACGCGATGTAACCGAGGTCGAGGAGTCCCGCGTAACCGACGACGACGTTGAGTCCAAGCCCGAGGAGCGCGTACAGCAGCGTGAAGATCCCGTAGGTGAACAGGTCTCCGCGGCCCATCCAGAGAGGCAGCGTCGCCGCGAAGGCCGCGAAGAGCCCGAGGCGCGCGGGTGCAGGGACGAACGCAAGCGCGCGGTACGCGAGTCCGGCGAGTCCCGTGTAGCGCTCGCGACGCTGCTCGACCTGCGCGACCCACTCGTCGACGCCGACACGCGGGCGGTCACGGGCGTCGGGCGGCGCCGGGAGGTCCGGGATGTCGCCGCCCGACTCCACTTAGACCTTCTGAATCGCGCGGGCACCGAGAAGACCGCTCGGTCGCACGAGGAGGACGAAGATGAGGATTCCGAAGACGATCAGATCCGCCCAGCGACCGCCCGCGTAGCCGGTCGCATAGGCCTCGGCGAGTCCGACGAGGATTCCGCCGAGCATTGCACCTGGGATGCTGCCGATCCCGCCAACGACGGCGGCGGTGAACCCCTTCAGCCCGGCCAGAAATCCCATGAAGTGAAAGATCTGGCTGAAGAGAAGGCCGAACATGACCCCGGCCGCGCCGGCGAGCATCGAGCCGATGAGGAAGGTCGACGCGATGACCCGATCGACGTCGATGCCCATCATGGCCGCTGCCTCACGGTCGTAAGCCGTCGCGCGCATCGCCTTGCCGATGCGAGTACGGGCGATGAGAAGAGTAAGAGCCACCATCAGCCCGAACGTCATCGCGAGCACGATGATCTGAACAAGCTGAACGTTCACACCGTTCACGACGAAGACGGCGTCCGACAGCGGTCCCGGAAGGAACTGCTGCGGGTGCGCCGAGCCGAGGAGGAACGAGTTGTAGCTGCGGAAGCTCGCTCCGAAGAGGAGCAAGACACTGTTCTGGAGGAAGAACGAGACACCGAGTGCGCTGATCAGCGGAGCGATCCGCGGCGCGTCTCGGAGGGGACGATACGCGAACCGTTCGATAACGACGCCGAGAGCGCCGGAGCCGAGCATCGCGCCGAGGAACATCAACCCGATGAGCGGGGCGATCGCGATGTTCGGCGAGAGCGGACCGCCGAGCCCGTTGAGGACCCCGAATCCGATGAACGCCCCGACCATGTAGACGTCGCCATGCGCGAAGTTCAGGAGCTTCAGGATCCCGTAGACCATCGTGTAGCCCAGGGCGATCAGCGCGTAGAGGCTCCCGAGCGTCAACCCGTTGACGAAAAGCTGCGTGGCGAGCTGGCTGTCGAATACGAGGGGCAGTTCCACGGAGCCGAAAGGTTCTCAAAACGGCGTGCGGCCCATCGAATCGATGGGCCGCACGCCGTTAGGTCACGTTTCCGAGCCGGTCAGCCGACGCGAACGTACGCGCCGCTGTTATTGATGCGGTAGATGCCGAAGTCGGCCGGGCGCTCCATGTCGCCGGGTCCCAGCGGAGCTCGGACCTGCTGGACGAACCGAACGGCGAACCCGAGGACCGACTGCTTCTTCGGGATGTTCGTCCGGCTGATAAAACGCCGAACCTCGGCACGGGTCGCCGAGCCATTCGCGCACGCCTTGTCGATAGCCCGGGCGACCACGTCTGTCGCCTCGTAGCTGGGAAGCCCGAAGAGGTCGCTCTTACCCCCGCCGGGGCCCCGCCGGTACGCGCCGATGACCTTACTCCTCAGGTCGATCGGGAAGAACGAGATGAGCGAGTTCGGGATCTTGAAATTGTCCGGATCGAAAAGACCGTCCGAGCCGAACAGTCGGGCCTGCTTTCCGGCCGCACGGAGTTGCTCGCCGAAGAGCTGCGCCTTCGCGGAAATCTGCCACGGGACGTAGACGACCTGCGTGTCGCCTGGAATCCGCGCGACGAGCGACGAGAAGTCGCTGACCGTCGCTTCGCTGACTGACTCTCGCCGAACGTTGAGTCCGGCGCCTTTCAGGATCCGCTCGACGGTGTCCGAGAGCCCTGTGCTGTAGGTGTTCTGAGCGTCGACGATGACGACGCGAGTGGCCTTCACCTGGTTCCGGATCCAGTTCGCGACACGCGGGCCCTGCTGATCGTCGTTCGGCACCGTCCGGAAGAAGAACCCCTTTCGCGTTCCGTCGGTCGTGAGAGTGGTCCGCGTCGCCGTGCCCGAGATGAATCCGAGTCCGCCGCTCTTTAGCGGCGCCGTGGAGACCTGGACCTCCTGGCTGCCCGCCGGGCCCACGACCGCGAGAATCTTCGAGTTCGAAGCGAACCGCTCCGCAACCTGAATCGCCTGCGCGGTATCCGGGAGCTGAGTATCGCCTGTCACGAGCTGCAGCTTCTTCGAGTGTGAGCGGTTGTAGCGCGACACGAAGAAGCGGCCCCAGCCGAGCATTTGCTGGCCGAGCGACGCCGCAGGGCCCGTAATCGGGGCGGCGAATCCGATCGTGCGCGTCTTGCCGCATTTGATCAGCGAGGCGTCGCTTGCGAGCGGCGCCGCCGATTTGAGGGCATGGTTTGGCGTGGCGTAGCCAGCCGCCACGATTGCGAGTGCGGTCGTCAGCGCCAGCAGGACCGCGATCGCAGTTCCCCTTCTCTTCATTCGATTCCCTCCTTGGTGATTACCCCAGTCCTTCCCCTCTTGTGACGATGCCCGAGCCTACTTGTTGTCTTGATATGTGCGATTGGCCGGGGAATCGGACGGATGGAAGACCCCGAGGATGTGCATCGGCTCGGGGCCGACGTTCTCGATGCAGTGCACCTTCTCGGGCGGCAGGTAGAAGCACGATCCCGGTCGCAGCGGGACGGACCGGCCGCCGAGGTGCGCGATGCCCTCCCCGGTGAGGATGTACCCGAGCTCCTCGTACGGATGGCTGTGGAAGGGAGCCTTGCTCGGCTGGACGGTGCCGATGAACTGCGTGACGTCGAGGCAGCCGGCGTCCTGATTGATGAGATATCGGAAGGTACGCTCGGTCGAGGCCATGAGCTCGGGCTGATCGTCGAAGCGCACCGTGACCTTGCGCCGCCCCTCGGCAACACCTTCCTCGGCCGTCGCGAGGACCGAGACGACGAGCAGTTCTGCAGGACCCGGATTCTCGACCGCAGAGGTCTCGCCGGGCGCGATGAAGGCCCCGGTGCCGGGCTCGAGCGTGTGACGCGAGCCTTCGAGCTCGAGCGTGCCGCTGCCGGCGACGACGTAGAGCAACTCGTGCCGACCCTCCAGCATGCGATCCCGGGAACGGCCCGGAGCGAACCTGATCACGCGCTGCTCGAGGTGCTCGCAACCGTTCGACGCATCGAAGGTCACCTTGACCTCGGCGGTGTCCTCGTCCTCGCGAGCGGCCTCGAGCCCAGCCTCGTCGACGACGAAAGTGCTGACCACAGCCATGCAGAAAGGTTACGCGGTCTTCAGGCCCGCGTTTCCACCTCGACCTCGTGGCCCTCGAGGTCGAACACGTAGAAGTCACGGCCGGTCACGTGGACGGCGACGTTGTAGACGGGGACGGTGCCGATGGCGCCCTCGAAGCTGCCGGCGTGCGCGTGGCCGTGGAGGACCACGTCCGGCCGGTATTCCGCGATCGGCGTCGCCAGGCGATCGCAGCCAAGATACGTCCAGATTCCTTCGGGCTCGCCGTGGAGGGTGTCCGAGGTCGGCGCATAGTGAAGGACCACGATCCGGATCGGACAATGGGCGATCTCCTCGAGGCCGTGGTGGATCGCCTCGACCTCGACGGTCGTCTCGGCATACAACCGCCGCAACGCCGGCTCGCCGAAGTCCGGCAGTGCCGACCCCGTGAAGCCTCCGACAAAACCCTTCGTCCCCACCACGCCCACGTCTCCGTCGCAAAGCTCGACCGCGGGTGCTTCGTGATCGAGCATGCGCAGACCCGCGTCGGTGAGCACGGCGGACACCTCCTCGCCGAGCCCCATGTGGAGGTCGTGGTTTCCGAGCACGGCGCAGACCGGAATGCGCAGACCGCGACACGCGTCGGCCAGGACCTCGGCCTGCTCGGGCTCGCCGTGAGTCGTCAGATCGCCGGCCAGCAAGATCAGATCGGCCTGGTCCTCGACGGCGGCGAACGACTCCGCGATCCGCGCGCGCGTCACCTCGGACGCATGGACGTCCCCCGCTGCCGCGATCTTGACCATGACTCCATGTTCCACGTCCAGGCGCGACGGGAAACCGGGCCACCGTGACCAGCGATCTGGACCAGGAGTTCGAGCGACTGCTCGAGGCGATGAAGAAGGCGGGCGGAGCCCTGAACGACGCCGAAGTTCCCTTCGTCCTCGGCGGCGGCCTCGCATGCTGGGCGCGAGGCGGACCGAAGACCGAGCACGACGTCGACTTCCTGGTCAAGCCGGACGATGCGGACCGAGCTCAGCAGGCGCTCGCCAAGGCAGGAATGCGGACTGAGAGCCCGCCCGAAGGGTGGCTGCTGAAGGCCTACGACGACGGCGTTCTCATCGATCTCATCTTCAACCCGAAGAGCGGGCCGATCGACGAGGAAACCTTCCGCCGGGCGGAAGACCTCGAGGTGTACGCGATGCGATTCAAGGTCGCCCCGCTGGAGGACGTCCTCGTGCAGAAGCTGCTGACGCTCAGCGAGCAGCAGCCGGACTTCTCCAGCGTGCTCGAGCTGGCGCGCTCGCTCCGGGAGCAGGTCGACTGGGAGGACGTGCGCGAGCGAACGAAGGAATCCCCGTTCGCGAAGGCCTACTTCACGCTGCT
>WNGA01005380.1_pt1 | contig 27109 bp, 18 predicted proteins | sample 5400061 | NCBI WGS metagenome assembly WNGA01 (sample SAMN13153366, study PRJNA577476) | soil metagenome | isolation source: 100 cm soil or saprolite under grassland replicate 2 | place: USA:California | collected 2016-06-15 | reverse complement strand
AGGCTCCTGCCGAGCCGAAACTTCCGGTTTGATCACGGCTCGGCAGGAGCCTCGCCCTACCTGTGTCATGGATAGGCGGAGGAACGGCGCGTCCGCGTTTTCCGCCTCCTCACGTCGGCGGCTACCGACTGTCGTGTCCTCAAGCTCATGGTGAGGAATGGCGGTCAAGACTGCGGTTGCTCCACGGCCACCCTCTGAAATTCCCTTCCCGCCCGGCCCCGTTTGTGTAGCCTCGCCTCGGGCCAATCCGCTCCATGAAGACTCCGCTTCGCGTGCTCATCGTCGAAGATTCCGAGTTCGACGCGCAGATGATGGTCAGCCTGCTTCGCAAAGCCGGCTATGACGTCGTCTCGCGACGGGTCGAGACCGCCGACGCCATGCGCGAGGCGCTCCGCAGCGAGACCTGGCAGCTTGTGCTGGCGGACTACAATCTGCCCGACTTCAACGCCCCCGCCGCGCTTCAGATTCTCCAGCGTACCGGACTGGACCTGCCGTTCATCATCGTCTCCGGGGGCATCGGCGAGGACATCGCCGTCGCCTGCATGAAAGCCGGCGCGCACGATTACCTGATGAAAGGCAGCCTCAGTCGCCTGGCGCCCGCGGTGGATCGCGAACTGCGCGAGGCCGCCAATCGCGCCGGCCAGCGCGAATCCCGCCGCGCGATGATCGAAAGCGAGCGTCGCTACCGGCTCCTCTGGGAAACCTGCCCCGACGCCGTCCTCCTCATGGACACCGAGGGCAAAATCCTGTTTGCCAATCCGGCCGTCTATGACGTGTTCGGGTTCACGCCGGACGAGTTGATCGGCGAAAATCTCCAGGCCATTCAGCCCGAGTCCTTGCGCGGCGCTCATGGCGTCGGCATTGCGCGCTATCTGGCGACCGGCGCGCACAAGCTCAACTGGCGCGCGACGGAAACCACCGGCCGGCGAAAAAACGGTGTCGAGTTCCCGATCGAAGTTTCCTTTTCCGACATGGAACTTGACGGCCATCGCCGCTTCGTGGGGTTCATCCGCGACATCACCCAGCGCCTGCGCGCCGAACGCGAGCTGCGCGAGCACGAGGAACAGTTCGCCGTCGCCCGCGAAATCCAGCAGCGGCTCTTCCCGAAGGCGGCCCCCGCGCTCGCCGGCTTCGACATCGCCGGGGCGACCTATCCCGCCGAAGCCACGGGCGGCGATTACTTCGATTACCTCCCGATGTTGCACGATCGGGTTGGCCTCGTTGTCGGCGACGTGGCCGGGCACGGCGTCGGGCCCGCGCTGCTCATGGCCGAAACCCGCGCTTACCTGCGCGTGCTCGCCGGCCGCCGCGAGGAGCCGGGTGAAATTCTTGCGCGCGCCAACGGCATTCTCGCCGAAGACATGGGGGGCGAGCGCTTCATCACCCTTTTTCTGGGCCGACTCGACCCGGCGACGCGCGAGTTGACCTACGCCAGCGCCGGTCATCCTCCCGGCTGCGTCCTCGCCGCGGACGGCACGGTGAAGGCGGCTCTCAAGCGCACCGGGATCCCGCTCGGGCTGCGCGCTGCCACCGACTACACGTCCGCCCCGGGGCTCACATTGGCTTCCGGCGATCTCATGGTGGTCCTCACGGACGGCATCGAGGAAGCCTCCTCCCCGGCGGGTGAACTTTTCGGCGCCGAGCGGGCCCTCGAGGTGGTGCGCGCGCACCGCGACAAGCCTGCTCGCGCGATCATCGAAGCCCTCTACGCCGCAACGCGAACCTTCGCCCAGGGGGCCCCGCAGATCGACGACATCACGGCTATCGTCGTGAAGGCGTTGTGAGCCACGGGCAGTCCCAGCCAGCCCGCATCCTCGATATCAGGCAAAGTTGATGTTGTTGGCGATTCCGCTTTCGCCGGCCCGCTCGATCAGTCGAAGCAGGGCGGCACATTCGGCGACGCGGGTTCGGCGTCTGACCAGGATGATGATGCCAACGTGCGGTTCGGTCTCCGCGAGGCGCAAGAAGTCACGACGATTGCAGGTGATGACGACGAGACTGTGGCTGGCTGCATGACGGAGTGCGATCAAATCGTCCGTGGTACTCGCCAGCGCTTCCTCGAGAAATTGCACCCCATGGCCCTTGAGGCGCAGAACACGGCCCACGTCAGCGGGGACATCGTGGTCCAGGAAGAAATTCACGCATTCGGATCAGACATCTGCTCGGCGACCAAAAGGTTGATCTCATCCCGGTGATCTTCGTAATAGGCGAGGCATTCGTAAACTTGCGCCTTCGTGAGGCCGGGGAAGGAGGTCACGAGGATGCTATCCACCGTCTCGCCGTTTTGCAGCAGGCCAATGACGTCGTGGACACCGATTCGTGTGCCCTCAAGGATCGCGAGGCCAGCGCGAACGCCGGTTTTGCGTGTGATATACCGATAACCTGTGCTGAGTTCTGCCATCTGCACGACGGCTATAGCACGCAGCACAGATTTAAGCAAATCCCGATGCGAACGCCCGATTCAAATACTCGATGCTCCGCGTCGCAATGGCTTCCGCCCCCTCCTCGAACTTGAAGACCTCGACCGACACCACGCCGTCGTAGCCGACTTCGCGCAGCGCGGCGGCGATGGGCTTGAAATCCACGTCGCCGAAGCCGGGGCCTTTCAGGTTGCGGTCGTTGGCGTGGAAATAGGCGAAGTGCGGCCAGCTCTCGCGGATGATTTGCGGGATGGGCGTGGACTCCGAACACATCGCCTTCACATCGAGGATGATTTTGAAATGGGGCGACTCCATCTGTTGCGCGAAGCGAATCGCTTCGGCCGCCGTATTGATGAAATTCGTATCGTTCGGGGCCAGCGGCTCCAGGCAGATCGTCACGTCGCGCCCGCCTGCGTGCTGCAAGGCATCGCGAAGCGTGGTTTTCGCCCACTCCCAGGCTTGCGACAGACTGACGCCGGCCATCACGTTGCGCTGCTGGGGCGAGCCGAGGACGATGATGCGCCCGCCGAGGTCCCCGCAAAAATCCACGAGGTCAACGAAGTACCGCGCCGTTCGCCCGCGCACGGCGGGGTCAGGGTGGTTCAGATACATCCCCTCGGTCTGCGCGAGCACCCAGTGGATGCCCGAGATGGCGATCCCCACGTGGGCTGCCTCGTCGCGGATCTGCCCGCGAGTGGAGGAGGAAATCTCGGTGACGTGATTGGCAATAGTGAACGGGGCGATCTCGAGGGCGTCGTAGCCCGCCTGCTTCGCGAAACGCATCACGTCGGCGAAATTCCAGCCCTTGAAGATCTCGTTGCAGATCCCGAATTGCATTGGGCAAGGGTTGGGGGAGCCGGTCCGAAGCGCAAGACGGAAGTGGACCGGGGACGTTCCGCTCGCCGGGTCCGCCTACGGACACTGCCCCCGTTTCCCACAGGCGAACTCCCTGCCCATGAACCGGCTCTTGCAAGGAGTCCCGCCTTCAGGCGGCAGGACGTCCGGCCGGCTAAAGCCGGGACTCCGTGCCAGCAGCCGTCGTTCATGGCCCCAATGCGCGATGCTCGAATCGTGGAGGCTTTCCGTGGACCGGAGCGCCGCACTCCGATGCGGCTCGATGGAAATTGCTTCACGACGAGCCGGATCGGAGTCCGGCGCTCCGGGGGCAGTGCCCGGTTGCGCCCCATTTCAGCCCACGGGAATCGCGGACGTGGCGATTGTGCCCAGCATCGGCTACCTTCCCCGTGTGCAGTCCATCGGCGAACAGCTCGGCGCCCTCTCGGCCCTCCAAAACGTCACCGTGCCCGACCTTTGGCAGCAGGAGGCGGTAAGCGCATTGCGCGCGGGACGGGATGTCGTCGTGCAGGCCCCGACTGGCGCAGGCAAGACGCTCATCTTCGAGTTGTGGTCCAATCTGGGCAAGCCTCGCGGCCAGGCCATCTACACCGTGCCGACCCGCGCCCTGGCCAATGACAAACTGGCCGAGTGGCGGGCGCGCGGCTGGAACGTCGGTATCGCCACGGGCGACCTGTCGGAAAACCTTTCCGCGCCCATCGTCGTCGCCACGCTGGAGACGCAGAAGAACCGACTCATCGCGGGCGACGGGCCGGCGTTGCTCGTCGTGGATGAATACCAGATGCTGGCCGACGCGGATCGAGGGCTGAATTACGAGCTGGCCATCGCGCTGGCGCCGGTGCGCACCCAACTCCTGCTCCTGTCCGGCAGCGTGGCCAATCCGCAGGACATCGTCAAGTGGCTGGCGCGACTGGGGCGTGAGGCGGTGTTGATTCGGCACGACGTCCGGCCAGTGCCGTTGGAGGAAGTTCACGCCGAAAGCCTCGGTTTTCACCTCCCGGGGGCCATACGGGGTCACTGGCCGCGCCTGGTGGCCAAGGCGCTGGCCGACAACCTTGGCCCGATCCTGATCTTCGCCCCGCGCCGGCAGGCCGCCGAGTCGCTTGCCGCCGATCTGGCCCGCCAGCTTCCCAACCCCAATCCGCTCGCGCTGAGCGCCGCCCAGAAACTGCTCGTCGGCGAGGCCTTGTCCAGGATGCTCAAGTGCCGCGTGGCCTATCATCACAGCGGCTTGAGCTACGCGGCGCGCGCGGGCGTCCTCGAGCCGCTGGCCAAGGCAGGGCAGCTCCGCGCGGTGGTGGCCACGATGGGCCTGGCCGCGGGAATCAATTTCTCCCTGCGCAGCGTCGCAATGGCCGCGGAGAGCTACCGGCGCGACAACATCGAGATTCCGCTGCGACCGGACGAAATTCTCCAGATGTTCGGCCGCGCGGGCCGGCGCGGCATCGACGAGGTGGGCTACGTGCTCGTGGGCGGCGAAGGCATCCGGCTGCGCGAAGGCTATCCGGCGCACCTGGCCCGCAGCGGGCTGGTGGACTGGAGCGCCTTGCTTGGCATCATGGCCGGCGCCGCCGATCAAGGACGCGATCCGTTTACCGAAGCGGTGAAAGTGCAGCAACGGCTCTTCACGACCAAGCCGATCTTTTTGGGCGTCGAGGAATCGATGAAGCACCCGGAAACACCCTGCGGCCTCAAGACCGACAGCGACCGTGCCCGCCACGTCCGCAAACGCCTCCGCGAAATGCTCAACAGCCGCGGCCAGTGGGAGCGCGTGCCGGCGCTGGCCGAACGGCCGCTGGGAGAAGTCTTTGTTCCGAGTTCCGGGTTCCGGGTTCCGGGTTTGCCGGAGCGCAGGCAACTTGACAACTCGGAACTCGGAACCCGGAACCCGGAACTTATCCCCGCCCTCTCCGTCCCCGAGGCGCTCGAAAAGACCGGCCACGGCACGCTCGAAGTCATTGGCGTTGAGAACGGGCAACAGACCTTCGGCCGCGCGCTCACGGTCGCCGAACTGTTAAACGAGGATCGCGTGCTGCTCGCCAAGTGGATTCGACGGCTGACGAGTTGGAACGGCCGGCAGGCGCCGCTGGCACTGTGGAACGAAAAAATTAAACCGCTGGTCGCCAAAAAGCTCGCGCTACAAAAGACGCCCGTCGCGCGCTTCGAGCAGCGAGGCCAGAAAATTCTCGCGCTGGTCAGCTTGGCTGAACTGCCGGCGCGGGCGATGGTCGATGCGCACGGTGTCGCACTTTGGAAGCCCGTCGAGCGCGAGGTCTTCCCGGAGGACTGCGCGCGATGCTCGCTCGTTCCGATTTGCCGCAACCTGCCGGCCGCCACGGGCACCGCGTCGTTGTGGCGGCGGCTCGGCTTGATCGATGAGAGAGGCGTGCCGACGTTGCGCGGACGCATCGTGAGCTTCTTCCATCAGGAGGACGGGCTGGCCATCGCGGCGTCGCTGGAGGACGAGTCCTTCCCGCTGGACGAACTGGTCTATGAACTGGCCAACCTCGATGCGGGCTTCCGCTTCTGCGGCGAGGAGAACCGCTGGGCCGGCCGCATCCCCATCGCCTGCCATCAGCTCTTCGGACTTCAGACCGTGCCCGGCTACCTGGAGAACGGCGTGCCGCCGCGCTACGGGAGCGGCGCCGAACTTGTCGTCGCCGGCATCCACAAGGATCCGCTGAGCAAAAGCGCGTGGATCACGGAATTGCTCGGCACGGGGGACATCGACCGGGTAATCATCGAGTGGCGCAGCCTGTTGCGGCAATTGTCCAAGGCGCCGACGCTGGACTGGCCGCGCTGGACGGCGTTGCAGTCAATGGCCAGGGGCATCCTGAATGAAACCGAGTCGCCGACGCTGATCGACCTGCCGCCGCTGGACTATGCGCAGACACGGCGCATCGAGCATCAGCTCACGTTCCGGCGCCACTGAGCCGAAACCATTTCATTTCGTTCAAATGCGAATGGACCCAGCGCGACGGCACCGCACTGGCTGGAGTTCGCAAATTATTTGGCACTCCGTCACTCAACCAGCAATGGCTATTCGTCTGCCGTCTCCCGGAGGGAGATTTGAGAATAGCCCACCCTTTCAAGGGTGGGATAATCGTCGATCAGGGGCATCAAGTCCCGAAGGGACGGCCGAGCTATTACTACGAGGCTGGCATTCGATCGATTCAGCCGTCCCTCCGGGACTTGTGAGATGTCGAATCTCAACCCGGCAGTGAACTGCCAGGCTATTGTCAAATCTCCCTTCGAGAGAGAGGAAATGCCGGCCCCAATTTCCAACTTCCATCAAGGGGCCAGTTCTAGCCCCGTCCCTGGCATCTGCAAGCCAGAAGCTGGGGATGTTGACCGACCAGCAGGGGGAAGAATTGAACTGGACGGGCCTTGAGACATCTACGGTCCCCTACTTCTCCCTTAGCTGCGTCACGCCGGTCCAATCGCCTTCGATCGGCTGCTTGCTCAAGTCCACGAGGCGGTCGAGGTAGAACTGCGTCGGGCCGTCGCCGGGCTTGAGCTCCAACACGCCGCGAAACCCCATCCCGGCCAGCTCGAAATGGCCGCCCTCGTAACCGCGAAGCGCCTCGGCGAACGCTTCGCGCCATGTCTTCGTCGGCTCCGCCGTTTCCGGCCGGCCGACGATCTCGAAGACCTCCAACGGCTTGTCGAACCCTTTGAGAGTGAACAGGCCGATCCTGCGCGTCACCAACCGGTCGCCGATCGCCGCGCCCGTCTCCGCGCTGATGAGGCAATCGGTGCCGACGAATTTGTTCAAGCCTTCCAGGCGCGAAGCGAGGTTCACGTTTTCGCCCAGCGCCGTGTAATCGACGCGGTCAAAGCTGCCGAAATTGCCGACGTTCGCCTCGCCGGTGTGGATGCCCATGCGAGTGCGCACCGGGGTGCCGCGCATTTTCATCGGGTCCAGCCCGCGCACGTGCATCGCCGCCTCGCAGGCGCGCAGGGCGTGATCGGCCTGCGCCTCGGGCGCGTTCCAGAAAGCGAACACGGCATCGCCGATGTACTTCACCACCGTCCCGTCGGCCGCATGGATGCAGTTGGCGACGATGTTTTGAAAGTAACGGTTCATGAACTCGGCCAGCTCGTCCGAATCCATGCCTTGCGAGAGCGACGTGAAGTTCTCGATGTCCGTGAAGACGATGGTGAGGGTCTGTTTTTCGGCGCCGGGCTTAAGCAGCCGCGGGTTGCGCGCGAACTTTCGGACGAGCTTTGGCGAAAGGTACATGGAGAGGGTGTGTTCCATGATCCGCTTCTGGGCGTAGTACTGGAACGAGTTGAAGAGGATGGACCACGCCAGCGCGACGCCGATCTGGACGATGACGATGAGCCATGGGAACCAGACGAGATGTTGCCGGAACACGAAGTAAGCCAGGCCCGATACCGCGGCCAGCCCTAACGCCGCCACGCTCGTGGCCTGCAAGGGACGAAAGCGCACGAGGCCGAAACCGAACAGCAGGCCGAGCGCGGCGATGGGCAGCCGCTCGACCCAAGGGGGCCCTCGCGAAAGCCAGTCGCCGCGCACGAGGTTCAGGTACAATGTCGTCTGCAATTCGACTCCCGAGAGAAAAAGGCCGAGCTGGCTGCCTCCCGCTTCGCCCTGGAGCCAAAACGTGAACGGGCTGGAGAACTCGTCCTTTCGATCTCCGGCGAACTTCGTCATCATCCGCGCGCCGACGAACACTGCCTTGCCGCGGAAAAAATCGTCCGGCGAGAGCGCGGAGTCGAGCGCCTCGTAGTAGCTGATTGAAGGGCTGGATCCCGGTCGGCCGTAGTGGTTGACCCAGCGGGGAACCATCTCCTGCCCTTCGCGCCGGGTCACGGGCGCTTTCACGAATTCCGCCGCGGCCCAGCTCAACTTGGAGAGGAGGTCGACCTCGTCTCGCGTCACGTGCTCGCGCACGACCATGTCCGGGCCAGGTTTGACCTCGTCGGTGCCGAAGTTCGCCGCCGCGTCCACCAGCGGTTCGGTGGGCGCCGTCACCTTCTTCATCTTCGGCCCGATGGCCCTGTTGTCCGCGGCCAGAATCACCCGGCCGTTGTCCTTGATGGCCTTGGCAAACCGCTCGTCCGTCGCCGGGCTGCTGCTCAGAGGATCGCTAAATACGATGTCGAACACGACCACCTTCGCGCCCGCGGCGCTGAGGCGGTCGAGCAGTCGGGCGTGAAGGGCGCGGTCCCACGGCGCGTTCTTGGGCTGGCCTAGGCGCTCGTGCGATTCCTCGTCCATGTGAATCACCACGGCTTCGTTCGCCGGCACGTCCCCCCGCGCCACGAGCAGCCAGTCGTAGCTGGTCCGCACCAGGCCGGAGCCAATGCGAAATGTGTGGAATGCGCCAAGTTAAACCCGCCGGAGGAACCAGGCTCGGGCGCAGCTCGAATTCGCCAGCGAAGTAGGGCAGGCGTCTCGCCTGTCCAGCGCCGTAGGCGCGACCCTGTTTGGCCGCTTTGCGGCCAGGGCAGGCGAGACGCCCGCCCTACGTTCGTGCTCACTAGAAGTAAAACTTGAACCCCGCCGTGAACGTGCGCTCGCGCGGCAGCTCGCTGTAAAGCGTGAGCGGGTTCAGGCGGTAGTCGGTATCGGTGAGGTTCAGCAGCCCCACGCGGGCTTCGGCGCGGCGTTGCCAGAACCGGTAGCCCGCCACGATGTGGAACTGCCAAAAGTCGTCGCCCTGCTCGTCCGGCGCGTAATCGCGATTGGATTGTTGCGACCACACCGCGTCGAAGCGCGCAAAAAAGCCGCAGCGATGCGTGTAGGCCGTGAACAGGTCGAGCTGATGCAACGTGGCCTCCACGTCCTGGTTCAGGCCCGCTGTGCCACTCAGGCCGCGCAGTTGCCCGCGGAAGCCGCCATCGCGGTCGGCGTCCGTGAGCTTGTAACGGGCGCCCAGGGCCCAGTCATTGCCCACGAGCTGGTTCAGCGCCACGATGAGCGACCTCTCGCGGTACTCGATTTTTTCGCGGTCGCTGGAGGCCGAATCGGCAACCGGCGGGGGGATGGGTCCCACGCTGCTGTTGGTCAGCACGCCCACGGTGCGCGTGGCGTCGGAAGTGAGGTATTGGCCTTCGACCGTCAGGTAGGTGCGCGTGGGACGGTAAACCTGATCCCAGCCGACGCCCCACGTTTCGAAGCGCGTGCCCGGCACCAGTCCGACGACCGACTCGGGCACGAGGCTGCGGAAGGCCTGATTGAAGCCTCCGACCTGCACGGGTTCCAGCCGCACGCTCTGGTCGAAGAACACGCCGCCCAGCGAACGCGTCCAAGCTGCCCGCAGGCGCGTGTCCGGAAGAGGTTCCCAGACGATGCCGACCTTCGGCGAGACCTGATCCTTCGTGTTTTGGCTGTCCTGGATCGGCGGCAAGTCGATGTTATCCGGGTAATTCAGCCGGTCATAGCTCACGCCAGCAGAGAGGCGCAAGTTGTCGAGGATTTTCCAGTGCTCGTACGCATAAATGCTGAAGCGGTCGAGGTCCGTCTCAGCGCTGGTATTGACGCGCGTGATGCCGGACGGGCCGACGCCGGGATCGCGAGTGAGCCGCGCGTCGGTGTCCGACCAGGCAGCCTGGTAGCGCACGCCTGCGACGATGGTGTGCTTCGGAAGCTGAAAGATGTGCTGGAGTTCGCCGGAGTAGGCTTCGAGTTCGCTCTCGTAGTCGAGAGCGAACAACCCTGGGTTTCGGTAAGTGTTGGTGTAAGCACCCCCGAGCAAGATGGCGCGGCGATTCCAATTCAGCCCGCCTGCCGACGGTTCGTCAATGTCGAGTGTGTCGTCGAATCGGCCAAACAACGCCAGCGTGTGGCTGGACGGCGACCACTCGCGATGATATCCGACGAGCAGCGTCGGCTTCTGAGTTTCATTCACCCGAACCGTGCGGCTGGCGCTGCGCTGGTCGTAATACTGCGCGACATCGCCGGATTCCGAGTCGAAGTAGCCGACCTGGAGGAACAGCCCGTCCTTCTCGGTGAGTTGGTGCTTGATCCGCGCGGACAGGTCGAGCTGTTCGAGGTCGTTGTTCGGACGCTGGCCATTCTCCGTGCGGTAGAAGACGTCGAGGGAGTAACTCGAGCGGCCGTTGCCGAAGACGCCATATTGCGACCCGCGCTGCACCCAATCGCCGCTGCTGAAATACTCCGTGCCCGAAAAAAGCCCGAAGTAGTCGCCCTCGAAGAAGCGGGTGTATTCCTGGTAGGAAACGTTGGGCGAGAGCGTGCCGCCGTTGGCCGGTCCGAGCAGGTCGGCCACGAGCAACTCGCTGTACCACGGCGTCTCGTAGCGAAGGTTGATGAGCTTGGGGTCGCGCAACGCGTTGTAGCTCTCCGAGAGGAACAGGTGCGCGGAAGAGTTCGCGTAATCGGCGTTCACCGCGGCGGCGGCCTCCTGCACGCTGCGGTCGAACAGCCCGGCGTCGCGGTACATCGAGGCCAGGTTCGCGCTGCGCACGGAGATGTCTTGATCGAGCTGTTCGCGCGAGCGGAAGAGGCTTCGGTTGTCGTTCAACTCCTTGGCCTTCTCCAGCCGGGTGACGGCTTCGTTCGGACGATTATTCTGTTGCGCGAGCAGCGCGCCGTAAAACCAGGCGGTCGGATCGTTTGGGTCGAGCTGCCGGGCCAGTGCCAGCTCCTGTTCGGCGTGCGTGCGGTCGCCGGTATAGCTCCATGCCTTGCCCAGATAGCTGCGGAACAAAGCACGCAACGGCTCAACGGTCGCCGCGACCTGAAGATCGTCGCGGCCCGCCTTGCCCTGGCCTCGGCGGATCTTCGTCAACCCGCGGCCCAGCCAGCCGTTGCCGAGCCCGCCGTCGGCGGCGATGGCCTGATCGAAGAAGCCCATCGCCTCGGCGGTGCGCCCGCGCGCGGCGAGGACGAATCCGTTCAACGCCAGTCCCTGGGCGTTGCGGGGCGAAAGCTTCAGCCCTTGGTTCAACGCCTCCAGCGCCTCCTTCGTATGGCCATTCCCAAACTCCAGTTCCCCCACGCGGATGTGCGCCGCGCCGAAGTTGGGCGATTTCCTGGCCGCCTCGTATGCCGCCGCGAGCGCCTCGGGCAATTTGGAACGTGACTGCTCGTAGTAAGACCTCGCCAGCCACTCGCTGCCCGAACCCGGCTCGGCCAGCGAGGAGAGCGTCTGATGCTTCACCGCCGCGATGACTTCGCGAACGGCTCTCGCAGCGGGCGACGGATTCTGAAGGCCCTTGAGCGATGCTTCCACCTGCGCCGCCTGGCCGGCGGCGAGCAGCAACGCCGCTTGCAGGCCCCGCTCCGCATCGCTCGCCGGCTGCCGGTTCTCCGGATAGGCCCCGAGCGCGCCGAGCAAGTCACCCTCCCGATACGCTTTGAGCGCGCCGGAAAACGTCTCCTTCTCCTGCGTGCTGAGGCCCAGCTCGTCGGGATCGACCACGGCCGGGTAGTAGAGCGTCCATTGGATGACGTTGGTGGCGTCGAGCAGCGGCGCCTTTTTGGGCGGCTGGCCGGGGTCGACCGTGCCTTGCTCGCCGCTCCGAAGTGTTTCGTTGACCTGGGCGGCGGCGAGCAGCACTTCGCCGTCGATGAGCGAAACGACTGTGCGGCCGTTCTCCTCGACGGCCAGATTGAACTCGGTGCCGCGAATGGCGCCTGAAGCGACGGGTGTGCGGAACTGGATTTCCTCCGGCTTCTCGCGGCTGAGGAAATAGGTGGCGCCGGATTTGAGTTCGAGCTGCGGTTTCGCTTTGGCCTTGTCGGGCGGCTGAAGTTCCAGGCTCGTCAGCTCGTCCACGCGCACGACACTCAGGTCCGACCAGCGGAGTGTCGCGCGGCTGCGCAAGCCGGTGCGGAGCCGGTCGCCGATATTCAGGACCATGTTCGTCGGCGCGGGCGTGAACTGCGGGGAGCCCTTGCGCGCAACGTCCACCTTGCCTTCCCTTGAGAGGAGGATGCAGGTGAGCGGAGCAGCCCCCGAAGCAGATTCGGCGGCGCACGCGGCGTCGTCGAGCCAGCAGGCGCCAAGTGCGCCGGCCAGCGCGAGCAGGATTGGAAAATGAGTTCGAGTTCGCGGAATTCGGGAACGGTCCATAATCACGCCCGCACGGGCAGCGAGCGCGATAGCGTTCGGGTTGCCGGCCGCGAGTCGAGGGGTTGTATGTCAGGCGGGCGCGAAAGGCAAGGTGGAAGGGGACTGCAATACTCGCGGAGCGCCTGGCAACGTGGCGATCAGGGAGGCACTAGCGCGAGCGAGGGCGCGCTGGCGCTATTTCCGAAGGTTGCCGTTTGCTCCCATAAACGAAAGCGATGACCAATCCAGTGACACCACTGGCACCGATGAAACTTTGGTTGTACTCGCGCAGGATGTCGGGGCTGGGCAGCGGCCCCTTGAACTGGATGCTGGTGTGTGATTCCTCAACTACAACGCCTCGCGTCTGTTGCTTAGCGGGAGGTTTGCCTTGTGGACCGTTCATCGTCGAACCGACCAATCGCTCTCGAAAAGTCTTCACCCAGCCTTAGCATGTCGCTACGGAGTCCCTCAAGAGGCGAGGAAGGAAGCCGACGATGCACACGGACCAAGCCACTTTCTCCGTGCTGGGGCACGAGAACGAGCACAGAGCCGACTCCTGAGCAAAAATTCGCGAATAACTGTTTCACACGCTGCTAAACCGTAATGAAACCCGTCTCATTTGGCAAACAGAATTGTGAATAATTAGAACATGCGAGGGCGCCCCGCGGGGGTTGCAACGCGGCGCGCTTCCGCTCAAGAATCCCGCCGCGTGACAACTAGTCAGCGGCCGGCTGCCGCCAATCCTATTACTCGCCCTTGCGCGGAATGCAGATAAAATGAGCCTCCATATCCGGCACGCGACACTGGCTGATTACGAGGCGATTCATCGAATCCACTCGACTCCGAGGGCGACGGCGGGATCGCTTCAGCTTCCCTACGCTTCGCCCGAAGTCTGGCGCAAGCGGCTCGCCGAGCCGGAGCCGGGCCTCGTCCTTCTGCTCGCCTGCCACGAGGCCGAGCCGGTGGGCGTCCTCGGCCTGCACACCAACACCGCCCAGGCACGCCGCCGGCACAGCGCGTGGCTGGGAATGGTCGTGCGCGATGACTGGCAGGGCAAGGGTGTCGGCACCGCGCTGATGAAAGCCGCCCTCGATCTGGCCGACAACTGGCTGAACCTCGAGCGGCTCGATCTGACCGTTTACACCGACAACGAGCCTGCCCTGCGGCTCTACCGCAAATTCGGATTCGCGATCGAAGGCACTCACCGCCGCTACGCCTTTCGGGACGGCCAGTACGTCGACGCCCACACGATGGCCCGGCTTCATCCCGCCCGCGCCGCCGGCCCGCCATGAACCTGCCGAACCAACTGACGGTTTCGCGCTTCGTGCTGACCGCGGCGTTTCTGGCCGCGTTGTTCATCGAGTTCCGCTTCAACACCACCGTCGCGCTCGCGCTGTTCGTCGCCGCGGGCATCACCGACTGGATGGACGGCGCCATCGCGCGCCGCCGCAACCTCATTACGAATTTCGGCAAGCTGATGGATCCGCTCGCTGACAAAATCCTGACCTGTTGTGCGTTCATCGCGTTTGTCGGGCGGGACTACATGCCGGCGTGGATGGCTGCGCTCATCGTTTCGCGGGAACTGGCGATCACGGGCCTGCGCCTGCTGGCCGCGTCGAAAAACGTCGTGCTTGCCGCCGAGGGCTGCGGCAAGCACAAGACCATCTGGCAGATGATTACCATCATCGCCGTGCTCGTGAAGGTGAGCTATGGCGATTGGGGAATTGTGGGACGCGCCATTTTCGGCTGGGAACTGTTCGGGCGCGCGTGGGTGGCGCCGTTCGCAACGTTTTCGCTTTGGCTGACGGTGGCGCTCACGTGTTTCAGCGGCGGGTTTTACTTGTGGCGCAATCGCCAATTGTATCTCAGCGATATGTAAGGAAGATTGTCTCCCGCCAGCCGCTCAGGCAACTTTTCCTCGATGCCGATGCCGGAAGCCCTGTCGCCAATCCTCGCCGGAATTTCCGTCGGCTGGATTGTCCTTCTGATCGCCCTGGTGATCCTGATCCTGTTCGGCGCGTGGCGATTGCCGGACATCACTCGGGCGGCGGCTGCCGGGGATCGGAAGGAATTAGGCGAAGTGCTCTCGGAAACTGGCGCCGCGCTCGTCGTCTGCATCGCGCAAGGATTTGGCATCGGGCGCGTGCGAGTGGCACCGGGAACTTTTGGGTCTTTGCTCGGGCTTCTCTGGTTCGTGTTGCTGGTGGCCAGCGGAGAATTCTGGGTGTACATCGCGGGCACTTTCGGCGGCCTGGCGGTGTCCATCCTGGTCTGCGGCATCGCGGAGAAGATCCTCGAAGAGAAGGACCCCGGCTCGGTCGTCTTCGATGAAATCGCGGCGGTCCCGGTCTGCTTTCTGCCGTGGGTGACCCTCGGCAGCCTGAAGCTCCAAGGCCTTCCGCCGATTGAACAATTCTTCACCTCGCGCGCGTGGATAATGACCGGAACGATCTTCGTGTTGTTCCGAGCGGTCGACGTGCTCAAGCCCTGGCCAATCCGCCAGAGCCAGAAACTGCCCGGCGGCTGGGGCGTGACGATGGATGATTTGCTGGCCGCCGTGGTCGTGGGATTGGCCAGCCTGCTGTTCGTAAGGTAGCGAAATTGCGAGGCGGGCGTGAAATGCTTTCGCGTTTGTTTGGGCAATTTGGGGCGGCGTTTGCCGTCTCCCGGAGGGAGATTTGAGAATAGCCCGGCAGTTCACTGTCGGGATCAAATTCGACATCCTTCGAGTCCCGAAGGGACGGCTGAATCCATGGAATGTGTTGCGGCTGTTCAAGCCTGCCGTTCACGTGGCATAAACTCAGCCGTCCCTTCGGGACGCGAGGACCTCCTTCCACAGTCCCACCCTTGAAAGGGTGGGCTATTCTCTTTTCTCCCTACGGGAGACACCGGACGAAGCTCCTGCGCTTACTAAGTAACTAAGTAACGGGGCGCTGAAAAATGTCCAAACTCCAGGGTTCACCCGGGTTCGGCCACCAGGTCATAATCGGTATGGCCGATGATGCGGACGCGGGCGAATTCGCCCAGGGGCAGCTTGCCGCGAACATGAACCCGGCCGTCGATGTCGGGCGCGTCGGCTTCGGCGCGGGCCAGAGTGAAGTTCCGAGTTCCGGGTTCCGAGTTCCGAGTTTCGAGTTCGCGGAGCAGGCCGTGTTCCCACGAAAATACGCTGGCACGGTCGAGTTGTTTTGCGCTGGCCCGCCCCTCGACGAGCACCTTGAGCGTGCGACCGACAACGGATTCGCTCACGGCGCGGGCAACTTTCTGCTGCTCGGCCATCGCGCGGGCGCGGCGCTTTTTCTTCACGCGGTCCGGGATTTGGCCTGCCATCCCGCCGGCGCGAGTTCCGTCTTCCTTCGAGTAAGTGAAAACGCCGAGCCGCTCGAACTTCGTCTCGCGGATGAAATCGAGCAATGTCTCGAAGCACTCTTCGCTTTCACCGGGGAACCCGACGATGAACGTGGTGCGCAGCGCGATGCCGGGAACACCGGCGCGGAGCCTCTGGATGAGGTCGCGGATGTATTGGCCGCTGGTCTCACGGCGCATCCGTTCGAGCATGTTGTCGTGGATGTGCTGGAGCGGCATGTCCACGTAGCGGGCGACCTTCGGGCAGTCGGCGAGGGTCTGGATGAGTTCGTCGGTCCAATGGGCGGGGTGCGTGTAGAGGAGCCGGATCCAGAACTCGCCGGGCAGTGCGTTGAGTTCGCGCAGGAGCGTGCAAAGCGTCGTGGCGGCCGCGGGTAGAGCGCGGGCGGCGGCGATGAACTTTTCGGGCGAGGCGATGTTGCGGCTGTGGTTGGGGCGGAGATCGAGCCCGTAATAAGTGCTGTCCTGGGAAATCAAGTTTAGTTCCTTCACGCCGTCGGCCAGGAGTTGCCTCGCCTCGGCCACGATGTCGCTTTGCGCGCGGCTGCGATGGCTGCCGCGCATCCGTGGGATGATGCAGAAGCTGCACGGGTGGTTGCAGCCTTCGGCGATTTTCACGTACGCGAAATGCCGCGGCGTGAGCCGGAAACGCGGTGTGCCGAAGTCGGGGATGAATGTGGGGCGGGGGGTGACGGTGACAATTGGCGATTGGCGATTGCCGATTGGCGATTGCCGAGCGTGAGCGGCGACCGCTTCTATCTTCCCGATCGTTTCGGGGCCGCGCAGGGCTGCGGAGGCTTCGGCATTCGTCGATGGGCTGGCCTGGTCGAGTTGAGCGAGTCGGGCGGCCAGCTCCGATTTTGGTTTCTGAATTCTGAATTCTGAATTTCCTTCCAGGCGTTGACGCCGGTTTGCGAGCGCGTCGCGGACGACGGCGCCGACTTGCGCGACCTGGTCGATGCCCATGAAGGCATCGACCTCGGGCATGAGCCTGGGCAGGTCCTCCCGAAATCGTTGCGGGAGGCAGCCGGCCACGATGAGCGCCTGGCCGCGGTTGCGGGCCTCGCGGACCTCCGCGGATTCGAGGATGGTGTCCACGCTTTCCTCCTGCGCCGCGTCGATGAACGAGCAGGTGTTGACGATCACGGCGTCCGCGGCGGCGGAGTCGTTGGTAATTTCGACGCCCTCCTTGAGGAGCGAGCCGAGCATGATCTCGGCATCGACGAGGTTCTTGGCGCAGCCGAGCGAAATAAGCCCGACCCGGAGCGGCGCGTTGGACGACGAAGTCGACATTCAGGAAACGAAGAAGCTAGGCCAACGCAGGGCAGTATGGCAATGCCGGAAACAGGCGCTTAACGCTTGGGCGTCGGGAGCGGCAGCCTTTCGCCGGAGCTTCCCTTGGGCGGCTGATAGAGGCCGGGGCCGAGATCCTTCAACGGCCTGGCAGGCTTGCGTGTGTGGCTGCGGATCATGAACACGGCCAGGATGAGGAATAGGAGCAACGCAACGAGCGCGACGGCAATGCGCCAGTTCATCCGCGAGAACCAGAGGGTCAAGTAGTCGAGAATGCCGCGGGGGCGCTTGGTCAGCGGCGGCAGCTCGCGGAATTTGTCGCTCTGGCCCAGTTCGGCCTCGAGGTCTGCCAGCAACTGCGGCACGTCGAGCTTGAGCATCGAGGCATAGGTGCGGATGAATCCGCGGATGTAGACCGGCGCGGAGAAGATGTCGAAGTTCCCGGACTCGAGGGCGCGGAGGTGGTCGGTCTTGATCTTGGTAATCTCGGCCACCTGGTAAATGTCCAATTGCTGCGCCTCGCGCGCGAGGCGGAGCTGCTCGGATACGGTGACCATGCGGGCAGAGATTCTACTGGTTCGAGGCCCGCGAGGCCAGTCTCAACTTGGCCTTCGTGTGTTCCGCGATAAACTTCTCTTTGGCGGCCAGTTCCTTTTCCAGTTCGGCCACGCGCCGCTCGCGGTCGTCGAGGCGGGCCTGGAACTGGGATTGAATTTTCTCGAGGCGCTCTTCCAATTCCAGCACTTGCATTGTGCCGCTGACGTGGGAGTCGATCAGGTGGGCGCGTTGAGAATTGAGGCGCTGGAAAATCTTGTCGCGCATGAGGCGGACCAGTTGCGCCATGAGACCTTCGCGCACGGAAGCGGAGGCCTTGCGGGCGCCTCCTTCGGCGTTCCTGGCGCGTCCCTGCCAATCCGCGCTGCCGCCCTCGCCCAATTCGGCGAGCGGGGCGACAGCCGATTCCAGCGCCGCGGGGGGCTCCGGCTCCGAGGCGAAGTCAACGACCACGGCATTGGAGGCGGCACGGGGTGGGACCCACGCGCGCCGTTGCCGCCGCCAGGCGAGCCACCGGAAGGGCAATAGCAGGAGCAGGAAGAGCACGAGCGCGCCGGCCACCGGCGCGGCCAGCCAGAGGAACCGTTCGTCCACCGGCAGCGCCCATTGCGGCGAGTCAGCGAGCCGGCCGGGTGGGGAGCTGAGCGGTTCCGTGGTGGCCACAATCGTTGTAGGGGCCGGCGGCGGTTGAATGGCCAATTCGTAAACCACCGGGCCGATCTCGAAGTCCTTGGACGTCGGGGATTGCGGGGCGCCGTCGAATCGGGCATTACGCGCAAAGAGTTGAGGGAACGGCATGGCCGTCGGGTCGACGGATTCGGACAACGGGTTTGCCTGGAAACCGCCTTGTTTCAGCAGATGCACAGAGTTGTCTCCCGGCCAAAGGGCCTGGCCTTCGCCCAGGTTGCCGAGGATGAGGAACGTAGCGGAGGAATTGGTCAGCGCACTCTCGAACCAGCGCGTGTGGTGAAGCACGTATTGGGAGGCAGTCTCGCGTTTGCGCGCGTTGATTTCTGCAATGCGCAGGTTGGTGCGAGCCGCCGGGGCATCCACGAACTGCGCCAGGTAGAGCCAGACCGGGTTGGTGCCGACCGTAAGCGGCACAAAGGCGAACCCGCCGGCCGAATCGATCTGCCCGGCGGATTTCCAGTCGAGCGAGCGCACGGACCCGGTCACCCTGCGTGCGAGCACGGCGGCCGGGCGCGTGACCGGCGCGTTGGACGTGCCGCGAAGCGCGGCGAACTGCGCGAACTGGAAGGTGGCCGGCTTCATCAAGCCGGCAAGTCGCTGGCAGGCGCTCCGATCGTTCACGCCCTCCAGAACGATCAGGTCGGGATCATACGCCTTGAGCACGGTCGCCATCTGACTGAGGCGCAGCGTCGCGGGATAGTTGCTTGCAGCGCCGGCTGGCGAGGCCGGAGCCTCCCCGGGTTGCCAGGTGACGATTCGCAAGGGCTGGGCCGCGGCGCTCAAGGCCAGAAGCAGGCCCGCGCAACAGCCGGATGACAGAGGCCGCATACGTTCGGCGCGCCGGGCCGGGTGTGGTCGGGTATTGCCGGGAACATCTCGAACGCCGCGACCGTCGGGGTGCGTCCTGTTCACTCCGGCGGCGGCGCGCGTGGCACGGCGGGCTCGGAGCCAGAGGCTAGGAAGGGGAAGACGGCGTGTAAAGCGCGAAGCCATTGGTTGGGCGCGAAACCGTTGGTCCAATTGCGAACAGCAGGACTAAACCACGAATGAACCCAACCGCCATCTCTCACCTTGGGCTTGAGCGCACGACAGGCTGTAGCCGCCGACGTGAGGAGGCGGGGAACCAGGTAGCACTGTCCATCCGCCTCCTCACGTCGGCGGCTACGATCGTCGCGGCTCCGGCGCACTTGGCCGATTCGTGGTTGAAGCGAGTTACGCGCGAATCAGGGTGGCGCGTCCCGGCTTGCCGCCGCCTTCCCATTCCGCTATGCACGCGGGATGGAACCCAGGGAAGCGCTGGTGGCCCTGAACATGGTCGAGCACGTCGGTCCCGTGCGGCTGCGCCAGCTCCTCGATCATTTCGGCGATGCCCCGGCGATTTTGCGCGCCTCCAGGCAGCAGCTCCGGAGCGTCAGCGGCGTCGGCGAGGAAACTGCGGCGGCCATTTCCGGCTGGGAAAAGGCCGTGGATCTCGCGGCCGAACTCAAGCGCGTTCAGGAGTTCGGCTGCCAAATCTTCACGCGCGACGACCCGGAGTATCCGCCGTCGCTGCGCGAGATTTACGATCCGCCCATCGTCCTCTACGCCAAAGGCAGCCTGTCGGATCGCGACCGGAACGCCGTCGCGCTCGTCGGCGCGCGGCAGACGACTTATTACGGAATCGAAGCTGCGCGCAAGCTGGGCTATCAACTGGCTTACACGGGCGTCACCGTCGTGAGCGGTGGCGCGCGGGGCATCGACACCGCGGTGCATCAGGGCGCGTTGAGCGCCAAGGGCCGCACGGTCGCCGTGCTGGGCACCGGCATCAACATCGTGTTCCCGGCGGAGAACCGGGAACTCTTCGAGCGCATCGCCGCGAACGGCGCGGTCATCACCCAATTCCCGTTCAACCGCCAGGCGGACAAGCAGTCGTTCCCGATTCGCAACCGCATCGTCGCCGGCATGACGCTCGGCACGGTCGTCGTCGAGGCCACACTCAACAGCGGCGCGCTGATCACCGCCCATTTCGCGACGGAATACGGACGGCAGGTCTTCGCCGTGCCGGGGCCAATCACCTCGCCGCGCAGCAAGGGCTGCCACGAGTTGATCAAGAAAGGCGCCAAGCTGTGCGAAAGCGTCGAGGACATCCTGAGCGAGTTTGAGTATCTCTTTCCGCCGAGCAACCGGCAGCCGGGTCCGGATTCAACCGGGGTGTTGCCGGCGCTGGAGCTTTCGGACAATGAACAAAAGGTTCTCCCCGCGGTCAGCGAATCCGAAGAGCGCAGCATCGACGAGGTGATTCGACTCAGCGGACTGCCCAGCTCGGCCGTGTCCGTGGCGCTGTTCAGCCTGGAAATGAAGCGGCTGGTGAAGCAGCTCCCGGGAAAGATCTTCCTCCGAATCCGATGAGCCAGGTCAGTGGGCCGGGATTGAAAAGTTTTCCCGCGGGCGCGGTGCTCAGTCCCGCGGAACACTGTCATTGAATTAAGAGCAAGCAAGTTTACAGGCGTCGAGATTCTTACTCTTACTCCTAATCACAGTCGCTCCAGGCGTTCACAGAGCAGGAGTGAGAGTAAGAGTAGGAGTAAGGACCCCAATCGCCCGCCAGATTCAAAGGCAGTGGTTCCGTGGAAGACAGAGAAGGGAAACCGGGACGGTTTGGTTCTCGACTCGGTTCCCCCGCGTCCCGGTTTCTGTGTTGTGGAACTCCCATCCGTGGGCCTACCCGCGCCGCGCCGAGGGTGTCACGCAGCCGGGAATTCAAGCGCGGGTCATTGCCCCGCGCGATTCCGACTCCCGCCGGGCCACTAAGAATACCGCCGGGCGTTGCCACCTGACGGCCTTCAGCGGGAATAAGAACGCAAACAGGAAAGGCGAAAAGAGCGGCGGACGCAACGCAGAGTTGTTAATAGTTTTTCCCAAGTTGTTCACAAACTTGTTCCCCTGCGCGCCTGGACCGTTGACGAGTGAGGGCCAGATGCAGGGGTTGGCCTGGAGAGTTCAGAACCGACGTAGCCGCCGACGTGAGGAGGCGGATGGACGAAAGTTGAGATCGAGTCCGCCTCCTCACGTCGGCGGCTACGGGCTGTGGTTGTTTTATGCGTCGTGGGAAACAACAAGGTTAGTTCCCCAAAAGCTTCGCGGCTTAATTTCGCGCGCCCGCGTCCTCCAGTGCCCAGCCCGGGTCGATTTCCGCGTCAAGGTTCGTTCCCTCACTGGAGACCAGCAACTTCCGTTCGGCGACAATGCCGACCATCGCGGCGTTGTCCGTGCAAAGACCCTGCTCGGCGAGGCGAAGCGAAAGGCCGGCCTGTTCGCAAGCCGTCATCAGGTCGCGGCGCAACGCGCTGTTGCACGTCACCCCGCCACTGGCGGTCACGCAGCGGACCCCGAGCCGCCGCGCAGCGCGCACGGTCTTGGTGACCAGTGTCTCGACGATGGCGGCCTGGACGCTCGCGCAAAGATCGCGAAGTCGCTGTCCGTCGCCGGACAGCCCCGGGTGTTTCTCCAGGAAATAGCGGACGGAAGTCTTCAGGCCGGCGAAGGAAAAATCATCGTTCTCCTCGCGCAACAGCGGGCGCGGGAAATCAAACGCGCCCGGGTTGCCTTCCGCGGCAAGGAGATCCATCTGCGGGCCGCCGGGATACGGCAGCCCGAGGAGCTTGGCGGTTTTGTCGAAACACTCCCCGGCCGCGTCGTCCAGCGTCGAGCCGAGCACGATGTGGTCGAATTCACCGCGCACGTGCACGAGCATGGTATGGCCTCCGCTGACGATAAGTGACACGTTTGGCTCGAGCGAAGCGAAGTCCGCCCGCGGCGGGTCCCCGACCGTCCATGGCGAATAGAGGTGCGCCTCGTGATGGTGGATGCCGAGGAATGGCCGGCGGGACGCGAACGCCATCGCCTGCGCCGCCTTGAAGCCGGTCATCAGCGCGTTGGGCAATCCGGGTCCGCGCGTCGCGGCGAAGGCGTCGAGTTGCGGTGGCGTCACACCCGCCTCGCGCAACGCGGCGTGGGCCACCGGCAGCAGGTTCCGCAAATGCTCGCGCGTGGCCAGCTCGGGGACGACGCCGCCGTATTCGGCGTGGAGCTGGATTTGCGAGGAGACGACGTTGGCGAGCACCGCGCCGTCGCGCACGACGGCGGCGCTGGTTTCATCGCAGGACGTTTCGAGGGCGAGCAGGAACATGTCTCGAAGGCTGGAGCCAGCAGCCGGGATCGAACCGGCGACCGACGGTTTACAAAACCGTTGCTCTACCGCTGAGCTATGCTGGCCCGAGGCTCGCACCGGCGGCGGGCGCCGTGTTGCCCGGCGCCCGCGCCGGTGCAAAAGATTTCTACCACACTCGTCCGGGGATGCAAGGAGTTGCAAGACAGGTTGCACGGCGCCGAGGAGCAGCAGGGCCGCGCAGCGGCCTGCGGCGCAACGTTCGCCGATATCAAGAATTGACGCCTCAACGCCTGAACGATTGTTGATTTTCAACCACTTACAAATACGGATCAGACGCTGACGCGCCGAAAAATCAAGTGGGAATATCCGGGAAGATACGGCACTGCCCGGCGGGGCGATCTGCCGGTCCGAACGCACCGCGCCGAACCGGCCAATGCGCGCGCGCTGAGCCGGCGCCTTCAAACCGTTGATGACTCTTTTCATCGTGGGCCGATTGTCGCACAAGGGGTAGGACAACGGCGGTCTAAGTTGCGCCTTCTTCGTTTCCTTCGTTTGCTTCTGTTGGTTTCCGGACCCAGTCCCGCTGGGGTGGATTGATTCACAGAAGGAAACGAAGCAAACGAAGCATCGAAGCCGAAGTCGCTCCTGAAAACCGCTGCACGGCCAGGTCTGGAGGATTCTGTCATGCACCCGCTTCGACCGTTCAACCCCCTTCCCGCTTGCCCCTCCGCCATTCCCCGCTAGCATCCTGCGTCAAGGCCATGCCCGATTGCGCCACCGATAATGTGGGGACACTCTGCGCCAGCCCGGACGAACTGCGCGCCCGCCGGGCCGATGCCGGGCAAAGCGCCTCCTCCCTCTCCACCTCAACCGAGAAGAGGGCAGGGGTGGGTCTCGAACTCTCGAACTCGCCGAGCGCGGCATCGTTTTCCAGCAACTCGCCGCGGAGGGAGGTAAGCCGGCATTCGACCCGTTCGACCTGCTATGCCATCTCGCCTTCTACCCGCCCGTGCTCACACGCCACCAGTCCGCTGGCCATATGAAGCAGCCGTATTCTCGCCCACGACGACGAATTCTGACTTCCTGTGGCCCGCTAGTACAGCGTCCCCAGTGGCCCAGCTTCTTTGTGCACGGTAGCGGATGTTTGTCAGCCTCAAACCGCAGAGCCGCGGAAATGCTTTTGATTTCGCGCCAACCGTGATAAAGGCACACATGCCTAGCAAACAATCAGTGAAACCCGCTGGACTTGGTCGAAAAAGGCCATTGCTGAACGTGGCTATCGGCAGGCTGCGCCTCGATCCCGAAAACCCGCGTCTCCCCGAAGAAGCCCAAGGTCGTAAGGAAGATGAACTTCTGAAGCACCTTTTCGAGCATTTCGATTTGGAAGAAATCGCTGCGCCGATGGCTCAAAATGGTTACTTCGACGAAGAACCGTTGGTTGCGATTCCGATCGGCTTGCCAAAGAAGTTGATTCCAAAAGCCGGAGAAAAAGAATCTATTGATTACCTTAATTTCCTACGCGATGCGCAATTCACTGTGGTTGAAGGCAATCGTCGTTTGGCCACCGCTCGAATACTGCGAGAAGATGACCTTCGACACGAGTTTCATGTTCGGAATTGGCCTGATATCTCCCAACCGGTTCGCAAAGACCTAGATGAGTTACCGGTTATCATTTATCCAACACGTCAGGAAGTGTTGCCTTATCTCGGCGTACGCCACATCACGGGCAATAAGAAATGGGATAGTTACGCCAAGGCCCGATACATCGCCGCAATGCTTGATGAAGGATACGATGTTGAGGCTATTGAGCGAGAAGTAGGAGATCGCGCTCAAGCTGTGCTAAAGAGCGCAGTTGCGTACAGAATCCTCCAACAAGCAAAGGCTGAGTTTGATTTGGACATCAGTGCTGCGAAAGATGACTTTTCATATCTGTTACTGGCCATCGGTCAACGAAGCATAAAGATATTCTTGGGTTGGATGAAAGAGTCCACCGACAAAGAACGCATAAAGGTTTTGGCACTTGACGAGATACCCCTTGATCAACCTGTTCCGGAAACTCACCTCAAAAATCTCCGTGATTTTCTTTCGTGGATTTATGGAGAGGGCAGCAAGATTCTCCCAGTCATCAAGGAGTCTCGCGACATTACCAATATGCTTTCGCATGTGGTTGCCAGCCAAAAGGCCGTGGAATTGCTCAGCAAGACGAGGGACTTGCGCGAGGCTTATGATCTCTCCGACGGAGAAGAAGCAATGGTCCGAAAATTTCTGGCTGTTGCAAATTCAAAACTCGAGAAGGTTTTGGGAGTCATTCATCGCCATAAAGCAGCGCCGGATGTGATTTTGGAAGCAGAGAAGTGCGCTGACACTGCCAATCGAGTTTTAAAAACAGTTCGAGAATAGCACATGCTCCTATTACCAGATGCAGAGGACGCTGAGCGCGTAGCAGACTGGGTTGAGTTAGAACTCAGTCTCGGCGAAGCGTCGTGTTCGAGATCCAAAGTTGCTTCGGTCGTTCGCGACGCCGCGGGAGCTGAGCCACGAGAGTCGTTTGCGTCAGACGTGTGGCGGCACTTGCGCAGGCGATCATCCTTGTATTCGGCGAATTTTTTTGAAGTCCGCGGCGATCTCGCTGTCTGCCGTGCGGATGTGACTCAGGCTAGGCTGGAATACCAAGTGTGTTTGTTCTTCTCCCTTTACGGTGCCGCCGAGCAGCAGGGAGGCAATCCAAAGCTATTTGAGCGAATGTCCGCCGACGCAATTGGGCTTTACGTTGGAGGCAAGACTTTTGTATTTGGCTGGCCTGTCCTGCCAAATGTGCAAACTGAGATAGGCAAACGAGTGAAGCAGGTTTCTGACCTCCTGCAGGAGCGATTCGTGGAACCACCTTCTATTCGTTATAAGGATCGAGGTGTAGACATCATTTCTTGGCGACCGTTCGCAGAGCCTGTTCTTACTGATCGCCGGTCTGGTCAATGGGTTTTGCTCTCACAGTGCGCTGCTGGTCACAATTGGCGCAACAAGACACGCGAACTGCCGATTGGCTCATGGATTCAATATATTCATTGGGCAACTAATCCTATGGTTGGTTTCGTAGTGCCGTGCATAATTGACGACGCATCCTGGCATGACGTCACGCGCGAAGTTCTGGGTTTGGTTTTTGACCGAGTCCGGCTCGTAAACTACTTGCCTAACGGCGTCCACGACGGGCAACTGAAGTCGGAACTGGAAACGTGGGTGGCAGAACAAATTGACGAACACAAAGCATGAAGAACGATTTCGGCTTCGTGGATTTGTTTGCTGGCCTAGGCGGATTCCATCTTGCGGCGGAACATCTCGGAGGTCAGTGTGTTTTTGCCTCTGAGATTGATGAGGAATTGCGAGAGGTTTACCGTAGAAACTTCGATATCGAACCGCGCGGCGACATCCGCGAAGTGGATCCCAAGGATGTGCCCGAACACGATCTGCTTTGTGCGGGCTTTCCGTGCCAGCCGTTTTCCAAGGCTGGAGGCCAGATGGGCTGGGACGATGCGGTTCGGGGAACAGTTTTCTGGAAAATCATTGAGATTTTGAAGCTGCGCCGCCCTCCGCTTGTGATTTTGGAAAACGTTGCGCATTTCGTTCGGCACGATTCCGGCAACACTTATCAAAAGGTCAAAGCGGCGTTGGAATCGCTTGGCTACGCGGTGGACTATCGCCAGTTTTCTCCGCACCAGTTCGGAGTGCCGCAAATCCGTGAGCGCATTTACATGGTCGGCGGGCTTGGCAAGCTTGAAGGCTTCAATTGGCCAAAGCCGGAAACTGAAACGAATGACGTTTCAATCAGGAAAGTGTTAGACAAAAACCCGCATGACGCTGGCAAGTTGAGTCCGCAAGTCGTTCGGTGCTTGGAAGTCTGGCAGGAATTCTTGGAGTTGTTTCCCGACAATGCTAAGCTCCCGTCATTTCCAATTTGGAGCATGGAGTTTCGTGCAACATATCCTTACGACCGCGACGCTCTTTCTCGCGTGCCGCTGGATGAACTCCAACGGACTCGTGGCTGCTTCGGCCTCTCGCTCAATGGCAAGTCGCGTGAAGAAATCTACAACCTCGTACCAAGTCATGCGCGGGCAGGACGTGGTGCATTCCCGCATTGGAAAAAGCTCTTTTTGAGGCAGAACCGAGAATTCTATCTCCAGTACAGGAAGCTGATTGATCCGTGGCTGCCCAAGATTCAAACGTTCCCTCCCAGCCTGCAAAAGATGGAATGGAACTGTCAGGGCGAGAAACGCGACATCTGGAAATACGTTCTCCAGTTCCGTGCGTCCGGCGTCCGCATCAAGAGGGACAAAACTGCGCCGTCACTCGTGGCCATGACCACAACACAGATTCCGATTGTGGGTTGGGAATGCCGCTACATGACCGCGCGAGAGTGCGCCCGGCTCCAGTCAATGGACGAGTTGGCACACTTGCCGGAAGGCATTGGTGCTTTCAAGGCTCTTGGGAATGCGGTGAATGTGACAGTCGTGGAAAGAATCCTTGGAAGTCTATTGAAATTCTTGCCAGCACGGGCACGCGTTTCCACGCTTAAATCCCTTTCGGCATTTGACCGGCGCGCTCCGTTAGCAGCCGCCTGATCTTGCCTGCGACGACATCGGATTCCAGCAATTGGTGCTCCCAAACTCGAATCACCAGCCAACCTCGCTTTCGCAGGGCAATCGAGTTCAAGCGGTCTCGCTGTTTGTTGCGAGCCAGTT
>WNGA01002659.1_pt1 | contig 27109 bp, 19 predicted proteins | sample 5400061 | NCBI WGS metagenome assembly WNGA01 (sample SAMN13153366, study PRJNA577476) | soil metagenome | isolation source: 100 cm soil or saprolite under grassland replicate 2 | place: USA:California | collected 2016-06-15 | reverse complement strand
CTCATCGAGCGCCAGGTTCCGTTGCGAGGGTGGAAGGTCCAGAACTTCAAGTCGATCCCGGAGGCTAAGGTCGATTTTGCCCCTCTCACCGTATTGGTGGGGGCCAACTCCTCCGGCAAGAGCAGCCTGATCCAGGCAATCCTGATGGTGGTTCAGGCTGCTCAGATAGGCACTGAGGGCTCATCCTTCCCGCTCAACGGCTCCCTGCTGGCCTTGGGTGGCTTTGACGACCTTCTCTTCGTTCTAGCCGAACGGAAGGAGGCGGTGATCCAGGGGACCTTGGTGCTGTCCTCCGACTTCCGCGAGCCCGGTATGGCAGCTGGGACGAGCAGAGGTGAGCGTTTCTTGGCCAGCCAGCGTGCCTTCGGCCCGTCGCGCAATGTTACCTGGCGCGTAGCCTTCGATAGCCCCTCTGTGGACGACCCGGGATCGGCGGATATCTCCTCTGTGCAGCTTCAGGTTCAGCCTGCCGGGCAAGAGGCTCTCCCAGGCGTTGGGGCATGGCTACGAGTCACTTCACACCGACGCGGGCAGGGGGGAACAGCTGAGGACCTCGACCGGCTCAGGATTGGGCAGCTGGCGTGGCCGACACGAGAAGATTTCGTGGTCGGCCACTTGGGCAGTCTTCAGGGATCGGACCTCGGGGAGACCGAAGTCAAGGGAATTCGGTTGCGCGCCGGCATCCCTCAAAACGTGCTGACGTCGTGGACCCTCAGGGAAGTGGTATCCCGCGTCTGGGTTGAGGCGAGGACCGAGCGGTCGTACTGGGTCGGGGCTTACGGCCCGGGGCCGCGCGCGCGGCGCTGGGAACTGGCGGCTTCCCCACGGAGCAATGACGTCGAGCTTCTGGAGCGATGGACCAAGGTGGCCGTCGACGAGATCTCCGAGTGGGATCGCCAGCGGCGGGAGAACCCGGTCACGCTGCCCTCCTTCCTCGCCCGACAGCGGGGTGGCGTGCCACCTGATGAACGCCAGCGGCTGAGAGCACACGCTATCGAGCTGATCCAGAGGATCAGCGAAAGGATCGAGTTGCAGGAATCCGTCTACCTTCCCCCAGAGGCGGAAACGGCTGCAGCCCTCTACGCGGTCGGCTCGGACCTCCACCGGTTCTTTCGTGAGCGGGTGGTGTATCTAGGGCCCCTCCGTGAAGACCCGCAGATTGCTTACAAGGCCACTCCTGGAGGGCCTTCGGGATTCATCGGTACAAAGGGCGAGTACATGGCTGCGGTCTTGCATGCGTCCCGAGCCCGCGAGGTGGTGTGTCCGCGAATCGATGGAAGTGCCGAGGCGACGCGCCTGGTCGATGCCCTCGACTACTGGGCGGCAGAGTTGGACATCGCGGACTCCGTTCAAACAAAGGACCTTGGGCGGCTCGGGATCCAGGTTGCCGTGACCAAGGGCCAGATCGGACCGCTGGACCTGACTAGCGTCGGGGTCGGTGTGAGCCAGCTCCTCCCGGTGTTGGTCACCTGCCTTCTTGCGCCGCCGGGGTCCCTGATCCTCTTGGAGCAGCCGGAGCTCCATCTTCACCCTGCAGTGCAGCAGAGGCTGGGTGATTTCCTGTTGGCCTGCTCGAAGAGCGGTCGACAGCTGATCGTCGAGACTCACAGCGAGTACCTCGTGTCACGCCTGCGTCGCCGAATCGCGGAGGATGCCTCGAACGCCCTGATGTCCACAATTGCGTTGGTCTTTGCGGAGTACGAGGACGGCCGATCCACGTTCCGGCCCGTGGAGACGAACGAGTTCGGGGCCATTGAGGACTGGCCAAGGGGCTTCTTCGATCAGACGTCCATCGAGTCCAAGCGCATCCTTGAGGCGGGTCTCGAAAAGCGCCTTCGCGTGGGGGCGTCTGGGGGCAGGAGCTCTTGATCGGTCCGCCGATGAGGCCGTTAGGACCAGTTGGTCCCCTGAGGCCAGAGCGGGGACTGTCAGGGACCATGACCGGGGAACCCGGCCTGCTAGCATCTGACGAGCAGCCCTACACACCGCGGCTCTCGGGTTGCGGTTCGCTGAGGCGTGAGCTTGAGGCCGTACTCGACGCTGCTACCCCAGAGACCACTCAGGATCGTTTCCGGCATCTAGTGCTGGAGGGCAATGCTGCAGGCAAACGCTCGGCTTCGTCGCGCCTCTGGGCCTGGAAGCGCCTTAAGGTCCGCTATCTCCTCGACCCCCGGGTCCCTGAGTTCCGAGCCTTCTCCTCCACCATGCACGAGACGAGAGACCCTTCTGATCGCGGCCTGCTGGAGTTCTTGATGATGGCCCGCACGGATCGCCTGTTCCGCGAGGTGGTTACAGAGTGCATCAGCCCTCTAGTCGGCACCGCAGCTGCCCCGGTCGAGGCCTCATGTATCAGAGGCGCAATTGAAGCAAGAGTCACCGCAGCTGGTCTCAAGTGGACGGCGAGCGTCGTGGGAGGCGTGACGAGTCATCTCCTGAGCTCCGCCAAGGACTTCGGCATCCTCGTAGGCTCTGCTCGCAAGCAGACGCGCCCAGTTCGACCCGGGACGCCTGTCACCACATTCGCCATCCGGCTCTCGCGGCTCGAAGGGCTCAGCGATCGACAAACGCTCCGGTCGCGCTGGTTCCGAATCTTGGGTCTTGGATTCGACGCTGTAGTTGACCTTGTCTACGCAGCAGCTCGGCAGGGGGCACTGGAGTTCCGGTACCAGGCCGACGTGGTGGAGATCTCTCTTCCGGCCCTGGCGGAAGAGCGATGAAGCGGACGATCGAGCAGGCTTTCCAGGCACTGCAAGAGCAGATCCGGGCTTGGGGTCGAGGGGAGGCCCGACCCGATCTCAGAGTCTTCGTGTACCCGCCCGAGTGGGAGCCTGTCGTCCTCTCGAGGTTCCCGGGCTTCGCCGGGCAGTGCGCGAAGGGAGACCACCCGATCGTGCTGGAGGACGTGGGACAGGGCTTTCTCCGCGAGGTCGAGCGGCGGAAGGGGGTCGTGGCACGGCTCTCCTTGCTGGATCAGAGCGAGCTCCTTCACGACCTGGGCTGGATTGCCCTGAGCTACCTGCGGAGAGCCCTGACCGCGCCGCTTGAGCCCCCCGCCGTCTGCCGCATCTTTACCAACACCGGCACCCTCGGCACCTTCGTTTCCTACTCGGCGATCGCCAATGAGCTGAGCGGGGGAGCAGCGGATGCATTGGTCCCAGCGACCGTCCTAGCCTTCCCCGGGGAGGCCGACGATCGGTCCCTGAACCTGCTTCGGCTTCGGGTGGACACGAATTACCGGGTTGCACGGATCTGAGACCTGACAGCGGCAGGCGGAGGGCGCCTTAGGAGGATTGGATGAAGATACGAGACACCATCGAGCGAGACCTGGGGAACGAGCCGCAGAGCGTCGTCAAGGTCTACGAAACGGCCCGGCTGCGGACGGACTTCACGGAGTACGTCCTGACCGACACGCTGGCCCGGGAGTTCGCGAAGGTGCTGGAACCGCTTGTCGAGTCGGCCAGACCCGCCACAACTGGGACCGGCAAGGTCGGGATCTGGATCTCCGGTTTCTTTGGCTCTGGGAAGTCCCACTTCGCCAAGATCGCCGGGCACCTGGCGGCCGATACCGCCATCGGCGGCGAGACTGCGCGAAGCCTGTTCGGTAGACTCCTGCGGCCTGGGAGTCCGCCGGACGACCGCTTGGCCGAACTGCTGCAGGAGGCCACGAACTACCAGCTGCAGGCGATCTTGGTTCCCTTCGACATCGCCACCGTCTTCTCGCCAGCGGACGCGACAAACGTCGGTCGGACCTTTCTTCGGATGCTCTATGAGACGGTGGGGTTCTCGTCTGTCATCCCCTTCGCCGAGCGCGAACTCGAGCTGAAGAAGGCCGGCCTGTACGACGAGTTCACGGCCCTTTATCGAAAGAAGAGCGGAGTCCCGTGGGCCGAGGAGAAAAACCTCGCCGCGTCGAGCCCGACTCTCGCTGAGTGCCTTGCCGATCTTCTTCCCGACCGTTACTCGTCGGCGGAGCTCGCGCTGGCGAGCCTCAAGTTCGAACTCGACTTCCTGGCCAGCATGAGTATCAAGGACGTGGTGAACCGCCTCGTGCGCTGGCTCGATGGGACCCAAGCAGAGAGGAAGCGACCCCAGCGCCTGTTGTTCGTAGCCGATGAGGTCGGTGCCTGGGCCGGGCGGAACCTCGATCGGATCGAGCAGATGCGAGCGCTGGTCGAGGAGCTCTCCGTAGTCGCGCAGGGTCGCATCTGGCTGATGGTCACTTCCCAGGAGAGGCTCTCCGACGTCGTGGCCAACGCCCCCCTTCAAGATCCGAGGGCGGCCCGCGACCTCCAGCACCGGCTGGAAGCCCGGTTCCGGGTGAACGTCCATCTCGAGTCGAGCGAGGTCGGGACCGTCATCGAGAACAGGATCCTCACGAAGAAGCCGGCGGCATGGCCCGCGCTTGAGAAGCTCTGGCGGGACCACGAGGCGAAGCTGGCGGACATCGCCGACTCCCCGGGGATCGAGCTCGGAGGAAACTACCCAGGCCCGGAGTTGGAACGGTTCATCAAGGACTACCCATTCCTGCCCTACCAGATCCCTGCGGCGGCCGACCTATTCGGGGGCATGCGGGGGCCAAAGGTCAGCTCTGGGGCTCGGTCGATGATCAAGATCGTGTTCGACGCCGTCCAGCGGCTTGCCGACGAGGACCTTGGCCGCCTTGCCAGATGGGATCAGATCTTCGACTCGGCCAATCGGGACAACGAGTTCGCAGACGAGCAGTACCTGGGGAGCCAGGGCCTCAACTACCTGACGTCCGCTGATCGAGACGTGGCGGGAACATCCATTCAGCCGTCGCGCGTGCTCAAGGCGCTCTGGCTGATGCAGCAGAGCCCTCGGATCCCCCGGACCACGGCCAACCTGGCCCGGCTCCTGGTCGATCACCTCCACGACGGGGACGTGGTTGAGATCGAGCGCGACGTCAAAGAGACACTCCGCGCCTTGGAGAAGCGGAGTTTCGTGCGGCTCGAGGCGGCCACCGACCAGTGGCGATTCCTCACCCAGGACCAGGTCACGATCGAGAGGATCGTCCAGCGCATCGCCGAAGAGGACGTCAAGGGGAAGGATGTCCGCGAGGAGACCCACCGGCTGTACTCCGATCGGCTCCTGGCCCTCTTCAACGGACGCATCACGCACGGCCGGAGCAACACGGTCTTCGAGTACGGCGCATACGTCGGAGACACCCCGCTAAAGAACGACGATGCGCCCGTCAAGCTGAAGTTGTGCCTGGCTGGGAGCCCGCAGGCAGAGGCGGCCCAGCAGGCCAGCGCGACAGACCTCGATGCGCCGCTCGTGTACTGGGTAGTGGATGTCCCCGGGAAACTCGACGAGCGGCTGCGGCGGGCCATTGCCATCGAACGCTTGGCCGGGGACGAGGAGTTCCGGCGAGTGGCCACCGAGCGGACCAAGCGGGAGGCGAAGGACCTGGAGGCTGAGGCCGACGAGCTCCGTCGGGCTGCCGCCGACGAGGTCGGGAGGGTGCTTGAGCGCGGCACTGTCTACTGGGGCGGCCAGGTCACCCACCTTGACGGGGCCGCTGTTCGAGCGAAGAAGGCCGTGCAGGTGAGCGCGAAGACGGAGATCGAGCGCGCGCTCCATGATCAACTGAACGGGGAGTACCACCGCTTCGAGGACGGGGACCTCGAATTCAATGCGATCAACATCGACAAGCTGTTCCAGGCCGCACCCGCGGACAGGAAGAACCTGGACCCGCACCTCCGGTTCTTTGACCTCGACGGCCACGTCATCGCAGACCACGCGGTCCTTGAGGCCATCATGAAGGACCTCGGAAAGACGACGAAGAACGCCGGCCGAGACCTCGTCGACCGGTTCCACCAGCCGCCTTTCGGCTGGCAGGCGGACCTCATCCGGTACGGAACGGCGGCCCTGTTCATCGAGGGGCGGCTGTCGGTCCTCGACCCCGCCGGTCGCCGGCACGACGATCCCCGCACGCCAGCAGCCCGATCCCTCTTCGGGACCGCTCAGTTCAAGACCGCGCGCTTCGACGTGGAGGAGAACCCGCTGATACCCCAGGAGCGGGCAGATGCGCGGACACTACTAGCGGACTTGGGGGCCCAGCCAGCCGCCGACGACGAGATCACCCTCAAGGAGACCACGCTCCGAGCGATCGGCGACCTAGGCCTCAAGTTGGCGGCCATCGACAAGGCTCGGGAGGTCGGCCTGCCCTTGCCGCCCGTCTACGACGCCATGAGTCCGATCCTCGAGGACCTTAGGGGTGAGGCGTCCAAGGCGAAGCTCATCCGCTCCCTTCTCGGCCACGGACAGGAGCTCCGGGAGGGGAAGAAGGCGCTCGACAGGCTTGAGAGCTTCAATAAGCACAACGGCCCCGCCCAGTACCGCCGGTCCCAGGAGCTCCTCCAGGCAGCCATCCACGCTGGACTCGTCGAGGATCCCACCTGGGGGGCAACCATCCGGGACATCCTGGAGCAGTACGAGGCGCTGAAGGAGCAGCGTCGGATCCTCGACGAATGGGACACGGTCATCAAGGAGTACCGAGCCAAGGTCGTGGAGGCGTACAGGGCTGTCTACGTTCCCCTCCGCCAGGACGTGGCGCAGCGAGTGGCCGAGGCGAGGGACGCCATCACCTCCATGCCTGAGTTCGACCAGCTCAGGACCGCGGACCGGGCGCAGATTCGGGCCGAGCTCCTTGCCGAGGGACGACCACTGGCCGAGGTGTCGGTGCCCAAGCTCCACGACGAGGAACAGCTGCTCTCGGCCACCCGTGGTCTGAGCATTCCCCATTTGCGATCGATGCTCGCCGCCTTGGACGCGCACGTGGCGAAGGCCAAGGCTCGCGTGCTCCAGCTCTACACGGCGAGCCGAGAGGAGAAGGAGCCTCCGATCATCGTCTGGGATCCGCTGCCGGCGTTCTCGGGGGCGCAGTTCGCCCAGGATGAGGACGTCGACATGGTGTTCGACACGGTCAAGGAAGAGGTCAAGGCCTTGATACGTGAAGGCAAGATCGTGCGGGTGCTGTAGCCATGGCTAGGGCATTAGCGGCAAACCCCGCATCCTCGACCTGGGGTATTCGCCCGCAAGTCCGGAAGGCGCTCCGCGATCAGGTCCTGGCGCTGCGGAAAGCTCTGGAGGACGACTTCAGGCGACAGCTCGTGGCTCTGGGTGTCCACCCGGACAGGACCGATCCCGTGCCCGGAGGCCGAACCCTGACGCTCCATGAGGCGCGAGCCAGGCAGGCGGTGGTCGCCGTCATCGAGCGTGCCGTCGCGGCGAATACGCCGCATGAGGCGGCTTTCGATGCCTTCATCCGGGACTCCGTCTTCACCTTCCTCAATCGCTGCTTCGGCCTCCGTTGTCTTGAGGAACGCGGCCTCCTCCTCGTGGACGGGCAGCCAGAGACTGCGATCAGGAAGGATGAGCGGATCAACGCGTCGTCGCTGTCCTTCCGAGTCCGGAATGAGCTCCCGTCCGAGGCGAGTCCCAGGGAGGTGTGGCGGGAGACCCTCCGACGAGCGTGGCAGGCCATTTCCGAGCATGTGCGGGTGGTCTTCGATCCCGACTCGGAGTACGGACAGGTCTTCCCTCTCCAGCCCACCCTGACCAAGGTCATTGACACCTTAAACGCCCCCGAGATCCCTTCGGACACCTACGCCGAGGACGAGGTCTGGGGATGGATGTATCAATACTACAATACCGAAGAGAAGGACGCCGTCTACGAGAAGCTCAGGAAGAGCGGCAAGCTAGAGCGACCCGACGAGCTGGCTGCCGCCACCTGCCTCTACACCGAGCGGTACATGGTGGACTTCCTCGTTCAAAACACCCTGGGTACGCTCTGGGTGAAAATGCACCCCGAGACCAGTATTTTCGAGCGGTGGCCGTATTACATACGACCGGTTGAAGGGGGGTCCGAGCAGAAGCACGTCAGATTTCCCGAGCGGGTCCGGGACATCACCCTTCTCGACCCGGCCTGTGGGTCGGGGCACTTCCTGGTTCGGGCCTTCGACGTGTTCGCTGAAATGTACGAGGAGGAAGGCCTCGAACCTAGGGAGGAAATCCCCTATCTGATCCTCGAGCGCAACCTCCACGGCCTGGATATCGACCTCCGAGCGATTCAGATCGCGGCCCTGGCTCTCCATGCCAAAGCCTGTGCCCTGGCTGGGCCGGGCTTTCGGGCTCGGAGAATCAACCTAGTCTCTGCGGACGTGGTCCTCCCCGGAACGCCGCCCGGGTCGCTGCTCGCGAAGTACGAGGGGGACCAGGAGATCCAGGACATCATCAAGGCGATGTGGTCCGAGCTCAAGGACGCCCCCCAGCTCGGCTCGCTCCTTCACCCAGAGCGACGAATCGATGAGGCCCTCGCGCGTCGCAGACGCAAGGGCGACACACTGTTCCAGCAAGACGACACGGCCTGGGAGCGGTTTAGGATCGAGCTCCTCGAAGATTTGCGGGAGGAGTTCGAAAAGGAAGCCGAGAGCGAGGACATCGGCCGTCGCCTATTCGGAGAGCATGTTGCCAGAGGCATCAGCCTCTTCGAGGCTCTCGGGCGACGCTACGACGTGGTAGTGACGAACCCGCCATATGCTGCTGGAAAGAACCTGAGTGAGCGTGTCAGGATCTTCCTAACTCGCGAGTACAGTTACGGGAAGGCAGATCTCTATGCTGCCTTCATTCTCCGCTGTCTCGAGTTCGCGCGCACGAGTTCGTATACGGGCATGGTGACCCAGCAGAGTTGGATGTTCCTGAGAACCTTCGCGCTGCTGCGGAAGGAAGTACTGACCCGAACCTCGATCACGGCCTTGGCTCACCTCGGTCCGCGGAGCTTTGAGGAGATCGGTGGTGAGGTGGTAAGTGTTGCCCTCTCCACCCTTCGGACAACACCCCCTCAGCCTGGTCATCGCCTCACAGCATTCCGACTGATCGGACCGATAAGTGCATCAGCTAAGAATTCGTTGCTTCATGAGGCCATTAGGAGTGGAGAGTCACATAACCTGTACGCCCCGCTGCAGGTGGATCTGACACGCATACCAGAGACACCCTTCGTCTACTGGCTTCGCCCGAGGTTTTTCCGGCTCCTCCGAGCGGAGCGCCGGCTTCGTGATATCGCAGATGTGAGAGTAGGACTGCAGACATCCGACAATGGCCGTTTTTTACGGTATTTTTGGGAAGTCCCACGCCTAGGTTCGGTCGTTAGGGGGCGCGCTTCGGGTCGCTGGTTTCGCTACCCAAAGGGTGGGCGATATCAGAAGTGGGCCGGGCTTGAATGGCATGTAGTTGATTGGGGGAACGACGGTCGAGAAATCAAGACGTTTGTCGGCCGCGGTGGTCGCATCGCCTCCAGGCCCCAGAACGTGGAGTATTACTTCCGGTTCGGGCTTACATACACGATGGCTGCGCGAGGCAGCATGGGTGCAAGGGTGCTGTACGAGGCGATCTTCGACCAGAAGTCCCCTTCGATTTTCCCGATTGGGAAACAGAGTAGGGAGATCCTCGCCGGCCTTCTGTCAAGCCGCGTTTGCTCCCTGCTTCTTAGAGTTGTCACGCAGTCGATCGATTTCTCCAGCGACTACGTGGCCAATCTGCCATTGCCCCCACAGCTCTCACCCGTGCTGGGAACGAGCTCTGAGACGTGCATCGCGCTCAAGTCTGAACTTGTGGCTCAGAATCCAGCAGAGTGGTCGTTCAAGACCGTGGAGTTTCCGGAATGGAGCGAAACCCCTACCCAGACGCGCGGAGAAATGAGGCTCCGTCGAGTCCTGGCTCGTGTTTCGCTCCTGCACACCCTTGAGGGATGCAACGAGCGTCTGGTGTGCGATGCCTATGGACTCGATGAGGACGACGTGCAGGCTGTCCTCGAGGAGACTGGTACGCCCACTGGGTGGTTACCTCTGATCGAGAGCCACAAGGAGCTTCCCTCTCCGCCCGAGGACGTCGAGCTACCTGAAGAACTTTCCTCCTTTGTTGAGACCCTTGAGCGGAAGAACCTCTCGGCTGCAGAGCTTGGCCGGCTCAAAGACCGCCTGCGAACTCTGTACCAGGCCGGGCCTGGGGTAAAGGTCGAAGAGGATCCTCAGGATCGGGGTGAGGAGGAAGGGGAGCAGGTCCTCGGGGCTCACATCCCAATCCCAACCGAGACCTTCCTCGAGGAGCTCTCGGTGAAGCTCAAGGTCCATCCGATCTCCGTGTACCGGCTCCTCGAGGAGATGCGGGAGCAGGAGGGGCTAGTCTCGCCGCCTGAGCTGCGGCGGGCCTTCGAGGACTACGTCTCGGCCACCATCCTCAGGCTCCTCGGGTACCGCTGGCCCGAGCAGGATGCGTACGAGGCCGAACATGGCCGGATCATCGACCCGGGCCTCGTCGACCCCGATGGAATCATCGCGCTCGTAAGGTGTACCGAAGACCCGACCGCCACGGAGCGGGTGCGGATGCGGATGGAGCACCAGTTCGACGAGGAGGGCACGGCGCGCTCGCTGCAGGAATTCAGAACATGGGTAGGGAAGGACCTCGACGACTGGCTCAAGAGGGAGTTCTTCCGTCGGCACATCCAGCAATTCAAGCAGCGCCCCATCGCCTGGCACTTCACCTCGCCCGAGGGGACCTTCCAGGCGTTCGTGCTCTACCACAAGCTCAGCCGGGAGACCCTGGAGCGGCTCCGGACCAAGTACGCCGGAGGCCTCATCAACCGCCTGCGGGCAGAGCGTGAGCGGGCCCAGGAGTGGAAGGACACCAACCGCGTGCGGGAACTCGACCTCCAGATCGAGGACGTGGAGGAGTTCCGATCCCGCGTCCGAGCCATCATCGAGGGAAGGGAGTTCCGCTACCAGATCAGGTGCCGGTGGAAGGGCGAGGAGAAGGAGGGAAGGCCCGGCCCGTACGCTCCCGACCTGGACGACGGAGTCAAGGTGAACATCCGGCCCTTCCAGGAAGCCGGCCTCCTGGAGCGGGAGGTCATCAAGAAATGGTGACGAGGGCTCCTCATGGCGACGCTGCCTGAGCTTCTCGCTCGGGACCTCCTGGCCTGGGCGTCTCGGGCGCCTGATGGGGTTCCTCGGAAAGTGGTCCTCTGGCTTGATCCCGGGCGGGAGTTCGCGCGTCTGTGGCCACAAGTCACGCCTCCCCTGGAAGCCGAGGGCGTCTCGACATTCCGGTGCGGCAGCGGAGAGAACGGGCAGTTAGCCCTAAAGCTCTCGCTACTTCGGCTTGAGGCCGACTCAGGTTCGCGGGCGATCGTCTACCTCCCAGGATTCTCGCCAGAAGCGGTACATCTGACGCCAGATGGAAGCGCCCCCGAGTTGTGGAGCGTGTACGAGTATCGGTTCAAGGGCTGCGTGTGGGGCGTCGGGGAGGAGTGGGAACCGGGAGCGGTACCCGCCCCGCCCACACTGGCGAAGTGGCTCCAGCTGCACGGGATGCGGGTCGCCGAGGAGAAGACCCTGGAGCGGCTGGCAGAGGGTGGCCAGGATTCGCTGCTCGCGCGGTACGCAGAGCTGCGGAAGGACCATCCGCCCTCCGAGTGGCTCAGGCCGGTCCGGGAGTCCGATGTCCTCCAAGCGCTGGGCGGGGATCCCCGGGACGCCCTCCGGGACATGATCGCGGCGGCCAACAACGCCGTCCGGATCTGGGGCGACGAGAAGTCCTTGGTCATCGCGGGCATCGAGGCGAGATACGGGCTCAAGCCACCAGCCGAGGAACCCGGTCCCGAGGCGCTCGCGGACGCCTTCATCGTCCAGCTTGCGCTAATCGAGGCGTGGGACGCCTTCGGGCGGCCCACGGACTTCCCGTTCCGGGCCAGACTCCCAGAACGGGGGGACCAGCGCGACCGCGCGGTGCAGTTCCTCAGGACCGACGTGCTCCAGGACATGGAGCTTGGCCCGCGGTACCGAGACCGGATGGCGCGCCTCGAGAAGGACTATGACCTCCATGGATGGGCCTCAGGCAGACCGGGTCAGCCGAGGGGGCTGCCGCTCCTTGCTAGGAAGCGATGGCTCGACTTCCTCCAGCGCTTCGACTCGATGGCGAAGGAAGACTGGCGGGCCGCATGCCGGCTCCTCGCGGAAGCTCGTGAGCAGATCGGCGCGGGGCGAGCGACCCCGTGGGATAGGCTCGCCGCGGACACGCAGTGGCTCGTGCTGGACGCCGTCGCGTCGCTTTGGCAGCTCGCACAGGAGGCCATCGAGGAAGCCCCGGGGCTCGACCGCGTCGGCGAGGTTGTCTCGCGCTACGCCGAGCGGTGGTGGCGGATCGACCGGCTCCACCTTCAGGTGAGGGCTGCCTGCAGCCAGGTGACCGGGCTGGAGAACGTCCGTAGGGTCGCTGATCTCGCCTACTTCGAGTACGTCGAAGCGGTGAACGACCGGTTTGCAAGTCTCGTGGAGACCGAGGGAGCGTGGCCCCCGGCGGGGACGGTGACTGTGGAGTCAGTGCGACGGGGGCTCTGGACGGTGGGTCGAGGGCGGAAGGGAGTCATCGTCACCGACGCCTTACGATGGGACCTCGCCTGCAGCCTCCAAGAGAGCCTGACCGTGGAATTCAGCCACGTGCTCGCGACCCTCCCCACGACCACACCTTTCGGGATGACGGCCCTGCTTCCCTTCGGGGAGGCGCCCGAGGTGGCGTTCATGCCCGGCCTATCGATCAAGGTGGCGGAGAGCGGGAACCTCGTCGCCAGGGAGGCCCGGAAAGCCGTGCTCGAGGCGAAGGTCACGAAGAGCGATGGCAAGCCCGCCGTCGGGTTCATCGACATGCAGGACGTCCTGAAGGGCGTTTCCATCCCCCAGGCGCCCATCGTGGTGGTCTTCGACAACACCATCGACGAGCAGGGTCACAAGGGCACGGAAGAGTTGCCGGGCCTGGCCGAGCAGTTCGTTTCGAAACTGCGCCGGACCATCGAACGCCTTCATGAGTCAGGCGCTGCCGAGGTCCACGTGGTGACCGACCACGGCTTCCTGCTGCTCCCGGCCGACATGGTGAACAACCTCGGGAAGCCCTCCGTGCCGCCGATCGCCGTGCTTCGGAAGGAGAGCCGGTGGGCAGCGCTCAAGCCCGAGGCGCCGGTGACCGGCCTGATCCGACTCCCCCTGCCGCTGGCTCCCGAGGTCACGCTGGGTTTTCCTCGCGGTGTCCGAACCCTCACGGTGACGGAGGACTTCGTCCACGGGGGCATCTCCCTCCAGGAGGCCGTGATCCCGCACGTCGTGTCGCGGGCCGCCCTTGGCCCCACGCGCCCGGAGGTACAGGTTAGCGTGACGTCGGAACGGCTCTTCGGCGGGACTGTCCCTGTCATCCTCCGGCCCTCGCTGGTGGGCCAGGCCTCTCTTGGTGAGATAAGGCCGGTGACCGTGGTCCTATGGGTCGAGACGGTTCCGCCAGGGCGCAAGCAGCCCATCCGTGTGACCGAGCCGGTCGAGGCGCATGTCCGTCCCGACGTGGAGGAGCTTAAGCCGGCCATTTACCTGAAGGAGGGCTTCAGCCTGCAGGCGGGCCAGGAGCTCACCCTCCGGGCGGTGGAGACGGAGACCGGCCAGGACCTCGCGAACCTCAGGGTCACACTCGGCGTGGACTGGGAGTAGGGAGTCACTGTGGCGGTCGAGACGATCACCCTGGACGAGCTGGATCAGACGGTCACTGAGGCCTTCCCAGGGCTGGTCGTCAGGAAGGACCTCCTTCGCCGGCTCCGGTCGGCCTTCACCGTGCCCACCTTCGTCATCGAGTTCCTGCTCGGGAAGTACTGCGCCGCCGTTGACCCCGTCGTGATCGAGCAGGGGCTGGAGTTCGTCCGCCGGAGCCTCTCCGAGAAGTTCGTTAAACCTGACGAGCGTGAGATGGTGAAGGCCCGGATCCAGCAGCTCGGCGAATACCGAATCATCGACCGGGTCTCCGCGGCGCTCCATGAGGAGGACGATCGGTACTGGGCGAGCCTTCACAACATCTACCTCGACTACGTGAACATCGGCGAGGAGATCATCCGGGATCACGACCGTCTGCTGATGGGCGGCGTCTGGGCCGAGGTTTCTCTCCGGTACGACCCTACGATCCGGTTCCACGGCGTTAACAGGCCCTTCGTCATCGACGGGCTCAAGCCGATCCAGCTTTCGACTCGGAGTATCACTCCGGTCCAGGAGCAGCGAACAAGGTTCTCCCGCGAGGAGTGGATCGACTTCCTCATTCGTTCGCTGGGACTGGAGCCCTCCCACCCCTACTTCACGCACCGGCGGAAGCTGCTCTACATCGCCCGGCTGATTCCACTGGTGGAGGCGAACTACAACCTCGTGGAACTCGGGCCCAGAGGGACGGGGAAGAGTTTCGTCTATCAGCAGATCAGTCCCTACTCCCACCTCATCTCAGGCGGCCAGACCACGGTGGCGCAGATGTTCGTCAACCTGACGACCGGGCAGCGGGGGCTGGTAGCCCTGTGGGATGTGGTGGCGTTCGACGAGGCAGCAGGGGTGCGGTTCACCGACAAGACCGGCATCCAGATCATGAAGAACTACATGGAGGACGGGACCTTCAGTCGCGGCCGGGAGCTGATCAGCGCCGACGGCTCGGTCGTGCTCGTGGGGAACCTCGACGGCGACGTCCAGACGATCATCCGGACGTCCAATCTCTTCTACCCGATGCCCAAGGACATGGATACGGCCTTCTTCGACCGCATCCACTGCTACCTGCCCGGCTGGGAGTTCGCGAAAACACGGGACGAGCTCTACACGAGCCACTTCGGGTTTGTCTCCGACTACCTGGCCGAGGGCCTCCACCAGCTCCGAAAGACGAGCTACATGGACTTGGCGGAGCGGTACCTCGAGTTCGGGAACCACTTGAGCGGGCGGGACGCCAAGGCGGTACGCAAGACGGTGAGCGGCCTGGTCAAGCTGCTCCACCCGGACGGGAACGTCACGAAGGAAGAGGTTGGCGAGTATGTCGAGTTCGCCATGGAGATGCGGCGGCGGGTGAAGGAGCAGCTGAAGAAGATGGGCGGGCTCGAGTACTGGGATGTCAACTTCAGCTATATCGACCGGGAGAGTCGGGCCCAGAAGTTCGTGATCCTGCCCGAGAGCGGCGGCGGGGTCATCATCACCGGGGAGACTCTGCCTCCGGGTTCGGTCTACACGATTGGGACCGACCCGACCGAGCGAAAGCTGGCGCTGTTCCTCCTTCAGACCCAGCTGAACCCGGGGAGTGGGCGGATTGTGCCGCTGGGGAGCCTTTCGCCGGTGATGAAGGAGGCCTTGCGGGCCGCGGACGCGTACCTGAAGGCCCACGTTCGGGACCTCGGCATCGATCGGGACCTGCGCCAGTACGACTTCACGGTCCAGGCGATCAACCTGAACCAGGCCAAGGAGGGCGCGGAAACAGCCATCGCCTTCTTTATCTCCATGGTCTCGGCCATCCTGGAGCGGCCGGTCGACCCGTCGACGGTCGTCGTCGGGGAGATGAGCGTGAAGGGGATGCTCCAGCGCATGAACAGCCTCCCCGAGCGGTCGGAGCTTGCCCGGGAAGCGGGTGCCAAGAGGATCCTGGTCCCCAGCGAGAACAAGCGGGACCTCGGAGATGTCCCGGACGAGGTCCTGAACAAGCTGCAGCCGATCCTGTACACGGATCCGATCAACGCTGCCATCCGGGCGATGGGGCTGGAGTAGGGAAGGGAGGCGGAGCGAGGCGCCGCAGGGACAGGATGTGAACTTCAGCCCGAGCAAGTCGGATTGAGGATCATCAAGTCGACGCTGCGTTCGCTGTCTTCAAGCATCGGAAGCCGAAGCCAGGCCGGTGCCCGAGTCATGCCGTAAGCTCCCAGGCGATCGAGCTGCCCTCTCCTCGCGGAGGTCCTTCCGCCCGATTGCCAGGCCCCCTCTCGTTTACAGGTGTGCCGTCTGGCTTCCTTCTATTGGATAGGACCATCTCGGGCGACGCTGCCGAGATGATGACCACCTTTGCTTCCCCGAGATCCGGGATGGACAGGTAGCGCCCATGCGTCTCCAACTGAACGCCTTCCTCCTTCGGCAAGGCATCATGCCAGTCGGCGCGATCTCTGAGTCCTTCATGCCGCACACCGAATGGGCGTACTGGGCTGGTGCCCGGCTGGAGTGGCTTGACATGATCGAAGACCGCGACCTGCTGGACGCAGCCGTGTCTGGTGATGTGGTTGTTGCGCTTCTACGTCGTCCTACCGAGGCACTTGCCTGGCAACGGTTCGTGGAGGACGTTCTGGGAGTGGTTGGTCTCGCTGGAGGTTCGGATTCGCTCGGTGCCATTGTCTTTTGCGCTACCAGCGATCAATCTCGAATCCAGTGGGTGACGTGGTGCTTTGGGTCTGGTTCACGAGCCATGAGGAAATACGCAGCGGAGCCACGTTTCGGGCTAGTGGCAGCTCTCAATACTCTTGCTCCAGATATGGGAACGCTGCCGACGGCTGGGGGTGCGGTCCAATCCACTGGCCCAGCGCCGCGCCTACGCGAGCTGCGCTATCGGACGACAACGCCCTACTTCCAGCAGACGGGGCATCGTGCTGCCCGGGACATTCCGGTCGAGGGGTTTCGAGTCGATCGGTCCAGCGATCTTGTCTCCGCCGTGGGTGGCCGCAGCGCTGATCCGCTCCTTGCGAGGGTGGAGGGCGGCCGGTCGCTCAGGTTCGAGACGGATGTCGAGCAGGTCGCCGACCTTGTCAAGCTTTCCGAGGAAATCGTCCGCCGATCGAGGGTAGATCACTACAAAGCCGCGTTTGGATGGGTGGATAACATTACGCCTGTCTATGATGAGGCGCTCATCGAGATCCTGCGTCAGCGCCTGCTCGCAGAACTTCGTGCGGACCCCGTTCCTCCCACGGTGGACGTCCTACTCCCTGACGACCTGCTAGACATCGGCGACGATCGGTCGATCCAGTATGTCCTCTTCCCCGGAGAGCGACGGCAGACAGCGTCGCGGATGACCCTCACGCCGACATTGGTATCACGGTATGTGGTCCGTGCGGACGACCCGGCTGATTCAAGTCGAGTGCTCGACGCCGAGTTCCGGTTCCTTGACGAGGGCTACGAACTTGTTGGCGCTCCCACCCTCCTTGAGTGCCTGTGTGCAGACCTTATGGTCGATGGCGAACAGTACATGGCCTACGATGGCGACTTCTATAAGGTCGACCACACCTTCGCCAAAGGCATCGACGACCAACTTGATCGCTTGCCTGAATCCGATCTCATGCTGCCGTCCTACCGCGGCGAGACGGAGGGCCGCTACAACGAACGCGTCGGTCGAGAATACCCCGAGCATTTCGCGGTCCTCGACCGATCGCTTGTTCGGCTGTCCGGAGAGACCGGCATCGAGGCCTGTGATCTTCTCGGAGCTTCGGGTGCGCTCGTGCACGTGAAGCGCAAGGGCAAGTCATCCGTGCTCAGCCACCTATTCTTGCAGGCAGTTAACAGTTGCGCAGTACTCCGTCGCTCCGCGGAGGCCCGAGAGCAGCTCAAGGTAATGATCGAGGCCCATGCCGCCTCGCAAGCGCTTGTTGTCTCCGCACTCGAGGCGCTCAATCGATTGGAGCGTGGCGGAGATGGCCTGGAGGTCGTCTTCGCGTTCCTCGGCGACTGGCGGCATCAGACAATTATGAGCCTTCCTTTCTTCTCAAGGGTGAGCTTGGTTCAGGCAGCTCGCCGGATCAGTGAGCTTGGGTATCGGGTGTCGGTGAAGCTCGTCGGTATCCGCTAGAAATTTCGGCCGGCCCTGGAGCGGCACGAGACGATCAACGCCACGCTCGAACGGCTCATGGAGGCGATCCAGCGGGGGAGATTTGCCTCGCGGCTACAGTAAGCCGGACTGTTCCTTCAATGTAAAGCGTTGCGGATTGGCATGACCTTGACGCCGGGTCGGCGAGGGGTGCGCGGTCCCTGTCGGCGCATCGCTGTGCTGGCAGCGATGCGGGCGGCGACCTGCTCCACGGCCGCGTTGGCAATTGCGTGCCACAGCACCAGGTACGCGGGTCCCGGAGGCGCGGCTCTTCATGACACGCCTCCGGGTCCCCACCGAGGCGCAGGCCGTGCTAGAGGGTGGAAGGTTCCCGCGCCCCGGTCCTCAGCTCAGTCGACTACGACCTTTCGTCCGATTGGATCTCACCTCCCCAGTAGTCGATGGAATCTCCGCCCCCCAGCTCAAGACCTGCGGCCGACACCGCTGTAGAAGCCTCCAGCGCCTGGACTTGGGGGACCCTCACCGTCCGGACGCCACGACGCCGGCTCCACCAGTCCCGGCGCCACCAGGTCGAACCCGTCGAAGAAGCGGCCGATCTGGCTGCGGCTGCGCAGCACCAGCGGCGCGGACGCCTGCTGGTACACCTTGGTGACCTTGGCCCCGGCCTGGGGGTGGAAGTCCGCGGTGGCATGGGAGATCACCAGGTAGCTGCCCGGCGCCATGGCCTCCCGCAGCCGCGCCACGATCCCCGCCGGGTCCTCTTCGTCTCTGAGAAAGTGCAGGACCGCGACCAGCAGCACCGCCACTGGCCGGGTGAGGTCGAGCAGCCGCCGCACCTCGGAATGGCCGAGGATCACCTCGGGGTCTCGCAGGTCGGCCAGCACGGCGATGGTGGTGGTGTGGTTTGCCAGCAGCGCGTTGGCATGCACGTGCACCACCGGGTCGTGATCGACATAGGCCACCCGAGCGTCCGGCGCGACCTGCTGGGCGACCTGGTGCACGTTGCCCTGGGTCGGGAGGCCGGTGCCGATGTCCAGGAACTGGCGGATGCCGGCCTCTTGGGCGAGGAAGCGGACCGCGCGTTGCAGGAACGCTCGGTTCTCCCTGGCGCCCTGGCGGGCCTGTGGCGCGACGTTGAGGATGGCGTGGGCGGCGGTGCGGTCGGCGGGGAAGTTGTCCTTGCCGTCCAGCAGGGTGTCGTAGATCCGCGCGGGGTTGGGGGTGCTGGCGTCGATCCCGGCGGGCAGGCGGGGAAGGTCGCGGCCGGTCACGGGGTCTCCCGTTGGGCGTTGGCGGCGATGCTGGCGAGCCAGTCCGGCAGCGGGACCTTGCGCGCGGTGGCCAGCTCGGCGACGGCGGCGGCCGGGTAGCGGCGGCCGTGGACCCACTGGTGAGGCAGCTTGTGGTGGCTGGCCCAGTCATGGACGGTCTGTTCGGTGACCTGGAACAGGCCGGCGACCTGGGCGTTGGTCAGGTCCTGCACGCTCCTGTGGTGGCTTGTTCGGTTCCGGTTTGGGAGCGGCACCATCAGTGGGGGCTGGCCGGGCCGGGCCCGGCTCACTGTGCAGCCTCCTGGCCGCCCTGCTCGCGGTCGTGGAGGTACGCCTCGATCTGTGCCACCCCGAACCACAGGGCAAGCAGGGTGCCCATGACCGCCACCCACCCGGGCGGGCCATGGGCGATTGAGGAGGCGAAGTAGCCAGCCGACAACGCGCCCACGAACTGAACGCTGTCGCCCAGCGCGTGCAATCCCGCGCCGACCCAGATCGAGCCGGACCGCAGCCGGACCGCAGCGAACATCAGCCCGATGACGGCGGTGCCGCCGGCAAGCTCCAGCCTGTCGAGGATGGGTCCCCCACGGATCAGGTGCGCCAGCCCGAACAGCACACTGACCGTGATCACGGCCTGGTAGACCCCCAGCCGGGTCGTGCCTCGTTCTCGCAGCAGCGCGCCAAGGGCCAGCCCGCGGAACAGCACCTCCTCGTTGACGCCGACCAGCAGCATCGACGACACGATCAGCGCCACCACGACGCCGCCTGAGGTCTGCGCCAGCATTCGCTGGCCCGGGCCGGTCAACAGCCCTGCCGCCAGGCGGACCACCATCACGGCCAGCCCCAGCAGCAGGAGCAGCAGCGGGGCACGCCATTCCCGAAAGCTATGGCGGATGGGCCGGTCGGCGACCAGGCCGGCAAGCTGCCACCAGCGTCGCGTTGCCACGGCCGTGAGCAACATGCCGCACAGCAGCAGCTCACCGATGAGCAATGCAGTAACCGGCACCAACGCGCCAGGGAGTGGGAACCTCGCCAGCAGTGTCGTCAGCAGCACGGCGCCAGGCCCAGCAACCGTGACAAAGCCCAACTCGCCAACCACGATCAACCCAATGGTTCGCGCGGGGAGGGCCGCCAGAGCGTCCCATCGACCGTGTCGGACCGGGACGGATTCCGGCGGCTCGGTGGTGGCTTGGGGGGTTGAGGTCATCGGGGGAACGGTTCTCCTTTACGGTCGTGGTCAGCGGACCCTGTCGATGGGGTTCTTCGCCGGTTCGACACGTGGGGGTTGGCGGGTCCGTGCCGAGCGGCATAGCGGCCCGCTCCCCGCTCGTGGCCCACGCGCCAGGGCGCCTGGTCGGTGTGCGGCACGACCACGACCAGGCGTCTGGCCAGCGTGGCAGGGGCTTTTGTGCATCGTCATCGGTATTGGGTGGGTGGTAGCCAGTCACGGATGCGTCCATGGCGGGTCGGCATTGTGGGCGGCGGATCGGTCAGTGGGGCGGGGTTGTCCCAGCACATGCCGCGGGAGCGGTACAGGTCGGTGAAGGCGGCGCCTGGGAACACTTCGCTGTATCGCTGGGTGAACTGGGTGGGGTTGAGGAACCGGTCGGTGGTGAGGTGGTTCAGCCAGTCCGGTTCGGTGTTGAGCCGGAACAGCTCCCACGCCTCGGCGGGTGGGCGGCGACGCCGCGCCAGGTCCGCCGCCAGGGTGCGGACGGCTTCGCCGATGAACCAGCGGCGTGGGACCGCCGGGCGGGGGGCGACGTTGTCGATCAGGACCACCCGCCCACCCGGCGCGGTCAGCTCACGGATGCTCCACAGGGCCTGGTCGAGGTCGTCGAGGTGGTGCAGGGCGTAGGCGCTGACGATCAGGTCGAAGGTCCCATTACGATCGGCGCGCACCTGGCGAAGGTCGCGCTGCTGATAGGTGATGTTGGCCAGGCCACGGCGTGCCTTGGCGAGTTCCAGCATCGCTACCGAGATGTCCACGCCCAGGACCTGGCGGTAGTGGGGGGCGAGCAGGGCGGCGTGCCGGCCGGTGCCGCAGCCAAGATCCACCGCCCGCTCCCCACCACCCTTGGGCACCACCGACGCCAGGTAGGCGTCCAACGGGGCGCCGACCAGTTCGGCGAAGCGGTCGAAGTGTGTGGCGAACTGGTCGAACGACCCGGTCATGGCGGTCAGCCACCCAGCCCGATGGCGGGGTCGATGTAGGCGTTGGTGGCCACGTCCACCGGTCCCAACCCTTGCTTGATCGGTTTGCGCTGTCCCGCGAAGATCGGCTGGGTGATGGCGATCAGCCGGTCCAGCCGGCCGGTGTCGAAGTTGCCAAGCGTGCGGTCGGCGCCGTTGGCCACGATGCCCAGGCTGCGCATCTGCGCCACCGCGAACTCGGCATTGCCCTTGCTGTACACGAACCCGGTCTTGTAGGCCTGGTCGAGCTTCACCATCAGATCGATGGCCGGGCCTGGCTTGGCCATGAAGTCGACCTGGGCCTGCTGGATGAGGGGGACCAGCCGGTGCAGGCACCCGTCCAACGACGCCCGGCGGTCGGTGCGGACCGCCAGCACGTTGGCGTAGTTGGGATACCCGGTGTCGTAGACGAGCTGGTAGGCGACCGGCTTGCCCCATGCCTTGATCTCGTGTTGGTACAGGTACGGCTCGTTGGTGGCGTAGGCCTGCACCGCGATCCGCCCGCCCGAGGCGACAAACGCCGCTGGGGAGCCGTCGTAGGAGCCGTCGACCTGGCTGCGGCGCAGGATCCCGGAGCCGAGCAGGTAGTCCATGTAGGTGTTGCCCTGGAAGTACAGGACCTTGGTGGTGGTCTGGCCGATGTCGGCGATCGTGTGCCATGTGGGATGGGCCTTGGGGTCCCAGAGGATGATCTGGGGGTCCAGCTCCATCGGCGCGACCACCCCGACCACCGGCTGGCTGGCCGAGAGCTGGATGATCTGGTCCGGGTTCATCATCCCCAAGGTGATGGCGGGGTCCTGGTACATCAGCGCGGCGGCGGTCTGGTTGCCGACCGCCGGCCCCCCAGCGCGCAGCTCGAGGCGGATGCCGGTGCTCTTGCCACCGACGGTCAGGGGGCCGGTGACGCGCTTGTGCGCCGCGTCGATCCGGTAGCCGTTGCCGAGGAGCTGGTAGACGGCGCCGTGCTCGGCCTGGGGGAACCAGCTCGATTGGACGACCACCGGGTCGGGGCAGACCCCTTTGAGGTTCAGGGAGGCGTTGGCGGCCGGCGGCACCGCGTTGGTGTCGCCGCCCGAGGCGCTGGTGCAAGCGCCGGCAAGCAGCGCCACCGCGAGCGCGGCGGCCAGCAGCCGGCCGCTGCGGTGATGGTGGGGCCTTGCCGGTGGGGTGTTGGGGACTGTCACCGTTGATCTGTCCTTCCTGTCGGTTGGGCGGGAACTGAAACCGAGGCCCGGGGCTCGTGGCCTGGCTTCGAGGTCTTTGCCCGGGGATGCAGCCGCATGGCGCGGCGGTGGCATGGGCGGGTGCCCCAACGGTCAGCCGCTCCGCGCGGCTGCGACCGGCACGCAGCGATCCGCGGCCGGCTCGGTGGCGCCCGCCTGCGGACTTGGCTCCAGGATGTCCAGCAGGGCGAGCAGCTCCGATGGCCGTTCGGCGTGGCCAAGCAATGGTTGGGCGCCCATCAGCGACCCCCCGCGGCTGCGCCGGCGAGCCGGGTAAATAGCCGCTGGTAGGCAGCCACCATCTGCGGCAGGTCGAAGTGGCTGGCCGCGTGCGCGCGGACCCGCTGTGGGTCCAGCCCCGCGGCCTTGCTGATCGCCTTCGCCAGCAGGGCAGGATCGTCGACCACCAGGCCCGAGACCCCGTGGCTGACCAGCTCGGCGCCGACCGTCCCCACGGTGGTCACGACCGGGGTGCCGTAGGCCATCGGCTCGATGATCTCCAGGCTGTAGGGCACTGCTGGGTGGAGGGGGGCGACCAGGCAGGAGCTGTTGGCCAGCAGGTCCCATCGCTCCAACCGGCCCGCCTGCTCCAGCAGCGCATCGCCCGCGCCGAGGCGGGGGCGCAGCTCGACCTCGCTGTGGGCGGTGGCGGTGGCGCCCGGTTGGGTGCCGGCCAGCACGATCGGCCGCCCAGCGGTGTGCGCGGCGGTCAACGCCAGGGCGGCGCCGTGGCGCTTGGTCAGCGGTCCCAGGTACACGCACGGGCCGGTGTGCGTAAAGCACAGCTTGTGCTCGCCGATTGGGATGGCCGGGTGGATCTTCCCCACCCAGGGCATGGTCGGCGCGGTGTGCTGTTGGTGGCCAGAGACCGCCACCCATCCCAGGTGCCCGGCCCTCTTTGGGGCCGGTTCCAACCGGCCGACCAGTGGTCGGTAGCTGGTCTGCAGCGTGCGGGTGTGCAGGCTGGCCCCGCCGGCTGGCTGCCAGCCGGTGCTGGTGTGGTCGCCGACGACCTCTACCTCGCCCAGGCGCTCCAGGGCCTTGCCGGCCTGCTCGGCGTGCAGCCCCTCGATGATCTCCGCGCTGGCGCCCTGGCCGCCGGTCGGATCGGTGTCGATTACCGCGTAGGCGTCGGTGGCGGTCAGTCCGTCAAGGCCGGCGCCGACCAGGGTGACCTGGTGGCCTCGCTCTGCCAGGCCCTCGGCGAGCCAGCGGACCTGATCCAGCTCAAGGCTTGACGGCGAGATCGTGGTGGTCGGCGGGGCCAGCAGCGCCACTCGCAGCGGCTGCGATGCTGCCAGCACCAGCTCCCCGGGCGGCTGCGTCGTACCTCTACGATCATGACTCCTGGGTACCTTGCGATCTCCAGTCGTGCCCGGTGGAGTGGCTGACCTCGGCCGCAGATGGTCCAACGCGGCGGGCGACGCTCGGCGCCCTGGGCGCTGGCCCGCGTTGCCGTACGCCACCCCCCGGTGGGGCAGCCGGAGCGGCGTCTGCCCGCCCCGCGTCGCCCTCCCTGTGGTGTCGATCTCCACAGCAGCGTCCGCGTCGTGGTTGGGTCTGGTCATGGGAAAGTCCGCTCGGCACTGCCATGACGGGCCGGGGTTGGCTGGGCGGGCAGCAGGGTGCTGGTGAGGGAGCAGGCCAGCGCCAGGATCTGGCTGGTGGGATAGCGGCGATGGCCACCGAGGGTGCGCGCGTAGGGCAGCTTGCCTTGCGTGGCCCAGTTGCTGACCGTCTTGGGTGCGGCGTGGAGCAGCTCGGCGACTTCGCTGGTCCGCAGGTACGGCTTGGTCCGAGGATCGGGAAGTCCAGCGTCCAGCGGCGTTGTGAGGATCGGATGCACAATGCTCTCCCGGTCACAGATGTCTTGACAGGCGGATGCGGCGACCACGACGCCCACCACGGCAGGCTGGGAAGCCGCCGCAGCCCGTCGGAGGGCCCAAGGCCCTGAAGGAACCGACAGTGCGAGGCCAACAGCGCCGTCTCGCCGCTGACGTCCTCCATCGCGACCAGCGGTGGTGCCGTTTGATTCAGGATCGGTGTCGCCGATCGCCAACCGCGCCGGCCGTGCTCGGCTCATGCGCTGCCCTCGTGGCGGTGCTCGTTGGCCATGACCAATGCCGCCAGTTCCCCGGCCTCCGGTAGCTCGGCGAGCACGCGCCACAGCAGCCCCTCGTCCGCGAACGGCAAGTGCGGCCCTGCAAGCCACTCAGGACTTCGCCTATCGACCAGGCGGCTTGGTGGCAGCAGGACCAGCTCCCCATGGCAGACCCGCTCCAGCCAGCCTGACCCGGCCTGACGTCGCTGGCCGGTCGGGTCGCGGCGCACCGTGGTCAAGAACAGGGCCGGACCACCCAGGTCGATGACCGGTCCTGGCTCCACCTTGTGCGCTGCAAGCCACGCCGCGACCTCACCGGCCGGACGAGGGCAGCTCAGCGCCAGCGCGTCCACGCACCGCCCTGCCACGGCGGCCACGTTCCACGGCTCGTCGCCCTGCCACCACCGGCGGAGCTGACGCGGGTAGGTGGTGGCGTCCGCGGGACCCGCTCCCAGCGCGACATGCCGTGCCGGTGTCGCGCAGCCACCACGCCCACACGAGCAGCCGGTCCCACTCGCGCCAGCCACGGCCACGGGATAGTGGACTGGCATCACCGGAATCCCCAGGCCGGCAAGCTCAAGGGCTGCCTGGAGCCGTGATGCCGGCTCCAACGCGCTCATTTGGCCGTCTCATCTCCTCCCCGATCATTACCGGGCTTGCTGGCGGCGGCAGGGAGCCGGCGGACGCCATGCTAGGAATGCTGATCCCTCCCGATCCCGCCATGCCCTTACCGCCGATCCTCTGGGCGGTGCGCCGCCAGACCGAACGCCCCACCACGAGCCGCCTCATCCAGCGGTGGCCAATCCTGGAAACCGCCTGGCCACTCGTCCCAGCTCCAACCTGAAGCCCGCGCATCGGCCGCTGGCACTACCGGGCTCGCTGGTCAGGACGGTGGCATTGGGCTGCCCAACCGTCGTGAACCGTGTGCCGGCTCGGCTTGTCCCGGCTCTGCACGTGCCCTGGCCGCTCGTCGCTCACCGATTCGACCGCTCGTCCAAGCTGCCCTCCTTGCACTGCGACCACCCGCGTTGCCGGCGCTGGCTCGTCGGGTCCCACCGTGGAGGCTTGCTGCTGCTTGCTCATGTGGGCTCCTGTTGCTTTGCGTTCGCCGCTATCTGTGCGCCTGCCGGTGAGCGGACCGGCGCGAGCATCCGCCTCAGGCACGCCGGGCTCCGCTGTTGCGGCGGCGTGGCCGGCGGCAAGGGAGGTGGCCGTTCCTATTGGAGCTGGGGCCAATTCCTCTCTGGCCGCTCGGCCTTGCCGCCGACTCCTCGCCCGCGGCTACCGAAGGGGAACGGCGGCCCCGGACGCCTGCGCGGGATGATGGAGATGGTTGGGGGCGGGCTGGCGGCAAGGTCGGAGGGGGATACTCCTCCCCACCTCGCCGCCAGCCTCCTGCCCCGCCGAGGCTCCCGGGCCGGTCCCCCCGGACCTCGACGTCATTTGCCCGACGTCCAACACAACGACCACTCCACACCACCGCCAGGTCTGCGTACCCGGCGGCGGGATGCAGCTCGCCGCGTGCCAGCCATTTCTGCGCCGTCCGTGCATCGCCGGACTCGAAGAGAGCGTCGTGCGCCATGGAGTTCATCCCAACGTCAGTCAAGCAATCCTTCATGCATGCGGTCCGAGTTCATGCCGATTCGGCCAGTACTGGCCGGGACAAATGCATCCAACTTGACGGCTCGGGGAGGTGTCTAGACCAATCGGCGCTAACAAACCTGCTTACAAACAAACCGAGGTGGAGAAAGCACGGTCGACCCTCACCGGCATCGGAGGCGACCTGGAACACGCAGCACAACAAAGCCTCATCGGTACGCAGAACACCAGGCCATGCAAAGCCGCGGAGGGAAGGCAGAAGCTTCTAAGAAATATCTTGCTATCGGCCCGTATCCGCCTTCGACGAAATGACCACCCTCAGCGGACACAGAGATCGGTAGGTCACTCCGGTGGAGGGGGAACCCAGCGGGCCATGGCGTCCTGATGCTGAAGGATGTCCAGCCGGTGGGCGAGTTCCTGACGGGCGAAGGCCTTGGTAGGAGCCGTGCGGATGTAGGGGCTCAGCCCTGTGATCTCCCGTATGGCAATCACGGTGTCCAGTCCGGGCCAGCCACGGATATCCCATCCATATGCCTCTGTGAAGCCCTCGATGTCTTCCTCCGAGGGCCGGCCAAACCGGCGGCGGGTGTAGTGGATCTGTACCAGGTCCCACTCGCGCGGTCCCACAGCAACATGGTCCCAGTCGCCCAAGATGATCCCGCCGGATGACGTCCGCATGAGGTTGTTGGGGTGCGCGTCACCATGGATAAGCCCTTGGGGATGTGGGAACTCAATCGCTGGCCACAGCTCACGCAGCTCGGCGATCCGGTCGCTGAGCCAACTGCGGTGGGCGTCGGACATGGCCTCCGGGGTTCCCTCGATCGCGTTGGCGACGCTGTCGAACGGATCATTGAGCTGGCCAGGGGGATGCGGCGGCAACGGCTCGGAGTGCAGAACGCGCAGGAGCCGTCCCAGATCGCTGCCGGTCGCGGGAGGGCCAGGCACGGTCGGCACGTAGCGCCAGATGGACACGACCCGATCGCGCTCCACCAGTGGCTGCTCGTCGATGTCGGCCGGCACCACGCAGGGGAACCCACGGGCGGCGAGCCATCGCGTGACCGCCACAGCGGCCCTCACGC